>Ga0209701_10001830_pt1 | contig 13796 bp, 12 predicted proteins | sample CZO8metaG_4_FD_188356 | JGI IMG/M metagenome (GOLD analysis project Ga0209701, IMG submission 188356) | Vadose zone soil microbial communities from the Eel River Critical Zone Observatory, Northern California, USA - CZOApr15con2H3.8 metaG... | ecosystem: Environmental > Terrestrial > Soil >...
CCGAGAGCCCGCCTCCGGATGACCAGGGCCGTTCTGATCGATCGAAGCCGTTCAATTTTCCAGAACCGTTCAGCAATTCTTCCATCTCGAAAAGCTCAGGGTTGCACGACGCAGGCCAATCGAGTCGAGATCTGGCGCAGGCGGAGATCGGGGACCCCTCGTGCGGCCGCTCGAATGAACAATAGCTCCTGTAACTCCATCCTGCGAAACCGCAACGACGTCAGAAGACTCTGAGGTCTCGTGACATCTTCCGGAAAGTCCAAGAGCTGAATGAGCATGATTCCGCGGTGCAAACTCTGCGCGCAGCAGGCGAAAAAATTTTCGCGGTGCGTGACTCCACGGGCGGAACGAAACCTACCAATCGGCAGAAGCTTACCAGCGTTCCTCGCGCAGACGGCCGGTGCATTCCTGGTTTCTCGCGGGTTGGCGACCATCGGGATTTGGCACACTCGTTGCCTGCTGAAAGAGCCGATGACTCCGGGGCCCCGTCTCGAGGTCGAGTTGCCTCACGTGATACCGTTGGACGGCGCGGGGCCGCCGGCAGTCCGCAACGGCACCTCGCGGCGTCAGGCGGCCGTCCTGCGCCTCGGCGACCTTCTCATCGCCGAGAGGCTCGCGACAGAGGCCCAGGTGCAGAAGGCGCTACGCGTGCAAAGCCTGGCGAAAACCTACATGCCGCTCGGCCACATCCTCGTCGCGCAAAAAATACTGACGCGGCGCCAGCTCGTGTCGATTCTCGAGCGCTACCGGCGCCGCTCGAAGCTGGGCGAGCTCCTGGTGAAGACGCACGCGCTCACCCCCGAGCAGCTCGCGACGGCTCTCGCCGAGCAGCGGAGCTGGAAGCAGACGCTCGGGGAAGCGGTCATCCGATTGAAGTTCGTCACCGAAGAGCAGCTGCGGCGGGTGTTGTGCCTCCAGCTCCACATCAATTTCTTCGACCTCGCCACGATCGCTCTGGACATGTCGCTGAGACCACTGATCAATCCCCGATTCGCCACGAAGCGCCTCGTCGTCCCGATCGCGCGCGTCGGCCAGACGCTGGTCGTCGCCATGGACGATCCGACGCGGACAGCGGTCATCGACGACCTCAAGTCGAGCACGGGTTTCGAGATCGAGGTCATCACGTCCACCAGGGCCAGCATCGTGCGGGCGCTCGGGCAGATGTACCCCGGTTCCATGGCGGCGGGCCCCAATGGTCACGCGCCGCACGAGAACGGGCACGAGCCACAGCCGCTTATGGGCGAGCCGCACGTCCTCTCGTTCGAGGAGATCGAGAGCCTCTCGGAGGGCAGCGCGCTCGACCTCGGCGGCCAGCGCGTCTCCGAGGGTACGGTCAGCATCGTCCGCCAGCTGTTGACCCTGGCGATCGAGCGTGGCGCCTCCGACATTCATCTCGAGGCCGTGGACCGCGGGATCCAGACTCGGTTCCGCATCGACGGCGTGCTGCAAGGGCTCGATCTCGACCGCTTGGACGAAACGTTGAATTTGAATCGTGGCAGGCTGATGTCGCGGCTCAAGATCCTCAGCAAGCTCGACATCGCGGAGCGCCGGCGGCCCCAGGACGGGAGCTTCCGAGCGCGCTTGGAGCGGGGCGGTCAGGCTGCCACGGTGGACTTTCGTATCTCCATCATTCCCAGCTATTACGGCGAAAGCGCCGTCATCCGGATCCTCGACCCGCGCGGTCTTCCGCAGTCCGTGGAGGCGCTGGGTCTCCGCGCAGCCGTCGCCGCAAGGCTGCGCCAGCTCCTCCGCTCGTCCACCGGGATCATCCTGGTCACGGGTCCCACCGGCTCCGGCAAGAGCACGACCCTCTTCGGCGCGCTCAAGAGCGTGTACCAGCCCGGGATCAAGATCCTGACCGCCGAGAACCCGATCGAGTACGTCTGTGACGCCTTCCGCCAGCACGAAGTGGACGACCGCCTCGGAAACACGTTCGCCAAGTACCTGCGCTCCTTCCTCCGGCACGACCCGAACGTGATCATGGTCGGCGAGATCCGGGACAGCGAAACCGCGGAGCTCGCCTTTCGCGCGGCCCAGACCGGCCACCTCGTGCTGAGCACGCTCCACACGAACGACGCGATCAGCTCGCTGCCGCGGCTCCTTGACCTCGGCGTCGACTCGAACCTGATCGCGTCGTCCCTCCTGGGCGTGCTCTCCCAGCGTCTGGCGCGCGAAGTGTGCTCGGAGTGCCGGGAGCCGTACACGCCACCCGCGGAGCTTCTGAAGGAGACCCTCGGCACGCCGCCCGCCGATTTCCGCTGGTTCCGGGGCCGCGGATGCGCAGCCTGCAACTACACCGGCTACCGCGGTCGCCTGATCCTCGCGGAGCTGTGGACCCCGAACGACGCCGACATCATGCTCATCAACCGCGGCGCCCCGTTCGAGGAAATCCGGCGGAGCGCGCAGAAGACGACGCTGCCCATGGCGGAGGATGTCGCCGAGAAGCTACGTCAGGGCCGGACCAACCTCGAAGAGCTCATCCGCGCCCTCCCGCACTCGGCTTTGCGGCAGCTCCGCCTCACTGCGATCTGACCGTACGCGGGGGCCCCAGCCCCGAAGGCGATCGCGAACTCCTCGCCCCTGCCCGTTCGATGGCCTGCTGCGACGTGCTCGTGGATAAGTGCGCCCAGCGAGAGCGGCGCCTCTGCCTTACAGCAATTCCGACTTCCTGATACTCATTCCGGCGGCGGCCACCTGGGCAGGCGGCCAGTTGGTTGACTCAGGGGCAGGTGACTCGGCCACCGCCACCGACGCCGGGTTCAGGCGTCGAGACCGTATAGCTTCGTCTTGCGGGCGATCGTGGCCTGCGCCACGCCCAGGTGGCGCGCGGCCTTCGACTGGGTCCCGTAGCGCTGGAGCGCTTCGCGCAGAATCTGGGCCTCGAGCTTCCGGAGGGCCTGCCGCAAGTCGCCACCGTCATACTCCAGCGGGGCGGCGACCGGCGAAGCGTCCTGCGCGTCGGCGACATCGACGGGGAGATCGGTCGCCTCGATGATCTCGCTCGGAACGGTGACGACGAGACTCTCGACCACGTTCCAGAGCTCGCGCACGTTGCCCGGGAACGGGAGCCGGCCGATCGCCTCGAGAGCGTCCGGCGCGATACCCTTGCGCCGTCCCAGCCTGCGCTCGAGCTGATCCAGCATCGTGGCGACGAGCCACGGAATGTCTTCGGGATGCTCACGCAGCGGCGGGATACGGATGGACAGGACGTTGAGCCGATAGTAGAGATCCTTTCGAAAGCTCCCCTCGGCGATCATCTGACGCACGTCGCGGTTGGTCGCGGCGACGATCCGCACGTCCGGGCGCTTGCCCTTGGACGCGCCGACGGGCCACACCTCCCCCGCCTCCAGAAAGCGGAGGAGCTTCACCTGCAGGCCGAGCGGCAGATCGCCGATCTCGTCGAGCAGGAGCGTGCCGGCATGGGCCAGCTCGATGAGCCCCACCTTGCCACGCGAGTCGGCGCCGGTGAAAGCGCCCCTGGCATAGCCGAACAGCTCGGCCTCCAGCAGACCCTCGGGGATCGCGCCGCAGTTGACGACGTGGAACGGCCCGGCGCGCCGCGCCGACGCCTCGTGGATGAGCTTGGCGAAGACCCCCTTGCCGGTACCGGTCTCGCCGCGCAGCAGCACGGGCGAGTCGACCGCCGCGCACTGTAGCGCCTTGTCACGCACGGCCTGCATCGCCACGCTCTTCACGACGACGGGGGCGCCGTCGGGCAGCGTCTTCTCGGCGCGGCGCATCTCGGCCCAGGTGGACTTCGCGTCGCCCTCCGGGCCCTGCACGAGGTTCACGAGCTGCTTCACGCTCGTAACGTCGGAGATGACCAGCACCACCCGCGCAGCGCCGGCGGCGATCCGACGGCCGTGCACCAGGGCGCTGCGGCCATCGGCGAGATCGCAGACGCGGCTCACCGCCAGGGGACTGGCGACGATCTCGGCAATGAACGACGCCTCGAAGGAACCCTTGAAGAGCACCTCCTGGATCGGCCGGCCGATGATCCGGTCGCGATCGTGCCCGATGAACTGGAACGCGGCGCGGTTGGCCCGCAGAATGAGGCCGCCGGCGGAGAGCAACACGAGTCCCTCGGACGCGCCATCGACCATGGCTTCGAGCAGTTCCGCATCGCCCGAGAGCCCACCCCGGGACGACCAGGGCTGTTCTGGTCGTTCGAAGCTGTTCAACTTTCCAGAAATGTCCAGCAGCTCTCCCATCTCAAACGGCTCACCATACGCACAAGACGTGCCAATCGGGTCGAGATATGTCGCAGGCCCAGATCGGGGACGTCTCGGTACGGCCGCCGAACCAGATTGTCGAGTGTGTCGATGTTCTCCGGAAAGTCTCAAGCACCTGAATGAACAAACAAATAGACCCTATACCTCCCTTCTGCGAAACGAGACCATCGTCAGACCAGAGGCTCGGGTCTCCCGATGTCTTCCTGAAGTCCGAGAGCGCGAATGAACCTGATTCTGAGGTGCAAAATTATGCGCAATGGTGCAAAGTGCGTGCGCAACAGGCTAGATGGTCCGCGTTGGTCACCACACCATGGGCGTTCTCGGAAAGCTTCTCGTCAGGTTGATTTCATAGGCACGAACTCGGCCGGCGGGGCCCCAGCCCCGCGACGGCCTACGGCTCGCACGACCTAGGAGCGCGCAGACAGCGTGCGACGGATCTCGTCGATCACCGACGCGTAGCCCGAGCGGAGCACGGCGGCATCCGACGAGTAGTTGATGATGGTGGCGCCGAGGCCGATCATCTGGCGTACACCTTCCACGGTGTCGGTCAGCATCGCCACCGCCTTGCCGTGCTTGCGCGCGGCGTCGACCAGTCGCCGCCGGTGATCATCCAGCGCCTGGCGCTGCGCGGGCGTGCCGAGTACCCCGAGGTCCTGGGCGAGGTCGGTCGGGCCGATCGTCAGCGCGTCGATGCCGGGGACGGCGGCGATCTCGTCGAGCCGCGTGAAGGCACGCTTCGTCTCCAGCATGATCGTCACGTGCACGCGCGTGTTCGCGGCCGCCATGTGCTCGCCGATCGGCATCGTGCGAAACTCGGTGTGCGGGCCGAAGCCGTACATGCCCCGCTCGCCCAGCGGAGCGTACCGGCAGCACGCCGCGACCTCGGCCGCCTGTTCGGGCGTGTCGACCTGCGGCACGTGCAGGTTCCAGACCCCGGCGTCGAGCAGTCGCGTGATCCACTCGCGATTGCCCTCGGGCGGACGAACGACCATCGGGAAGTCGAGCGCCCGGGCGAGCGCCGCCATGTCGGCCACGGTCTCGATCGAGAATGGTGAGTGCTCCATGTCGATCCGCGCGAAGTCGAGGCCGGCGGCCTTGAGCAGCGTCAGCACCGCGGGGGTGCGGATCATGGTCACCCACGTGCCGATCTGCACCTCGCCGCGCTCGGCGCGGACCCGGTAGGCGTTCTCGTTCATCGCCGGTTAGCTCATCAGGCCGTAGAACTTCCCGGCGTTCTCACAGGTGATCTGATGAACGACATGGGGCGGCAGATGACCGAACTGCTCCTCGATGTACTTTGACGACTGGGGCCAGACCCCGTCGGGGTGAGGATAGTCCGACCCCCACATGAGCGTCTCGACGCCGATCTCGTCGATCAGCCTGGTGCCGATCTGATCGAACTGGAACGTCGCCCGGCACTGTCGCCGCCAGTAGTCGCTCGGCTTCATCGTGAGGCCCAGATCGCGGAAGCGGTCTTCCCACTCGAAGTCCATGCGGTCGAGCGCGTACGGGATCCAGCCGATGCCGTCCCCGCAGCCCGAGCCGCGCCACTCGGTAGACCTCCTTGACGGCCGCGTCGAGGTTGCCGTACGGCAAACAGGCGAGCCCGATGTGGCGCTCGGGATAGTGCTTGCAGAACTCGACGAGCCAGTCGTTGTAGATCCGGAACATCTCGCCCGCCGCCTCGTGGTCCCCGAGCCGCGTCGCGGCCCCGAGGATACCGAAGAGCACCTCGGCCTGGACGCCGTCCCGGTCCATGTCCTTGACGCGCAGGTGCGGATCGCCTGGGCGGCGGATCCCCTTCTTGCCGTCGTCGTAGAGCCCGGTCGACGCCATCACGTCCACCCGATGGTTTTGCCCTGGCACGTACTTCGTGCCCGTCGACCCGATGCCGCCGACGAGCCCGAACGGCGCTCCCTTCTGAGTCGTCCACTGCAGTCCGTCGGGCCCTTCCACGACGTAGGGCATGCGGTCCTTCATGAGCGCTGAGGCGTTCGCGGTGAAGAGATCGGGCGGGAGCCAGGGCATGTCGATGTGACAGTCGGCCGAGATCCTCGTGTAGCGCATATCGCCCTCCCGTCTGAGATGAGCCGATGCTAGTCCCGCCGCCGCCCCTGGGCAAGAGGAGACCGCAGCGACTACACTCGACGGCGATGCGCCAGGTCGGCAAGCGAGCGCGCGCGGCGACCCCGGGAGCCGTGGTCGGCGTCATCTCCGACACTCACGGACTCTTGCGGCCGGAGGCTGTCGCGGCGCTGGCCGGTGTGGATGTGATCGTCCACGCGGGCGATATCGGCAGCGCCGCGGTCCTCGAGGCGCTCCGCCAGATCGCCCCGATCATCGCGGTGCGTGGCAACAACGACCGCGAGAGCTGGGCGGCATCGCTTCCGGAAATCGTGAAAACCGATGTCGGCGGGATTCGCCTGTGCGTCGTGCACGACATCAAGCACCTCGGCGGAGATCCGGCGAGTGAGGGCGTCGATGTCGTCATCTCCGGCCATTCCCATCGGCCGAGCGTTGAGCGCCGCGCGCGCCTCTTGCTGCTCAATCCCGGAAGCGCCGGGCCGCGCCGCTTCACGCTGCCGGTCGCGGTGGCCCGGCTTCACGTCGGGCCTGCCGGTCTCCGGGCCGAGATCGTCGAGCTCGGCACCTCTCGCCCACCCGCGCGGTGACGAGGCGGGCTCGGCGGGGCGACCTTGACGGCACCCGCGTCGCCGGAGCAGTATCCCTCCGGGGAGGGGCCCGATGAAGAAGGACATCTCCAGCCTCCGCTCGACGCTCGAGTACCTCGAGGCCGCCGGCGAGCTGGTCAGCACGGACGTGGAGGTCGACCCGCACCTCGAGGTCGCGGCGATCCAGAAGCGCTTCGATGGCGGCGGCGCCCTGCTCTTCAACAAGGTGAAGGGCTACCCGAACGCGCGCATCTGCAACAACATCTTCGCGAGCGCCGAGCGCATCGCCCGGCTCCTGGACGTCGACGACCCGCGAAAGCTCAAGCACAAGGTCGTCGAGGCGCTGCGTGATCCCTTGCCGCCCGTGGAGGTGAAGGACGGGCCCTGCCAGGAAGTGGTGCTGACGAGGGACATCGACGTATGGGACGTCGTCCCCATGATCTCGCACTCCGACAGCGATCCCGGGCGTACCCTGGGGGCCGGCACCACGGTCGTCCGGGGCAAGTATTTCTGGGGCGGCTCGCACATCGGCTACAACCGGATGAACTTTCGCGGGCCCGACTACTCGAGCTTCCAGATCTCACCCGGCTCCCACATGGACCAGGTGGCCACGCACTGGTATCGCAAGGGGCCGATCCCGGTCACGATCAATATCGGCATCCCCCCGACCTGCACGATGATGGCGGGCTCGGGTTTCACGTACGTGATCTTGCCGCGGGGCTGCGACGAGCTCGGCGTCGCCGGCGCTCTTCAGGGCTATCCCGTCGAGCTCGTCAAGGCGCGGACCCAGGACGCCTGGTCCATCGCCAGCGCGGAGTACGTCATCGAAGGCTACATCGACACCACCCAGAAGGTGTGGGAGAGCCCGCTGGCCGAGAAGGACGACGCGCAGGGTGTCCACCCGTTCCATCCGGAGTGGTCGGGCTACATGGGCAAGGCGTACCGCACCTACAAGTTCCAGGCGACCGCGATCACCCATCGAGCCGACCGGCCGCTCTACTACGGCCTCATCGTGCACGGCATGGACGAGCACTTCATCGACGGGGTCGTGCGGGAGGCGTGTTTTCTGGAGCTGGCGGACCGCATCGTTCCCGGTCTCTGCATCGACACGAATATTCCGATGGGCATGACCGACTGGGGCGGGGTGATTTTCCAGGTCAAGAAGCGCCGTGCGCGCGACGAGGGGCTCCATCGCAATATTCTCACCGCCGCCCTGTCGATCTCGCTGGGAGCGCGTCTCGGCATCGTCGTCGACGAGGACGTGGACATCTACAACATCGAGGACGTCCTCTGGGCGCTCACGACGCGGGTCAATCCGAAGGAGGACATCCTGACGATCTGCGAGGGCGGCTTCGGACAGACCTTTCAGCCGGCGGAGCGCAGCTCGGCCGGCGACCGCCAGTGGACGCAGAGCAACATCCGGTTCTCGGGCGCGCTGGGCATCGACGCCACGCGGCCATTCATCTACCGGGACGCCTTCGAGCGGGCCCGTTACAACGTCGAGGTCGTGGACCTCGCGAAGTTCTACTCGCCCGAGCAGATCCGGCAGGCGAAGGAAGGGCAACGCGACTACGCCAAGTTCCTGGCGGAGCGCGGGATCTGACGGGTCGTCACTGCCGTGTCTTTAGCGGAGAAGAGGGACGCCATGGACTTCGGAATCTTCACGGAACAGATACGACGTGGGAGCAGTCAGGGTGAGGCGTTCGGCGAGCTGTTCGAGCTCGTCGACGCGGCGGAGACGTGGGGGCTCGACGTCGTGTGGCTGGCGGAGATGCTCGTCAATCCCACGCGTTCCGTACTGTCGGCGCCCCTTCTGGTGGCGAGCTGGATCGTCGCGCGGACCAAGCGCCTGCGCGTGGGGACGGCGGTTCAGCTTCTTCCGCTGAACCACCCGCTCCGCGTCGCCGGCGAGGTCGCCACGCTCGATCATCTGAGCCACGGACGGTTCGACTTCGGCGTTGGCCGCAGCGGAGGCCCGCGGGCCTACGACGCGCTCGGCGTCCCCTACGAAGAGAGCCAGGGACGCTTCTTCGAAGCGCTGGAGATCATCCTCTCGGCGTGGAAGGGCGAGCCCTTCAGCTACGAAGGCAAGTTCTATCGCTTCGCCGACACCACTGTCACCCCGCGCCCGTATCAGCAGCCGCATCCTCCGGTCCGGATGGCCGCGACGACCCCGGAGACTTTTCCGCATGTCGGCCGGATGGGTCTGCCGATCTTCGTCGGACTTCGCGGCATGAACATCCCCGAGCTGGCGGGACACGTGCGACGTTACCGCGAGGCGTGGCGAGAGGCGGGGCACTCCGGTGATGGCGACGTATGCCTCCGGATTCCGGTGTACGCCGCGCCCACGGAGAAGGCCGCCGTGGAAGAGCCGGAGGAGACCATCATGTACTACTTCCGGCGCCAGGCCGACCTGACCCGAGCGCCGATCGGTCGTCCCGGGACCGGCCCGGCCGAGCGACGAGTGACTCAGGCCCGGACCCTGTCGAGCCTCTCGTACCCGGAGATCTTGAGCACCAAGGTCGCGTTCGGCACGGGCCCGGGGCTGATCGACCGTTTCACGCAGCTTCGCGAAGAGCTCAGCCTGAACGGGATCGCGGCGGAGCTGAATCCCGGTGGACTCTTGCCGAAGGGGCAAGAGACGCGCACCTTGCAGATTCTCACGCATCAAGTGATGCCCGCGTTCAAATAGGCTCCGCGGCACGTCAACGAAGGAGCGATCGATGGCCACCCGCGACAGCGCCACCACGAAATTCGAGACGGTGCGGTACGAGAGGAAGGGGGCGGTGTGCCACATCATCCTGAACCGCCCGGAGAAGCTCAACGCGGCGAACGATCAACTCGTGGAGGACGTCAACGACGCGCTCTTCGAGTTCGACGCCGACGCCGAGCTCAAGGTCGCGATTCTGAGCGGCGCCGGCCGCGCCTTCTGCTCGGGGGCTGACGTGCAGCAGCGTCAGCTCCGCACGCGCGAGGAGCTGAAGCGGCTCGGCGGGCCGGCCGGCCGGCGCTCGCGGGAGAACGGGCTGGCCGACGCCGTCAACTGGAAGCCGGTGATCGCCGCCGTGCACGGCTACGCCCTCGGTCTGGGCTACTCGCTGTCCCAGTCGTGCGATCTGGTCGTGGCGGCCGAGGGGACGACGTTCCAGATCCGCGAGGTGCAGCGCGGCCTCGGCGGCGGCCAGCACTGGGTCGCCACGTGGTTCTGGACGGGCAGCCGGTTCGCCAACGAGGTTGCCCTCACCGGCCGCATGTTCACGGCCGAGGAAGCGCTCCGTCACGGCATGGTGAACCGCGTCGTCCCGTCGGCGGAGATGATCCCCACCGCCGAGGCGCTCGCCGCGGAGATTCTCGAGAACCCGCCACTCGCCGTCCGGGCCAACGTGCGGGTCATGCGGTGGTTCGTCAACGAGATGCAGCGTCAGTCCCGTTACTACACGCAGGGCCTCGCCCTCCACCTCAGCGACGACTTCCAGGAGTCGGCCCGCGCGTTCGTGGACAAGCGCAAGGCGGTCTTCAAGGGCCGGTAGGGCGGCTACTCCGCGAACTGCGCCGCCCGCCAGCGCAGGGCGGCCGCGAGACCTTCTTTCTCCCTGATCTCGTCGAACTTCATCCCGACGTCGGTCCGGGCCGCGTAGAGCGGCGCCAGGACGTCGAGTCCGGCCCGGATGGCGTTGCGAAAGCCGGCGGCCTCGGCGCCCCGGTTGAGGGCGAGCTTGGTGCCCGCCAGCGCCTCGGGGGAAATGAGGCCCATCCGCCGCGCGAACTTCAGCGTTGCCGCCTGCAGCTCGGCCCGAGGCACCACCCGGTTCACCATCCCGTACTGCAGGGCCGTCTGCGCGTCGATGGGGTCGCCGAGATAGAGGAGCTCGCGGGCGCGCTTGAGACCGATGACGAAGGGCATGACGAGCGCGGGCCCGACGTTCGAGAAGCGGATCTCCGGCTCGCCGAAGAGGGCGTCGGCGGCGGCGATCGTGATGTCGCACATCATCGCCAGCTCGCAGCCGCCGCCGAGGCAGTGCCCCTGGACGGAGGCGATCACCGGCTTTTTCATCTCCCAGGGCGTCATCTCGAGCGCGACGTCGTCGGTGAGCGATTCGTGCCAGGCGAGCGCGTTCCCGCGTCTGGCGGCCCGGGCCGGGTTAGGCGCGATGTCGTAACCGGAGCAGAAGCTCCGGCCCTCGGCGCGGAGCACCACCACGCTGGTGGCCGGGTCGCGGTCGGCCTCGCGGAAGCGCTCGGCGAGAGTCCGCTTCAAGTCGGCGCTGATGGCATTGAGCTTATCGGGCCGATTGAGCGAGACAATGCCAATGCGGTCGTCGACGGCATACGTCACGAGCTGCGGGGTCATGGCAGGCTCCTCCCGGTCGGCATCATGAGCGAGATTCGGTTACGGCCGCCGACGTGCGCGTACTGGACGCGTTCCGCCATCGCGGCGATCAGCAAGACCCCCAGCCCCCCGACCGGGCGCTCCTCAACGCCAGCGGTGTCGTCGGGAACCCGGACCCTGGCAAACGGGTCGTGAGGAGGTGCTGTATCCTCGTAAATGAGCGTGATCCAGTCGAGCCCGACGTCGAAGGTGAGATGGACGGGCGCCTCGGTGTCGGTCCCGTGGCCGTGGACCACGGTGTTGGTAAAAAGCTCCTCTACCAGCAACGTCATCCTGAGACATGCCTTGCGAGGCACGCCGCCGGTCGCGCACACGTCGGCGATGAATTGCGCCACAGCGGGTAGCGTGTCTCGTCGGGCCGGGAAGACCCTGTTGTGGTTTCCGGTATCGACGCGGTCGCTCGTGCTCGATCTCCGATGTCCGATGAATGTGAGCCCGACTCGGCTACTATATATACATCGATATGCATCGGGATACGCATCGTGCGGCGCTCATTCCGGAAACGACCTGATGCTCGCGCGATGTCGAGGAGGGAACGATGAGATCCGTATTGATTTCTCTGGCTCTACCCATTGTGCTGACGCTCGGCGCGGCGAGCGCCGAAGCCGCCGAGGACGCCGGACACATCAAGGTGTCCAACGGTATCGTCCAGATCGAGCGCTCGGGGCAGCGACTCCCCGCACCGGTCGGAAGCGTCGTCCAGCAGGGCGACCTGGTGATCACGGGCGCGGACGGCTCGGTGGGGATCACATTCCGCGACAATAGTCTGCTCTCCGTCGGTCCGGACAGCGTGCTCTCGATCGACCGCTTCGTTTTCGATTCGACGACCCATCAGGGAGCCTTCGAGAGCTCGCTGAAGCAGGGCACGCTCGCGGTGGTGTCCGGAAAGCTGGCCAAGCAGTCTCCGGACGCGATGACGGTGAAGACTCCGGCGGCGATTCTCGGCGTGCGCGGGACCGAATTTCTTGTTCGCACCGGCCAGTCGAAAGACTGACGTCCCGTCCGCTCTCAGGCGAAATCTCGTCAGGCTCGCGCCGCTGGGGCTGCTCGTCCTGGCCGGCTGTGCCGGGCGGGACGACCTCTACGTGCTCTTGCCGGGCAAGGCCAAGACCGGCGCATTGACCGTGACCAGCGGCGGCGAGCGGCGCGTCCTCGATCAGCCCTACGCCGCAGCGCGTGTGACGAGGACGGGCAGCGTGAACGCCCGAGTGACCACGGAGGCGGAGGTGCGGCGGGCGTTCGGTCCGGCGCTCGCGGCGCAGCCCGGTCGGCCGGTGTCCTTTTACCTCTATTTTCTCGCCGACACGGACGAGTTCACGCTGGAGTCCAAGCAGGTCGTCAACCAGATCTTCGCCGAGATCGCCCGCCGGCCGGCGCCCGAGATCGTCATCATCGGACACACGGATCGCGTCGGGTCCGTGCAGTACAACGACGCGCTGTCGCTCAAGCGCGCCGACCGGGTGCGCGAGGAGCTCCGGAAGCTCGGGATCCCAAAGGTCCGGATCTCGGTGGCAGGTCGCGGAAAGCGCGAGCCCGAGATTTCGACCGCCGACGAGGTGCCCGAGCCGCGCAACCGGCGCGTGGAGATCAACGTCCGGTAGCCGAGGCCGGTCCCGTCCAGCGCACCACGAGAATGGCCATGTCGTCGGAGGGCTCCACACCGTCGGTAAACCGCTCGACCTCGCGACGGATGGCGTCACCCACTTCCGAGGCGCTCGCGGCACGGCCGACCTGCATGAGCAGCGCTTCGAGGCGGTTCCGCCCGTAGAGCGCGGCGCCGGGGCTCACCGCTTCGGTCACGCCGTCGGTGACGAGGCAGAGCGTGTCGCCCGGCTCCAAGCGTCGCGAGCTCGCGGCGTACGGGAAGCAGTCGACGGCACAGAGCGGCGGGCCCCCGCCGTCCATGAGCCGGAGCAGGGGCCGTGCTCCGCTCGGCAGCAGATACGGCGGTTCGTGCCCGGCGTTGCAGTACTCGAGCAGGCCCGTGCGCGTGTCGAGGATACCGGCCAGCACGGTGACGAAGAGCCCTCCCGTGTTCTCGCGGGAGATCTCGGCGTTCGCCTCGCGCATCACCGCCTCGACCTGACGGGCTTGACGCAGCGCCACGCTCTTGTAGAGCGCTTTGCTCACGGCCATGAAGAGGCTGCCCGGCAACCCCTTTCCCGACACGTCTCCGATCAGGAAGAAGACCCGATCGTGATCCAACGCGAAGAAGTCGTAGAGATCGCCGCCCACCTCGCGGGCGGGCTCGAGGAACGCATAGAGGTCGAGCCGGGTGTCGCCTGGGAACGCGGTCGTGGGCTGCGGGAGGCTGCTCATCTGGATGCGGCGCGCGGCCTCCAGCTCTCCGGCCACCCGAGCGGCTTGCTCGCGTTGTTGCTCGAGGGACCGGCGCAGAGCCCGGCGCTGGCTCTCGGCCTCGGCCAGCGTGACGACCAGCACCGACGTGAAGAGCACGCCGAGTCCGAGCGAGGGCAACGCGGCGTCGAACAGGACCCCGCG
>Ga0209701_10001833_pt1 | contig 13793 bp, 17 predicted proteins | sample CZO8metaG_4_FD_188356 | JGI IMG/M metagenome (GOLD analysis project Ga0209701, IMG submission 188356) | Vadose zone soil microbial communities from the Eel River Critical Zone Observatory, Northern California, USA - CZOApr15con2H3.8 metaG... | ecosystem: Environmental > Terrestrial > Soil >...
GTGTAGGTAGCCAGATTGCTTCAGCATCACACTCCAGGGCCTGCGCCGCCAAAGCAATGGCCCGGGGAATGGCAATATGCGCTGGCACCTCGGGGTTGTAGTCGCCAATAAGACCAACGCGTATCATTAATTACACCTTCCTCCAGCTATGGAAGCCGGCCTATTAGCTTTGACAAAACATTTCTTAATAGTACACGTTCTAAACGTTCTATCTCCTCTTTGCCTTCTCGTAGACCAACCTGATGCTCCTGTCGGTACGCTTTGATTGCAGAGAGACGATCCCCACGCGCAAGCAGATCAGCGACACGAGGTGAGGCTCCCGCCTGAAGCAACCTGCTAGTACGAAGAGGTACATCGCCAGGAAGGGTACGATTTTGGCGCAAGCGGTACGCGATCAGGGCCAATGACGAAGACAATGCAGCGACAATTATCACCACCAGGTTCATGAAAGACCTCCTCACCTGATTCACCTCGATCTCAGGTAGCCTCCTCTTCTGAACTCCTTAGCAGCACCACCTCACCATCCATATGCAGGGTTGCATCCCAGGTGACAGCGATAGCATCCTTCACGCTCTGGTGCGCAGGACAGCCGCTGGGATGGGCTTTGAGCGCTCGTTCGGTTGCTTCGCGGTACTCGGGGGGCACGGTGAGATCATAATGTACGGTGATGGATTGGATGCGAATGGTTTTGCCAATGCTGGCAATGCGGCCATCAACGGTAGCGGTGTACGACTGGCGGTCAAAGGGGATCTTGCGCCCTGACAGGGCACCGGCAAGCGTGCCGTACATTCAGCCAGCGACCGCGGCGACGATGTGATCGAGGGTCGAGGCGATTGGGGGTCCTTCCTTAGTGCCGTAGTATTCGCGCAACTTCCCCTGGACGCCGTAGATGACCGGCTCCGCTACATCACCGAGATAGGCGTTGCGATAGCCATCGTGGTAGACAAGGCGGGCGTGGGAAATGTATTCGAAGTCGTCTGCCATAGCAGGATTTCCTCCTCTTTTGTCGAGTTAGTGCTGTCCATGTTCCAAATTATGCAACATGTCTGGGTATGGGCGCAATGCATCACCCTGGACAACAAGAAGGATCAGGAACTATAATGAGCGCACAATGAGCGGTTACATCATAGGAGGTTTGAAGAAAATGAGCGGGATGACTCGCATACGACACGGCTAAGCGGAGCCCATCGCGGGTTTGCTGCTTGAGCGCGTCACGCCCCACGGCCTGAACGTGGGCGATGCGTGCTGCTTGCCTCATCACCGTCCTTTCAAGATCGGGCTTCGTTTTTTGTCGCATCAGCTATGTGGCTATGCGGCTTTTTTGTGCCCTCTTCCCTGCATCTTGAAAGGAGTGTTCCATGTCATCCATTGTCCGGCGCAGCATCCTGTATGCGCAAAACTTCCTCAAAAGCTCATGCCTGGTCGATTCTCTCCTCGACAGATACGGCATCGGTCCCGGTGATATGCTCTACGAAATAGGCCCTGGCAAAGGCATCATTACGGAATGCCTTGCCCGTCGTTGCAAGCAGGTCGTAGCAATCGAGAAGGACCCACAGCTCGTGGCCGCCTTGCGCCGCAGATTTGCCAATACTCCTAACATCACCATTCACGAAGGCGACTTCCTGCAATTTCGCCTGCCGAACGTGCATTACAAAGTGTTTGCGAACATCCCCTTCAATATCAGCACTGCCATCGTGACCAAATTGACGACGGCAGCCTATCCACCTGACGATGGCTACCTGATCATGCAGAAGGAAGCCGCCGAGAGGTTTCTCGGTAAACGAGGAGAATCACTCTATGCCGTGCTGCTGAAGCCCTGGTTTGAGCCGGAAATTGTCCATCGCTTCAAGCGAAACGATTTTGTGCCGGCACCGCGTGTTGATGTCGTGATGCTGCGCCTGCGCAAGCGAGGACCGCCACTCATTAAGCGAAACGATACCCAGATGTTCCACGATTTTGTCGTCTATGGTTTCACGGCATGGCAGCCATCGTTACGCAGTACTTTCAAAGGCATCTTTACTGCACGGCAGTTCAAGCATATAGCAAGGAGCCTGGATTTCGATCTCGATGCAACGCCTACATCGCTACGATTCGAGCAATGGCTAGGCTTGTTTGATTACTTCAAGCGCATTGGCAATGGGCAATCATTGCAGGTCATTGCAGGCAGCGAGCAGCGCCTCAAGCAGCAGCAGGCAGCATTACAGAAGATTCACCGGTCACGAATACAAAGGAAAAGAGGGTCGGAGTAATGTGGCATAATGATGTAGCGTTGTGCAACGAATACTTTGTTGGAGTGATGAGAGCACTATGAGCCCATTCGAGAGAATAGTAAATAGACGTAAAACTCTGCCTAAAGTAGACCTGGCGCAGGGACGGAGTATCGCCTACTCACGGAGCACCACCAGGAGGCTCATGGAATTAATCGATGCGAATGCGCACGGGAATGTGCATGGCGGCGTCATTATGCGCATGGTCGATGAATCTGCTGCCCTCGTGGCGATCAAACACAGCCAGAATCCTGCAGTGGTCACGGCCAGGGTGGAGAGATTTGATTTTCTGGCTCCCGCTTTCATTGGAGATGTAGTCTCTGTCCACTGTGAAATGCGCTATGTTGGACGAACGAGTATGGAGGTTGGAGTCAGGGTTGTGGCTGAAGACCTGGTAACAGGAGAAACACGTCACATTGCCAGCAGCAATGTGATTTATGTGGCGCTGGACGAGAATCGGAAACCAACTCCTGTGCCTCCACTTGTGCCTGCTGACGATGAAGAGAAAGCGATTATTGAACGGGTGCGTATTCGTCGCATGCACAGGCAGAATACAGATGAGGAATTGACGCGGACAAAAGACTGAAGACTAGCGCAGGGAGAGGAAAAAATGAAACCAGTGCTTGAAGATATGTTTATGGGTCCATTGGCCTCCCCATCATTCAGCGAGGGGTTACGATTGCCGAGAATCCTTCCCACCAGGCGAGGAACTGCGCGCGAGAAATCGCATGGCGATTCCAGAGGGAAGAGTCGGCAACAAGAACCTCGCTGCCATTGCCGCCAATCACCACGATCAGATGGCCACCATCATACCTGTCGGGTGGGAAGCCTACAATCACCGGCTTCCCTTGATTTGCAATCGCAATAACCTGGTCAAGCGTAAGGTTATGCCCCCAGGTCGTCTTGAAACCAAAATATGCAACGGTTCGCGCTATGCCAACTTCTTCTAACAAGCCCAACTGGGGAGTAATTTCTCCGATGCGCGCCTCTACTTGCAGCACATCCGTGACACGATAATGACGCCCATAAGCATCCATCACCTCTGTCATCGCAGCGGTCGAGCAAGTAGAATACGCCCAGAGAGTATATTCTTGCGAGGAAGTATACTGCACTGGATCGAGCTGGCCGATACGCACGAGATGTTGTGCTACCTGGTAGGTTGGCGCTGGTTTCTGCTGTGGAGCAGCGGAGACATCCTGGTTGAATAGTACAAAGCTCGATAGAGCACGATGTGGCAGCACGAAGTTCCACGTGAAAAGGCCGAAGATGAAAATGCAGACAAGGCCAATGGCGATTACCTGCCAGTTGATCGGCTCACCCGCCTGGCGCCCGCCAAGCGGCCCCAAATTAGCCGGGATTGAAATTGCCCGCTGCGCGGGCAATTCTGTATCTATGGCATAGCGATGCGAGCGCAATGGCACCGGTGTATGTCGTCGAGTCATTGATGCAGCTTCAGCGATACGCCGCTCATAAAATGGGGCTGCATCGACGACTTGCCGCCTGCGTAACGGTCTGGCTTCAGAAGGGCTTCTTCGACTATACGGCTCTATAAAGCGGCGACTGGCATGCTGGTTGTGCACTCGCGTTTTCGAGGAAAGAAAAAAACCGGTTACCGTCACCACGGTGGCAAACGTGAATAACGTGATCAGGAGGAAGGTCATAAAATATACGCTCCTGGCTGGCAAGCGATTTTGTAGCAAATACGGACGCTATTTAGAACATATATTCTATGTCCTTGTGGCGAAGTATACCACAACATTTCACGTAATGCAACGGTTTTTTCCATGCACCTGGCACCCGTAAGGGATGCCACTACATTTTTCCATCAGATAGGGACGAGCCTGGCATCTGCAAGGGGAACCCTGTCTGGGGGACAGGTAACCACTACATTTCTGCCTCAAAAATCTATCTGGACTAACCACATAGGTAGAAATCGCTGTATGATAGAATAAGAGAAAAAAGCGAGTCGGCATCTTCATTTTACACTGTTAACTGAGGGGGGAGCAACTTCACGATCCTTCTAGAAGGAGATACTACCACTTGTTACTCGAACTGGCTATTGGCGATGCATATGGAGCTGGTTTTGAATATGTAGATGGAGAGATGATTCACCAGCATAACAACCTTTCCTGTTATGTGAAACATCCCAGGCATAACATCCAGCCTGGTTCCTATACTGATGACACACAAATGAGCCTGGCCATTGCCGAAACCATCGTTTCGGGTGAACCCTGGAAGCCAACAGTGCTGGCACACAAGTTTGTCGAAGTATTTCAGCGCGATCCGAGGGAAGGATACGCAACCGGTTTCTACCACTTTTTACTGCATGTGCGCGATGGCGAGCAGTTTCTCAGGAACATTCGCCCAACCAGCGAGAAGAGTGGCGCAGCTATGCGCGCCGCGCCAATTGGTATCTATCCAACCCTTTCCCTCGTGATCGAGCGTTGTACAATTCAAGCAGTTCTGACGCATAATACTCCCGATGGCATCAATGCAGCAGTAGTAGCCGCACTCATGACTCACTATTTTCTCTACAACCTGGGCCCCAAAAAAGAACTCGGTATCTTCTTGGAAGAACATGTGCGTGGGCACTGGGCCACTCCCTGGATAGGCAAAGTCAAGTCGCAAGGATGGATGAGTGTGCAGGCTGCGGTGACTGCTCTTCTCAGAAGCGATACCATGAGGGAATTGTTGAAGACATGCATTCAGTTTTCAGGTGATGTGGATACAGTCGCAGCAATTGCTCTGGCTGCGGGCTCTTGTAGTACTGAGATAGCACAGGATCTTCCAGTTCATCTGATTGACGCGTTAGAAAATGGTCAGTATGGCAGAGACTACATCCGTCTGCTGGATACGCAATTGATGGCTTTTTTTCGCGCAATAAACTCCACTGATAAGAGGGAGAACCGCTATGAGCAGAACGATTGAACAGATCAGACATATTTTGCAGGGTTCTCAGCGTTGGAAAGCTGGTCTCCAATGGTATGATTTTCTCCTGGCCATAGAATTTCATCAGGATGGAACCGGCGAGATGATGTATGGTGGGGGCCAGGCATTACGAAGCGATATCAACTTTCGCTATGAAATCTCTGCTGATCTGCACATCCATTTCGAGTTCTTTGACACCATCGATGCCTTCTGGATGCCATACCGGGGAAAGATGTTCGAAAGAACTGAGGATAATGCTTTTAAAACGGTCGCGTTTCAGCTCTTAGAGGGTCCATTTGTGATTGACGAACCATATGATCACCAGCATAACTATCGTTACCTCCTGCGCTTTTCTTCAGATCCCTTTCCAGAGAGTGAGGGGCCACCCGTCCCTTACTACGATCCATCATACCTTGACTACTACGGCTGGAAGAGCGAGCAGGAGACGAAGACCAGGTAGTCCTGGCAAATCTTTGCCTCGCAAGCGGACCGAAAGAACAGAAGAGGAATGTGATGCCCCAAAGTGACACGCGAAAAAACGCCGCTGATCAAGCAGGCCTGGTTGATGAGTCGCGGCGGCTTTTAGCTGAATTACTCGGCACCTTTGCACTCACCCTGGTAGCTGCAGGTGGAGATGTCATTACTGCGATCAGTAGCGGCGAGATCAGTCTCGCTGCTCGTGTTGTCGCTCCCGGGCTCATGGTGATGGCATTGATCTATACACTCGGTAATCTATCCGGTGCCCATTTCAATCCCGTGGTAACCCTTGCGTTTGTCCTGCGCGAAGACTTTCCATGGCGCAAGGTGCCGGGCTACTGGTGCGCACAGCTGGCCGGCGCGGTGCTTGCAGCACTCCTCCTGCGCGCGCTCTTTGGCCTGGCAGGGCACCTGGGAGCGACTCTTCCACACTATGGAACAATACAAAGCCTGGTCATGGAGATCGTGCTGACTTTCCTTCTCGTTACGGTGATCCTGGGCACTGCCACCAATCACAAGTTGACCGGCCACAATGCCGCGATCGCTGTAGGCGCGACGATTGCGCTCGCCGGGCTGTTTGCCTACCCGGTAAGCGGAGCCTCCATGAATCCAGCCCGTTCCCTCGGCCCTTTCCTTGTCAGCGGACAGTTTGTCGCTGCGTGGTGGATCTACCTGGTTGGGCCACTTGCAGGGGCGCTCCTGGCAGTGGTGATGGCGTGGCTACTGCGTGGCAGAACCACCCGGGAGGCGGTCGAGACCGCCAGAGGCGATTAAGATTAGAGTCCTAACGACTCGATTGTTTCCAGAACCTCTTGAGCGTGCTCGGCTGCCTTGACTTTTGGCCAGACTTTACGAACAACCCCATCTTTATCAATGAGAAATGTCTCGCGGTTGACGCCCATGTATGTTTTACCATACATGTTCTTCTCTTTCCACACGCCATAAAGCTGCGAAACAGTTGTATCTGTATCAGCCAGCAGAGGAAAGGACAAACCGTATTTTTCGGCAAATTTTTGATGCGAAGGGATATCATCGGCGCTTATACCCAGCACGACAACTCCCCGCTTTTGCATCTCATGATCGGCGTCGCGGAAAGAGCACGCTTCAGCAGTGCATCCAGGTGTGTCGTCTTTTGGGTAAAAGTATAAGACAACGGTATGGCCACGTAATGCACTTAACTGAATCTGGCCATTTTTCACCACATTATCGCTTCCTACAGCTGGAAGTATGAAATCAGGAGCAGATTGTAACTCCTCAACCTCTGTGTTACTCATATAACTACCTCACTTCAAAGCAGTTTCCTTAAAGACGTTCAACCAATCCGAACTTTGATTAGTGTACCACAAGAAAAAGCTTGACAGCGTGTCGTGATTTCTGTTAGCCGTTTCAGGGAGTGAGTGTTTAAGAAAAAGCGGCTGGGTGTCGTCTTTCTTAGTGGAAGGCGACAATAAGTATGTGGGGATGGGGAAAGAAGCTTAGGACTGATTACAGCAGCGGCGCTTATTCCTTCAGACCACCGATCTCGTGATCCCGAAAGAAGGAACGCCAGGGACCACAGCCGAGCATGAAGGGTTGCATGATCGCTCGTTCGGCTTGGACGGTGTGGTTCAAATCGTGAGCGGTCCAGGTATGCAGCATCTCTGCCAGAGTGACTGTGCCCAGTTTCGGATGCTGTTTGGTCCGTCCCAGATCGTCATCATTCAGGTGCTCGAGCAGGACCAGGCTTTCTTGACGAGAGCGGGCGAACGCCGCCGCAAGCTGCTCAGGAGTCGGTAAATCGGGGTCTGCATGTTGCTGGTTTGGGTCGAAATCGACAAAATCCTGTTCTGTCAAAAAAGCGTGGAGTCGAACAGGAAAGACCTGGCGTTCCGCGTCCAATAAATGCTGTAAGCAATGGAGCGCTGACCACTCTCCTTCGGCTGGCGGACGTGTCAGCAGGTCAATGGGAAGAGTGCTGACCAGTCGCTGCCAGCGTTCTGGGGTAGTGGAGAGGACCGCGTGTACGTGCTCTACCAAGCTCTTCAATGGACACCTCCTTGTGTCTGTTCCCAAGTCCAAAGAGGACAGGAACAGGTATCTGTTCTAACAATGCTTTCTGATTCTCCGGCAGTTGCCTATTCCATTGCTCCATACCCCAGTGTCCAGAAGTCGGTGAAGACCTTCGGCGGTTCCGGCGAATCCATCATGCGCTGCGTGAAGAGGATGCCGATCATTCCCTCGGCAGGATCGGTGTAGGCCGTTGTGCCGAAGCCGCCGGTCCAACCGAATCGGCCTGGAGTGTGGAAGATGTCCTTGCGCCGAATGTCCACCGCCATTCCAAAGCCCCAACTGGAATGCGTACCGAAAAAGATTTCGGAGCCTGCGCGTTGCTCAGGCGTGAGTTGATCTGAGGTCATCAGCTCCACGGTGGCGCGGGAAAGAATTTGCTCTCGACCGTGCCGGCCTTTGTTCAGCATCATGCGGCTGAAGGCAAAGTAGTCATCGATCGTCGAGACGAGCCCGCCCCCGCCCGACTCGAACGGCGGCTCAGACCGCCATGCGCTGTTCGCCAAGTCGTCAAACAAGTCCAGCGTGTTCGTCTGACGATTGAAGAAGTAGAACCCAGGCAAGCGGTCGATTTTCTCGGGAGGCACGTGGAAAGCGGTGTCTTTCATTCCGAGCGGATCGAAGATGCGCTGGTGCATGAACGTGCCGAGGGATTGTCCTGACACGCGCGCGATCAAGGCCCCAAGCACATCGCCGCTCACCTGATACATCCACCGCTCACCTGGCTGCGCTAACAACGGCAGCGAGCCGAGCTTCTGTAGCCATTCGTCCATGTTAGGCGCTTGCGAGGGCAGCATTGGGCCGTCGCCGCCAATGCGATAGTCACGGATCAACTTCTGGATTGGATACGTATCCGGCATGGCCATCACACTGCCGAAGCCCATGCAGTACGTCAGCAGATCGCGAAGGGTGATCGCGCGCTGCGCAGGCACCGTGTCATCGAGATCCGAGGAGATGGATGTGAGCACACGACGATTTGCCAGTTCCGGCAGCCACGGCTCGACCGAATCGTCGAGCCGTAACCTACATTCCTCGACCAGAATCATTGCCGCGACTGCCGTGATGGGCTTCGTGATCGAAGCGATGCGAAAGATCGTGTCGCGATTCATTGGAGCCGGATCGCCGAACGCCAGGGTGCCGAAAGCTTCCACATGAACGTCATCATGATGACTGACGAGGGCAACGAGCCCGGGCATCTCTTGACGTTCGACGTATCCCGACAACACGTGATGCATTCGCGGCAGCCGCGACTTCGAAAGACCTGCCATGCTCATGTTCAACTCCTCGGATAAAACGCTTCACCCGATCAGTATAGCATGCTGAAAAGAAAAAACTTCTCATATCTTGCTCTTCTCTTGGAGCATACGTGAGTGTCAATAGTCGCTTACTATTACCCTCACAGTACGCGTGCCTGTTCCGCTTCTGCGAGCAGCCACAGGCAGTCCGGATGACGTCGAATGTACGACGGACACGCGTCCCCCTATACAAAGTCACCACCGCTATCGTAAAATAGAAAGGCTGTATAGTCGTTTTCTCTCAAGCGTTATCAGGAGCAGAAAGGAGACATTTAAAGTGGAAGCTATCCAGTTCAACGATGCAACGCGCATGCACCGCTATGCCTGTCAAGGTATTAGTGTCAATCCCAATCCGCCGCGCGTCGGAGAAGTCACGACACTTGCTCTAGCCCTCAAGAACACAGGGCCGGAGGCCATTACAATCAACTGCATTCAGTTCATGGTAGCAGCAGGATTCGGCATGGGTCTGGGCTGGGAGCAACTGCCTCCCATTGAGCAGCTTATTCTCCCCGCGGACCCCCAGCATGTAGAAGATGTGGCGGTGCAATGGACGCCCACCAAGGGGGGTCATCGCTGTGTCCGTGTAACCATCGAGGCAGACGTACTGCCCCAGCCGCTGAGCATGGGGTGCAACCTGGAGGTGATCGAGTCAACAGCGGATAGGAGGACCTGGCAAGTGCCTTTCCGCCTCGGCAACCCCGAAAACGAGCGCATGCCTGTGACACTCGAACTTGGCGGAGACAATGCCGATGGAGTTGACGCAGTGGTCCTCATCAACGGTCGCCCGGTAGGCGCGGGGCGACCTGTCTGGTTGAATGCAAGGGAAGAGGTAGAGGCTCGCCTGGTCCTGCACGCGCGTACAGAGGAGGCCGTCAGCGCCTTGAAGACGGTAGAAGCGCACATCCAGGGCCGCTTCATCGATGGCATCCAGGTAGAAGTGTACCGGCCAGCCTATACCAGCAGGCATCCTATGATGGAGCCGGAGACAGAAATGAGATCAGCGGCTGAGAGCATCAATGAGCCTGCCGTCATGCTGGCACACTAACAATTCCGGGCGCCAGTGATCATCTAAACCGTGAGTTCCTGAAGCGAGCAGCGAGTGATGCGTTACGTTGGCTCAAGCCGCAGGGTCGTTGGCAAGATCTCCTCGAGCACCATGCTGTTCGCGGAAGGATCGTCACGGTATTTGCGTAGATAGTCGTTGCTCACACGGGCAATGAGCGCTTCATCGGTAACTGGCATAGCGTGAACTGCAAGACGTCGTCCATCTATGTGAATCGCAGCATCAGGCTTAGCCGTAATATTCTGGTACCAGCGACCATTGCCGCCATGTACTGAGCGTACATACACATCATTGTCATCGACAATCACCCAGATGGTGGTACGACGTGTTCGCCCTGTAGGCGAACGAGTTTCAACTTCAATTTCTTCAGTATTGGTAAGCTGTTTCAGCATGTTTGCGTCAAAGTGCTTCGGCATAGCGTCCTCCTAAGGGAATATGTCATCTCGCCGGGCCACAATTCTCAGCAGAAAAGTGTGGCATTCTTCTCCTCTCATTTTAGTATAATTGCATAATGCAAAGTCAACAGACTTGATTAGACTAATTTGGCTCAAAGATGCTATCACAACGCCAGCATACGCTGCAGGGCAACCCGCGCCCAGTGGGCCGTTTCCTCGTCCACTTTCACCTGGTTGATGACCTTGCCGTCGAGCAGGCCTTCGAGCACCCAGGCGAGGTAGGCGGGGTGGATGCGGTACATGGTCGAGCAGGGGCAGATTACCGGGTCGAGGCAGAAAATCAATTGCTCGGGATGTTCCTGCGCAAGGCGATGCACGAGATTAATCTCAGTAGCTACAGCCCACTGGCTGCCCGCCGGGGCACGTTCGATCTGCTGGATAATGTACTCGGTCGAGCCGTAGAGGTCAGCCGCTTCGACCACCTCGCGGCGGCACTCTGGATGTACCAGTATCTTGATATCTGGATACTCGGCACGCGCTTTGGCGATCTGCTGCACGTTGAAGCGCATGTGCGTCGTGCAGTAACCTTTCCAGAGGATAATGCGGGAACGCTCTATCTCCTCATCGGCATTATCCGAGGCCATGGGGTCCTTGGGGTCCCAGACGACCATCTGCTCCTCCGGTATGCCGTATTTGAGCGCGGTGTTCCGGCCCAGGTGTTCGTCGGGGAAGAAGAGTACACGCCTGCCACGGCTGAAGGCCCATTTAATCACGGCTGGAGCGTTCGAGGAGGTGCACACAATGCCACCGTTGCGCCCGCAAAAGGCTTTGAGGTTAGCCGCAGAGTTCATGTAGGTAACGGGGATAATGCTGGCGTCATCACCCAGGGTATCGAGGAGCAGCTCCCAGCATTCCTCTACCTCGGCGATATTCGCCATTTCGGCCATCGAGCAGCCGGCGGCAGGATTGGGCAGGATGACTTGCTGGTGGGGCGCACTGAGGATATCGGCGCTCTCGGCCATAAAATGCACACCGCAAAAAACGATATAATCGGCCTGGGGACGCGCGGCTGCTAACTGGGCGAGTTTGAACGAATCACCGCGAAAATCCGCGTACTTGATGATCTCGTCACGCTGGTAGTGATGTCCCAGGATGACCAGTCTCTCACCAAGCGCGGCCCTGGCAGCGGCGATGCGCCGATCTAACTCCTCGCCGGCCATCTCCGCGTAGTACTGTGGAATGCTATCAATTCTGTTTGTGTGATTATGTCGAGCGCGCGAGGTTGCGCTTAGGAGCGGCAAAATACGCTCTTCTTTGCTTGCTGCGCATGCTGATTGTAGTGCCATGTTTTTCCTCCATTAAAATCAAGCAAACTCTAACGACACATCAAAATTGGGAGCCGAATGCGTTATCGCTCCAAGCGAAATGAAATCCGCGCCGGTGGCTGCAACTGCGGCTAATTTTGTAGCGTTAGTGCCAATGCTGCCGGATGCCTCGATCAGCACCTTTGGGGCAACATGGCGCACTAACTCTACCGCGCTGCGCATGGCCTCTACGGGCATGTTGTCCAGCAGGATTACATCCGCTCTCGCTTCCAATGCCTCCTGCACTTCTGCCAGCGTTTCACACTCTACCTCGATTTTGAGCAGGTGGGGAGCCAGGTGACGCGCAAGGGTGACAGCCTGGACAATGCCTCCTGCTGCCTTAATATGGTTATCCTTGATAAGCACACCATCGCTCAGATTGAAGCGATGATTTCGACCTCCACCCAGGCGCACGGCTTCTTTTTCCAGGCTGCGCAGGCCGGGTGTTGTCTTGCGTGTATCAAGTATACGGGCTTTTGTTCCCTCGAGGGCCTGTACACAGCGAGCGGTTACGGTCGCTATGCCGGAGAGATGGCCCAGGAAATTCAGCGCGACACGTTCGGCGCTCAATAGTGAGCGAGCCGGTCCGCTGATATGTGCTACGACCTGGCCTGCCTGGACTGCTGCGCCATCTTCAACCAGCAATTCAACGGAAACCTGGGGGTCGAGTTCGCGAAAGGTCGCAGCAGCGATATGCAGCCCTGCGATCACCCCCGCCTGGCGAGCAATGATGCTGGCCCCGGCTGTCTGTTCTGCCGGGACTGTGCACAAGGTCGTGATGTCGGCCTGCGCCCCATCTTCCTGGAGGGCATGGCGAATCAGGTCGCGTGGGAGGTCAGGCATGGGAAGGCACCTCCTCGAGACCATCTTCCGCTAACCAGGCACCGGGGCTATGCAAGCATCCCCTCTCCACATCCTCACCACTCCCGCTCCTACGCAGAGATTGGGCGTATTGCATGGGTTGAAAGACATAGTGGCGGCCTGCCAGGGTTTCGTCGGGAGTGTTGTAGTCGAGGCGCCAGTGGCTGCCGCGACTCTCACGGCGTTGGAGGGCGGCGGCTATGACGAGTTCGGCTACTTTGAGCATGTTTATGGTTTCGAGCCACGCTATGGTAAATTGTTGTTCGTTTTGCGTTGCTGTGGCTTTTGCCAGGATGGTGCTACGCAGTTCATGTAGCTGACTCCTGGCTTCGAGCAGGCCTTGCCGGTCGCGGCGAAGAGAGACGTGTTGCCACATGACCTGGCGCAGGTCACGCCTGGTTTGCAGTATGCTTTCCTGGTCGAGTTCGACGTGCAATAACGCTTCATCCCGCGACTGGTCGTCATACACAGGAATGGCGATGGGCCATCTCGCCGAAGGGACATCTTGCTCAGCGAGCACGCCTGCAAGCCCACCGGCAAGGCGCAGGCCAAAGACCAGGCCCTCTAAGAGCGAGTTGCTCGCCAGGCGATTAGCTCCATGCACGCCCGTGCAGGCTACTTCGCCAACCGCGTACAGGCCAGCCCGGGTCGTGCGACCAAGAGTATCCGTCATCACACCGCCCATGCAATAATGGGCGGCTGGCGCTACCGGGACCAGGTCGCCTGCCAGGTCAAGTCCATACTTGCGGCAAATGGCAGAAATGGTGGGGAAACGCGCATACACGCGGTCAGGGGGAAGATGGCGCAGGTCGAGATACTGGCAATCGGTGCCCTCGGACAACATCTCGCTGAGAATGGAACGGGCAACGACATCGCGCGGTGCAAGCTCGGCCAGTTGATGATACCTGGGCATGAAACGCTCTCCCGCGTGATTACGCAGGTAGGCTCCCTCGCCGCGTACAGCCTCTGAAACCAGGTGAGAACCGCCATCGACTGCCAGCACTGTCGGGTGAAATTGCATAAATTCGAGATCTGTCAGCGCGGCTCCGGCACGCCACGCCAGTGCCAGGCCATCGGCTGTCGCTCCTGCCGGATTG
>Ga0209701_10001834_pt1 | contig 13777 bp, 10 predicted proteins | sample CZO8metaG_4_FD_188356 | JGI IMG/M metagenome (GOLD analysis project Ga0209701, IMG submission 188356) | Vadose zone soil microbial communities from the Eel River Critical Zone Observatory, Northern California, USA - CZOApr15con2H3.8 metaG... | ecosystem: Environmental > Terrestrial > Soil >...
CCGTCCAGACCACCGAACTCGGTTTACTGCGACCGGTCTTTGATGCGGAGGCGCTGGTGCTTGACGAACTCGGAGCCGTGCGGCCCAGTAAGTGGGTTTGGGACACGGTCAGTCTCATCCTCAACACCCGTTACAACGATAATCGCACCACCATTATCACCACGAATTTTTCCGATGAACCGGCTGCGGCGGTGGCGCGCTCACTGTCGCCTGCCCGGGCGGCGCGTGATGAAACCCTCGGTGACCGCATCGGCGAACGCATGCGTTCGCGACTCCATGAGATGTGCCGCATCGTCCGCATGGACGGCGCAGACTTCCGGCAGAAGTTTCGGAGCGCCAGCTTTGGATGACCCTCGGAGACACAGACGGATGGAGGAAATCAAAAACCTCAACTGTGTATGAACGCCGCGGGTTGGGTGGCTTCTGTGAGGATAAGGATGTCTAACGGCTGTTCGTGAAAGCAGGATGTTTCAACTGTTAGCCAGCCACGCTGGGCAGGTACGATGTCGGTTGCCATCCAGTGCAGGTCGGTGCTAAATTCCGCTGCACATGGCATCGTCTACGCCCATTGAGGTTCCGGATGATGGAAAGTCAAAGTTGCTGGTCGGTCGCGTAGCCGCTTTCGGACTACACACTGTCGTTGTCTACACTTCCGCTGTTCATCTCTCTCCGTGGATGGTGTTTCACTGGTTTGGCTGGGTTGCGCCAATACTGCAGATTTCAATTGGCATGCCAGCGACAGACTGGTATTTGCAGCATTTGGAGACTGTGACCGTCGTTCCTGCTGTGATCCTCGGTTACTTTAATGTTACCCGGTTTTTCCCTCTCACAATCCGTAACTACATCGGAGAGGGTCCCTTCGATTCGGTTGCAGTGTGGGCGTGGAGCGTTCCCGCCCTGGTTCTAGGCTGCAAGATGTTGCTATACCATGCGCCCTCATCCGTCCTATACGCTACTTCAATGTCCGCCATCAAGTACTTCCTGGATATTCAGAAGGTCATGCCGACCATCAGCAATCCCTTTGCCAGCGACCCGGTACGAGTGTTGGAACAGATGACAGTTACTGCGCCTTTCTATGCAGGCGTTGCGTACAGTTTGGGCGCTCTGGTGTCGAAACATCGGCTTCTGATCAAACTCTTTGCTTCCGAAAAGCCCGACGAGCCAACGACCGCGCCAGAGTCCACGCAGAACCAGTGACCTGTCTTTTTGACGCAGTCGTTGTGTTTCCATCCGTGCCTCCGCGGCCACTACGAACTAAAATCACTATGTGCTGCGAGAGCACCTCCAGTTCCGCCCAGACGATGACGCCGCGATCTTTGTCTCCGTACCTGCCGCGCCCGCAGTCTTCCTCCTGAGTGGATCTGATTCCGCTTCCGAGCCGTATGTCAGCAAGACCGCCAATCTGCGGCGCCGGTTGCAGCGCTTACTCTCAGCTCCCGAAGAGCGCACGAAACGGCTCAACCTGCGCGACCGGGTGCGCTCGATCGAATACACGCCCACCGGGTCGGATTTCGAGTCTGGATTCCTGCTTTACCAGCGCCTGCGCGATTCCTTTCCTAGGACCTACTCCGCCCGCCTGCGTTTGCGCTTTGCCCCGTTGGTCAAGCTGCACCTCGAGAACGAGTACCCGCGCGCTTCCATCACCACGCGGCTAGGCCGGTTCTCGGGGAGGAATGTGTACTATGGCCCATTTCTTTCCCGCGTGGCCGCCGAGAAGTTTCTCAACGACGCGCTCGACTTCTTCAAGATGCGCCGCTGCGTGGACGACCTGAACCCCGATCCCAAGTTTCCCGGCTGCGTGTATTCCGAAATGAAGATGTGCCTGGCGCCGTGCTTCAAAGGCTGTACCGATGATGAATATCGCGCTGAGGTCGTCCGGATCGAAGATTTTCTGGATTCGCGCGGCGAATCGCTGAAGCGCCAGTTTTCGGCCGAGCGCGACGAGGCTTCAACGGAGTTGGAATTCGAAGTGGCGTCTGCTCTCCATACCCGCCTCGACAAGCTCACGCCGGTGCTGCAACAACTGCCCGAAGTCGTTCACCGCATCGACCAGATGAAAGCGCTGATGGTGCAGAGGTCTTCGCAGCCGGAGAGCGTCGCGTTGTTTCGGATGGACGCGGGCGCCATCGCCGGGCCGCTCGAATTTCCTATCTCGTCGCACGATCACACCAAGTCGCAATCCATGGAAGCCCGCATTCAGGCCGCTCTCTCAGATTTGCCTGCGTCCGAGCCCAGTGCGACGATCGAACGCATGGAGCATCTCGCGATCCTGAAGCGGTGGTATTACCGGGGCAGCCGGATTGGAGAAATTTTCTTTGCCGACGCGAACCATGAGCTCCCAATGCGCCGCGTCGTGCGCGGGATCAGCCGTGTGTACCGGGGAGAAGCGCCGGAAGCCACGCCCCTTGCAACAACCATCCTGCCTGCTCCATCCAAACATCTAGAGGAACTATGAAGAAGAAACGCGCCAGCAAAGAGCGTATTTCCAAGAATCCGGTCAGGCCATCCGACCCGCACGACAAATCCCTGCGCGAGCACCTGCTCTACCTGCTTCGTGACGGTGGGGCTCACGCTGGTTTCGACGACGCTGTCGGCGACTGGCCGGTGCAATTGGCCGGAGTAAAGGTCGCGAACTTCCCGCACACTGCCTGGATGCTGCTCGAACACCTGCGCCTGGCCCAAAGGGACATCCTTGAATTCAGCCGCAATCCCAAGCATGTTTCGCCGGCGTGGCCGGAGGGCTACTGGCCCGCGTCCGAAGCACCGCCGAGCGAAAAAGAGTGGAAGGCGAGCATGGTGGCTTTCAAGAAGGACCTGCGAGTGATGGAACAGCTGGTCGCCGACAAGAAAACGGATTTGTACGCAAAGATACCCTGGGGCGACGGCCAGACCATCCTGCGCGAGGCCTTGCTGGTGGCCGACCACAACGCGTATCACCTAGGACAGCTGGTGATGCTGCGCAAGAGCATTGGGATTTAGTTGCTCGCAAGAAACACGGGTAGAGACGCAGCGTGCTGCGTCTCCGTCTGTGGATAAGACGCTGTGCGCGGCCAGATGCGGCTAGCGCGTCTTCGCCGCGGCTGAGACGCGGCACGCCGCGTCTCTACAGGAGAGTTTCTACTGATCCAGATCACGCACTTCTGCGATCGGCGGCTTCACTTTTGTGATCGCTCGATCTCTTCCGGAACACCACCCGCATCCGGTCCCGCCACCGCTCGTCAATCCCCAGCAGTTCCCACTCGATCTCCGGAGCCAGATAGCGCAAAATCGTATCCGTCGCCGGATGCACGTGCAGCGCAGGCGCGACCAGCAGCAGCAGCGGTTTTTGCGGCGAGAGTTCGCGCCCGGGAAAGTAACCGAACTTTCGAAACTCGCCCCGGTCCTGATGCCAGGCGACGCGCGACCAGTAGTCCACGCCCTGCAGAGGCAGGTGGATGTCCTCATCGGCCTTGAGTTCCACCACCGCCAGCCGACTCTCACGAGTCAGAGCCAGCACATCGATCATGGCGCGGTCAGCCGCCGAAAATGCGGGCACCTGCGAATAAACGCATTCCGTTCGCAGACGTCCGTCGAGCGCCTCGACATTTCCGAACACCACCGACTCCAGCCAGCGCTCCGGATGCATGCGCCACAGCGGGTGCGTCTTGGGGCCATCTTTGTGACGGATGGCTGCGGCCAACTGCACCAGATCGACGAACTGGGATTCGTTGCGCTCGTCGAGCACGCGCTCTTCAGCGCCGAGTCCGAACGCGATTTCCTGGCCGCTCTGGAAACTCCGTGGATCATGCGCCACTCGCGCCTGGGCAAACTCCAGCCCGCGCAGGCGAAACGAAATCATCGCCGGCGAGAGGACGACGACTTCACACAGCGGGAGAATGCCGCGAATGCGCGCGATCGAGTCGGCGAAGCGCTCGCATGCCTGGGTCTCATCGGTTGCATGCATCAGGCGGGTTGCGAGATTGCCGGATTCGGCGATGTCAACTTGGGTGAGCGCATCGTCGCGTTCGTCGAATTCATACAGTTGCCACTTTGCAGCCGTGGGGTGCAGATGCGCCATGCGCTGCTGCGTCAAGGCCAGCGAGCCCTTCGGCAGAACCATTACCAGCCCTTCTACGACGCGTCGATCCTGATGCGCGAGGCGGCAGGCGTCCAGCCAGAGAAGCCCGCAAGTCAACGCTCCGTCGATCGTGGTCTGCGTTTCCTGGGCGTTCACTCCGACGACCGCCAGCGCCCGTTGTCCCTGCTGCAAGAGTCCGCGCAGGTACGCAGGCCCGAAAGAGCGGTGCAGGTCCATGGTGGTGGTGAGGCGGGCCACGGTCCATCCAGGGAAATGCCGCTCCAGGGCTCGCTGCGCGCGTGCCCCATATGCGACCCGCGCCGTTTGCCGCGCGGCAGGGGAACGCCGGTCGCGATCGCGGTAGAAATCGAGCTTCGTCGGACGATTCTGCCCCATGCGCTGCACTTGTAGCCGGAGCGTGCCGCCTTTTATTTCTGCGTCCAGCACACGGCGTACAACATTGCGCTCATGCGACCACAGATGCAGCAGGCACTTGTTGTACTCGCCCGAGATGGAATACTTCGACTCCGCCAGGTCGAAGGCAACGGCGCCGTCTTCGACCACTAGCGCCGCGCGCGCTCCAGCAAGGAAGTCGGAGAGCATCCGGCTGAGCGAGTCGGAGGTCATGATGAATGATTGTTGATCGGTCTAGCGCCCGCGTCTGTGACAGGTGAACAGAGGAATTGTGTTGAATCTGCGATCTGCTGCCCGGCCTTCAGAACGGCCCCCTCGGACCATTCTGGGACTGACACTACTTCTGCTCGCTCCGACCTCTGACTTCCAGGGTCTCGCTCTCCCTCCGTCATGGGATAATGATGTTTACGACCCAGAGTCGTTTCTTCGGAGAGGGCATCAAAATCACTGTGACGGACAATAAAGAGCATTTCTTCTTCGAGCATTACGGCCTTACGAATCAAGATCTTGAGAGATATCTGGCGGCCGCCTTGTCGGCTGGCGGCGATTACGCCGACCTCTATTTTGAATACCTGACCTCCACCTCGCTGATGGTGGACGAGTCCATGGTGAAGTCGGCCTCGCAAGGGATTTCGGCCGGTTGCGGCGTTCGTGTCGTCTCCGGTGAACGCACCGGATACGCCTACACCGACGACCTCACCCCGGCCCGGATCCTGCACGCCGCCCGGACCGCTGCGCTGATTGCCAGCGCTCCTGCGAAGACCACGGTCACCGGCTTCCAGCAGAAACCGGCGCGCAGTCTCTATCCGGTTACGTTGCCCTCCGTGGACGCTGACATTACTGCCAAGGTCGAGCTCCTGATGCGTGCCGATAGCGCCGCTCGCGCATTCGATCCCCGAATCAAAGAAGTCCGTGCCAGCTACGCGGACGAGCTGCGCACCATCCTCGTGGTCGGGTCCGACGGCACTTTTGCCGAAGATTCGCAGCCGCTGGCGCGCATGAACGTCTCTTCTATCGCCAAGACCGAAGCAAACTCAGGCCGCGGTACTTCCGGAGGTGGCGGTCGCATAGCGCTCGACTTTTTCTTCGGCGAGAAGAATCCCGAGCACTTCGCGAAAGAAGCCGCCCGCCAGGCAATCCTCCAGCTCACGGCTCGCGAAGCTCCAGCCGGCGACATGGAAGTCGTGCTCGGTCCGGGATGGCCCGGCGTGTTGCTGCACGAAGCCATCGGTCACGGCCTGGAAGCGGATTTCAATCGCAAGAAGACTTCGGCGTTCGCTGGATTGATCGGCAAGCGCGTGGCCAGCGAGAAGTGTACGGTCGTCGACAACGGCACCATGCCCTGGCGTCGCGGATCGCTCAATGTGGACGACGAAGGCCAGCCCACGCAGGAGACCGTGCTGATCGAAAATGGAATTCTCAAGGGCTATCTGAGCGACAAGCTGTCGTCGAAGCTGATGGGCCTCGCCGACACCGGCAACGGGCGCCGCGAGAGTTACGAACATATCCCCATGCCGCGCATGACGAACACTTACATGCTGGCGGGCCAGGACGATCCCGCGGACATTATCCGTTCCGTGAAAAATGGTATCTACGCCGTGAATTTCGGCGGCGGCCAGGTGGATATAACGAACGGCAAGTTCGTGTTCTCAGCTTCGGAGGCGTACCTGATTGAAGACGGCCATGTCACCGCGCCAATCAAAGGCGCAACCCTGATTGGCAACGGTCCAGACGTGCTGACGCGCGTATCCATGGTCGGCAACGATCTGAAGCTCGACGAAGGCGTCGGCACCTGCGGCAAAGATGGACAGGCCGTGCCTGTGGGAGTGGGTATTCCTACACTCAAAGTGGACCGCCTCACCGTCGGCGGAACTGCGCGGCGCGATACCGGCGGGTACATGCAGTAAGGCTTTTCACCACGGAGACACAGAGGCACAGAGAAAACCAACATCATGCGTGCTCCTTCGTGGACTCCGCAGTCCATTCGGGAAACCTGTAGCCAAGATCGTTAGGAATGAATTTAGTTCGCTCCGTCGCCCCGTGCCTCCGTGGTAGGTTTTAGATTCCTCACATGACAACAACTCTAGAAACGAATCCGCAAGTCGCAACCGACCTTAAGTTGCTCGCCACCGACGTCGTCGGCCGCGCCATGCAAGGCGGCGCAACGGCCGCTGAGTGCGTGGCCCGAGAGGGCGACGAATTTTCAACCGTCGTCCGGCTGGGACAAGTCGAAACCCTCAAAGAAGCGGGCTCGCGATCCGTCGGTGTGCGCGTGTTCTTCGGACAGCGCGCCGCGTCCACGTACTCGAGCGATTTTTCGTCGGCTGGTATCGAGCGCATGCTGAAGTCAGCGCTCGAACTGGCGAAGATCACTTCCGAAGATCCCTACGCCGGCATTCCGGAAGCCGACAAACTCGGCTCGCTCTCCGGCGATCTCGATCTCTACCACGAGGACGTGTACTCGCTGGCAGGCGCCGAGCGCATCGACTACGCCCGCCGCGCTGAAAAAGCCGCGCTCGATTCCGATCCCCGCATCAAGAATTCTGAAGGTGGCTCGTTCGACGCAGCCACGGGCCGCAAAGTGCTGGCCAACTCGCACGGATTTGTCGGCGAATATCGGCGGTCATATTGCTCAGTCGCTGCTGTGCCCATCGCCCAGGATGAGGCAGGCCACATGCAGCGCGATTACTGGTATTCGGTCGCGCGCAGCCTGGCAAGGCTCGATCCCGCCGAGCAGGTTGGAAAAGAGGCGGCCCGCCGCACGCTACGCCGTCTGGGCGCGCGCAAGGCGAAGACTGCACACGTACCGGTCGTCCTCGATCCGATGGTCGCAAACTCGATGCTCGAACACATCTTTGAGGGCGTAAACGGCGACTCGGTCTATCGCGGCGCGTCATTCCTCGCGGGCAAGTTGGGCCAGCAGATTGCCGGCAGTAACATCACCGTGATCGACGACGGCACCATGATCGGCGGCTTCGGCACGTCTCCTTTTGACGGAGAAGGCATCCCTACACGCCGCACGGTTGTCATTGAGAACGGCGTGCTGAAGTCGTATTTGCTGAACACTTACACGGCCAAGAAACTCGGCCTCGAAACCACTGCCAACGCATCGCGCGGGCTCGCCGGCACCCCCGGCATCGGCCCCGGCAACTACTTCCTGCACGCCGGAACGAAGACGCCCGAGCAGATTATTGGCGACATTAAAGATGGTCTCTATGTCACCGAGTTTCTCGGCATGGGCGTGAACCTGGTCACCGGCGATTACTCTCGCGGCGCCTCCGGACTGTGGATAGTCAATGGTGAGCTCGCCTATCCGGTCGAAGAGATCACCGTCGCGGGAAATCTGAAGGACATCTTCAACAACATCTCCGAGATCGGCAGCGATCTGGAATTCCGCGGCAGTGTGGCTTGTCCTACGATTCGGATTGATGGGCTCACGGTCGGCGGAGAGTAATATCTATCTCGATGGCCCATCAGATGGGTCTGTGTCCTTAGTAATTTGCCCCTGATTTTGACAGCCAATAATCTTGGTCTACTACCTTTCTATTGGGGGGAATTTCATGCGAATGAAATGGTGGTTGGGTCTCGTGACGGCAGCCATGCTGACTTTGCCTGGCATGGCCCTTGCGGACGAGCATGGCCACGGGCACGGCCGCGATAAGCATCACGACCGCGACGATGACCGTGATGACGACCACGGCCATGGCCACGGCAGATATCGTTACAGCGATCACGACCGCGATGAGATCCGTGGTTGGTACCACGATCAGGACGATCATCTGCCGCCCGGTCTTGCCAAGAGAGATCGCTTGCCCCCAGGACTGGAAAGACAGCTACAGGTTCGTGGAACGCTGCCTCCGGGATTGCGTAAGAAGATGGTTCCATGCCCGGTGGAACTCGAAAGGCGTCTGCCTCCGCCTCCGCCAGGATATGGAAACTTTGCGATCGGCGGGCACATCGTGCTGGTAAACCGAAGCACCTTCATGGTGCTCGATATCTTTCACATGGAGCGGTAGGGTCAGCGTTTCCACTCTCGAGCCGCCGAACTATTTGTCGCTCAACTCGGGCGGATTGGGTCTGCTGACGGGCGGCACGATCCCGTTCAGCCGCAGATAGATCGTCATTTGCCCATAGTGGTCGGCCGCGTGCCAGATCACAACCCCTGCGAGCCGTAACCGTGTCGTTGGACCCGCGTACGGCCCTTCGATCGGGTCGAACATGTTCTTCGCATCGATTGCGCCGATTGACTTCTCGAGCGCCCGCGAACGAATCACGCAGATAGACCAGCAATTCCCTCCGCGTCTTTGCGGGAGAGGGTCCACCCATATCGCAGCGGTCGGGGGGCGTCTTGCCGTCCATCTCAGCCTCGAATGCAAAGTTGGAGCAGGCTACGTGCTTCACGATTTCGCCGAACGTACGCATCTCGGCTGGACCGTACTCCGGATGCTCTCCCTTGAACATGCCTTCAGCAGGACGGAAGCCGTACTTTTCGGCGGGCATGGCCTCGGCCGCCGAGCGCACTTCGTACTCCTGGTTGGCAACCTCGGCGAGCAGCGCGGAGCCGACAGTCTCTTTCTTGCTCAACTCCGCGGCGGTGGGTTTCTTGGATTGAGCGGCTGCGAGCATCGGCATTACGACAAGAATTAAGATAGCAATGGAATGCGGAAAGTGCTTCGTCATGATCTAGTGGCGTCTTGACCTCGGTGGCTGAAGCCGATACTCAAAGAAAGCCAGTTATTGCAGCGCTGAAGCGCTGCGCCACCCAAACCGTCGGCTATTGACGCTCATTGACTCTCAGTCCTTCTCCCACATCCCGCCGCCCACCAGACGCATTCCCGAGCCCGATCCTGAACCACCCCCGGCCTCGCGCTTTTTTTTCCAGTCGGCTTCCGTGAGCACGGAAATCGCTTCCAGCTTGTTCCTTTTCAGTCCCGCGTTGACCGTGACCAGCTCTTTCTGCGTCAGCTTCTGGAAATCGCTGATTACATCTTCCAAGTCGTGGCCCAAGGAATCGGCGCGAGCCGCCTGGTATTCCGTAGGACGGCCTTCATAGTTATTTACGGCGCCGTAGAGCTGCCCGAGAAGTTCGCGGATGCGTTCCTCGCCCGTGATTGCTCCGCCTTCTTTCGTGGCTACGATCTTGGACCGAAGTTCTTCGCACTTGGCAGTCAGTTGCTGTAACTGCGACCGCAATGGACTTTTCTCCGGAAGCTTGGCGGCGCGCTCGCTGGCGGCGTTGCGGACGCCTTCGATGGCGTCCACTGAATACGTCATGTGCTCGATGATCCTGTAAATCTTCATCGTCAGATCGAACTGCGCCCTGCGATCCGTCACCGAGAACTTCGCGCGCGGGTCGAGCACCACGTTTAGCTTCTCGGTGTAGACGTTGTCGCCCTTCGTCATCTTTACCGTGTAAGTGCCGGGCAGCAGCCGGGGGCCGACCGCCGCTTCGAATAGCGCCGTGGCAGCGGGTGGAACCGCCGGCGGCTTGACACGCATGGACCAGCTGGCGCGGTTCAGCCCGCGATGCTTGCTGCCGGTGATGTTATCGACGACTTTGCCATTCTCATCCAGAACCTCGATCTTCAGGTCGCCGAAGATGTGTCGTCCGCGCTGGTAATAGGTAATCTGCGCGTCATCCGGACGGCCGCGTCCGGCGAAGCTCTCGTCACCTTCAGCCCATCCGCCATTCGCCTGAAAGTACTGGATGACGGGCTTGCCGGGAATGAGCGCCGCTTCCTTGGACATCAGGTCCGGAGTCAGCGCGCGCAGCGAAGAAATGTCGTCGACAATCCAGATACCGCGCCCGTGCGTCGCCAGGACCAGGTCGGCCTCGCGCGCGTGGACCACAATGTCTCGCACCGCCGCCGCCGGGAAGTTACTACCCTTGTATTGCGCCCAGCGCTGGCCGCCATCGTGCGAGATCCAAAGGCCGAATTCAGTGCCTACAAAGAGCAGATTCGGATTGACCGTGTCTTCCTTGATAACGTGCGCATATCCGCGCACGCCGCGAGCTTGCACCGGGAGCGATGTCCACGTCTTCCCATAGTCGGTGGTCTTGTAAGCGTAGGGCTTCATGTCTCCAAAGGTGTGCCGGTCGAACGTGGCATAGGCCGTCCCTTCGTCGAAGCGACTGGCCTCGACGGTTGAAACCCAGGAGTTCTTTGCCAAGTCGGGGACGTTCCCGACGACGTTGGCCCAGGTCTTCGCGCCGTCACGGGTGATCTGGAGGTTGCCGTCGTCGGTGCCGACCCAGATAATCTGACCGCTCTTCGGCGACTCGGAGATCGAGTAGATAGAGGTATGCATTTCCGCGGACGAGTTATCGACCGTAATGCCGCCCGACTCTTCCTGCTTCTGCTTTTCCGGATCATTCGTGGTCAGGTCGGGAGAGATTCGGTCCCACGTCTGCCCATGATCGCGCGAGCGAAACAGGAATTGCGCTCCGATATAGACCGTGCCCTTTTCGTTGGGGCTCATGTGAATCGGAGTGTTCCAGTTGAAGCGCAGCTTCTTTTCGCCATAGTTCGGCAACGGCTTGATGAAGCGGACCTCATGGGTGTAGCGGTTGACGCGCCCAATTTCTCCGCCCTGCGCCTCGGCATAGATGTAATCCGGATCGGCCGGGTCTTCGAACATCCAGAAACCATCGCCGCCGTACATGTTTTCCCAGCGCGAATTCGTCACGCCCCCGGGGTATGACGAATCGCCCACCCAGGAACTGTTGTCCTGCAATCCGCCATACACATGGTAGGGATCGGAGTTGTCGGTGCTCACGTGGTAGAACTGTGAAACGGGAAGGTTGGCCTGGTGTTTCCAGAGGTTGCCGCCGTCATCGCTGCGCCACAGGCCGCCATCGTCACCGACGATTACCGTGCTGGTATTTTTCGGGTTGATCCACACATCGTGGAAATCTCCGTGCGCTCCTCCGGACACGCGGCTGAAACTCTTGCCGCCATCAGTACTCAACATGAGAATAAGATCCGGCTTAAAGACTCTGTTTTCATCCTTGGGGTCGACGATCAGGTTGCCGAAGTAAAACGGACGCCAGATCATGTAATTGCTGGCGTCAAGGCGCGTCCAGGAGGCGCCGCCGTCGTCGGAACGATAGAGCGCGCTCTTCTTTGCCTCGATGTCGGCATAAACAACCTGCGGCTTCGAAGACGCAACGGCCACAGCGATGCGTCCCCAGGGCTTTTCCGGCAGGCCTTTCGCATTGCTGTCATTGATCTCGGACCAGCGGTCGCCGCCGTCAGTCGATTTGAAAAGCCCACTGCCCGGACCGCCGGAACGAAAAGTCCATCCCTGCCGCCGGAAGTCCCACAGTGACGCGTAAACGGTCTGCGGTTCCTGCTGGCTCCTGCTCATCAGACCGCAGCCAGTCGAACCATTTGCTCCCGCCAGCACTTTCTTCCAGGTTTTGCCGCCGTCGGTGGTCTTGTAAACTCCGCGCTCGTCGTTGTCGTTCCAGAGATGGCCGGTGGCGCAGACCAACACGTTGTTGCCATCTTTGGGGTCGACTGAGATTTTTGCGATGTGCTCAGTGTCTTTCAATCCGACGTTGGTCCAGTTCTCGCCGCCGTCGGTCGATTTGTAGACTCCGTCGCCAACCGAAACGCTGTTGCGCGTCCAGGACTCGCCCGACCCCACCCAAACAGTTTTCGCGTTGGACGGATCGATCGCCACCGCGCCGATCGACTGCACGCTTTCACGATCGAAGACGGACTTGTAAGTCGTGCCGCCATTGACCGACTTCCACAGGCCGCCGCTGGCGGCTCCGACGAAGACGGTGATGCGTCCGTCCTGTTCCACAGCGTCCAGCGCCGCGATGCGGCCGCTCATGGTGGCCGAGCCGATGTTGCGGGCCGGCAGTCCCGACACGGTCGCGGCGTCGAATTTGTAGGTGGCCTGGGCAAGGACCAGCGGCGCCGCGCACAGAGCGGCGAAAGTCACCGGCAAAATGAACTTCGACAGGGAGGCAGAGACGTATACGCGAGCATTCATTGTCAGAAATCCTCTTTGAGGTTGAGGCACGAAATTTCGTTTAACACTATTTTGCGACGGCCTCACTTTTTATCCGCAGCGGACTTTGGCGCCTGCTTGAGCGATGCCGGCACAGCAAAATCGGCGGGGTCGACCGCGACATTTACTTCCATCTTCTCGACCGTAAACGTCTGGGAACCCGGATTGCTCTTCGAACCCTGAGCGATTGAGAAGGGATACATCACCCCGCCGACCGGCTTGTACGAGCCCAGGTCCACGATGCGCTCCCGAATGGAGCCCCGGATCGTCTGCCGGATCTCTTTGCGGATTTCCAGGTAGGTATCGGGATCGAGGTAGTAGTAGACGATGTCGCCATTCTTAAGCGTGACTTGGAGGCGCAGCGCGTCATCGCCGTCCACGATGTCGTGCCCCAGATACTCAATCGTGTTGCCCTTTTCCTTGTAGTCGACCAGCGGGCCGTCAAAGTCAGAGTCCAGCAGAATGTCGCGCAAATCGTTTTCGCCCATAAGTTCGGGATCTTTGTGTCCGCCGAAGGGCTGAATCTGCCAGCCGGTCGAGCCGTCGTAAGCCTGCACAGCGGTCATTCCCTGAAGCGCGAAGGTCTCGCGAACCAGGTTGGGGCGCGAGTTCTCCTGAGACGCCTTCGCGGTAAAGCCGCCTCCGCCATCAAACTTTTCGGCGATGCGAACGCTTTTTATGGCCTTGATCTTGTCGATTCCGCCTTTGGCTTGAATGTTCTTGGTGACGAGTTCGTCGGCGGTTTGAGTGCGGGCGACAACGCTGATGCATGAGACAGCAAGCAGCACAATCACTGCATGACGCATGGAGCGGACTCCTGTTTTGAGGGGCTTGAAGACCCGGGGAAACAAAGACAGACTACTGTACTGGGTAGTAGACGTGTCTGCCAAGGTGGGGTGAGCACGATTTGTTATTGGAATTACGATGGACTCAATGGGCTCTACATCCTGATAGAGGCTGTGCACCTTAACGGCCTGCAAGAGTCTTCTAGCGGAGTTCCTGCAGTGCCTGTAGCAGTTCCTCCACGTTCGGCAACTGGTCGATGGGATAGATCCTGGCAAAGACGATCTTTCCAGTCTTGTCCACGATAAAGGCAGCGCGCTCACTGATGCCCGCCACGGGAGCGCCTTCCCGCAGGATGTCGAATTTCTGCGTAACCTCGCCGTGCGGATAGAAATCGGAACAAAGCGGGATCTTAACCGGCCCCACTTCCCTCTGCCGCCACGCGATATGACTGACGATGGAATCTACGCTGATGTCCAGAACCTGGGCATTGAGGGCCGC
>Ga0209701_10001837_pt1 | contig 13775 bp, 15 predicted proteins | sample CZO8metaG_4_FD_188356 | JGI IMG/M metagenome (GOLD analysis project Ga0209701, IMG submission 188356) | Vadose zone soil microbial communities from the Eel River Critical Zone Observatory, Northern California, USA - CZOApr15con2H3.8 metaG... | ecosystem: Environmental > Terrestrial > Soil >...
CGGTTAGTTTTCGGCAGATCTTTCTGGCGAGTTGATTTGAGATCTCCGTGTGACGTGGCACCGCTTCGACAGCGCCCGTAGCAGGATTGGTCCAGAGTGAGTGGGAGGCACCTTCTCGCTTCAAGTAACAACCGTGCTGGCGAAGATGGCGCAGCAGAGATTCTCGTTTCATGCAGCGACAACTACCGTGTCTTTGTCGACGTCATCGGGGACGCCCCTGAGCCCGTCCTCGCGCCGGTCTTCGAGAATCAAAGCTATTGCATCGGCAAGATTCTGCCGCGCTTCTTCCCTCGTCTTGCCTTGGCCATTGGCTCCGGGAATCTCGGGACAATAAGCAATGAACCAGTCTCCGTCTTGCTCGAATATTGCAGTGAACTCGTTACGCATGGGTACCCCCAGTCGTTACATTGTCCCTGTAATCTTCGAATCAGGCAAGAGAAACCCTCGGGCGGACTAGTGGGTGCCCGTTTTTTTACCGAAGCGTTCTATGATAAACCAGCGGAGCAACGACTAGTCCGACAAGGAGTGATGCCGCCAGGCAATGTCATCTGTGACCACCAACATCGAATCACTGCAGCACGAAGCGCGCGTCTTCCCGCCTTCCAAAGCGTTCGCTGAGCAAGCGCACATCAAGTCGATGGCGGAACTTGAGAAACTGCGCGCGGAAGCGAGCGCCAATCCGGAAGAGTTCTGGGCGCGCTTTGCCGAAGGAGAATTGCGCTGGTTTCGGAAGTGGGACACGGCTTTGAAGTGGGAGCCGCCGCACGCCGAGTGGTTCGTGGGGGGCAAAATCAATATCTCAGACAACTGTCTCGATCGGCACCTCGGCACCTGGCGGCGAAACAAGGCCGCGCTGATTTGGGAAGGCGAACCCGGCGACACGCGCACATTCACCTATCAACAACTGCACAGCGAAGTGTGCCGGTTCGCAAACGTCTTGAAGCAGATGGGGGTTGCGAAAGGCGATCGGGTCGCGCTTTACATGCCTTTGATCCCGGAGCTGGCGATTTCGATGCTGGCATGTGCGCGCATCGGCGCCACGCACTCGGTCGTCTTCGGGGGCTTTTCCAGCACCGCGCTGGTCGATCGCATCAACGACGCGCAGTGCAAGCTGGTGGTCACCGCCGACGGCGGGTGGCGCCGCGGCAAAGAAGTGAAACTGAAGCCGGCCGTCGATGAAGCGCTGAAAGAAACGCCTTCAGTTCAAACGTGCATCGTGGTGCGACGAACCGGCAGCCAGATTCACATAGAATCAGGCCGCGATCACTGGTGGCATGAACTGACCGAGATGGTCGACGCAAACTGTCCGGCGGAAGAACTCGACAGCGAACACCCGCTTTTTATTCTCTACACTTCAGGTACAACGGGAAAACCGAAAGGCATCCTGCACACGACCGGCGGCTATCTCTTGCAGGCTCACCTCACCACCAAATGGATTTTCGATCTAAAGGACGAAGACATTTACTGGTGCACGGCCGACATCGGCTGGGTAACCGGACACAGTTACGTTGTTTACGGCCCGCTATCGAACGGCGCGACCGCGTTGATGTATGAAGGCGCGCCCAACTGGCCCGAGCCGGATCGCTTCTGGTGCATCATCGAGCAACACAAGGTGAACATTCTCTACACCGCGCCGACGGCGATTCGCGCGTTCATCAAGTGGGGCGAGCAGTGGCCTTTGAAACATGATCTTTCGAGTTTGCGCTTGCTGGGCACGGTTGGTGAGCCGATCAATCCCGAAGCATGGATGTGGTATCACCGCATCATAGGCCGTGAGCGCTGCCCGATCGTCGACACGTGGTGGCAGACGGAAACCGGCGGGATCATGATCACGCCGCTGCCAGGCGCCACCCCGACCAAGCCGGGCACCGCAACGAAGCCTTTTCCCGGAATCGAAGCTGACGTGATGACGCGCGATGGAAAACCTGTCGGCGCAAATGAAGGCGGATACCTGGTCATCAAGAAGCCCTGGCCGGGGATGCTCCGCACGATCTATGGCGACGACCAGCGCTATCGCGAGCAGTACTGGTCGCAAATCGAAGGCGTGTATTTTGCCGGCGACGGCGCGCGCAAGGATCAGGACGGCTACTACTGGATCATGGGGCGCATCGACGATGTAATCAATGTCGCGGGCCATCGTCTGGGCACGGCCGAGATCGAGAGTGCGCTGGTTTCACACGAAGCGGTGGCCGAATCCGCAGTGGTTGCGCGGCCTGATGATCTGAAAGGCTCGGCGATTATCGCATTCGTCACGTTGGAAGGCGGACGCACGCCGACAGATTTGCTGAAGGAAGAATTGCGCCAGCATGTCGCGAAAGAAATTGGCGCGCTCGCGCGGCCCGATGAGATTCGCTTTGCTGACATGCTGCCAAAAACACGTTCAGGGAAGATCATGCGGCGTCTGCTGCGCGAGATCGCTACCAGCGGCTCGGTCGCGGGCGATGTGACGACGCTCGAAGATTTTTCGGTGCTGGAGAAACTGAGGACTGAAGAAGAGTAGCCCCGGTGTCGAGGCACTCAACTGTGATTGAGTTCCCTCTCCCTCTGGGAGAGGGTTAGGGAGAGGGCTTTAAGAATGCGAGCTTCATTCGCGCTATAACCCTCTTCCCCGGCCCTTCTCCCTGTACACTCCCAAAGGGAGAAGGGAGAGCTTGCAGGGAAACCCTCGAAACCCCTCTGCGAATTCCCCTTTTCCTTGTATCATGTGCGGGTTGCCCTCAGACTCAGAAACGAGGAGTTTATGTTCATGCCCCAGAGTCCATTTACGGAGAGCCGTTCCGGCCCGCGTTACGTAGCGGCGTTTCCGGTGCGTGCCGAGTGGGACACCAGCGACGGTGTGCATATCGTTTCCGAGGGTGAGACGGAGAACGTCGGTCCCGAAGGAACCTTGATCCACCTGCAACGCGATCTACCGCCCGTCGGCAGCCGGGTCAACTTACTGGTGCTGGGCGATGATGGCGAGAAACTGCGCGTAGTGGCTGAGGTGTTGCGCATTGAGCGCAATCCAGCGCACCCCCAGGCAGCGTTGCAGCTTCTGGGCTCGACCGACGAATGGCGCGGCCTGATCTGGGAAGAGGCCCTGATCAAGATGACCGAATCCGACGACGATTACGATGATGATGATTACTAGATCATTTTCCATTGATCATTAGTCATTTGTGCTTCGTGTCTGTTCGTGTGAATTCGTGGATCGTCTTTCCTTTCTGAGCCCCGGGGCACGACCCACGAAATCACCCGAAGCAACGCGAGACAAATCCGATGTTAAATGATGAATGGAAAATGGTTTTAGAGTTCATCAAACGATAAGACAATATGTCATCCGGCAGCCGACCCTCCGCAGAAAAAGAGAACCCGCAAGTCGCGATGCTACAGACGCGCGCGGTCCTGCGCATTCTGGTCATTCTCCTGGCAGCATTGGCACTGCTGTGGGTGCTCTATAAGCTCACGACCGTTATCCTGCTGGTCGTTCTTTCGATCTTCTTTGCCTACCTCGTGGCGCCACTCGTCGATCTGGTCCAGCGTCCGTTTCGCATTGGCGGACGCGAACGAATGATGCCGCGGGCGCTGGCAATCGCGATTGTTTACGTAGTGCTGTTCGTTGGGATTGGCCTGGCGATCTATTTTCTGGCTCCGCAACTCGCGGCTCAATTTCCCGAATTCAAGCAGCAGGCTACCGCTTACTACCAGACGATTAGCGGTTACACCGGCCGGCTGAATCAATACTTCAAACAGCACCGCATGCCTGAGGGCGTCGTCAAAGCGGTTAACGACACGTTTCTGGGTTTGATTTCTCAAGGTGGAAGCATCGCCAGCGCGGCATTTGAACGAATGCTCGGCTTGATCATTTATCTTCCCTGGCTGGTGCTGATACCGATCCTGAGTTTCTTCTTCTTAAAGGATGCCGATGCCTTTCGCCGTTCGGCGCTGGCGATGCTGCCGCGCGGACGAATTCGCTGGCGCGGTGACGAATTTTTTCAGGACGTGAACAGCACGCTGGCGGCTTACATTCGCGCGCAACTGACGGCCTGTCTTTTGATTGGCGCCGTCTCCAGTCTCGGGTTTGCGCTGATCGGATTACCCAGCCCTCTCGTGCTGGGGATAATGTCGGGAATGCTGGAATTCGTGCCGCTGGTCGGTCCGCTAACAGTGGCAATTCTGGCGGTGCTGTTGGCGTTGCTGCACTCTGGTTGGGTTATGGCCCTGGTGGTGCTTGCCTTTCTCGGGGTGATGCGCGTCGTCCAGGACTACATGATCTATCCACGCATTATCGGCGTGGGAATTCACCTTCATCCACTCGCCGTGATCCTGGCGATTCTTGCCGGCGCCGAAATAGCCGGGGTTGCCGGAATTTTTCTGGCTATTCCGGTGATTGCGATTATCACGGTCACCTACCGCAACTGGCTGGAGCACCGCGGCCGGGAATCCATCGCCGAGGTTTTTGAAGAAGCAGTCGTTGAGGCGGAGGCTAAGGCCGAACAACGAGTGCGCCCCACCACCGTTACTACCGCCGCAGACATGGAGCGCGCGCGTCCGGATTTGCTCACCGGCGAATTGAAGTTGCCGAAGCTTGACTGAGTGCGAGCAGCGATCCCCGAAACCGAAGCCCCGCGACAATCGCTAGATGGATCAACCAGCTAGTCATCAACGACAATTCGTTCGTGATACTTCCGGCAAAGTCCGCACGTTTGCCGGGCTGGCGTTCTGTCTGGTCATTCCTTCCTGCGGAGTAATCCAAAAATACTTTGGCAACATTGGCGTGCTGATCTATCTGGTCGCGGCTACGGCGATTCTGTGGCTGGTTTTTCGTTACCTGCTCGAACTTGTTCTCTCACGATTGTCGGAGCGGCAGGCGCAGTTCCTTGCGGCGGTAACCTTCGTCGCGCTGATCGCTGTCTTCGCCCTCGTATTCCCCAGGGCCAATGTGCACGTGGCGGGACGGGGGTCGGACGCTGATGATGCGCTGAACCTGGCCGTCGGCGAGCTTTTGCACGGACGTTATCCCTACTATGTCCAAACCTATCTGCAGAACGCGATCGCGAATTTTCCAGGAGCGATCCTGCTGGCGGCGCCGTTCGTTTTGCTCGGCAACAGCGCGTATCAGAATCTTTTCTGGTTTGGGGTTTTCTTCTTTGCCGTTTCGCGATTACAGCAGAGTTGGCGCGGCGGACTGATTCTCATCTGGATTGTTTTGCTCTTCAGTCCGGTCGTCATTAATTATGTGGTTACGGGAGGCGATGACCTCGCAAACAGCATCTATGTCTTACTTTTCATGCTGCTCACGGTGAGATGGGTGTCGAGCTCCGATGTGCCGGCATGGAAAAGAGCCCTGGCGGCTCTGCTTGTGGGGGTTGGATTATCTTCACGCGCCAATTTCCTGCTCGTGATGCCGCAACTGTTTGCGGCCTTGACGATCAAAGCCGGCTGGCGCGCGGCCTTGAACTACGTCGCCGGGGCCGGCGCTGCTTTCGCGGCGGTGACGATTCCGTTTTGGCTCTACGACCCGGCGGATTTTACGCCGCTGCACGCTCAAGCGCACAAAGTAGCAGAGTTTCAAACCATCCTGCCGTTTGCCGGGCTGGTCGTGCCGGCGTTGGGCGGTTGCATCGCGATGGCTCTGGCGTGGCGGAGCATCAAGCTCCGGCGCGAGACGTGGCTCAGAGACTGTGCGATCGTGCAGGCGTTCCTGGTCGTTTGCGTGGCCACGCTTACGATAATTCAGACGGGAACGCTTTCGCTCACCTCGGCCAGCTACGGAGTTTTCTTCTTGTTTTTTGGCGTGCTCGCCTTTGGACCGAAGATGTTTGAGACGGCCGACGCTTAGCGCGAAGTCTGCGCCCGGTGTTAGCTCAAGTTGTTAACCTGCGATTCTTGCTTCCATCAACTCAATAAACCTGCCGAAGTGATGCTCGGCATCGTGCGGGCCGGGCGCAGCTTCCGGGTGATACTGAACTGAGATGATGGGCAGAGTTTTGTGGCGCAGGCCTTCGACGCATTGGTCGTTGAGATTGACGTGGGTGACTTCGACTTCGGGCGGCAGACTGTCGGCGAGCACCGCAAAGCCGTGATTGTGTGAAGTGATCTCCACGTGGCCGTCCTGGAAATCCTTTACCGGTTGATTCCCGCCGCGATGCCCAAACACGAGCTTAAACGTTTTTCCACCGAAGGCGCGTCCCAGCAGTTGATGGCCAAAGCAGATGCCGAATGTCGGCACGCCGGATTGCGCCACCTGCTTCACTTGTTCGACTTCTTTGTTCATCGATGCGGGATCGCCGGGGCCGTTGGAAAGAAACACACCGTCGGGTTTCATCGCGAAAACTTCGCCGGCCGGCGTGGACGCAGGCACGACACTGATGCGACAACCAGCGCGTGACAACTCGCGCAGCGAATTCGTCTTCACGCCGAAATCGTAACAGACAACATGAAAGCGCTCGTCGCCTTGCGCGGGAAATTCGTAAGGTGTTTTCGTGGTGACGACACTGGCCAGTTCGCGATTCTCCATCCGCGGCGAGTTGCGCGCTTTCTCGATCACGCTGTCCGCGTCGGCGTCGATCGTGGAAAGACAGGCGCGCATCGCGCCTTTGTCGCGAATGTGGCGCACCAGGGCACGCGTGTCGATATGATCGATGGCGACGATGTTCCAACGCTTTAGATAAGCGTCGAGCGACTCTTCCGAGCGCCAGCTTGAAGCCATGCGGCTGAATTCGCGCGCGACAAAGCCTTCGACCCACGGCCGCGCTGATTCGGGGTCTTCGTTATTGACGCCGTAATTTCCAATCAGCGGATAAGTCATGCAGACGATCTGTCCGGCGTAAGATGGATCGGTGAGCACTTCCTGATAGCCGGTCATCGACGTGTTAAAGACCATCTCGCCGGTGCTCTCGCCGGTCGCACCCCATGACCGCCCGCGCCACACGCGGCCGTCTTCGAGGGCGAGCAATGCAGACTTTGAGTTTTCCATTACTTTGAACTAATGGTGACGAGACCGCCTATTGCCTACTGCTTACGGCCTCCTGCTTTCGGCCTTTCAAAAACTGCTGCGCCTCGTTCAGCCAGCGCTTTTCCATGCGGTACTTGTAAGCCGGCGCGGTCTTGACGGCTTCGATGCAGGCCTCCATTGAGCTGGTCGCTTCCTTTTGGTCACCCAGCCCGGCATGCGCGCGACCGATTAGATACAAAGCTTCGGGATCGTTAGGACGACGGTCGAGAAACCTCTCCAGCGCATCGCGCGCGTCACTGTACTGGCCGGCAGCGATGTAGGTCGCGCCGATCTCTCGCCAAATCTCATGTAGTGCGTGCGCCTGATCGCGCTGGACGACTTGCTCGAAATGTCCGACGGCGTCAGGCAGACGATTCTGGGCGCGAGCAATGCGGCCCAGCTGATAGTGGGCGTCCAGCTCTTCGGGATCGATGTCGATGGCGCGATGAAAACGCTCGCGCGCCTGATCCAGTTCCCCGCGTTGCTGATGAATCAAACCCAGGTTGTAATGCGCTGACGAATCGCGCGGATTGATCGTGGCCGCTTCCAGGTTCTGCTTGAACGAGGCGCGCGCGCGTTGAGTGCTGACGATGCTGCTGAAATAGCCGCGCAAAAGGAAGAACGCGAAGAGGAGGAGGAAAGGCGAACCGACAACGGTGCGAAACATTGGGTAAAGAACAAAAGAGAGCGGCAAGCTGGTTAGCGAGCTCAATAGAAAAATCGCGACCGCGCGCAAGACCGGGACGCGGAAGACTACCCGCACGGTCGCGACTCCGCCAACGGCGAACAGAGCCAGCCTGACCGTATTGAAAAGGTTCCGGGACACGACAACTGGATCGGCGAGCTGGGTCTTGAGTTGCGCGACTTCTTCTGCGGATAGCCGAAACCACTGCGCCATAGTTTGCAGTTGCTCGGCCCCCTGAGACTGCGCTGCGCTCGCGACATAAGCCGCCTGGATTCCACTGAAGTGAAAAAAGGCGGTGATCAGGATCGTTACGACGGACGTAGCCGTGAACACATAAAACGCAACCGATGCCAGCGAGCCATACTCCTGCTGAAGCACGACGCTGAAGCTCCCGCGGCGATCGAACAGGTTCGTGGTCAGGGCCAGCAGCGGAACGAAAACGATCGCAATCGTCAGAATCGGGGCCACGCCTTGAAAGAAAGCGCCGCCAATAATCAATGGCCCCCGCGTCAACAGGACGCGATCGCCCGTCAGCCATTGCGTCGCAAAGATGTAAGCCACCTGCGCAAGATAAGCGCACAGCACCGCCGGCCCGAGTGAGCCGTGGTCGCGCACTTCACGCATGGCACGCAAAGGCGCGTAGAAGATCATTCCCACCAGCTTGAGCCATTCAGTCATTCCGAAGGAGCGCCGACATCTTCTCGGCAATCTCTGAGCCCTCACTCACGGTCGGGCTACTGCTCCGCACCTATCGATCGTCGGAGTCCGGTGGGCTCGACGCATCGCGCCGGTAATTCTGTGCCGCCGGAATTGCGCTGTTATGCGTGTCGCGCGAAATCAAGGTTGCGTTCGTCAGCGGCCAGTAACGAAACAGCGCCTTGCCATAAACGTACTTCTTTGGCACCAAACCCCAAATGCGCGAGTCGCTCGAGTTGTCGCGATTGTCGCCCATCACAAAATAATATCCCGGCTTGACGTAAACCGGCGGCCGGTTCGGCCGCGACATATTCAATTGCGGATCGAGATAGGCTTCCTCCATGTCCCGGCCGTTTACGCGCACGTGGCCTTCGTGCACTTCTACGGTGTCTCCCGGCAAACCAATGACACGCTTGATATAGCTCTTCGAAGGATCTTCCGGGAACCAGAACACGACGATGTCGCCGCGATAAACCTTTGGCGCCCAGCGATAGTCGTCGTAGTAGATTAACTTGTTGACAAAGATGCGCTCGCCGTCGTGCAGGTAAGGAAGCATCGAAGTGCCTTCGACTTTCACCGGCTGCACGATGAAGACCATGACCAGCGCCAGCAGCATCAAGGCGAAAATTAGATCACGGAATAGCAGGCGCGATTCCTGCCACAGGTGTTTGCGCGCGGCGTCCTTTGGCCGTTTCACTTCGATATCCGGGTCGTCGTCCGGATGAATAGTGCCGAAAGGCGGTGGTTGATTGAATTTCGTACTAGACATGAGTTTTGGATGATGAGCGAGCTACAATAGACGTACATTTTTTCCGGCCTTGGCGGTCAAGCGCTGCGGCAAATCGAGGTTATCCGTCGTTTGCCAGCATTGTCAATCCAACGGCGTTGCAGTCGCGCAGGGGTCCCTGGCTGGCAGTTCACCGGCATCTTTGCCGGAGTCGAGACCCGTGCGCGGTTTCGGCAAGCTTGGGTAGTGTCAGAATTTCAGTTTTTCTCTGCGCGGTCTCTGCGACCTCGGCGTCTCTGCGGTGAATAATGCGTTCAAATACACTCACCGCCGAGACGCAGAGAACGCAGAGGTGGCGCAGAGAAATTCAAATAAGGGCACTACCAAAGCTTGACAGTCCTTGACGCGGCTTCTTATCATCCCTCACACATTAAGACCGTAGCTTTGCGAAACCATGAATCGCCGGCGTGAGGCGATTGCCACAGCGGAGGAGCGGGATCGTGATCAAGCTCGACATTATTAACCGCATCGCCGAACGGACCGGCGTGCCGAAACTGAAGGCCGAGCAGGCCGTGGATGCTCTGTTTCATTCGATGAAGGAGTCGCTGGCGCGCGGCGACCGCATTGAGTTGCGCGGCTTTGGCGTCTTTATTGTGAAGCCACGCAAGCGCGGCATCGGGCGCAATCCGCGCACCGGCGAAGAAGTCGCGATCCCTTCCGGCAAGACCATTCGGTTCAAACCAGGGAAGGAATTGCAGGCCCGCGAGGAAGCCGAGAGTCCGAGCGCCTAGCGTGTCGGCGCTGTCCAGGCGTTAAGTTTGAGGCCAGAATTTCGGAATCAGCAGTAATTGCTGGATCACGAATTCTGGCTTCTTGTTTGCTCGATTCATGTCCCAGTTAGACGAAACGTTTCCATCGCCACCGTCCTTGGCACGTCACGCTCCGCGTCCGACCGCGCGGCAGTGGGCGCTGCATGGATTGTTGTTTCTGGTTACCGGGATCACAACGACCATCTGCGGGATCGTAATGGCCGGATCGGACGTGGACGTTGCCAGCGGCTCGCCGGCCGGGACTGGCGGCATCGCTGGCTCGATTCTCCTTATCCCATGGTACTACGCCCGTGCGGTGGTCGAAATCGTGCGGGGGGCATTTACGCACCCTAAATCCCTCGGTCAGGGATTGGTCTTCTCAGCGTCGCTGCTGGCGATTCTCACCGCGCATGAGTTTGGGCACTACCTGTTCTGTCGCTACTACGGGGTTGATGCCACGCTGCCGTTTTTCATTCCGCAACCGCCGCTTTTGATTCCCGGAACGTTCGGCGCGTTCATTCGGATGAAATCGCCGGTGCCTTCACGCCGCGCCTTGTTTGATATTGGACTCGCCGGACCGCTCGCGGGTTTCATCGTGATCATTCCGATCGCTTTTGCGGGAGTGCTGACGCTGCATCACGTGCCGCTGATCGCCGGCGAAGCAGGAAGCGCCGGCAGCGGAATCACTTTCAATGATCCGCTTTTGTTTCGTTTGATCGCGCACGCGTTCAAAATCGATCTCGACAACTCTGCGGCGAACTCTTTTTACCTGGCCGCGTGGTTTGGTTTGCTGGTGACAGCATTGAACCTGATGCCGGTGGGCCAGCTCGACGGCGGGCACGGAACGTTCGCCGCGTTCGGGCAGCGCGCGCATTGGTGGATTGGGAGGGTGGCGTTTGTTCTGATATTAATGAGTACAATTATCGGGTGGTTGTGGTTCGGCAGTCCGACGATGCTTCTTTACGTTGTCTTGCTGGCAGTAATGCTTAACGTCCGTCACCCACAACCGGAACAGATGGAACCTCTCGGCACGACGCGCGTCGTTATCGGGATCATCACGCTGATCGTCTTCGCGCTCTGCTTTCTGCCGTTTCCAATTACGATTAGTTGACCTGAGAGCAATTGAGCCGGTCGGGATTTGCTCCCGACCGGCGCTTTTCCTCCAGCCGTATCCCACAGTTTCGTGTGAAAATGCCTTCGGAAAATCCTGTTTTTAGAAAACTCTCGCCCCTGGGCTCGCGAGTGTGCTATGGTTTTTCCAGAGTCGCCCTGGCGACCTAATCTTCTGAGTCCCGCTCCTTCCGAAAATGCACACACAACCGAATAAGAAGACGACCGGTTTCGACTTTCAATGGCTTTTTGCGTTTTCCATTGTGTTTGGCGGTTTCTATCTCATGACGAAGCCGACTACGAATGGTAAGGTCTTGATTTTCCGCCTCGCGGTGGTGGCTTTCGGCGTCGTAGGATTGATAGTCACCACACTCGTCAAACGTCGTCAGCGCGCTAAGGCCACCTGAAGGCTGTTGAGCGCGATCTGATGGTGCCCCCCCTCTCCTGTTTACCCTATGACTATCAGTCTGACCATCAGTCTGAGCCTTCTGCTCTTCGCGCTGGCCTTCCCCTATCTCGCCGGCCCAGTTCTGGTTCGTTACCGCCCTGGTGTAAAAGCGCATCAACGCTTTGTTCTAATTAGCGATAAAGCGGCCCGACTACGCTTCCCGCCGCAATCTTTCTCTGTCATCTCGCAACTCGAGGCGCTTGGATTTTCAATAGTGGCTCATCTTGCTTCCGGCGATGAGATTACAAAAGTGAACTCCATGCTCTCTCTGCTCGTAAATCGAGATTCGAGGGCAGCTGCAATAGTTGGTCGAGCGTTCGTTTCAAAGCGGAACGCCAACGCCGTGATCGAGTTTGTGGCTTTCTCAACTGAGTTCGACGACGGGTCAGAGATAGTGACCTCCAACAGTCCTGTCGTAAACGTTTTTAGAGAAGTCTCCCATCGGCTCAGATTGAGCATTCCGCAGCTTAAGGATCCATCCCGCCTCTATTACATTCACTCGCACTACGTAACGAGTCGCGTGGACTGCAAGCCGGTGCTGGTAGAGGCTGGAGAGGAGATAGAGCATTTTCGCGCCAGCCACAAAAAGGCGCTCAGTGAGCAGGCAGCATTGGGCTATTACTACCTTGATGAGACGACTGAGCGATATCGCCACAGTTGGAGCAGTGCGATCCTGACCACCTGGCGATTACTTTGGCCCGTCAAGCAAGTGCTGATGTTGTGCAAGGCGCGTCGAGGGCGTTTGATCGCCAGAGCAGCCGGCATCACCAGCTTGTAAACCGCGCCCGTCTGAAACCATGTCGAGCCTTAATGGCGACCAGCTTTGCGCTTTCGACTCCAATACCACCATTGACACTGTTCGACAGGCAATTGCGGGTTCTTTGCCTGCGCCACAGCGGCCGTAAAGACGTCGAGGCAGCAGATGTCCTGCGGCTGTCCCGTTAGCCGGCAGAGGTCCCGGTACATCCGCCGCGGATTCTTTCGGGCCAGCTGGGCCACGCTGCGAATGCGCAGTAGTTCCAGATCACGCAGCATGGCCAGCCCAATCGACACCAAATCCTGTAAGCATCGCTCATCGGTTGGCATTTTGACCTCCTTTAGCGCTGTGGCATCTGCGAAAAGATCACAAAGTGGCCGCCCGGCTCTTTGACCACGATCTCCTTTGAGCCATAGAACGTGTCATGTACCGGCTGGACAATCTCGGCGCCCTTCAAAAAATTCTGCGACCACGTTAATGTCCGAAACTTCCATGAACAGAAAACTTGGCCCCTGCTCGACGGCCTGGGCCAGGGGATTGGCGGGATCTGCTTTCATGCCGGAATAAGTTTGATACATCACTTCGACCGCGCCGTTTTCCATTGCGATGAAGCCGAGGTGATCTCCTTCGGGCACTTCGATGGTTTTCTTGAAACCGAAGCGCTCGGTCCAGAATTTCAGACTGGGCTCGACGCTTTTCACGTGTAGCACCGGGGTTGATTTGTTAATCATCGCTATCCTCTCTCGACTCGGATGGGCCGCCGTAAACGCCGTCCAAATCGCCAGCGCCACGCCAACGGCAGCCGCGACGGCAAGGATCGTCCTTAGTTTCATGGCTCACAAGCCTTTCCTTTCGCGAATTATTCTAGCTAGTCTTAACTAGACTAGTGATATAATACCCGGCATGAAAAGGCCTGTCAAGAAGAAAATTGCGGCAAAACAAAATGAGGGTGCGCGACCGGACGGAATGCGACTGACGACTCCGGATCTGGTAATCCTGAGCCTGCTGGCTGAACGTCCAAGGCATGGCTATGAAGTAAACGCCACGCTCGAGAATCGCAAGATTCGCGATTGGGCCGCCGTCTCGCGCCCGCAGATTTATTATTCGCTCGATAAGCTCACCGGCCTCGGACTGATTCGCGTTACGGCCGCAGACACGCCTTCAGCAGGACCAGAGCGACGCGTATTCCAAACTACTGAGCAAGGTCGCAAGCGTTTGGCCGATGCACTCGAAAGCGCCCACTGGACCCGCACTCGTGTTCATCAGCCATTCCTGACCTGGCTGGCGTTGTCCTGGCAGGCGCGACCAAGGGCATTTCAAAAGCAACTGGGGCAGCGCCGGCTTTTTCTGGAGCGCCAGTTAGCGGAAGAACAGGAAACCTTGAAGGACGTGTTGAAAGAAGTCGGGCATCCCTATCACGAGGCGGTCTGGATGTTGAAGCTCGTGATTGCGCAGATGGAGTTGGAATTGAAATGGCTGGATCGAATCGATCGCGAAACTTCGAAACGCGCGCCAGCGCAGAAGGTGAAAACCGGGCAGTAGCCCGATCGTGAGGGAGGGCGTGTTG
>Ga0209701_10001838_pt1 | contig 13772 bp, 7 predicted proteins | sample CZO8metaG_4_FD_188356 | JGI IMG/M metagenome (GOLD analysis project Ga0209701, IMG submission 188356) | Vadose zone soil microbial communities from the Eel River Critical Zone Observatory, Northern California, USA - CZOApr15con2H3.8 metaG... | ecosystem: Environmental > Terrestrial > Soil >...
TGGCCAGGGTATAGGCCGGCACAGCCCGCGGGGCCGCTCGATCTACTCGCGTAGAAGTCGCGTGCACGCTTGTCACCGGCGAAGTGCCGGTGAACAAATAACCATCGACAACAGCTTCTTGGCTGGCGGTCACGAGCGGCGGAGGTTCGGGCAATAATGCGTTGACGGACGCCAGCGCGGATGCGGACGCGCTGCGAAGGTTCGACAGAAGCGCGTCCGAGCCTCCACGGCCGAGTTGGAGAGTTTGCGGGACGGAAATCGTGAAGCGAATCGCTCCCCCCGCCTCGGATTCTTCCTTGGTGACAGTCCACCCCGCCGGAAGTGCTAGGGCTGGCTTCTTGAAATCTCCCTGGATGCCATCGCGATGGCGGGGTTCCACGCGCACGGTAAACGTTTCTCCGGAGACGATTTCGCTGCGATCCGCGACCGCGTCGAGCCGCAATCCGGCGACGAGCACCAGCGCAGCGTTGATCTTTTCGCGTTTCCGCTTAATGCTTCGAGCGAGAGACGCGACCGGAGGCGGAATCTGAAAAGAAACAGAGGGCATCGGCACTTGATCGAGCTTCCTGCCCGCAGCCACGAGCGAATTGGCTGCCGCTTTCCAGTCCAGCCGCAAGGCTGCGTCGCGAGCGGCGGCCAGGGCCGTGTCCACGGCCCGCATTAGAGGATCAACGCTCTTATTCCCAACCTCGTAGTCTTCATCGAGGGGTCCGAGCGGTTCCGCGAGCACCGCGGGGTCGAGCTCCAAGCCATCCTCGCGTCTAAGCGCCGTGGGACGCCGCAGGAATGGCGAGCCCAGGAACGCGGTGATTCCTTGCGTGCGATGATTCGCGAACGCGTCGAGGCCGATTTCGCGCCAGGATTTGCCGTAGAGGGGAGAAATATTGTCCAGCGGCAAAAGGTAGCCCTGAGGTTTTTCGCTGCGGTCCACGTCCAGCAACAGGATGGGACGGCGATCGCCCCAGGGCGCCAGATCCCCTTCATCAAATGGCGCTCCGTGCGATTTGTAATTGGGATCAGCGGCAAGTTGTACCGCTTTTGGCGTCAGCAGGCCCGCGGCTTGATGATGGCCGTGGCCGCCATGAACGCCGCCCCAATTGTTGATCACGATGTTGGGCCGAAAGCTGCGAATCACGCGCACCATATCTTCGAGCACTTGATCGCCCCAGACCTTTTCCGTCTCTTCCGGAGTTTTGGAATACCCAAAGTCCTTCGCGCGGGTGAAAAAAAGTTTCACGCCGTAGCCGCGCGTCGCGGCCAGGAGTTCCTGCGTGCGAATCAGGCCAAGCTGCGGCGCCTGCTCGGGGCCGAGGTCGTTTTGGCCGCCTTCGCCGCGCGTGAGGGAGAGCAGCGCGACGTCGGCGTGGAGTCCGCGCGCCAGGTAGGTCAGCACGGATGAGGACTCATCGTCGGGATGCGCGGTCACATAGAGGATGCGAGTGGTGACGCGGGCTTGGTCGATGGCTTCAACGGTCTCAGCTAGCCCTGGTCCCGTCCCCGGCGCCGGAGAAAACTGCGCATTCGCGACCCGCGCGGCCATCAACAACAGGACTGCTAATCCAATTCCACCAACAAGACGGTTCACGCAACCTCCACCAGAAATGCAATTTGTGTACTTGCTGTCAACTGTGAACTGCCGATTTTGAACTCCCAAACGGCCATTGTCGCATCTCCCGAGCGCGAATGAGAAACGCCACGGCTCCCAGCGCGATCTCCGCGACTCCCCATTTTCGGGTCGCCCCGGTCTGCCAAAAAAGCCATGCCCACCCGATCATCGTCAGCACCGCAGGCAGCGGATACAACCACATCTTGAACGGCAATCGCTCCGGGCCCCAGCGCCGCCGCAGCATCATCACGCCCACCGCCTGTCCGATGAATTGCACGAGCAGGCGCATGGAAAGAATCCCCGCAATGGCGGTTTCCAGCTTCAAGCTGATACTGAAGACAAACGCGAGCCCGCCCAAGACCAGCAGCGACACATGCGGGAAATGTTTGGTTGGATGCAACCGCGCGAACACCGGAAAAAAATTCCCGTCGAGAGCCGCCGAATACGGCACGCGCGAATAGCCAAGCAACACCGAAAATACGGAGGCCAGGGCAATCCACAAGACCATCCACGTCGCGACCCGCGCTGCCGCGTGTCCGTACAGTCTCTCGACGAACGCGCTGAAGATGAACGGAGAATTCTGCGCTTCGCGCCAGGGGATCACGCCAAGAATGCTTGTCTGCATCGCCAGGTACAGCACCGCGATCCCCGCAATCGATATGAAAATACCGCGCGGGATATTCCTCTCGGGATCCCGGATTTCGCCGCCGAGGTGGCAGATGTTGTAGTAGCCCCAGTAGCTGTACACCGTCTTCACCATCGCGGACCCCAGGCCGGCAAGCCAAACCCACGAAAGGCTAAAGGCTCCCGGCGGAAAATCGAACGCCATCTTTGCATTGAAATGGCGCGCTCCTCCCCAGATCAGCCAGAGCATCGTTCCCACGACGCCGGCCCACAGCAATACGGAAATTTTTCCAATGGCCGTGATCCGCCGGTAAAGCAGAATCACGAGAAAGATGACCAGCCCGCCGGAGATCATCTTGGCCTGCAGCGTCGAAAGCCGATAAAGATATCCCGCATAGCTGGCAAACCCGATCGAGGCTGAGGCAATCGAAAGCGGCGCTTGCACGAAGGTCTGCCAGACGAACAAAAACGACATCAGCCGGCCCCAGCGTTCCGGGCCATAGGCCTCGCGGAGAAAAACATAGGTGCCGCCGGCTTTCGGCATGGCCGCGCCAAGTTCCGACCACACAAATCCGTCAAGTGTGGCGAGCAGCGCTCCCGCCAGCCACGCGATCAAGGCCTGCGGCCCGCCCATCGCCCGAATCACCAAGGAACTCACCACGAACGGGCCAATCCCCACGATCTCGATCATGTTCAGCGCGACCGCTTCTTTGAGACCCAAACCGCGCTCGAGGCTTGGTTGCTGCTCCTTGGGGAGTGCCTCCCGCGGTTCGCCTGTTCGGGTGGTCCCGCCGCGTTCGCGGTCGACGTTTTCATTCGTCGTCATCGGTCCGCCGAGAATAACAAATGGGCCTCGTGGTGCCTAATTTCGATTCTTCCCGGGAACTACGTTTTGATTTGCGTCACACCGGGGATTGCAAACAACCCTGACTGGGAAATCCACGGTAAAATTGTGCCATTCGGTCCAAACCGGGGATTTCCTCTCAAGCCGGCTCGGGACCGCGCGGAGCCGTTCGAATCGGGTTTCCCGCGTCGGCCGGATTTGCCCCTTCTTCAATCGGCGAGCCCGCGCGCATTATTTTTCGCTTGCGCCGCGAAAGAAAGGCAGCGTTCTGGATGTCCGCCAGCGCCCCATCGATTCCTCAGCCGCGGATTCCCATCCCCGCGCGCAAGGCAAAGTTTGCCCTCGCGGGACTCTTCTTGCTCACCGCGGCTATGTGGTTCAGTTCGCGCACGCTGCTGGCGACGAATTTTCTGCCGCACTGGTACTGCTACGTTGGCAATCAGCGCTTGCTCTGGACGCAGGTCATTACCGATCTGGTGATCGGCCTTTCTTACGTGCTCATCTCTGTGACGCTGGTTTGGCTGGTGCGGCGAACCGGACGCGACCTTCCGTATCCCTATTTTTTCTGGGCGTTTGGATTGTTCATCGTGAGCTGCGGTGGAACACACTTCATGGAGGTAATAACTGTCTGGAAGCCCGTTTACTGGCTCTCCGCCGCCGTCAAGATTGTCACCGCTTCCGCGTCTGCCGGCACCGCCGCCGTTCTGCTTATCTCCGCGGACGATATCGCGGATTTCGTGCGAACCGCGCGCGAGGCCGCCGCGCGCCGGGGAAGTGAACAATACCGCGCGCTCGTCGAGTCCGCGCCCATGGCCGTGGTCAGCGCCGATCTGGAAGGAAAGATTACCGCCTGGAATCCCGCGGCCGAGCGCATTTTCGGCTGGAGCGCTCCGGAAGTGATCGGAAATCGAGCTCCGTTCGTGCCCGAAGAGAAACTCGAGGAGCACGCGGAGTTGCGGCGCAACACGCTTGCCGGTCAAATCACCACCGGTTTCGAAACTACGCGCCTCAACCGGATGAACGAGCGTTTTGCGGTCAGCATTTCTACGGCCCCCGTCTCTGATGAGAAAGGGAGGCCTATTTCAGCGATGAGCGTGATCGAAGACATTCGTGACAGAAAACGCATCGAGCAGGAACTTCGGGAAAAATCCGACGTGCTCGCGACCGTCACACAGGCCCTCAACACCTTTCTGGACAAAGGCGACTGGAGCGCCGCGAGCCAGCAGTTGCTGACCTTTGCCATTCGACAGACCGAAAGCGAATACGGATTACTAGGGGTCGTTCTTGAAGGGCCCGTTCTGCGTGTACTGGCTCACCAGGGCCTCGTGTGGGACAGCAAGATCAATCGGGAGCTGTACGAAAAGATTGTTCGTCAGTACGAGAGCGAAGGATACTTCGAGGTCCGGCACGAGCACAATCTTCTGGGTGAAGTCATCACCAAGGGTGAAACGGTAACCGCCAATTCACCAAAGATGGATCCACGTTCCGGAGGACTCCCTGCCGGGCATCCAGGGATGAGTTCGTTTCTCGGCGTGCCTATTTTCAAAGGAAAAGAAGTAGTTGGGCTGATTGGAGTTGCCAATCGCCCGGGCGGATATACGGGTCAAGAACTGCGCTATTTGGAGACGATGTCGCAGGCGACTGGTGTGCTTTACGACAGTTACAGGCAAAACCTGAGGCGCAGCGCCCTCGAAGAAGAACAGAAAGTCTTGGAGTCTCAGGTGCGCCAGGCCCAGAAGATGGAGGTGCTTGGACGGCTCGCCGGAGGCGTTGCTCACGACTTCAACAACATGTTGATGGTCCTTGGCGGATGTTCGGAATTGCTGTACCGCTCCCTCCCGAAAGAATCCCCCGCGCGCACCTATCTGGACCAAATTCAGCGCACTACTGAAAAGGCCGCGGCCGTTACCAAACAACTCCTCGCTTTCAGCCGCAAGCAAGTGTTTGAACTTCGCCCATTGGATCTGCACGAAGCGCTGACTCAGTCCGAGTTCATGCTGCCCCGGCTGCTGGGGTCGGACGTCGAACTCACTTTTCACTATGACGCTGCAGAGTCCTGGATTCTCTCCGACCCCTCGCAGGTCGAACAAGTGGTCGCCAATCTGGCCATCAACGCCCGCGATGCCATGCCCGAAGGAGGTCACCTGGCCATCTCCACGCGCAACGCTGCCAGCTTGCCTGCGGACGTGCCGGGTGGTTCCGCTCTTTCCGGGAATTGGGTTGTCCTTGAAGTATCCGATACCGGGCAGGGTATGGACGAAAAAACCCGCCTCCAGATCTTCGAGCCTTTTTTCACCACCAAGCCTGCCGGTAAAGGCACCGGCTTGGGGCTTGCCACCGTATACGGAATCGTCAAGCAAAGCGGCGGCCACGCGCGCGTGCAGAGCTCGCCCGGCGAAGGCACCCGCTTTTCGCTCTACTTCCCGGTGGCGGAGAGAGTGATTCCACAAGTTCGCGATTCCTCCGCTATCCAGACTGTCGAACAAGGCGACGGCCGGACCACGATTCTGGTCGCGGATGATGAAGCGGCCCTGAGACATGCGTTGGTGGACATCCTCCGCACTTCGGGCTACGAGGTTCTTGAAGCCCAGTCGGCCACAAAGGCGCTCGAGATCGCGGAGCAGCACTCGGGAAAACTGGATATTCTTCTCACCGACATCGTCATGCCGGGTTTGCGTGGCACCGAACTCGCCCGCCGTGTAACCAAGATCCACCCAGGTATCCAGGTCGTCTATATGTCGGGATATGCGGAAGGGTTTTCTGAAGTAGAACTCCCTCCCAATTCTGTCTTTCTGCAGAAGCCATTTCGGTTTGCAACTCTCCTCGAACAGCTTAAACTCTTCCGGCGCAGAGCGTGAACTGAACCTGCGCAACTGTTCTCTCAGACTAAGGCGATGATTCCCATGCGCACGTGCCGCCGCGCTTACTTAACTTGCCTCTTCACGCTTGCCTTTTTTGCCGTGCCGGCGGCAGCCTCCAGACTTACCTTGCCGCCCGAGACGCCCGCCATCCTCGACCAGATCTACTCCTTCGACCTGGACGGGGCCGCAGAGGCCGCGAAGCACATGGAACAGGAGCGGCCCAACCACCCGCTGGGATATCTGCTGGAGGCGGAAGCACTGTGGTGGCGTATCTGGTGCGCGACGGCCGATTTCAAGTATGGAATGTCCGATGCCCGGCGCCGCCCGAAGCTCACGGCGGATCAGCACTACTTGGAACTGGCCGCGAGGGCTGCTTCGCTGGCAGAAGCAGAGATCAAGCAGCACGAATCCGCGGAAATGCAGTTTTACGCCGGGATGGCGGACGCGACGACCGCGCGGCTTTACGGACTGCGCGCGGAGAACCGCAATGCCGCGCGCGCCGGGGTGCGCGCACGAGAGCATCTCCTGCGGGCCAAGGCTCTGGACACGGATCTCGCCGATGCCGATCTGGGCCTGGGGCTTTACAACTATTACGCGGACACGCTCAGCGCCATCGCCAAGATTCTGCGGTTCTTCATGGGCATCCCCGGCGGATCGAAGCAGGATGGCGTTCGCTTGCTCCAGCACGCCATCGACGAGGGCGTGCTCACGCAAAACGTTGCGCGCTTCTATCTCGCCTTGAATCTCCACCGCTACGATCAGCAATATGAGAAAGCGCTCGCCGTAATCGGCCCTTTGCTTCAAAAATATCCATCCAACCCGCTTTTCCAACTGGCACGCGGCGATCTCTACGCCAAGCTTGGCCGCAAAGAACAGGCGTTAGTCTGTTATCGCGCGGCAGGCGCCCTGCCGATTCAGAATCCTGAGTGCCAGGCGCATGTTCAGGACCTCGCGCGCAAATCGATTGCCGCCCTGGGTGTGCAAGAAAAGATCGCGCCTCACTGATCTCCGGCCGCTGGATTCCGCATTGACCTCAACCCGGTCCGAATGGTAAGCATGTAAGGTTGCGCGGGCCCCGAGATTCGTGGCAAAGCGCGGTCTGGCGCGGGGGTGTAACGGAACGGACGGCATTGTGCGCGGTCCGGCTCTGGCGTGGTCAACGCGCAGCACGGATTTCGCATCTCAACCCCAAAGTACACTGGCCCCGCGGGCTCCCCGCCGTACGGCCAGAGAGGCCGGCCCCGATCCATTCGGGGTGGCCGGAATAATGATGAAGGAGTCGCAATGAAGCGGTCTTGGACAGCGCTGGCTGTCGCTTTCGCGGCGATTTTCGCTGTGACCGGTTGCAATGACTACGGCAACACGTTTCAGAACAATACGGGCGCCACGTTACTTTTTCTTTCGCCTTCGCAAATCAGCGCCGGCAGCCCGGATTTTACGCTGACGGTGAACGGCGGCGGCTTCGTGGCAAAAACTGTGGTCCAGTGGAATGGCAAGACCATTCCCACCACGGTCACGACCAATAGTGCTGGAAACGTGACCTCGGTAACCGCCACGGTAGCTGCCGCTCTGGTAGCCAAGCCCGGCAGTGCCACGGTGATCACTCTGAACCCCGCCACGGGCACGGGCAACAACGGCCTGTCCAACCCCATCGCTTTCATCATCAATCCGCCGGCGAATCCCACGCCAAACATCACCAGCATTAGCCCCAACAACCTCCCTGCTTGCGGCAGCAGCTGTGGCAGTGGTTCCTTCACGCTGACGATTCAGGGCACGCAATTCCTCAGCTCCACGGATCCCACGCAGCAATCGCAGGTTCAGTGGAATTTCGGGGGAACTCTGACAACGTTGACCCCGGCGAACATCAGCGCCACGGCAATCACCGCGTCCGTGCCGAATTCGCTTCTGGCGAATGCAGGCACGGCTACCGTGGCGGTCTACAATCCTCCTGCTCCGTCCTCTGGCGGTGGAGGCGGATTGAGCAATAGCGAAGCTTTCGGTATCTGCGCGACCTCTCAGCCATGTCCCCCGCCCTCCAGCGCCGTCGCCCAGAATGTCGTAGTGGTGGAAGAGACGCCGGCAGTGAGCCTCGACGGGCGCTACGTCGCCTACACTGCGCTTCAAAATGATCGCGCGCATGTCTTTCTCCGGGATACCTGCGAAGGCGCTGCGGCAGGTTGCCAGCCGCGCACGACGCTGATGTCCGTAGCGGCCGATGGCGCCCCGGCCAACGACGAAAGCCACGCGCCTTCGATGAGTTCTGATGGACGCTATGTGGCTTTCAGTTCGGCTGCGACGAATCTCGTGGAAAATCCGCCGCCCGGACGACAGATCTATCTGCGCGATACCTGCGTTGGCGCTGGGGATTCCTGCAAGCCGGTGACACGTCTCATCTCCGTCGATTCGAACGGTGCACTGGTCGGAACCGAGAGCATTCTTCCTTCCGTCAGCTCCTCGGGACGTTTCGTCGCGTTTCTGGCCATCACGCCAAGCCATTCCGCGAATCAGCCCCCGGCTCAGGCAAAGACATCTGCGGGTGCCAGCAACAGTGGCTACCGTCAGGTGTTCATCCGCGACACCTGCCTGGGGACCGCCAATTGCACGCCAAAGACAACGCGAATTTCACTTCAGCCCGGCGACGGAAAAGGAAGCGATTCGAAATCCTCGGGACCTGCCTTGAGCGGCAACGCCAAACGCGTGGCCATCGCGAGTGGAAATGCCGCGACCCTTTTCACGCGCTCCGTTGCCGTCGACGATCGCGTCTTCCTGGCCATCACCAACGACCAACACTGAGCGTTTTTTCCTGCTGTCATGGCATCAAAAGAGTCGATTCGAGCTTGCTCATGAAAGACCGCGTGTTGTCTAGTAGAACCGCACTTTAATATCCGGCCGCTTCTCCAGATGCACCGAATCGACGAAACGCACCTGCCGGTCGTCGAGCGTCAGAATCATCGAGCTTGTGCGCACACCTTCACCGAAAAAGCGCACACCTTTCAGCAGATTGCCGTCGGTGACTCCCGTGCACGAGAAGACCATCTTCTTGCCGGGCGCCAGATCTTCAGTGTCGTAAACACGATTCGGATCCTTCACGCCCATTTTTGCCAGTCGCTCCGCGTGTTCCGGTTTGCTCACCACCAGCCGCGCGAGGATTTCTCCGTTCAAACACCGCAGCGCCGCCGCCGTGAGCACGCCTTCCGGCGCGCCACCCGTGCCCATTACAGCGTGAACCCCCGTGCCGATCACCGCCGCGGAAATGCCCGCCGAAAGGTCACCGTCTCCGATCAGCCGGATTCGTGCGCCCGCCCTGCGAATGTCTTCAATCAGCTTCTCGTGCCGCGGGCGGTCCAGCACCACCACCACCAGGTCCTCGACGTCGCGTTCCAGCCTTTTGGCGATTGACTTCAAATTGTCCGCCACGGGAGCGTCCAGATCCACCGCGCCCTTGCAGGACGGTCCCACAACGATCTTTTCCATGTACAGGTCCGGCGCGTGCAGCAAGCCGCCGCGTTCGCTTGCCGCCAGCACCGCGATGGCGTTGGGAGCGCCCGTCGCGCACAGGTTCGTGCCTTCCAGCGGATCGACGGCGATGTCCACTTGCGGAAACAATGCTTTCGGCGCGTGCGTCGCCAAGCCCACTTTTTCGCCGATGTACAGCATCGGCGCTTCGTCGCGTTCGCCTTCCCCGATGACGATCGTCCCGTCCATCTCCACGGAGTCCATGGTCTTGCGCATGGCCTCGACCGCCACTTCGTCGGCCTTGTGCCGGTCACCGAATCCCATGGTGCGCGCCGCGGCAATCGCCGCGTTTTCCACCACGCGCAAAAATTCCAGGCTGAGTTGTTCTTCCATTGGTTGCGCCCTCCGTCGTCCGCCAGGGGCTTGCTCTCCGCGTGGCGGCGCGGGACGCTATGCTAGAACAAACCGGGTGCGTGCGTCGATAAGGCAGCGTTCTTGCTCCCCGTCACGATGCATTGCATCCGGCGAGTGCGGTACGATGCATTGCACATGAGAGTATTTCTCGGGCTTTTCACAGCGTACCTCGCCCTTTTCATTCCTCTCGCACTTTCGCAAAACGTGCGAGAAACCGCCATGCAAGACTGGCCGGCTTACGGCGGCGGCCCCGCAAACATTCACTATTCATCGCTCGCTCAGATTAACCGGACGAACGTGAAACGGCTCCAGGTCGCGTGGACATTCGACACCGGCGAGCAAGGCGGCCTTCAGACCATCCCGATCATTGTCGGTGGAGTGCTCTACGGCATCACGCCCACGCAAAAGGTCTTCGCGTTGAACGCCGCGACCGGCAAGCTCCTCTGGAAATTCAACCCCGGCATCAATGGCACGCAACCGGACCGCGGCCTGGCCTATTGGTCCAGTCAGAAAGACAAGCGGATTCTCGTCGGAATCATGCATTTCCTTTACGCGCTGGACGCCACCACGGGCAAACCCGTCCCTTCGTTTGGAAACCGTGGGCGCGTTGATCTCCGGGAGGATCTCGGGCGCAGCCCTGAGTCGCAGTCCGTCGTGTTGACCACTCCAGGAATCATCTACAAGGACTTGATCGTCGTCGGCGGTCGCAATCCCGAAACTCTGCCCGCGCCGCCCGGCGATATTCGCGCCTATGACGTTCGCAGCGGCAAGCTGCACTGGTCGTTCCACACCATTCCTCACCCCGGCGAATTTGGCTACGAAACCTGGCCCAGGGACGCCTGGAAATATAGCGGCGCGGCCAACAACTGGGCGGGGATGGCACTCGATTCGCAGCGCGGCATTGTCTACGTGCCCACGGGCTCTGCGGCCTTCGATTTCTACGGGGCAAATCGAATCGGAGACAATCTCTTCGCCGATTGTCTTCTGGCGCTGAACGCGGAAACCGGCGAAAGAATCTGGCATTTCCAGGGCGTAAAGCACGATCTCTGGGATCGCGATTTTCCTTCACCGCCTGCTCTCGTAACCGTGAAACACGGTGGGCAAAAAGTGGACGCCGTGGCGCAGACCACCAAGCAAGGTTTTATATATCTCTTCGAACGCGCCAGCGGGAAGCCGCTCTTTCCCATCGAATATCAAAAATATCCTCCGAGCACCGTGCCCGGTGAAGTTGCCGCGTCTGATCAGCCTCTTCCGGCAAGGCCCGCACCCTATGCGCGTCAGCTTCTCACAGAAGAAATGCTGACGAACCGCACTCCCGAGGCCCATCAATGGGCGCTTGAACATTTCCGCAAGTTCCGCAGCGAAGGGCAGTTTGTCCCCTTCAGCGTCGGCCTCGACACCGTAATCTTTCCCGGCTTCGACGGCGGCGCCGAGTGGGGCGGTCCCGCCGTGGACGCGGAAACCGGAATCCTTTATGTGAATGCCAACGAGATGGCGTGGACCGGAGCGCTTGCAGAAAACACAGGGGAAAACTCTCCGAAGGCGATCTACCTGAGCCAGTGCGGCGTCTGCCACGGCGAGAAGCTGGCCGGATCGCCTCCGGCCATTCCTTCCTTGATCGCCGTCGGCGCGCGTCTGGCTCCGGCGCAGATCGCCGCTGTCATCAAGAATGGCAAGGGACGAATGCCCGGCTTTCCCAATTTGTCCGGCGATCGCTTATTCGCTCTCGTTGATTTTCTAACCAGCGGCGAAACGAAGGAACTGGCCAGTCCGGAGCCCCCGCCACTGGGAATGAATTACCGTTTTACCGGCTACCAGCGGTTTCTGGATCCTGATGGTTATCCTGCCATCGCTCCTCCCTGGGGCACGCTCAGCGCCATTGATCTGAACACCGGCGAATATGTTTGGAAAATCAATCTTGGCGAATACCCCGAGCTGGCCGCCAAGGGTATGAAAAACACGGGAACGGAGAACTATGGCGGGCCAATTGTCACCGCGGGGGGTCTTCTGTTTATCGGAGCCACCAGCTTCGACAAGAAATTCCGCGCCTTCGACAAATCTACTGGCGAGCTGCTTTGGGAAACTACGCTTCCCTTCGCCGGCAACGCCACTCCTGCCACCTACGCGGTGAACGGCCGCCAGTACGTGGTCATCGCCGCCGGAGGCGGCAAGGATCCAAAATCTTCCTCCGGCGGAGTCTACGTTGCCTTTAAACTATCCAACAAAGGCAGCCAGCCGTAAAAATGTCCTTGTGACCACCGTCAGCGATCCGGCCCATCTCGGTTCGCGCTGTGGGCAGAAGCGTTCTAGTCTTTTATGATCTTCTTCGCCGCTGGGTCCCATACGGCAACATCTTTATTGAAATAGGCGAAGTTAGACAAATGGCAGCCGATCGCCGCGTTGTTGCCGAACACTTCGTTCTCTACCGTCGGCTTTCGGCTGCGGACCGCGTTGAAAAAGTTGGTTTGGTGGTCCGAGACATCGTTGTAACCCGGCGGTGTGGCGAACGTTTCCGCTTCTTCATCCGCCTTGAAATTGAGAGGCGCGGGTAGCGGATTTTCTTCGTGCCACTTCTTCAGATATTCGTTGCGCAATTTCGCGGGCCAGCCGTAAATCGAGTAGCTCTCCGCCTGCGGACGCGTGTCTTGCGGCTTGTAGGTCAGCGTCGAATCCTTGATCACCATCGTTCCTTTCGTGCCGTAGAACGCGATGAACTCTCCGCCCTCGTTATTCAAGTTGCAGCGAAGGACAACACGGAAGTTAGGGTAATCGTAGAGAGTCTCGATGAGGTCCGGAAATTCACGGCCATCCTTCCAGCGGAAAATTCCACCGCTAGATTGGGCGCGCTGCGCAACAGTGTTTGTACTGGTAATGAAATGGATTCCGGAAATCAAGTGAACAAAGAGGTCGCCGGCCAATCCCTCGCCATAGTCTGTAAAGCAGCGCCAGCGGAAGAAGCGCACGGGGTCAAAGGGCCGTTTCGGCGCGCCGTCGAGAAAGGCGTTCCAATCGACGGTTTGTTCGTTTGCGCCAGGCGGAATGGGGTAGACCCAAGCGCCGCTTGCGGTGTTGCGGTCCCAATACGCCTCAATCATGAACACGTCACCGAGTCTTCCGGAATCGTAAATTTCCTTGGCTTTCGCGTACAGGATGGAACTGACACGCTGGCTGCCGATTTGCATGATGCGGTTTGCCTTTCGAGCCGCATCGATCATGGCGAACCCATCGTCCACGGTATGGGACATCGGTTTTTCGCAATACACGTCCTTGCCGGCGGCGCAGGCATCGGCAACCACCTTGCGGTGCTGGTGGTCGGTTACCGCCACAATGACGGCGTCGACATCCTTGCGGTCGAGAATCGTTCTATAGTCGCGCGTGGCGGGAACGTCCTTCTTGACCGCTTCCTTGCCCGCGTCGTGTCGCGCGTCGTAAAGGTCGCAAACGCCCACGCACTCGATGCCCGGCACGCGAAGCGACGCCTGAAGCAGCTCGCAACCTCGGATGCCCGTGCCAATTGAGGCGAAGCGCACCGTGTCGCTGGGCGGAACCGCGCGAGCGGAGGCGGACAACAAGCTAGGTTCTAGCAATGTAACCTTCGCGGCTGCAGTCGCCGCGACGGCGCCCGTGCCGATATGGATGAATTGACGGCGAGTCAGTGAATTCCTGTCCATAAGATTTCTTCCTCCTAAAGTCTCAGTCCGGCGCCTTCGTAACTGCGGCGTTGCGCCAGCCTGCGTTGTTCTGGGGGGTGATTATGCCATGAAATGCGGTGCGCAATTCTCATCGCAGAATGAGTTCGCTGCCTTGCCACTCCTTCGCGAATGTCCGTAGAATGAGCAGATGCCGGATCCACATCATTTCCTGCTGTTCTTTGCGGCCGCTCTGATCCTCGCCATTACGCCGGGCCCGGGCATTTTCTATGTTCTGGCGCGCAGCCTTGCCGGCGGCAAGCGGGAAGGCGTTCAAT
>Ga0209701_10001839_pt1 | contig 13771 bp, 13 predicted proteins | sample CZO8metaG_4_FD_188356 | JGI IMG/M metagenome (GOLD analysis project Ga0209701, IMG submission 188356) | Vadose zone soil microbial communities from the Eel River Critical Zone Observatory, Northern California, USA - CZOApr15con2H3.8 metaG... | ecosystem: Environmental > Terrestrial > Soil >...
CACGCGCAGGCTGGCGTCGAACGAATATAAGTAAAGATCGAGAACCTTGGGATTCAGCTTTGACGTCAAGGCGTGAAACAACACGGCGGCAGCATCCACGCTTATAGAGAGAAATGCGAACATGAAGGCCAGCCTCATCCGCGCGCTTTCTTCATCGTGCGACCAGGCGGCGCGAATCGCAAGCGCCACCAAACTCGCCAGACCCAGGAGGGACAGCAGCCCAAAGGCATTAAAGTTGTAATGCAGAAGTTTGAAGTCAATCAACGCCAGCGTTCCAACCCCTGCCGCCACGCCCGCAGCATCGCTCCACAATGGTTTCAGCCGCAGGTGCAACACGATGATTGCGGCCAATCCCATGCTTACGAGTGCGTTGAACACCGCAATATCGTACAAGCGCTTGTTTGTTGCGGCCCATAGCGCAGCCGCTAGCACCACCAAGCTAAAAGCGATTCTTATGGGCACAGATAGCTTCATGGCGTCGGAGGCTGGCCACTTACGGAGTGGAATCTAATCCGCTCCACTTTTCTTTCTGCAGCCGTACCTCCAACAACTTATCGCACCGCGGACCAAGATTACTCAGAAACACGGCGCCGCTGTATGCAACCAGTAAAGAATTCGATGTCTTCGTGATCTAGATTGGAATCTGTGTGTTCAGCGAGTAGCGATCTGTTCTTGAACGGCGCGACGAAACTCTTGCGGATGCGCGATCATTAAAAAAGGCTCCGGGGTGCCACCCGTCCCACGCACGATGACCGAACCATAGCCCAGCAATCTGCCCACGGCGGTTTCTTCCACGCCGATGCTCTCAACGCGCGAAAGCATCAAATCCAGCGTGCGCCGGCTGATCATCCCGGTCTTGATCAACACGCGTCGGTTGGTGACCGCCATCTCCGTGGCGTTGCGCTTGGCGACTCCATAGCTGAACGTAATGATGGCCGCAGCCAGCAGGACGGCCCCGGCAATGGCCATCATTTTGGGACTGATCGTGGCGCTGCCGACCACTAGCCCGGCGGAGTCTCCCGTGGCGATGGCTTCCACCAGCAGCGCCACGCCCGGCACCAGCAGCAACAACCCGCCGAACACCGGACCTAGCAGCACCAACCAGTGGTGGCGGGTTCGATACAGCAGCGTCTCTCCCGGGACGAGATTTCTATCGACGTAGCCCATTTGCGTCTCTCCGAGCGCCTCGGTCCTCAAATTCCACTTTGTTTCCGGAAGCTGCGCGAATCATACTTGATGGCCGTCCACTGTCAAATCTTGCATGCAGCACGGGTAAGAGCGGAACACAGAGCTGGCGCAGCGAAGAGATAAGAACGGAGCGTTCATTGCACGTGGAAAAAATTCGAGTCGCATTTCAGGGCGAAGCGGGGGCCTTCAGCGAAGCGGCCGCGGTGCAGTTGCTCGGCGAAGAGATTGTCACCGTGCCTCGCCCCACCTTTGACGCTACGTTTCGTGCCATCCCCGAAGGAGCGGCCGATGCCTTGCTCGTACCGGTAGAGAACTCGCTGGCCGGCTCGGTGGTACGCGTCTACGATTTGCTCCTGGAGAGCGACCTCACCATCCGCGCGGAAACAATTCTGCCCATCGAGATGAACTTGATTGCTTGCCCGGGCGCTTCGCTCAGCGACATTCGTTCCATTTCGTCGCACCCTATGGCACTGGCGCAATGCGAGCGCTTCTTCGGCCAACATCCACACATCAAGCGGCTGCCCGCCGAAGATACCGCCGGAAGCGTCCGCGAGGCTATCGCATGCGGCGACAAGACTCATGCCGCGATTGCCGGCAAGCGCGCCGCGGCTCGCTATCGCGGCGAGATCATTGCCGAGAAAATTCAAGACAACACGGAGAACTTCACCCGCTTTGTATTGCTGCAGCCCGCGAAAGAGGCCGCAACCGCACCCGCGCCCGACGCCCGCAAAATGTCGATCGCCATGCGCCTCGCGCATCGCCCCGGCTCGCTCCTCTCCTCGCTCGAGCCGTTTGCTCGCCACGGCGTGAACCTTTTGAAGATTGAGAGCCGCCCGATTCACGGCCGCCCCTGGGAATATCAGTTCTTTATCGACGTGGAAGCGGACAGCGTTGCCCGCCTGGAGCAAGCGCTGCGCGAAGTGCGCGAGGCCGCCCACGAAGTTCGCGTACTCGGCTTGTATCCCGCGGCGCGAAATCGGTCCTGAAATGCGAGAGGCCAGCGCCCGCGCCGGCCTCTCGTTACTCCATTGCTTCTTTGTGTCGCTACCTCATTTGCTTCAGCAGTAGCTGCAGGCTTCTTCGCCCATCATGCCACTGCTGCCGTTTCGGCCGGTGACATCATCGCTGATGCGGCGCAGGCGGCGTCCGAGGCGTTCCGCAAGCTGGTGCCGCGCCCGCCACAGGCGAGCCTTCAGTGTGTTCTCCGTCACACCGAGCTTCTTCGCAGCTTCGCCGGTGGAGTAGCCTTCCATTTCGCGAAGCACAAACGCGGTGCGCAGCAGCGGCGAAAGCTCGTCCAGATTCTCGCTGATTATTTCGCGCAGCTCCGTCCCCTCAAACACTTGCTCGGGATTCGGCCCCTTGGCGGCGAAGCGTTCAGTCGCCGGCAATTCGTCCTCGCGGGGCGCCTCGTCCAGCGAGACGGCCGGCCGCGCCTTCGCGCTGCGCCGGCGCATCAACGCTGCGTTGATCACGATGCGCGTCAGCCAGGTGGAGAATTGCGAGCGGCCTTCAAACCGCTTCAGGTTGCGGTATGCGGAGAGCAAGCCGTCCTGCAAGGCGTCTTCCGCGTCCTCGGCATTGCCGAGCACACGCAGAGCCGTTTGAAACAGCGGGCGGTGATAGCGGCGGAACAGCGCCTCCACCGCTTGCGAATCGCCACGCTGGCCGGCGCGGATCAGCTTTCCTTCATTGAACTGCAATCCCACTGCCACTTGCGTTGCCATTTCATCCCCCTATGTGATGCAAAACTGTTTTGACGCGCGCCGCGCGCCGCCGGGCTCAATGCACCGGCACGCTGCTGGATTGTCTGCTCGGTTTCTTCAGCAGCAAAAGCACCGGAATCACGGCGAAGAACACGACGCCCAGCATCTTGAAATTGTCGATAAACGCCAGCATGGCCGCTTGCCGCTGCAGCGTGCCGTAAATCATTTGCTGCGCCTGCGTGGTGGCGTGCGCCACGCTGGAGCCCGCCGCCACCAGCTTCACTTGTGTGCCATTCAGCATGTTGTGGTACGCCGCGCTGAAGGTGTTCACGTGCTCCACCATGCGCGCCTGGTGCACCTGCGTGCGCCGCTCCAACATGGTGGTAACCGTAGCGATGCCCACGCTGGCACCGATGTTGCGCGCCAAATTGATGATGCCGGTGCCCATGTTGGTTTTTTCGCGCGGCACGTACGCAAAGGCCGCGACGTTGATAGGAATAAACAAAAAGGCCAAGCCGAAACTCTGCAACATGCGGCCGCGCACCGCGTGTGCGTAGTCCAGTTGCAGATCCCATCCGGCCATCACGAAAAGCGCCGAAGCGCAGACAATGCACCCAAAAGTAATCAGAAACCTGGTGTCCACCCTCGACACTAAGAAGCCAACCACCGGCATCATCAGCATGATCACCGCGCCGCCCGGCGACAGCGCCAGTCCCGCCATTTCCGCCGTGTAGCCCAGCAATTGCTGCAAGAATTGAGGGATCAACACGGTGCTGGAATACAGCACGAACCCCAGGAAAAACATGGCCAAGGTGGAGATGGCGAAGTTGCGGTTCTTCAGCATGCGCAAATCCACCACTGGTTCCTTTTCGCGCAATTCCCAGATAATTCCAGCGACGATGCCGATGATCATCAGCACAAAGAAGACACGGATAAAGTTGGAAGACAGCCAGTCGTCGCGCTGCCCCTTGTCCAAAATAATCTGCATGCTGCCCAGGCCCAGGCTGATCAAGCCGATGCCGATGTAATCGATGCGGAACCCGCTCTTGATGCTGGTGCGCTTCATGTACGGCGGATCGCTGATCAGTACGGAGGTCAGCAGCAATGAGATGATTCCCACCGGCACATTGATGTAAAAAATCCAGCGCCAGGAAAAGTTGTCGGTGATCCAACCGCCGAGCCACGGGCCGATCGTTGGGGCCACGACCACGGCGATTCCGTACACCGCGAAAGCCATGCCGCGCTTCTCCAGCGAAAACGTGTCGTTCAAGATGGCCTGCTCGCTGGGCTGCAAACCTCCGCCGCCGGCGCCCTGCAAAATACGGAACAGCACGAGTACGCCCAGGCTCGGCGCCAAGCCACACAGGAACGAGCTGACCGTGAACAACGCCACGCAAGACATGTAAAAACGCTTGCGCCCCATAAGCGATGAGAGCCAGCCTGACAGCGGAAGCACGATGGCGTTGGACACCAGGTAGGACGTCAGCACCCAAGTGGATTCGTCCGCACCCGCCGACAAATTGCCGGAGATGTGCGGCAGTGCCACATTGGCGATGGAGGTGTCCAAGACCTCCATGAATGTCGCCAGCGTCACGGTAACGGCGATCACCCAGGGATTGATGTTCCCTTCCGGCGTCCGCAATCGGGCTAAGATCCTGTTCCGCATAGCCGCAGTTCTCGTTCTCGCTCCTGCTCTTTAATACGCTCGAACCTTTCACTTTATTCCGCCTGCGCTCCCGTTCGACCGGTCCTTATTGAGTGATGATGGTCGCGTCCACGTTCATCCCCGGCCGCAAAATTGCTTTCTCCGGAGGAATCGGATCGAGCACGATCTTCACCGGAACGCGTTGCACTACCTTGACGTAATTGCCGGTGGCGTTTTCCGGAGGCAGCAGACTCAGCACCGCGCCGGTCGCTCCGGCAATGGAATCGAGGTGGCCCGGGAAAGTTTTTCCGTAGGTGTCTACGTGCACGTAGGCCTTTTGCCCCGCGCGCATTTTGCGAAGCTGCGTTTCCTTGAAATTGGCAGTGATCCACACATCCTGCAGCGGCACGACTACCAGCAATCCCTGGCCCTGCTGTACGATCTGGCCGGGCTCGACTTGCTTGTGGGTGGCCACGCCATCCACCGGCGCAACGACTTGCGTATACCCAAGATTCAGTTCCGCGGCCTCCAGCGCCGCGCGAGCTTGCTGTACTTTGGCGATTTTCGCCTGTGCGTCGGAAGTGCGCATGCTGATCTGCCGCACATCGGCGTGCGCTGCGGAAACACCGGCTTTGGCCTGCTCGACGCGCGCGCCGGCTGCGAGCAACTGCGCTCTGGCGATATCAACCGCGCGCTGCGCTTGCGCCAACTTTTCCTGGTCGGCTCTCAACGCACTGGCGGTGGCGTCGGCATTGGCTTTTGCCGCATCGTATTGCTGCTTGGAAATTTCGCCCTTGTCGAGCAGCGGCTTGTAACGCGCCAGGTCCGCCTGCGCCAGCTCGGCATTGGCCTTGCTCTTCTCGATATTCGCCTGCGCCCAAGCAAGATCCGATGTGCGGGCCTGCTCGTAAGTGACCCGAGCGCGCTCGAGGTCGGCTACCGCGCCGGCCAATTGCGCATCTGCGCTGGAGGTGCCGCTGGCCACATTCTCGCGCGTGCGAGGTATATCCACTCCCGCGGATGCCGCTTCGCTCTCTGCCAGCGCTAGTGCGGCCTTGGCTTGGTCCAAGCTGGCTTGATAGTCGCGCGGATCGATGCGCACAAGGACCTGCCCCGCTTTCACCGGCTCGTTGTCGGTGACCAAGACTTCGGCAACGCGGCCGTAGATTTTCGAAGCGATGGGAGTGATGTGCCCGTCGACTTGCGCATCATCGGTGGTTTCGCGATTGTGGTAGTAAACGATCAAACCAATCACCACAGCGAGCAACGCCAACCCGCCAACCGCGAGCAAGCGCTGCACCTTGGGGTTTTTTAGCCCCTTCGGTGGCTCTTCCAGGAAAATCTCTTGCGGAGCCCCTTTGACTCTCGCAGCATTTTCCAACCCAACTTCGATCTCAACGCTCATCGTCTCCTCGTCTTACTTCGCGTACACCTTTTCCATCTGGCCGATGGAGCGCGCCAAATCGGCACGCGCCTGATTGAAGCGATAGAGCGCGGCGATCTGGTTATCGTTCGCGCGGGCCAAAGAATCCTGAGCCTGAATGACCTCAATATTGTTGGCCACGCCGGCCTTGAAGCGGTCGCGGGCCTGGTCGACTTCTTCCCTGGAAAGCTGCACGCCGAGATTGGCGACGCGCACCTGGCTTCGCGCGGAATCCAAATTGATCAACGCCGTCTTTACGTCGAGCGCGATCTGATTGCGCAAATCGGCTTGCTGCTGGCGCAACTTTTGAATATCCAGGTTCGCTCGAACGGTCTCAGCGCGAATGCGGCCACCGGTGAACAGCGGGACACTGACCGTTCCCGCGTAGGTATAGGTCGGGATCACCGAAGCTGGCTCCGTGCCAAATTGCTCCCAGTTTCCGCTGAAGTGCATCGAGGGCAGCCGCTCGGCGAACGCCGCTTTTTTCTGGTTTTCCGCGGCGCGCATCTGTTCCTCCAGCGACTTCCATTCGTGCCGCGCGGACAAACCTTCTTCGATGCTGCCTTCCACGTCGGGCTGCGGCGTGTCAAAGAAACTCAGCGAATCTCCAAGTTCGATTTGCTGCCGGGGATCGAGATTCAGAAGGCGGCTCAACCCGAACAGCGAGGTTTCCCGCGTGGCCTGCGCTTCCAGCAGGCGCTGATTTTCGTTCTGCAGCTCGACATTGGCGCGGAGCGTGTCGATTCCCGTTCCGACGCCTTCCTTTTGCAGGTCCGCGGCCTGGTTGTAGAGCGCCTGGGCTAAATCCACACGCGATTGCGAGGCTTGGACATCCGCCATGGAGCGCAGCGTCCCGATATATTGCGACACCACCAACAGAATGACTTGCTCGCGGGTGGAAAGACTGTCCGCCCTGCTGGCATTCGCGGCGTTGCGCGACGCCTGGTAGCGCCGGAACAGCGTGAGATCGAAAACAGGTCCGTTGAAGGAAGGGCCAGCGGAAAAGGTGGAGTACGGTCCGACGTGGCCGGGGAATCCCGGGAATATCCGCGTGCCGCCGAACTGCGCCAGTATGTTGATGCGCTGCCACTGCTCGGTCACGCCAAGCTGTGCCTGGGGCAGCAGCGCGGACAATGCGATCTTCTGGTCCTGCTCGCTTTGTGCCGCCGTGAGGACGGCGATTTGCGCGGTGGTGTTCTGTTTCAACGCGAGAGCCACGGCCTGGTCGAGCGTCAGTCGCATCACGCCCGCAGGAGCCTCTGCTGGCGGCGGGCTTTGCTGCCGCTGGGACTGGGCCGGGGTCAGCGTGGGAGTGAGGAGCAGACTGAAAAACGCTATATAGAAAATAATGTGCGAGCGCTTGGCGTCTTTTTTGCTTTCAATCTCGCTGCGTCCTTCGGCCTGCCCGGTAATTTCTTTGACGGTCGCTTGATTCAAGCATCCCTGCGCCACCAGGCGTCCACCCTGGCGGTAGATTTCCTTCAGCAGTGCTTTTCCGGCGGCGTCTATGAAGCTCACGCCACAAAGGTCAACGTTGAACTTTTCGGTGGGGGAAGCGGCGCGCAATTCGCGCCAGCACTGCTCCAAGGTGGAGACAGAGTCTCCAGCCAAACGTCCCTCGACGGTAAGTAGGACCTTACTGCGCTTTTTCTGTGTAGTAACTCTGAGCATAACCCGATTCCATTCTGGGTGAAGATTGTGCATTTCCCGCGCCACGGGATGCAAATTCTCATTCATATTGTAAGTCTTGTATTTATAGCAAGTTACGATGCTAGCGTGCTTCGGCAGACGCCTGCAATAAGCCCATATATGGTCATAACCTACGCATATTGGCACTTTGTGGTGATGTTATATGGGCATCACGCTCTAGCGGTGATTGGCGCCGCCGGGAATTGAGGATGGTGGTTGTTGCCAACTCAGCGTTAACGCTCGGCCAAAACGACCAGCGTAGAGGGCCAGGCGCCTGTTTAGTGGCGGTCGGCGATGGCTTGGAGCTCGAAATGGCCGCCGCGAAGGAGTGCGGCTGCTCCAATGAACTCGCGCGCGGGCAAGTCCTTGGTAGTGAAGTAGGTGCGGTAGATACCGTTGAATTTGTCGAAGAGAGAGAGATCCGTACAGGCAATTTGCACGTAGACCAGATCGTCCATGGTCATACCAGCCTGCTCGAGGGTGGCCTTGATTTGGTCGAGCAGGATCTTGATTTCGTCGGTGATTTCGGCGGGCACCTTGCCCGACTTATCCAGGCCGATGCGCCCAGCCAGGTACAGCGTATTGCCGGTCAGGATGCCGCCGCTGAACGGCGCTTGCGGATTATCTTCGGGAAGGCGGATGGCCCGGCGGCTGGATTGCGCGGGCGCCTGGGAAAACGCGCCGCGCACGGTAAACAGTCCCGCGGCGGCAAGCACCAGGAATAGGAAACCTGCTCTTCGATTCAGTACAGACTTGCTGTTACTTCCCATCGTGTCCTCCGTCGTTCCGGTGCCTTCTGGCGATGCCGGCGCGATAAGGGCGCGAGTGTATTCCGCGCTTGGTCAGGATGCAAGTGAGCACGTCAGGGGGAAGCGACGTTTGGCGGCGCGGAAGATTTTTCCGGAGTTCCTTTGCGCGGAGCGGCGCCGGAAACCTCAGCGACAATCTTTTCGGTTCTTGCTTTGCTGATGGGGCAATTGCGGTCGTAAATGCGGCATTGCGCCAGAGTGAAATTGCACCCGCAGGTGCAGCCTTCGGCGTTGAATTTGTGCAGAGCGACTTGCTTCTGCTGCGGAGTGAGCCGGGAAAGATCCACACCGGGAAGCTCGCTGGCGCGATCCGCGTGCGCGAGGAAAATTTGACCGGTGTCTTCAAACGTTTCGACACGCGCATCGATGGGCAAGCCGAGCAGAGCGCGAATCTCCGTTTCATAGAGGGCAGGGTCGCGCAACCCTTCGTGTTTCTGCACGACGCGGCCCTGCGCGTCCAGTACAAACGACGTGGGCAGTGCCGCAATGCCGCCGTATTGGAGGCGCACTTCCGGAGAGGCCATGGCCACGGGATAGTTGATGTGCGTTTCGGCGACGACTTGCTTGATCGTCGATTCGTCATCATCGTCCACGGTCAGCCCGATTATCTGCAACTGATCTTTATATTTCTGCTGCAAGGCGATCAGGTCGGGGATCTCCGCGCGGCACGGTCCGCACCAGGTAGCCCAAAAATTCAGGAGAACGACTTTTCCGCGCGCGGTTGCGAGGCTTAACGGCTTGCCATCCAGCGCGTCCAACTTGAACTCCGGCGCGGCATCAGGGTTGCGCACCAGGCGAATGATTTTGTCGCCCTGCGACGATCTGGCGGACGACGTCCCGCAGGCAACCAGCAAAAATGCTCCAGCCGCGAAGCAAAGCACGCTAAGCAGTGGCAGTCGCGAGCGTTGCATATGGAAACTTAGGCTCATCGCGCGTCCACTTAGGAGAACACAAGGCTGGACCGTTTGCCAAGCCGCACCTAGGGCTGTGCAGCCTTGATAGAGTCCTCCGGGAAGCCTTGCGCATGGGCCGGATGCCGCGCGGGAGCCCGGTGTGGCAACTCGCGTTCGAGCTTGCGCAGCCATTTCAGCTCGGTCCGAAACTGCTCAATCATGAGGGTGACCATCCACACCGCCTCATGATTCGGATGGCCGACCTCCTGCAAAATCGAGCGCAATGTCTCCTTCTCGCGAGCTACCTCTTGCACAACGAACTTGCGGCGGCGCCGCAGCTGCTTCTGGAAAACGCCGGGACGCGCGAGCCAGGAAAGCGCGATCCAGGTGGGAAACGCTGGATGATCCCGTTGCGTGGTCCAGTCTTCGCGCTCGAGTGCGTGGGCCGTTGCGACGCGGCCGGAGGCGGTGGTTTGAAAGACGGCGCGCTCTGGGCCGGAGGCAGGTTCGCTACTCTCCGTCTTGCGAATAAAGCCGGCGGCGGCAAGCTTTTCCAGCGAATAGTAAACCTGCGGACGAGAAATGGCCGCCCAGTCGCGAATACATCGCCGCTCCAGCTCCAGGTTAGCTTCGTATCCATGCATGGGGCGCTCCGCCAAAAGGCTGAGCAGTACAAGATCCGGAACGGTCAGTATTGATTGTTTCTTCCGTCGCACAGCTACCTTACTTTCATCGCGCTCTGAACTTTCTTTTCCAGGCTCTTGCGGTTGCGACTCCAATACCACCACTGACACTGCTCGATGGGAAGTTGCGGGTCGCGCGCCTGGGCCACGGCTGCACGAAAGACATCCAGGCAGCAAATGTCCTGATGGTGCGGCGCGACACGGCAAAGCGACTCATAAAGCCCCTGGGGATTTCGCCGGGCGAGTTGCGAGACGCTGCGCACGCCCAGAATCTCGAAATCGCGCAGCATGGCGGGGCCGACAGAGATCAAATCCGAAAGTTTGCGAGGGTCTGAAGGCATAAACAATCTCCTTGACATTGGCGTGGGGCAAATCTAGACTCTGCTAGTCTAATTTAGACTACTATCGAAAGGCAAGAAGAAAATGTCAATACGCGCAGCTTGCACCGCGGCCGCCACGGTCTTGGCCGCGTTTCTGGGTTTGCAGCGACTACATCATTCGGAGGAGAAGAAAACCATGGACATGAACGTGAAACGCATCACCCCGGTGTTGTTTGTAAAGGAAATCGAACCGGTCTTGCCCTTTTGGGTGGAGAAGCTCGGCTTTACGAAGGCGATCGAGGTCCCGCACGGGAACAAAATCGGATTCGTAGCCCTGCAAAAGGGAAGCACGGAAGTCATGTACCAGAGCTATGCGAGCGTGGCCGAGGATATGCCATCGATTGCGGATATTCACAAAGGGCCGACGTTCTTATATATCGAGGTGGACAATCTGGACGCGGTTCTCAACGCGCTGAAAGATTCGAAGATTGTTCAACCGGAACGAACCGCATTTTACGGCATGCGCGAAGTCGGCTTCCAGGAACCCGGCGGGCATTACGTCACGTTCGCGCAACCGGTAGCCGCGGCGCAGCACTGAAGATTGCCAAAGAAGCGGGCATTCGGCGGGAGGCGGCGCAATCCGCGCCGCGCGCCCATAGTCTCCCTGTAGTGCGTCTTCGTTTGGAAAATCCAAGAACCAAAGAAACGTTTTGGGCGGTAGTGCGTCCTTACCCATAGATATCTAGGAGAGCCGTGTCGGCGACGGCCACGAAGGAGACGCATGGGGCAAGGCAAGAGCGATGTTTTGTCAGGAACGCTGGCTTTGTTGGTGCTGAAGACCCTGGCGCGAGGGGCGATGCACGGATACGGCATCACGCTGCATATACAGCGCGTTTCCAATGAGGTGCTGCGCGTGGAGGAGGGATCGTTGTACCCGGCTCTGCACCGCATGGAGCAGGACGGGTGGATTCGCGCGGAATGGGGAGTCTCGGATAACAACCGGCGGGCGCGGTATTACGAATTGACGGCTAAGGGGCGGAAGCAATTGGCCCAGGAAGAAAAAAACTGGAACGAACTGACGCAGGCGGTCACAAGCGTGTTGCAGTTTGTGTAGGAGGCGGCATGTCGTTGTTGTCACGTTTGCGAGGGCTGTTGCGGATCGAGAAGCTGGAACGAGATCTGGATGAAGAGCTGCGCTCGGTGACGGTGTTAAAGAGCGGTTTTCTGTGCTGTGACGATGATCTTCTTGCGAGCAGTCGCCAATTCGGGGCGCTCGTCGCCGACGGCGATTTGCGTGAGCTTGTGGAAGTATTCGTTGGCGGCTTGTGTGTTGCCGGCGGCCTCGGCCGCGTTCGCTGCGCCATAGAGCGCGTTGAAACGGTTGGGCGCAACTTTCAGCACGGCCTGGTATTCCGCTAGAGCATCTTGCGAACGATTCTGCAGGAAGAGCACCTCAGCAAGCATTTCGCGGGCGGGCGTGACAGCGCCAGGTGTGACGGCGTCCTTATCCATGCTTTCTTCTAGCTCGGCAGCGGAGCGAAGTGCAGTGATGGCGTCTTCGTTCTGACCACGGTTTTGGGCGATCCAACCGGCAACTTCGCGGCGCTGCACTTCCACTTGATTGGACCAATACACGTTGATCTGGTTGGCGACAGCGTCGCGGAGAGACGCGAGCGTGCGATCGGCTTGAGCAGCACGGTCGAGATTTCCGGAACGGGCGGCGCCGATGCCGATGGCGGTCCAGGTGATCGCTTGCGCCCAGGGCACGCCTTCTCCCCTCACTTTCAGATCGCTCGCGTCGGACCAATTGCTAAGTTCAACGGCGAGGCGTGCGGGGATGGCGGCGATGGCGTAGTCGCCGGTTAGCGTGAGGCCGGGGACTGGCGAGAGCGCGTTCATTTCGTTGAGGACAGCCCTGGCCCTTTGCACGCGGCCGCTCTGCAGGTAGGCGTACTCTAAATAATCGAAGGCATGAAGGCGCTGGTCGCGGGCTTCACCGTTGGTGGAAGTGGCTTCCGCGGCGGCGGCCAATTGTGCGGACTTGATGTTGGAGCTGATGGATTCGTCCCAAGAGCCGACGCGCGTGAAAAGATGCGAAGGCATGTGATTGGCATGGGCGGAGGCAGGCGCGATTTTGGCGTACATGCGCGCGGCGCCGAGGCCTTGCTCGGCGAGCACCGGATTGTCGTAGCAATGAATGATGTAATGCGCGATTCCGGGATGGTGCGGCTGTTTCTTGAAGATGGGCTCGAGAATCTCGCCACACTTGCGCTGATTGGCGAAGGTCTTGTCCGTTTTAGGAGCGGTGATCGCCAGTGTCAGTGCGTGGAAGATGGCAGCCTCGCTGTCGGCAGGATACGCGGCTTGCAGCTCACCCATTTTTTGCTCGAAGGCACGGGCGAGCAAAGTGTGGTCCTTGTCATCCTGGCGGTAAATTCCCTCTAAAGCATTGATGTAGGCGAGCTCGCGCGCGGTGGTCTTGAGATTGGCTGCGGCGAGCTCTTGCGCCCTTTGCAGCGCGGCTCGACCCGCCGCGATGTCACCGTTGTCCCAAAGACCGTGATAGTGGCTCATGGCGATTCCCCACTGAGCCATGGCGCAGTGGGGATCACGCTTGGAAACTTCCACAAAAGATGAGCGGGATTGCTCGTACTGGAAAGAATGCAGGAGGGCGACCGCCCGATTGAATTCGGTTTGAGTGGACTTGACGCAGGAGGTCGCGAAATGGATGGAGCCGAGCTCTTCGGTGGAGAGCTTGTGGTCGTGATGCTCGTCAGCACAGGCGAGAGAGGCGAACAAGAAAAAGGCAGGGCACAGAGCGAACAGCTGACGCATACGGCCTCCGAAAATGAGCTATCCCACGGGAGAGTCGAACAGGGAAGAACTGCGGCGAGTATGAGCGGCCCGGTTCAGCGAGTCAATAGGGGAGCGAGCGGCTGCGCGATGTACTCAGAACGGAAATTGCGGGTTTGAGCACACGAAGTCGACATCGGTACTGGCGGTCTATGGTCGTGTGCAGAGGCGGCAGCTAGGCTGCCCAATGCAAGTGGTCGGAGTGCGGGGCGTCTCGCCGTAACTTACGGATAACAAGTCAGTTACAACGAGGTCGGAGAATTAGGCCCTTCTCGACAATTGTCCTGGAAGTCTGGGGGATCGACCTTGAACCGGAACAAATTGTTGCTAGCTATTGCGGTCATCGGCATCGTGGCGCTGGTTAGTTGCGCAGCTCCTGTAAAGGCACAGGAGCGCAACGGAGAATTGGCGTTGCTGCGTGTAGCGGCGGAGGACGGCGACAGCGCGGCGCAGTTCACGCTGGCGAATCATTACTATCGTGGCCTAGGTGTTCAGCAGGACTACGAGAAGGCGCTGGCACTGTACGGGAAAGCGGCGGACCAGGGACTTGCCGCGGCAGAGA
>Ga0209701_10001841_pt1 | contig 13768 bp, 10 predicted proteins | sample CZO8metaG_4_FD_188356 | JGI IMG/M metagenome (GOLD analysis project Ga0209701, IMG submission 188356) | Vadose zone soil microbial communities from the Eel River Critical Zone Observatory, Northern California, USA - CZOApr15con2H3.8 metaG... | ecosystem: Environmental > Terrestrial > Soil >...
GATGCGCCGCAGCATCTCCCCCGAGGAAATGCTCTCCCAGTGGTCACCGGCCTTGAACATTTGCGCGCGCGGGCTGGGGATTTTGTCGAAGCGTTCGAGGAGACGCTCAGTAAGTGTCGGGTAAGGCATGGCGCGAGGTTCACTTTACTCCAGCGGTGAGTGCCGCGCAACGCAGCTTGGACACTGGTACTCGGGCTTCCAATATGCCGTCTCCTGTTACAACCACGCGGCAGGTAAGATATGATGCTCGGCGGAGAACCTGACCCGACGAACAGCCGTCGGGAGACAAAATGAGCGAAATCGCCACGGATTCGGCTGCCCCGGCGCGGACGGTGCGCGCGCCACGCGGCACGGCGCTTTCCTGCAAAGGCTGGCAGCAGGAAGCGGCCTTGCGCATGCTCATGAACAATCTCGACCCGGAAGTGGCCGAGAAGCCGCAGGAGTTGATCGTCTATGGCGGCACGGGCAAAGCCGCGCGGAACTGGGAATGCTTCCACGCCATTGTGCGTTCGCTGCGGGCGCTCGAAAACGACGAGACGCTGCTGGTGCAATCGGGCAAGCCCGTGGGCGTGTTTCGCACCCACGAATACGCGCCGCGCGTGCTCATCTGCAACGCGAATCTGGTGGGCCACTGGAGCAACTGGGAAAAATTCGGCGAACTCGAGCGCGCCGGCCTAATGATGTACGGCCAGATGACCGCGGGAAGCTGGATCTACATCGGCACGCAGGGAATTCTGCAAGGTACCTACGAAACGTTCGCGGCCGCGGCGCGCAAACATTTTGGCGGCGGCCTCGCCGGAAAGCTCGTCGTCAGCGGCGGCATGGGCGGAATGGGCGGTGCGCAGCCGCTCGCCGCCACCATGAATGGCGGGGCGTTTCTGGGGATTGACGCAGACCCCGACCGCATCAAGCGGCGCGTCAAGGCCGGCTACTGCGACGTGATGGTCACCGAGCTCGACGAAGCATTGCGCATCCTGAAAAACGCGGTGCGCAAACGTGAAGCGGCGTCGGTCGGACTCGTCGGCAATTGCGCCGACATTATTCCGGAGCTGGCGCGGCGCGGCGTCGTGCCGGACTTGCTCACCGACCAGACCAGCGCGCATGATCCCATCGGCGGCTACGTGCCCAACGAGATGACCCTCGAAGCGGCGCTCGAGCTGCGCAGGAAGAACCCCGAGGAATACAAAAAGCGCTCCCTCGCGGCGATGGCCGAGCACGTCCGCGGAATGCTCGCGCTGCAAAAACTTGGCGCCGTGACGTTTGACTACGGCAACAACATCCGCACGTTTGCCTTCGAACAGGGCGTGAAGGATGCCTACGACTTTCCCGGCTTTGTTCCCGCATACATCCGGCCGCTCTTCTGCGAAGGCCGCGGACCGTTCCGCTGGGCCGCGCTCTCCGGCGAGCCTTCGGACATTTACCGGACCGATGAGCTGGTTCTGCAATTGTTTCCGCACGACGAAATCCTCAGCCGGTGGATACGCCTGGCGCAGAAACGCGTGCGCTTCCAGGGATTGCCCGCGCGCATCTGCTGGCTGGGTTACGGCGAGCGCGACAAATTCGGCCTCGCTCTAAACGATCTGGTCGCGCGCGGCGAATTGAAAGCGCCCATCGTGATTGGCCGCGACCATCTCGATTGCGGCTCGGTGGCTTCGCCCTTCCGCGAAACCGAAAAAATGCGCGATGGCTCGGACGCCGTTGCCGATTGGGCGCTCCTCAACGCCCTGCTCAATACCGCCAGCGGCGCATCGTGGGTTTCCATTCACAATGGCGGCGGCGTGGGCATCGGGTACTCCCAGCACGCCGGACAGGTCACGGTCGCCGACGGCACCAAAGAAATGGCCGCGCGCATCGAGCGCGTGCTCACCAACGATCCCGGCATCGGCGTCGCCCGACACGCCGACGCCGGCTATCCCGAAGCCATCGAGTTCGCGCGCAAGACCGGCGTGAAGATTCCCATGCTGTAGCGGGTAGCCAACACGCGGCGGGCCGCATCGAATCGAGAATCAAGGAGGGAGCCATGTACGTAATTATGGGAGCGACGGGAAATACGGGCTCGGTGGCGGCGGATGCGCTGCTGGCGAAGGGCGAGAAGGTTCGCGTCGTCGGGCGCAGCGCGGAGCGCCTGGAGCGTTTTGTAAAGCGAGGCGCCGAGGCGTTTGTCGCAGACGCGAAGGACGCCGCGGCGCTTGCGAGCGCGTTCGCAGGCGCGCGCGCCGTGTACGCCCTCATTCCACCGGACCCGATGGCGCAGGATTATCGCGCGGAACAGGAGACCGTGAGCGATGCGCTAGCCGCTGCGCTTGATGAAGCCGGCGTCACGCACACGGTGGTCCTCAGCAGCCTGGGCGCGGAGCACGCCTCGGGCACCGGCCCCATCGCCGGCTTGCACAGCCTGGAGCAAAAACTCAATGCGATTGCCGGCCTGAATGCGCTGTACATTCGCGCGGCATACTTCATGGAAAACTTTTTTATGAGCATTCCGCCGCTCCAGAAGATGGGCATTTTGGGCGGGGCCATCAAAGGCGAGGTCAAGATTTCCATGATTGCCACGCGCGATATTGGAGCCCGCGCCGCGGAATGGCTGGTGAATCCCGGATTCACCGGCAAGCAGACCCGCGAACTGCTGGGCCAGCGGGATCTTTCCTATAACGAGGCCGCGCCGATCATCGGCAAAGCCATCGGCAAACCAACCCTGAGCTACTCGCACTTTCCGGGGATGCTGGTGAAAATGGCCATGAGCCAGATGGGCGTGCCGGGAAAGACGGCGGACCTGATCATCGAGATGTTCGAGGCCATCAACAAAGGCCTGGTTGCGTCCCGGGAAGGGCGCACGGCGGAGAACACCACGCCTACGACTTTTGAAAGTTTTGCCGCAGAGGAATTCGCGCCGCACTTCCTCGGCAAGGCCGCCACCGCTTGACGCGTCTAAGGCTTCGGCGCGTAACCGGAGCATTTGAGAACCGGCAGGCGCGGATACTTCGGGAACGCAGGGTTCGTCGCCGAGAGCTCACAGAGGACAAACTTCGAACCGCGCGCGGATTCAATCTTCTGCGCGTGTTGACAATCGGCGCACAACCCGGCGCGTTCGTTCTTCGCCGGCGCTTTGCCCTCCTTACGCACGCAACCCCCTGCAAGCTAGCGTGACGCAATCGCTTGCGCCGTCCCGGCGATGCGCTTCCACGCGGCCTCGACGTGGCGCCTTTGCGTATTGGTCTGGCCGATGGACATGCGCAGCGTCAGACGATCGTTCAGCTTGGTGTGCGTGAGGTAGAGCGCGCCGCTGTCATTGAGCTGGTCCATCAGCTTCTGATTCACTGCGTCGCCTCCGCGATGCCGGAAGCACACCAGGTTGAGCGGCGCGGGCGCAGCCAGCTCGAAATCAGCATGAGCGCGGACCCACGAAGCAAACTCCTGCGCCAGGGCCACGTGCTGGCGGACGTGGTGCTGCAGGCCTTCCACGCCGTAATGGCGGATTACAAACCACAGCTTGAGCGCGCGAAATCTTCGCCCCAAAGGAATGTGCCAGTCGCGGTAATCAAACACCTCGCCGGATTCGCTGGCTTTGTTGCGGAGATACTCGGGCAAAATGCTGAGCGTGCGGATCAACGCGGCGCGGTCGGCCACGTAGAAGCAGTCGCAATCGAAATTCGTGAACATCCATTTGTGCGGATTGAAGCAGTAGCTGTCGGCCAGCTCGGCGCCGTCGTGGATGTAGCGAAACTCGGGGCATAGCGCGGCCGTGCCGGACATCGCCGCGTCCACGTGGAGCCAGACGTTGTGCTCGCGGCAAATCGCTGCGGTGGCGCGGATGGGGTCGAGCGCGTTCGAAGACGTTGTGCCGACGGTCGCGCATACGTACGTGGGAATCTTCCCGGCGCGGCGGTCGCTCTCCATCTGGCGGGCGAGGTCGTCGGGACGCATGGCGAAATTTCCATCCACGGCAACCTGACGGAGATTCTCCGCGCCCATCCCCGCGATTTTCACGGCTTTTTCCACCGAAGAATGCGCCTGCGTCGAAGTGTACGCGGTGAGCCGGCCGTCGCAGCCGCGCTGGTTTGTAGCGAAGCCCGTGGCGCGTTCGCGGGCCGCCAACAGCGCGCAGAGCGTCGAACTGGAAGCGGTATCCTGAATCACTCCGCCGCCTTTTCCGCTTGAAAGAAAGCGCTGGGGCAGTCCCAGCATGCCCACCAGCCAATCGAGGACGTGCGTTTCGAGCTCCGTGCACGCGGGACTGGTGGCCCAGCTCATTCCCTGCACGCCCAGCCCGGAGGAGATGAGGTCGCCGAGAACCGCAGGCGGCGAAGAGTTCGCCGGAAAATACGCGAAGAAATTCGGCGATTGCCAGTGCGTCACGCCGGGAAGAACGACGCGCTCGAGGTCGCCGAGAATCTTTTCAAACGCTTCTCCGCGCTCGGGCGGACGCAGCGGAAGCAGACTGCGTATCTCTCCCGGCGAAACCCGCGATTTCACGGGAAATGTTTCGACGCGCTCGTAATAGTCCGCAATCCAATCCACCACCGCGCGGCCGTGGCGCCGAAATTCCTCGGGGGTCATATGAAATTGCTTTGCCTCGGACAAATGGCCTCCTTCTCATTGCAGCCGTGGAAGCCGTCGAGTATAGCGCGTTCGCAGAGGCCTTCGCAGAGACGGGGAGTGGCGCGAGCCCCGCGCGGCACGTAGAATGAGCCTCCATGTCTTCGAGCCTGCTCCTGACAAACTGCTCGCAACTGGTTACGCTGCGTGGCCCTGTGCCGCGCCGAGGCAAAGCGCTGGCCAATCCCGGAATCATCCGCGATGGCGCGGTGCTCATCGAAAACGGCAAAATTGCCGCGGTCGGGCCGCGTACGGAGATTGAAGCGTTGCCCGAATCGCTTGACGCAGAAAAGCTCGATGCCGGCGGGCGCATCGCGCTTCCCGGTTTCGTGGACTCGCACACCCATCTGCTATTCGCCGCGAGCCGCGCCGAAGAGTATGAGATGCGTATTGCTGGAGCGAGCTACGAAGAAATCGCGCGCAAGGGCGGCGGGATTCTTTCCAGCGTCAAGCGGTTGCGAGCGGCCACGGAGGAATCGCTCCAGCAGGGCGCGCTTACGGCGCTGCAGCAGTTTGCCGCGCACGGCACGACCACGGTCGAGGCAAAAAGCGGCTACGGCCTCGACGCCGCGAGTGAGCTGAAGACTCTGCGGATTCATCGCGAGCTGAAGCGCGCGCAGCCGCTCGACATTGTCTCGACCTTCCTGGGCGCGCACGTTGTTCCGCCGGAATATCGCAGACGCGGAAAGAACGCCGACGATTACGTCGAGCTCGTCGCGCAGGAGCTGATTCCGGAAGTCGCGCGCGAAGGCCTCGCGGAGTATTGCGACGTCTTCTGCGACCGCGGCGCGTTCACCGTAAAGCAGGCGCGGCGAATCCTGACGGCCGGGCGCGCCTGCGGCTTGCAGCCGCGGCTCCACGCCGAACAGCTCGCCCGCACCGGCGCGACGCAGCTCGGCGTCGAGCTGCACGCGGCGAGCTGCGACCACCTTGAAAAAATCAATCGCGCCGACATCCGCGCGCTCGCCAAGTCGGATACCGTGGCGACCCTTCTTCCCGGCTGCTGCTTCCATCTGGGCCTGGCGCGCTACGCGCCTGCGCGCGAGTTGATCGAAGCCGGCGCGATTGTGGGCCTTGCCACTGACTACAACCCCGGGACTTCGCCGACGCTGAGCATGCCGATGATTCTCTCGCTCGCCTGCACGCAGATGCGCATGACTCCCGCGGAGGCACTCGGCGCCGCGACAATCAACGCGGCATATTCCCTGGGGCGCCAGAAGCAAACCGGCTCGATCGAGGTTGGCAAATTGGCCGACCTCGCGGTGTTCGATTTGGACGACTACCGCGAAATCCCGTATTATTTTGGTGTGCATCATTGCCGGCTGACGTTGAAGCGCGGAAAGGCGATTTACTGCGCGAACGACAAATGAAACGCCTGATTGAATGCGTGCCGAATTTTTCCGAAGGGCGCGACGCCGCGAAGGTGGATGCGATTGTGGCGGCCATGAGCGGCGTGCCGGGCGTGTTTGTGTTGGACCGCGAGATGGACGCCGACCACAACCGCTCGGTCATCACCCTCGCGGGCGAGCCGGAGCCGGTTGCCGAGGCGGCGCTGGCGGGAGTAGGCAAGGCGCTCGAGCTGATTGATTTGAACGTCCACACCGGCGCGCATCCGCGCATCGGCGCGACCGACGTGCTCCCGTTGATTCCCATCGAAGGCGTGACCCTCGAAGATTGCGTTGCGCTGGCGCGGAAGACGGGGCGGGAAATCTGGTCGCGCTACCGCATCCCGGTTTATTTTTACGAAGCCGCGGCCCTGCGGCCCGGCCGGGCGAATCTTGAAAACATCCGCAAGGGACAGTTCGAAGGGCTGCGCGAAGAGGTGAAGCGCAACCCCGACCGCCTGCCGGATGTGGGCGATCCGAAGTTGCATCCGACCGCTGGCGCCATTGTCGTCGGTGCGCGAAAGTTCCTGATCGCCTACAACGTCAATCTGAACACGCACGACATTTCCATCGCCAATAAGATCGCCAAGGCCATACGGTTTTCGAGCGGAGGGCTGCGCTACGTCAAGTCCATGGGTGTAGACTTGAAGGCGCGAGGCATCGCGCAGGTCTCCATCAATCTGACCGACTTTGAGCAGACGCCCATGCACCGCGTGTACGAAATGGTGAAGCGCGAAGCGGAGCGCTACGGCTGCGTGCCGGTGGGCAGCGAGATTGTCGGCCTGGTGCCGAAGAAGGCCATCGAAATGGCTGCGGACTTCTTTCTGCAACTCGAGAATTTTTCCCCGGCGCAAGTCCTCGAGAACCGCCTGGCCGCCGCGCTTTCCGGCGCGCCGCTCGAACACGCCGCGAGAAACGGCAGGCTTGCGGGGCTGGCTCGGCCGTTCCTCGATGCTGTGGCCGAGCCTACGGCAACTCCCGGCGGGGGAAGCGTTTCGGCGCTCGCCGCCGCGCTCGCAGCAAGCCTCGGACAAATGGTTGCCGGCCTCTCGCGCAAGAAAAAATCACAAGCCGCGCACGCAGAAGAGTTGAGTGTCGCGCTCGATGAGCTGCGCCGCGCCGCGCAATCGCTCACCGAAGCAATCGACCAAGACGCCGCTTCCTACGACGCAGTTCTTGCGGCGATGAGACTTCCCCAGGGCGATGCCGAAGAGCAACGCAAGCGCGACGCCGCCATTCAGTCGGCCACGCGGCGCGCCGCGGAAGTGCCTATGCAAGTCGCCGAGGCTGCGGTTGCTCTTCACGAACGCCTCGGGCAACTCGAAAACATTGCCGCCGCGTCTATGCGTTCAGACCTGCGCGTGGGCCGCTTGATGGCTGCAGCGGGAGCGCGCGGCGCGCTCGAAAACGTGGCCGTCAATCTGGAGTCGCTCGACGACGGTGATTTCGCCCGCGGTCTGAAGGCGCGCGCCACCGCGCTGGAAGCGCGGCTCGCAGCCAGCCCAGTGGCCGCCGGAGCTTGAAGAAGCGCATCCGGCCCTTACAGTTTCTGGAGGTGTCTTGTGAATGTCCGAAGAATTTGCGTGGCCATTGGAATGCTCCTACTTGCGCTGGCCTTTCCCCGGCCCAGCCGCGCCGGCAAGCTCGGCAATGATATTGTTGGCCTGTTTCCCAAAAACATCGAGGAATTTGCGTACGCGGATTTGAAAAAGGCGCGGCAATTCAAATGGTTCCCCCAGCTCCAGCAGCAGATGCTGCCGAGCCGCCTGCGTCAATTCGAACAGTTTCTCGCCTCGGCGGGAATTGACCCCAACACGCAGGTCGAAGAGCTCGCCTGGGGCGTGGTGACCGGCGCTACGCAGCAGCAAACCGACGACAAGGGCGCAGCGGCCACGGCGGTCGGCGGCGAGCAACTGGTGGGTATCGCGCTCGGAAACTTCAATCCGAGTTCGGCGGAGGATTTCTTCAAGGCGCAGAAGCTCACCACGGTGAAGCTGCGCGGCTACACTCTGTTTGCCTTCGGCACCGGCTCCGGTGCGGGCGACCTGTTCTTCTTTTTCATTGATTCGAACACGGCGGCGTTCGGCCACCGGCAGCTTCTCGAGCGCTTGATCGAGGTGCGGTTTGGCGCCGAAGAAAGCCTGCTGCACAACGACACCCTGTTTCCGCTGATCAACGAAGCGAATGGCGGAGGGGTGGTCTGGGCGGTCCTAAACCCTGAGTACACGCGCCTCGCAATTCATCAACTCGCGCCGGAAATCTCGCAATTCCCCGAAGCAGCGAAGCTCGTGGGCAGGCTCCAGTCGCTGATTTTGCACTTTGACGCCTCCAGCGGCGTAGACGGACATTTCCAGGCCGTCTGCGGCTCCACAGAAGATGCCAACATTCTGGCGCAATTGCTGCAGGCGGGCTTTCTAGTTCGGCGGTATCAGGAGAGTCAGAGCAATCCCGAGTTGGCGCAACTCTTCGACCAGGCGCGCGTCACGCCCAGCGGCGACCGCGTGGATCTGCGCATGTCTCTTTCCGAGGATCAGATGTCCACACTGATTCGCCGGAATGCCTTTGCGATGAAATTGTAGCAGCGGCTTTTACCCCGCCACTTCCTTTCGCCACGTTAAACACGCCGCTACGGCGTCTCGGAAACGAGCGGGCGAAGGTATTTGATCAGAGTGGTCTTCGAGGCGCCGCTCTCGGAGTTGTACTGTACGCGGTCCACGCGCGCGAGCAGACTCAGTCCGCTCGAGCCCCCTGTGAATCCCTGCCCCCCTGCGAAAAACGATTCGAGTCCCGCCGACGGCCGCATGGCGCCATGGTGCTTGAGAGTCACTTCCACACGGTCGGCAAACCTTTCCGCGTCAACATCGAGCAGAGGAGCGTTTTTGGAAAGCAAGGGGAAGGTGTCGCGGCAAGCTTCTTCAGACGCAGCGGCCAGATCGGCCTGCGCTGCGGACTCGAACCCGGCCCGCTCGGCGATCCAGGCGACGGCGATAGATACGGCGCCAAGAAGCCGTTGGTCACTGTCCAGCCGGAGGTGGATCTGTCTGGCCTCAGCGGTCACGCCGATCCACCACGCGGATGTCGCAGGCTTCCCGGCAGTCCGGACAGTAGTATAGGCCGTCAATGCAAAGGCGAATGGCGTATTGTCCTTTGCAAATGGTGCAATAGCGCTCGCAATTGCACTCCTCTTCGAATTTATCGCAGACGCTGCAAACCACTGGACCTGCCATCGGACCCTCCAGGCTGCACCCTAAGCTGCCGCTCTAAGCAGAATGGTACCGAGGCCGCGCTCGCCCCACAAGCTGCAATTCCTCCACCGTTTCGCCGGAGTCTACCGCGTTTCCTTGACACTCATGGGGGTGCATGCTACGTTCTGGTTCTTTCGAGGCCTCGGGGCATCTCTGTGACATCTCCGGCAACCTCGGCACTCCGCAAAACCTCGCTCAACGCGGTCCACCGCCGGATGGGCGCGCGAATGGTTAGCTTTGGCGGCTGGGACATGCCGGTCGAGTATCCGGCGACCGGCGGGCTCATCGCCGAACACCTCGCCGTGCGCACCGGCGTGGGCTTGTTCGACGTCAGCCATATGGGCGACATTTTGATCGAAGCCGCCACGCCGGGAGGCGCGCTCGCGGCGGTCCAGCACATCAGCATGAACGACGCGTCGAAATTGGCCGTCGGACAGGCGCACTATTCGGCGTTGCTCTACCCTGAGGGCACTTTTGTAGACGACTTGATCGTCCATCGGGTCCTAGAAGAAGCCTACCTGCTGGTGATCAACGCCGGAACGCGCGAAAAGGATTTCCACTGGGTGCGCGACAACGTCCGCGGAGACGCCTGCACGGCGCGCGATGTCGGCGACAACTTCACGCAGCTCGCGATTCAAGGGCCGCGCGCTGCAGAAGTTCTCGCCAAGCTCACCGACGCGGACCTCGGCGGCATTCGCAACTATTGGTTCACGCGGGGCACCGTTTGCGGTCTGGCGGACACGCTCATCGCCCGCACCGGCTACACCGGCGAAGACGGCTTCGAGATTTATGTCCCGTCGGACGCGCAGACGAGCGAGATGGTCTGGAGCCGCGTGCTCGAAGCGGGCAAGGAATTCGGCATTCTGCCGTGCGGGCTGGGCGCGCGAAACACGCTGCGCCTCGAATCCAAGATGGCGCTCTACGGCCACGAGATCTCCGAGAGCATCAACGTCTGGGAAGCAGGCCTGGACCGCTTCTGCAAGATGGACAAGAGCGATTTCATCGGGCGCGCGGCCCTCGACCGCTCCAAGGCCGCCGGACTCCGCCGGACGCTTGTGGGCCTGGAAATGGTCGAGCGAGGCATCGCGCGCGACGGCTACAAAGTGTTTGACCAAGCGGGGCGCGAAATCGGATATGTCACCAGCGGCTCGCCCGCGCCATTTTTGAAAAAGAATATCGCGCTGGCTTACGTGCCGCCCGAGCACGCCGCCATCGGCAGCGCGCTGCTGGTGGAAGTCCGCACGCAGAAGCTGAAAGCGCAGGTCGTTCCGACGCCATTCTATAAGCGCCCCAAAAAGTGAAGGCGCGCGGGAGATTTTGATGCCTTATCCGAATGATTTTCGTTACACCGAAGAACATGAGTGGATCAAGGTCTCCGGCGACACCGGGACCGTCGGCATCACCGACTATGCGCAGCACGAATTGGGCGACGTCGTTTTCGTCGAGCTGCCCAAGGTCGGCGCGAAAATTTCCGCGCATCAATCCTTCGGTACCGTGGAATCGGTGAAGGCGGTCAGCGAAATTTACGCGCCCGTTTCCGGGGAGGTTGTGGCGGTCAATTCGGCTCTGGCCAACTCCCCCGAGCAATTGAACAGCGACCCGCACGGCGCGGCGTGGCTCATCAAAGTCAAGCTCTCGAATCCCGGCGAGCTGTCTTCGCTGATGGACGCCGCCGCGTACCAGAAATACATCGCCGAAAAGCAGAAGGAAGCCTCCGCCTGATGCGCTACCTCCCGAAGAGCCCCTCGGAACGCCAGGAGATGCTGGCAGCCATCGGCGCCAAGTCCATCGAAGAGCTGTTTGCATCCATTCCCGCCGCACACCGTTTGAAGACGCCGCTGCGTTTGCCCGGGCCGCTCTCGGAGATGGAGATCATCGAATTCTTCAAAGCGCGCGCAGCGGAGAATTCCGTCGGCTATACCAGCTTTCTCGGCGCAGGCGTCTACAACCATCACCGCTCCGTCGTCACCGACGCGCTTCTCCAGCGCGGCGAATTCCTTACTTCTTACACGCCGTACCAGGCGGAGATCAGCCAGGGCACGCTGCAGGCCATCTTCGAATTCCAGTCGCTGATGTGTCAGCTCACCGGGCAGGAAGTCGCCAACGCCTCGATGTACGACGGTTCGACGGCGCTCACCGAGGCGGCGCTGATGGCGGAGCGGGTCACCGGCCGCAGCCGCGTGCTGATGGCGCGCTCGGTGCACCCGGAATACCGCCAGGTGCTCGCCACCTACGCGCGGAATTCCGGACTGCAGGTCGAGGAGATTGCATTCACCGCTTCGGGACAACTGGACGCCGCCGCGCTCCGCTCCGCTGTAAGCAGTGAGGTTGCAGCGGTCATCGTCCAGTCGCCGAATTTCTTCGGCGTGCTGGAAGAAATCCCGGCGCTCGCTGAAATTGCGCATGCGAAAGAAGCGCTGCTCGTCGTGGGAATCACCGAAGGAGTCTCGCTCGGCGCGGTGCGTCCTCCCGCCGAGGCGGATATCGTCGCGATGGAGGGCCAGAGTTTCGGCCTGACTCCGAGCTACGGCGGACCGTTCGTTGGCGTGATCGCTTCGCGCGAGAAATACGTTCGACAGATGCCCGGGCGCCTCACCGGCCAGACCGTTGACGCGCAGGGCCGCCGCGGCTTCGTTCTGACCCTCGCCACCCGCGAGCAGCACATCCGACGCGAAAAGGCCACTTCGAACATTTGCACCAACCAGGCGCTCTGCGCGCTTGCGGCCACGATGCATCTTTGTTTGCTGGGCAAGGAAGGCCTGCGCGAACAGGCGCAGCAGAATCTTTCCAAGGCGCGGTTCGCTCTCGCCGAGCTGGAAAAAATTCCCGGCGTGAGGCGCGCGTTCCCTGGCGCGTTCTTCAACGAATTTGTGATTGAGCTGCCGCGCTCGGTGAAGCTGGTGAACGCCGCGCTGCTGCGCGACAAAATTATCGGCCCGCTCGCCCTCGGCGTGTTTTATCCCGAGCTGTCCAAGCGCGGCCTGGTGTGCGTCACGGAAACGACCACGCGGGTGGAAATGGAACGCTTCGCAGCGTCCCTGCGCCGCGCACTCGCCCAGCCGCTGGAGTAGGGTGCTCATTGACTGACAAGATCAAAAAAGCCTCGCGCCATACCAGCCAGAGCGAAGGGCTGATCTTCGAGAAGTCCGCCCACGGCAAGCGCGGGATCGAGCTGCCCCCGCTCGATGTGCCCGCGATAGACGCCGCCGCGGCGCTCGGCGCGGCGCACGCGCGCGGCGAAATCATCGGGTTCCCCGAAGTAAGCGAGATCGAGGTGATCCGACATTTCACGCGGCTCTCCACCTGGAATTACGCGATTGACCTGGGCATGTATCCGCTTGGCTCCTGCACCATGAAATACAATCCGCGCGTGAATGAATTCGTCGCGCGGCTCGAGGGCATCGCTACCGAACATCCCTATCAGCCGCTCGAGCTTTCGCAGGGCTGCCTGAAGATTCTTCAGTTGCTCGAAACCTGCCTGCTCGAAATCACCGGCATGGACGCCGTAACGCTCGAGCCCTCCGCCGGCGCGCAGGGAGAGCTGACCGGCCTGCTCCTGATCCGCGCGTATTTGCAGAGTCGGGGGAATCCGCGCAAGAAAGTTCTCATCCCCGATTCCGCGCACGGAACAAACCCGGCGACCGCCGTCATCGCCGGCTACGAAGTCGAAAATATCAAGTCGGAATCGCACGGCCAGGTGGACGTCGAGAGGCTCCGCGAACAAGTTACGGAAGACGTCGCCGCGTTGATGATCACCAACCCCAGCACCATCGGCGTCTTCGAGCAGCGCATCGCGGAGATCGCGGAGATTCTTCACGCCAAGGGCGCGCTGCTGTACATGGACGGCGCGAACATGAACGCGCTTGCGGGTGTCGCGCGGCCCGGGGATTTCGGCGTGGACGTGATGCACTTGAACCTGCACAAAACATTTTCCACGCCGCATGGTGGCGGCGGGCCGGGCGCGGGGCCCGTGCTGATGAAAAAATTTCTGGAGCCGTTCCGCCCCGTGCCGGTGCTGACCGTAAAGCCCGACGGAACCCTGGCCCTCGACGTGAACCGGCCGCGGTCCATCGGACGCGTTCGCGCCTACTGCGGAAATTTCGGCGTGCTCGTCCGCGCGCTCGCCTACACGCTCGCTTACGGGCCCGGAATCCGTCAGGCCACCGAAGACGCTGTCCTCAACGCCAACTACATCCGCAAAAAACTGGAGGGCGTCTACGACCTTCCCTATTCCCTCCCCTCGATGCACGAAGTGGTCTTCAGCGACGCCCGCCAGAAAAAGCACGGCGTAAGCACCATGGACATCGCCAAGCGCCTGATTGACTACGGCTTTCATCCGTACACGACGGCGTTCCCGCTCATCGTACCCGGCGCGCTGATGGTCGAGCCCACGGAATCGGAGTCAAAAGAAGAGTGTGACCTCTTCGTGGACGCCATGCGCGCCATTGCCGAAGAAGCCGCAACGAATCCCGAAGTGGTGAAGACCGCTCCGCACTCGACGCGCGTCGGACGCCTCGATGAAGTCGGCGCCGCGCGCAAGCC
>Ga0209701_10001844_pt1 | contig 13750 bp, 13 predicted proteins | sample CZO8metaG_4_FD_188356 | JGI IMG/M metagenome (GOLD analysis project Ga0209701, IMG submission 188356) | Vadose zone soil microbial communities from the Eel River Critical Zone Observatory, Northern California, USA - CZOApr15con2H3.8 metaG... | ecosystem: Environmental > Terrestrial > Soil >...
CGTAGGGTTGATTAACCGCGGGAGCATGCACCGGCACCGGCGGGTAATTGGGCCGCTGGGCTCGCTCGCTTACATCCCGAGCATGGCACGCGCGCGGAGGGCGATCGAGATCGCGACCCTGGTCTCCGGGTCGTCGAGCTGCAGCCCGGTCAGGGACTGGATCCGCTCGACCCGGTAACTCATCGAGTTGATGTGGATCCCGAGCTGCCGCGCGGCGGCGCGGCGCACCCATCTGGCCGACGACAACGCTTCGAGCGTTTCGAGCAGCGGCGTGTCACGCGACTGCGCGTACTTCAGCAGCGTGCCGAGCAGCTCTTCGACGAAACGGCGCAGTGCGTCGGGGCTCTGCACCTCGAGCAGGAGGCGGAAGGCGCCCAGCGAACGGTAGGAGGCGATGCGTCCTTTCCCGCCGGCCCGCCGCGTCAGCCGCAGCGCCTGGCGCGCCTCCACATGGGATCGAGCCAGCTCGGCGACCGAGTTCGCCACGTTCCCGATACCCACCGAGGCGGTGCCCGGCTTCATCACCGGGGCGGCCCCGGCCAGGAGGAGGCCGGCCAGCTTCTCGACTGCGGACAGGTCTGTGGCGATCTCGTCGGGGATCAGGAACACCGCAGACGCCGAGCGGACCAGCGTGAGCGCGCCCGGGAGCCGGGATCGGATGACGCCGCTCAGCGCCGCATCCAGGCGATCCTGCTGCCCGCGGCCGGCCAGCGCCGCCTCGGTCGAGTCGTCGTCGGGTTCGAGCACGACCACCCAGGCTTTATGAGGGAGCCGGTGGCCCAGGCGCTCGGCCTGCCTGGCCACCCGCTCGGCTTCGTCTGCCTCCAGCCCGCCGGCCAGCACCTCTTCGACCAGGTCGCCGCGCAGCCGGCGCTCGACCTCGGCGGCCGCGCGTTCTTTGGCCAGCTCGAGGGCCAGCACCGTCGAGCCATGCTCGAGGGCGCGCCGCCGGCCATGTGAATCGACCGTCTGCTCATCGACCGCCACCGCCAGCAGACCAAGGAGGTCGGCGCCCGCGCGCACAGGCACGACGTCAAGCGGTCTCGACGGCCGGCCCGCGTTGATGCGCACCTCGCGCGCCCCCGCCTGCGCAAGAGGCACGGGCACGTGAATGCGCGGCGGCATGCCGTCCGACGCCTCACCCATGCCCCTCACCCGATAGCCGTCGGGCGAGTAGAGCACCGCATGCCCACCCGCCAGGGTGCCGGCGACCTCGAGGATCGCTTGGATGCCCGCTCCTTCGAGCGAGAGCTTGGTGAAACGCTCGTGGATGTCGTGCGAGAGCTGAATCTCGCCGATCTGCACCTCCATGCGGCGCTGCAGCTCGCTGCGCTCGAGGATGCCCGCCACCTGGCCCGCAATCGCGCGGAGGAAATCGATATCGCCCGAATCGAAAGCGCGCTTCTCGACCGTCTGCACATTGAGCACGCCGACGAGCCGCGGGCCCGACTCGATCGGGACAGACAGCATCGACCGGAACCGGTCCTCGTCGAGACCTGGAACCCACTTCCAGTGCGGCTCCTCGCTCACATCTGGCACGACCGCCGGCCGCCGCGTCTCCGCCACCCAGCCGGTGATGCCTTCGCCCACCCGCATCGTGGCCTTGCCGACCATCTTCTGGTTCAGGCCGTTGGTCGCCGTGAGGAGCAGCTCGCGGCCACGCGGGGTGACCAGGTAGAGAGAGCACACGTCCGTGCCCATGGCCGAGGTCGCCTCGCCGATGATGAGCTCCAGCAGCTCGTCCGGCTTTTGCGTCGATGCCGCCGCCTGGGCGAGCCGGACCAGGAAGCTCAGCTCGCGCTCGGCCAGGCTGCCTTCCGATTCGAGTGTCCCTTCCCGGCCGCTCCCGGTGGCGACATGCATGCGGCTCAACTTACGGTTGCTCACTCCTTCAAAGCTCGTGTCAAGGTTACAACGAAGAGGGCCTTGGTTCGTGTGACAGATACAGGTCTAGCGACCGACAAATCCATATGGGTACTTCTGGCTCGGGGTTGGTTGTTCTTGGGTCGCACAGGAAAGCTGGAGGTAGGAACTTTGACCTGGACGAAAGCTTCGTAGCGGCGCCGGATTTATGTTCGTTGGGAGGCGCGGGTACCCAACCCCGCGCCTCTTTTTTCGTCTCTCGTGCCGCATGCTATGCCGTCATGAAGCTTGTGGTAGAGATTCTGTTGGCGATCTTTCTGCATCCCATCGCCTGGGTCCTTTGCGTCATCAACATCGTCGGGCGTGCCGAGATGGGCGGCGTGAAGAAGGTGGTGTGGATCATCGTCACCTTCATCTGGGGAATCGGCCCCATCCTCTACATCCTCCTGGGCGACGGCGCCTTCTGGTGACGTTCTAAGCACACGACTGAGATCGCGGGTGGACAGGGCCGCCCGTCAGCGGCTACGGTTACCTGGCGGGTCCGGGGGGACCCCGGGGCTCCATCAACATCCATTTGAACAGGAGGCTGGTGTGGGAAGACTGCGTCGTATCTCACGTTTCGTTGTGGGCTCCATCGCCACATTCGGCGTGGCGCTGGCAGGCCCAGCATCGGCGGCGCCGGCCGCCGTTACGGTATTTCATCCGACCGTCGCCGAATACGTTCAGATGAGCACGTCGACCACGCCACCCACTGAGGCGCAGTGCATAAGCGTCGGTCGCACTTGCTTCACACCTCAGGCCATTCAGTCTGCATACAACCTGAGTCCGCTCTATGCCAAGGGCCTGAATGGGAAAGGAATCACGATCGCGATCGTCGACTCCTACGGCAGCGACACGATCGCTCACGACCTGCATGTGTTCAACCAGGCATTCAAACTCCAACCGATGTGCGGTGAGGAGGGCGTGATCTGCACCGGCGACATGCCGACCTTCAGCATCCTGCACGTACAGGGCGCGCCGGCGACCAAGGCGCCGCCCCCGACCTCGAATGGCACCGGGCAGGAAAACAAGAGCGCATGGGCCCTCGAGGTCTCGCTCGACGTTGAGACGTCTCACGCGATCGCGCCTATGGCCAACATCCTGCTCGTCGCGACCCCGACCGCCGAGACCCTCGGCGTGCAGGGGTTCCCGGACATGATGAACGCCGAGCAGTTCGTGGTCGACCACCACCTGGCCAACGTCATCTCCCAGAGCTTCGCGTCGGCCGAGGAAGGGTTCAGCAGCTTCACTGCCCTTCAGAGCCTTCGCTTCGCATACATCTCGGCCGCCGCCAATGGCGTAACCGTATTGGGCTCGTCGGGAGACGGCGGCACGGCCAACATCGTGAAAACCCCCGTTCACGCGGGGGGTTCCCTGATCCCGTTCCCGACGGTCGAATGGCCGGCCAGCGACCCGCTGGTCACCGGCGTCGGGGGCACGTACCTGTGCACCGACCCACAAGCGACGGCGAGCCAGCCTCGGACGCTGTTCGCCGGCCCAGTCGGGCGGTGCAAGGCCAATCCGACGCAAACCGAGGTGGGTTGGACCTTCAGCGGCGGCGGCTTCAGCCACGTCTTCTCGAGGCCCAGCTACCAGAACACCTTGCCCGCAGGAAGCACCGCGATCCCGTCTTCCGCGCGCGGCGTTCCTGACATCGGCTTCCAGGCCAGCGCCGGCACCGGCGCCCTCGTCTTCATCAGCCTCCCGCCGGACGGGTCGAGCGGCCTGAAGTGCGCGGGAGTTCCCTGCAGCACCGGCTGGTTTGACATCGGCGGTACCTCGCTCAGCTGCCCGCAGTGGGCTGGCCTCGTGGCCATCGCCGATCAGATCAACGGCGGCGGGCTGGGCCTCATCAACCCCGCGCTCTACGCGCTCGGGGCGAATCCGACTCGCTACGCGAACGACTTCTTCGACGTGACCACCGGCAAGAACATGGGCGACCCGACCGTCCCCGGCTACCCGGCCACGACGGGCTGGGATCCGATTACTGGCCTCGGCACGCCGAATGCGGCGAACCTGGTGCCGGACCTCGTGGCGGCGGCGCACGGCCACTGATCGAATTTGCCTAACTGATCCCAAGGCCGGCCCGATTTGGGCCGGCCTTTCTTATTTCCTTCTTCGGCCCGGCTTGGGCTAATCTGGACGAGGAAAGGTTGGGACACGGTGGGGTAGTGTCGAACGGCACGCCCGCCACGGTTCGCGAGCGCGTGGCGGCGGAGGAAAAGCCCGCGACCAACGGGCATGCAACCGTGCGCCCCGCCACGAATGGCGTCGTATTGACGCCTCCCAAGCCGGTGGCCGCCGTTCGCATCTCACACGTAACCAAGTCATTCGGGCGCACCGCCGTTTTCGCCGATGTGAACTTCAGCGTCGCCAAGGGCGAGCTCGTAGAGATCACAGGGCCGAGCGGTGCGGGCAAGACCACGCTGCTTCGCCTCATCCACGGGCAGCTCCGGCCCACTCGAGGCCAGGTCTGGGTTGGGGGGCGAGGCCTGCACAAATGGTGGCGTCGCGGCCTTGGCAGAATCCGCCGCGAGGTCGCGTTCATCTATCAAGAGCAGCGGCTGCTGCCACGCCTGAACGCACTCGAGAACCTCGTCTACGCCCTCATGCTCGTGGATCCGACCGTCCCGAACGGCCGCATCCGCCGCCGCGCGCTCGAAGCGCTGGAGGCTTTCGGGCTGGCCGGCCGCCGCAAGGCGTATCCCAGCCAGCTGTCGGCGGGCGAAAGGCAGCGAGTGGCCGTGGCGCGGGCGCTTGCGAGCCGTCCACGAGTCATCCTGGCCGACGAGCCGCTGGCCGCGATCGACGATCAGAATGCCAAGCTGGTCAAGCGCATGCTCGAGGAGGCGGCCGCCTCAGGCACCACTGTCATCGTCGCCACGCACAAGCCGACCTTTCAGGCGGGCCGGGTGCTCCGTCTCCCCGAGGGCAAGCTGCTGGTCCGGCGCGGACTGCTCAAGGAAGCGGCCGGCGCCCAACCGCTTTGGCGCCGCCTCTTGCCGCAGAACGGGAACGGCAACGGCCATAACGGCAACGGCCACAACGGCAGCAATGGCCATCAGGCGATTGCTGCTGTCGGAATCAACGGACACGCCACACGCAACGGAACCAATGGACACGGTCCTCAGGCTCGACGCCGAAAGACCGGCACCAGGCTTCCACTGTGGCGGCGCTTCGTGGCCCTGCTGGGGAACAGCTTCCGGCTCGTCATCTTTGGCGGGCTGCGCAGCTGGCGTCGAGACCTCCGGCTCACGGCGCCCGGTCTCGGCTCGATGGCGATGCTGCTTGTGTTGATCGGGGTGCTGGCGATGGTGGGACTCGCGGTCGCCAACGTGGCGGCGTATGAAGCCTCCCAGGCTTCCGTCGTGCGCGTCTACCTCGCCTCCGACGCGAATAGCGACGACGTCAGCGCGCTCAAGGCGCGCCTGGTCTCCGACCCGCGCGTCGCCTCGGTGACCTATGTGAGCGCTGAGCAGGCACTGCAGGAAGCCAACAGCCGGCCTGGCCTCGAGTCGCTGGGCAGCCTGAGCTCCTCGAACCCGTTTCCCGCCAGCTTTGACGTGACGGTGCGATCGGTGACCCGGGTGGCAGCCGTCGCGGCTTCGGTCGTCGGCGACCCGGCTGTCGATGCCACCTACCCAACCTCGTACGACCCTGACACGTACTCGCGGCTGCGCCACCTCGCGATAGTCATCGGTGCGGTCGGCGCGGGGCTGCTGCTGGTCTTTGCCGTGGTCGCCTACGCGGTGAGTGCCAACTCGGTCCGCGCGGTGGCGGTAGCTCGCAAGGACGAGGTCATGATCACGCGACTCCTCGGAGCGCGGGGATGGATGCTGCGCGGGCCATTCGTGATGGAGGGCCTCATGACCGGCGCCCTCGCCGGGGCTCTCGCGGGCGCCGTGGCGGGCGGCGCGTGGCTGCTCGCTTCTCGCTTCGCCACCGCCACCTACGCGCAGGTACTTCCGGGCGTCGGTCTTACGTCGATGAGGTACGTCGTAGCCGGCGTAATCGTGGCCGGCCTTGTGCTGGGCGCGCTCACGGCGACCTTGGGCTTTCGCCGGTACCGCGTGTGAGACGCGGGGTCGCGGGCATCGCGATCCTCGGCTTGCTCCTCTCGCTCGCGCTCTCCCATGCACGCATTGCTCACTCGGACTGTGGATCGTCGGCGGCGTCTGCAGCTCAAACCAGCGCCGCGTCGGGGGCCGCCGCCGGATCGTGCCCCGCTGCAGCAGCCCCGCAGCAGACCATCTATCAGCAGCTCGCCACGCGGTTGGGCGGAGACCTCGCCCAGGCGCTGACCACTCAGGAAAAGTTGAATGCAGCTCTCGACCAGACGGCCGTGAGCGAGCTGGTGGTGACCGACCAGATCACCCAGGAAGAGGCGATCATCGCCGACCTCGAAGACAAAGTCGCTCAGCTGGACGTGCAGATCCAGGACACGCAGGACCGAATCGATGTCGAACGTGCGCAGATCGCCGCCATGGCGCGCGCCGCCTATCGCCAACCGCGCTCGCTGCTGCAGATCATCGCCCGCGCGGGCAGCCTCCGCGATGCGCTCGTGTCGACCTACGATCTCGTCGTCGCCGGCGACCGCGCGCACACGCTGCAGTCGCGGCTCGAAGCGGACCTGCTCAAGCTGCAGTCCGACCGCGACGCCCGGCTTGCGGACCTCGACCGTGAGAACGGCGTGAGGGACCAGCTGGTGGCGAGCATCAACGCGCTCAACGACCTGATGGCCAACCAGGATGACCTGAGCGTCCAGCTCGGCGACCTCGTCACCCAGATCCAGGACGCCGTGGGCCAGCTCGAGGATCACCCGGCTGACGTCACCGTCGCGCTGGCAGCGCTGCTCGAGCAACAGGAGTCGGACCTGATCGCCAAGTCGTATCAGGCCGCCTGGAACCAGGCCCAGGTCGGCGCGGGGTTGGCCCTGGCGACGCGAATGCTGCCTCCAGGCACCAACCTGTCGCCGCTGGTGCTTTCCTGGCCCATGACCGGCGCCCGTGTCACGCAGCCGTTCGGACCCAGCACTTTATTGCTCGAGCCCAGCCTCGGTCCCTTTCCCCACTTCCACACCGGCATCGACCTTGCCGCCGCTCTCGGCACCCCGGTGCTGGCGGCTGCCGACGGAATCGTCGTAGCCGTGGCTCACACGTCCGTCGGCTACGGGAACTACGTGATGATCGCGCACGGCGGCGGAGTCATCACCCTCTACGCGCACCTGCTCGAGACCGACGTCGGCCTGGGCGACAGAGTTGCCCGAGGCAAGAAGATCGGCCTCGAAGGCTCGTCCGGCCTGTCGACCGGACCGCATGTCCACTTCGAGGTCCGTATCAACGACCAGGTGGTGGACCCGACGCGCTTCCTGACCCCGACGACTCCGCCCTGATCGCTGTCTGGACCGAGCAGGGAGATGCTGAATCGTCCGTAGTGGTTGCCGCCCGCCTCGCGCACCCGCCAAAATACGCGCATGCTGCAGCACGCTGAGCTGACCGGTCTCGAGCAGAGCCTCGACCATATCCGCGAGGCCCCCGCGGACGGTGGGACCGTGGAGCTGATCGCCCGCCGGCCGGCGGAGGACGAGCGGGAAGTCTTGAGTGAGGCCTATCTCGACGACCGAGACGGACTCGAGGGCGACACCTGGCGCGCTCGTGGCAGCCGCCACACTGCCGACGGCGGCCCGAATCCGGAGGCGCAGCTCACCTTGATGAACGCAAGAGCAGCCGCGGCCATCGCCGGCGAGCGCGAGCGCTGGGCCCTGGCCGGCGACCAGATCTATGTGGATTTCGACATCAGCCGCAATAACCTGCCCCCCGGCAGCCGAGTCCAGATCGGTTCGGCGGTGATCGAGTTCAGCGAGGCGCCGCATACCGGATGCGCGAAGTTCTCGGCGCGCTTCGGCAACGACGCGCTGCGATTCGTCAACTCTCCGATTGGCCGCGAGCTTCGCCTTCGGGGAGCCAACTGCCGCGTCGTGGTGGCCGGCACGGTGCGCGCCGGCGACACGATCAAGAAGCTGCCCAGCTAACCATTTCGACCATCCGGCGTGGCCCGTGCCAGCTGGTCCGACCGGCGCGCAGCAACGACCGCGACAGCCAGGGTCAGCGCGCCGCAGATCAGCAGTGCGGCGATGGCGGTGATGTTGGGGGTTGGCGCCAGCCAGTGACTGCTCAAGTACCGCCCTTGGATCAGGTCGCGCGCTTCATCTGGGATTGGCCACAGTGACCAGTCGAAAAGGATTCGATCAAAGACCGCCTGCGTGCTCGGCAGCGACGCGTCGATCACGAAACCAGGCCCGAGAACCGGGGGATGCGCGCGCAGCAGCGCACTGAACATAACGGCATGTTCGTACGCCACCGCGGCTCCCACCACCTGGACCAAGCCGCTCAGCGCGAGAACTGAAGCCAGAGCCGCCTTCACCCCTAAATGAAGCCCAGACCAGCGCCGGCATACCTCCAGCAGGCCGACTGCGAGCACCGGCATCGCTGGCACCAGATAACGCGGTCCCCAAACCCAGTACGCCGACCAACCGAACCACACCGCGTAAACGGGAATTCGCACAACTAGCAGCGCCAAAGCCGTGGCACCCAGCAGCGGCAACCGGCGTATCGCGAGGAACAAACCGACCAGCGCGAGAGGCAGCAGCGGGACGTAGATGAACAGGCCGGCCGCCGGCGAGAGAAGGAGACCGTACAGCCCAGCAACAAGAGGGTGATCGAAGGTCGCGAAGAAGTACCCGGTGCGCCAGGGGGCACCGTAGCGCAACGTGTCGTATGCCGCCGTGACGACGATTGCCGGCGTCAGCGCAACCGAAAAGCGCAACGCCGCTTGCCACGAACGTGCGCCGGCGACCCAGGCGGCCACGCCGAGGACTGGCACGACGAGAAACGCAGAATCGACCCGCATCAGCAGCGCGAATCCAGCCGCGGCACCTGCCACGACCGGTCGATTCGTCTGCACGCCGATCAACCCGAGCGCTATCGCCAGGGCTACAGCAGGTTCAGAGAAGCCTGTTGCAACGTATGGAAGGAGCAATGTCCCAAAAACTGTGAGCGCCGCTGCCGCAAAAGACTGGAGGGCGGTGGCGCGCATCGCCAGGCCCAGCGCGAACACGGTCCCTGCAGTGGCCGCAACGACGGCAGCATTGACGCCCATCACAAATGCGCCGGGATCCTGATGCAGACGCTCGGCAACCCAGTAGGGGAGCGCCATCAGCAGTGACATTCCGATGCCGTAGTACGAGTAGGGAGTGTTGATGCCAAATGGGTCTTGATGCACGAAGAAGTTCCCGTGGTCGACCATGCTCTGGGTAACCTGGAACATGATCTGTGCGTCGTAGCTCTCTGGCGTGCGCCGAGTGAAGAGCATCCCCAGCGACAGTGCGCATATTGAAAGTGCGGCTCCCGAGAGGCACGCCCACCAACGCATGGCAACGGTTACGCTACGCGATCGCTCATGCGGGCCCATCGATTCCTGATACCGCTCGTAGCCGGCTGCTGCATCGCGAGTGTCGGATGCACGCAGTCCGCTCCCAAGCCGTCACCGCCGCACTATCGACTCACGGGTGCGGTGCGGGCTTCTTGTTACCAGGCGCCCCCCACGCAACCTCAGGGATCCTGCACCATGCACGCACAGATCCAAAACGACGGTGGCCCCGGTCATGGTGGCGTCGGCGAGCTGATCCTCAACTACCGGCCCGCCGGCAGAGAAGACGTGGTTGCCGCGACTTGTGATCTGGCGTTCCCCCCGCTCGATACCAAGGACGTCGCGGAGATAGATTGCTACGTTGTAGGCGACCCACCGATCTATTCGGCGCGCATCGTGAGTACGGACATCAAGATTCTGCCACCGCCACTGCCGGCATCGGCTGCGAGGAGCACGTTCCCCTGACCTGCGCAAAAAATGGGTGGTGCCCTCGGAGGGAATCGAACCCCCGACCTTGACGTTAGGACCGTCCTGCTCTATCCCCTGAGCTACGAGGGCGACGCGTGAAGTCTATTTAGACATGCGCCCTGCGCGCGCCCGGCGCCCCTGAGCTACGAGGGCAACACGCATGAAGTCTATTTAGAGGGCGCCGCCCGAAGTCTAGTAAGAACGGTCGATACTAGGGAATCCGCAAGCTGGTCGGCGTTCTGGTGCTCGCAGGTCTCCTTGCCGCCTGTGGCGCCCGCGCCACCTGGCGACCAGCCGAACCGATGGTGGCTAGCGATCACTCTCTCGACGCTCAGGCCGCCGGACTGATAACTGAGAGATGGTTCGGCGTGCCCAGCCTCTGGGTGCCTCCGGCGATCCCTTCGACGGAGATCAAGTTCTTCGATGTCACGGGCCATACGCAGCGAGAGCTGATCAACAGTCTCAACAGCTCGGATATCTGCGCCAAGAACGGCGGCTGCGCGCCCGATCCAGCGGTGCCCAACGGGATTGCGTGGGGTCTGGAGGGCGAGACTCCGTTCGGCTACTACTGCTATTCGCCCCGCACCACCCCCGTTCCCTTCAACGTGTTCGTGCTGCTGCCAACGTGGTCGCCTTTCCTGGGCAGCGTCACCGTGACCCTGGTGACCAGATGGAACGCGCTCGAGCAATTGCTCTACGTTCACGAAGCTGGCCATGCGGCTATCTCCATCCAGGACCTGGCCGATCTGGGCGCCCAGGCAAGCCAGCTCTCCAGCTGCCAAGCGGTCATCAACTTCTGGGAGGCTCCAACCCTGTTCGACAAGATGCAGGCCGATCAGGCCGCCTACCACGCTCGGCTGCATGCGGATTGCCGGCCGGAGATCGGTTGCCTCGCTACCGGGTGGATGGGCTGGTGAAACCCTTCGTCCGGCCGTAACTTCTCAGCTCCTTCCCAGGTTCCTCACAGTGAGGACTGAGAGGTTGGGCTCACTCTGATGACGATGGAAGGTACCCAAGCGGCAGACGCCCGGATCCTGGCCCGCGACAGGGCTTTGTCGCTGCTCAACAACATCACCACCTACGTCGCTTTCGCCGCCGTCGCCGGCGTCGGCATCCTGGGCACGGTCAGCGCGCTCACCATCCCGGGTGTGGCCGCGTCATCCACGTCCAGTGCCACCGCGAGCGCCACGACGTCCACCCCGTCAGACTCGAGCTCGACCAGCTCGTCATCGAGCGTGCTCGCGCCGTCGTCCGGTTCCGTGAGCTCCTCATCGAGCTCGGGCGTCGCCGTCTCCGGCGGCTCCTAACGGCCGCCGGCCGTGAGCGACATAGTCCTCTGGTACACGACCAGGGGCGCCGGCGCGGTCTCGATGATCCTGCTCAGCGCGGTCGTCATCCTCGGCGTGCTGTCGTCCCTGCGCTTCCAGAGCGCGGGATGGCCTCGGTTTCTAACCCCCGCGCTGCACCGAAACCTGGCGCTGATGACATTGGTGTTCCTGGCTCTGCACATTGTCACCGCCGTAGTCGATCCTTTCACGCACCTGGGCTGGCTCACGGCGGTGGTGCCCTTCTCGTCTTACTACCGGACGTTCTGGCTGGGCCTCGGCACGATCGCATTCGAGCTGCTGGCCGCGGTCGTGGTGACAAGCCTCCTCCGAGGACTCATCGGGCAGGTGGCGTGGCGCGCCATCCACTGGCTCGCGTATGCGTCGTGGCCGGTGGCCGTGATCCACGGGTTCGGCACGGGGACCGACGCATTGTCCGGCTGGTTCATGGTCCTATCAATCGTGTGCGTGGGGTCGGTCGCCATCGCGATCGTCTACCGGATGCTGCAGCCGCCACCTGATCCCCTAACCTCGGCACGCGGCGAGTTCCGCTCCGGGGTCTCGAGGAAACTGGATCAATGAGCGGCCTTCGCCTGCTGGCGGGGCCCGATCTCAGGTCAGGGGCTGAGGCATTTGCTGATCACACCCGAAGGCTGGGAGCGCCGTCAATCGGCGGGCGCCCCCTCGTCGAGACGTTGGTGCGCAGCGGCCTCGGCGGCAGGGGCGGCGCCTCCTTCCCGGTCGGTCTGAAATGGCGCGCGGTGGCCGCCGCCGCGTCCAAAGGGCCGGCGGTGGTGATCGTCAACGGCGCCGAAGGCGAGCCCCAGAGCCACAAGGACCGGCTGCTGATGGCAACACGTCCTCATCTGATCCTCGACGGCGCCTTCCTCGCCGCGCGCACGTTGCGGGCGGCTCAGGTCGTCCTCTACATCGGCGAGGAACACAAGACCGCGTGGGCTGCGATGGCCCGAGCGATGGCGGAGCGACCGGAGCCAGAGCGCCGCATCACGCGCATGGCCGGCGCGCCCAATCGATATGTCGCCGGCGAATCGAGCGCGGCCGTTCATCTCGTCGACGCGGGGGTGGCGACGCCCACGACCACTCCGCCCTACCCGCGCGAACGCGGCGTCGCCGCCGTCCCGACGCTCGTGCAGAACGTCGAGACCCTCGCCCATATCGCCCTGATCGCCCGATACGGGGACGCCTGGTACCGCTCGGTGGGACGCCGCGGCGCCGCCGGCACCGTCTTGCTCACCATCGCCGGCGGGGTCAAGAGTCCGGGCGTGCTCGAGGTCGAGGCGGGCACGACGATCGAAGAAGCTGTGGCCGCGGCGGGCGGCGTCTCGGAGCCGGCAGCCGCGGTCCTCCTCGGCGGTTACTACGGCGCCTGGCTCCCGGCAGCGCAGGCGTGGGATGTCCCTCTCGACGGGGAAGGCTTGCGAGGGCGCGGTCTCGTCCTCGGTTGCGGGGTCATCGGAGTGCAGCCCGCCACGAGGTGCGGCGTTTGCGACACCGCCCGCATCATGCGTTACCTGGCCGAGGAGAGCTCTGCGCAGTGCGGACCCTGCTTTTTCGGGCTGCGCGCGTTAGCGGATGCATGCAGCCGCATCGCCGAACGCGGCACCAATCGCGACGACATCGCCCGCCTCAAGCGGTGGGCGGTCGAGGTGCCCGGTCGAGGTGCGTGCAAGCACCCGGACGGGGCCGTGATGTTTCTGCGCTCCGCCCTGTCTACGTTCTCGGACCAGTTCGAATCCCATCCAGCCCACTGGAGGCAGCAGCCCGCGTGACTAAGGGGTCCCCGCGAACTCACGGCGTAGCCTCTGAGTTCGTGGGGCAAACGACCGAGCTTCGGATGACGATCGACCGCATCAAGTGCGACGGCCACGGCCTTTGCGCCGAGCTGCTGCCGGAGCTGATCCGCCTCGACGACTGGGGCTACCCGATCATCGCCCCCGGCCAGATTCCGGAGCGGCTGGCGCCGATCGCCCAGCGCGCGGTCGCGACCTGCCCTGTCCTGGCGCTGGCCCTGCGACGCACGCAGGTGTCGAGATGAGCATCACCCTGCTCGGCATCGTCGACGACCGCGCCCTGGGCACCTCGATGCGGGTGGTCGTGACCCGGCCAGAGATGCTCGCGGCTGCCAAGGCCGCCGTTGATCGGGTCATCACGGCGATCGATGAGGCAGCGAGCAGGTTCCGCGCCGACAGCGAGCTGAGCCGCGTCAACCGGGAGCCCGGCCGGCAGATACGCATCAGCCGTCTATTGGCGCAGGCGCTCGCGGCCGGCCTGCGCGGCGCGCGGCTGACGGACGGAGCGGTCGACCCGACGGTGGGATCGGCGGTCAGGCTCGCCGGCTACGACCGAGACTTCGCCTCGATCCTGGCCGACGGCCCGCCGATCCGCCTGTCGGTCAGCCACGTGCCTGGGTGGAAGGCAATCCAGTTCGATGAGGCCGCACGCACGGTGTGGATCCCGCCGAGCGTCGAGATCGACCTCGGGGCGACGGCCAAGGCGCTGGCCGCGGACCTGGCCGCCGCGGCCGCGCGCAAAGCCGTAGGTGCGGGCGGCGTGCTCGTGAGCCTCGGCGGTGATATCGCGGTCGCGGGCGAACCGCCGCCGGAAGG
>Ga0209701_10001848_pt1 | contig 13733 bp, 10 predicted proteins | sample CZO8metaG_4_FD_188356 | JGI IMG/M metagenome (GOLD analysis project Ga0209701, IMG submission 188356) | Vadose zone soil microbial communities from the Eel River Critical Zone Observatory, Northern California, USA - CZOApr15con2H3.8 metaG... | ecosystem: Environmental > Terrestrial > Soil >...
AATATCGGCATCGGCTGCCCCGCCTGCGTGCAGACGGTGACCATCGACAATCCAACGCCCGCGCAGAATCCGTTCGGGCCAGCGCTGGTCCACTTCCAGGGCGCGCCGGATTTCAGTCCCACTCGTATCGCGGTGCCAGGCCCTAACGGCTTCCCACTCGCCCAGTTCCAGCCCGGTGCCGTGGCCGGCCCGGGATACAGCCCGTTTATTCGCATCGCCGGCTCGCCGGTCGTCTACAACGCGCCCATCGTGGCCACCGGCGACGGTCCGTTCGACGTCGTCCACCACACCAACACCGGTGATCGCGTCCTCGGCATCCACATCGCCTCCGCGACAGCGCCGTCCGGGCAGTTCCTGGAGTCCTACGCCGACCTGTTGTTTGTCAAGGGCTTCGACGCCGGCCAGCCGATTGTGTACCTCAGCACAGACGCCGGTCAGCCCTTGACCGCGGTGCTGGAGCGTTCGACCTTCGTGCCCGCGCTGGACAAAGCGGCGTACAATGGCGGCGACGACTTTCTCGGGTCCGCCCGCGAGCGGCTCTTCGGCTTCATCAATGGGCAGACGGGCGCCAACAACGAGCAGGCCCAGGGGTTTGTGCACCTGGTGCGCGACGGTCACGCGAGCGAGGACGCCTCAGCCGGGAACACGGCCCTGATCAACGCCCTGCGCAATGGGGGCGACCTCCTTAACGTGTTCGGTGATTTCCCGACCCTGTCCGACCCCCGGCATGCCCAGGCGTACAGCCCGTTGTGGGACGCGCAGCTCGGCCAGTGGACCCAGAAGGCCATCAACGCGGGGCTCAACACGCGGCAGATCGATGAGGTCGTCGTCTTCAACCTGGCGGCCACCCGGCCCGACCTGCTGACTGGACCCGGTGGCGCTCCGTACGGCGCCGCAGGAGTCGACATCAACTGTGCGGTCATCGGGTTCACTGACCAGGCTCCGACCGCCAATCTTGCCACGCCCGTCCCCAACTCCCAGTTCCCGCCGAGGTAGCCAGGGAGTGGCTTCAGTGTCTTTGTTCATACGGTCGCCTTTCGGTGGGATTGGTGAACGCAAACACTGATCGATCCAGGACCCCTGCGCTCGCAGGGGTCCTGCGGATCCTCGCACGGATTCGCAAACCGTTCTATAAAAACTGCGTAGAGGGTGAGGCCGCCCCTTGTCGGTAAATAGTTATAGCTTTGACTGCAAATTTGTATGAGAAGGTGACCGCTGCGCAGAACGATGTAAATGGAGCTTCACTTTTTCGTGATACTGGATAGTTAGTTAACGACCCGGTTTTCTGCGTTGAGGAGCGAAGAAGCCCCTCTCACTTATACAACACTGTTTTCTGTGTCAGCTAGTGCTCTGTCAATGTTCAATTGATGGGTGAAATGTAGTGGCGCCCCTTGCGGGTGCCAGGCCTGCACCTGATAGGTGAAATGTAGTGACACCCCTTGCGGGTGTCAGGCCCCACCGCAAAATGCAAACTGGACTGACTACTAGCCTACCGGATATGGGAGAGTATCATGATAGACCAAAGGGTCGCGATTGTTATACCAGCGCTGAATGAAGAAGCAGCGCTCCGTCGGTTGCTCGCAGAACTCCCCCGGCATTTTGCACAGTGGATTATCGTCGTTGACAATGGGAGTAGTGATGCTACCGCTGCTGTAGCGCGAGATGCGAGCGTGTTAGTCGCCAGCGAACCAGCACGAGGCTACGGTCTTGCTTGCTTGAAAGGCTTCAGAACGGCGTGCAGCCTGGGTGCTGAGCTTGTCATTTTTATGGATGGAGACGGGAGTGACGACCCCGCCGACCTGCCCATGATGCTGGCACCCGTGAGCGAAGGGCGCGCCGACCTGGTCATCGGTTCGCGTGTGAGCAAACGCGCCGAACGTGGCGCAGTCCCTCCTCAGGCCCGTTTGGGCAACTGGCTGGTGAGCCGGATGATCTCCAGCTTGTATGGCGTGCAGCTTCATGACATAGGCTCGTTCCGCGTCATACGTTGCTCCATGTTGGATGCGCTTCAGATGGGCGAAAAGACCTTCGGCTGGCCTGTCGAAATGCTGGTTAAGGCGGCGCGAGCGCGGTATCGCATCCTTGAACTACCCATTCACTATCGCCATCGCAGTCACGGCCGCTCCAAGGTGGCCGGCACATTCGCTGGCAGCATCAAGGCAGCTTACTACATGGTACGCACAACCTTGCGCTATGTAGGAGCGAGGAGGACGTATGTCTGATACTGCCCTCGTCGTCATGGCTCGCTACCCGGAGGTTGGGAAGACAAAGACACGTTTAGCCCGTACTATCGGCCATGATGAGACCATTCGCCTCTACCGGGCTTTTCTCGCCGATCTGGCTCAACGGTTTGCCGGGCAGCCGTGTGACTTGCACTGGGCTTATACGCCTGCCGGGGTGGACTATCATGCTTTTGTCGCGACGCTTGCACCAGTCTTTGCGCAGCACATGCGCTGCTTTCCACAACAGGGCGCAGACCTTAGCGCTCGCCTGCTCAACGTCTTCAAATGGACACACGAACGACAGTTTGAGCGTACCATCGTCACGAGCTCAGACTCACCGCAGATAAGCCGGGAGATCGTAGCGCGCGCACGCGAAGCCCTTGATGAGGCTGATGTGGTGCTTGGGCCCGCTGAAGATGGTGGCTACTATTTGATTGCCATGAGTAAGCCCTATGATGTCTTTAGCAGCGTTCCGATGAGTACCGGCGCGGTGACGCGGAAGACAATCGAACTGGCAGAGCGCCAGGGCTTATCCGTACGTCTGCTGGAGCCACTTTTTGATATTGATGAACTGCCAGACCTGCTGCGTCTCGCACAATTGCTAGAAGCAGACCAGGCACTTGCTCCGGTTACCGCTGCCTACCTTGCTACCAGAAAGAATCTTTATGACAACCACATCCATACTCACGCTCCCACGTTCGATCTACATCGAGCCGACCAGCCGGTGTAACGAACTGTGCCAGCAGTGCCCACGCACGCTCCTCTCGCGGGAAGATGATCGCGATTTGAGCTTTGATAACTTCCGTTTGATTGTCGATCAGTTTCCTGTGCTAGAGCGCGTCGTGTTACACGGCCTGGGCGAGCCTTTGCTCAACAAAGACCTGCCGCAGATGATTCGTTATCTCAAGGCACGGGGAACCTACGTGCTCTTTAACTCCAATGGGATCGCGCTGACCGCGAAGCGGGGCCAGGAGCTGATCGATGCCGGTCTGGATGAATACCGGCTCTCCATGGACGGCGCGACACGCCAGACGTATGCCCGTGTGCGCGGCGTCGATGCTTTCGACAAAATCTGGCGCAACATTCGTGCTTTCATTGCCATGCAGAAGGAGCAGAACGCCAGCAAACCAGCCGTCTCGCTCTGGTTCACGGCGATGCGTGAGAACCTCCACGAGCTTGCAGGCCTGATCGATTTGGCGTGCGCGCACGGCATCCGCGAGATCCACCTGCAGCGCCTCGTCTACTTCGAGCAAGGACTTGCCGACTCGAAACAGGCCCTGTTCCGCCGCTCCACACGCGAAGAACTCGAACTGGTGCGCCGTTGCGAACAGATGTGTCAAGAGCGTGGCATCAACTTTACCGCTGCTGGCGCAGCTACACCCCTGGAAAGCCTGGTACGCGATTTTGGTGATCGCCCGTGGTCGGGTTGCCGGCGTCCCTACACACTGACCTACATCACCTCAAGCGGGAATATGCTTTCGTGTTGTTTTGCTCCCTTTGGACATAAAAGCGCCAGGGAGTACCAGGAGGAGCGCGTAATAGGCAATGTCTTCCAGGAACCAATAGAAGCCATTTGGCACGGTGAGCGGTACGAGGCATTTCGCCGCACCTTCGAGAGCGACCATCCCGCCAGGCACTGCTCGCAATGCGGCCTCAACTGGAGTTACTGAAAATGACGATTACCCCACAAGGAGAGGAAACCTATGCAAAACACTGATAAAACATCTTCCGTTGAAAATGTTCCATCTTCTTCTCTTCCGACTCGCCGCACACAAGTCGGCCACTTACTCATCGCCGCCCTTGCCGGGTTGGGAGCAGGTCTGGCGGCAAGCCTGGTGACCGTGGTCCTGATGGGCATATTGCGGCTGGCGGCAGGCGTGCCAACACCAGTTGAGCTTTTTGGCGATCATGTGCTCAAACTGCTGCCGGTAGGGAAATTTGTAAATTTGCTGATACTATTCTTCCCTAACTCGAAAACTGGACCACTAGGCTTGACCTTGTTGGGCATGATCGGCGCGGGAACAGTGTTGGGGGTGCTCTACGCCGTTGTGGCACATGTGATGCTGCCTGCCTCGGGCTATCGGCCAAAACGACGTGAATGGCTCACGGCGGCAACCCTGGCAGTATTGATGACGCTCGTTGCTGTTGTATTGTTCTGGGGCGAGCTCGCGCAAAATTTCTTCGGTCTGCCTCTCGGTTGGGCTATGCTGGTCACCGCGCTCTCTTTGCTGGCGGATTTCAGCCTGTATGGCTTGATGCTCTGCCTGGCCTATCGCGCGCTGCTGCCCAAGGCGCCTGTAGTCAATGCTCCGGCCGGGGCACAGGGGCGGCGACAGCTACTGGCGCGTGCCGGCGTTGCCGTATTGAGCGTAGGCGCTGGTGCCGGGACACTAGGGTTGGTTCGTAGCTATTTGAACAACGACAACTTCGCCACCTATGACGGGACGGAGACAAGTGCGCACAACGGAGTGACTGCCCCTATCACGCCAAACAATGAACACTACGTTGTGACACAGAACCCTATCGATCCATCACCAAACCTTGGGGTGTGGCAGCTAGAGATCACAGGCCTGGTGAGCAATCCAGGGACATATACGTACGAGCAACTGAAAACCCTCCCTTCGACGTCGAGAGCCGTCACACTCGAATGTATTTCCGATGGTCCCGGTGGACGATTCATCAGTACAGCAATCTGGCAGGGCGTGACGCTGCGCACGCTGTTGGAAAAACATGGAGGAGCATTGCCAAACGCACGCTACGTGGCGTTCTACAGCGTCGATGGTTACGTCATCAGCCAGCCCCTGGATGAAGTGCTGGCGGTTGATACATTGTTGGCATGGCAAATGAATGGGGTTGTGCTTCCCAACCGGCATGGTTTTCCCTTGCGCGTCCTCATCCCTGGACGGTATGGCGAAGAGAACCCCAAGTGGTTGACACGTGTCGAACTCACCGATCATTTTGTAGGAGGCCTCTATTCTGACCAGGGCTGGTACAATGGCCCTCTGCACACGATGAATCGCATCGACCGCCCACGTGGTCGCCTTGCTCTTGGCCACACGGTTGAGATCGGTGGCATCGCCTTTGCAGGGAATCGTGGCATTCAAAAAGTAGAGGTGAGTGTCGATGATGGTGTGACCTGGCACCAGGCAACGCTTGACCCGGCTCTCTCGCAGGACTCCTGGGTATTATGGTCCTGGAAATGGACCCCTTTGCTGCCCGGACAGTACACGCTTGTTGCGCGTGCCACTGACGGTACAGGAGAAGTCCAGACGAGCCACAAACAGGGAACGGTGCCGAATGGCGCAACAGGGTACCATACGGTTGTAGTTCAAGTAGGGTAGTTGACAGGAAACACTTTCCCCCTAAATTCTTTGAGCGAGGATATCTGACAGCTCTTGCCTCATCTGACGGATGCCCTGGCGCGTTTCCTCCTTCAGGTCGCGAGCAGGTTTTTCCGCGAGGATGACGACGAGCCGCCAGCCGCCGGCATGGACTGGTGCGACCATCACGCCGCCAAATTTTCCTGGTAGCTCTTGCATAACGGCCTTTTCATACACTCATATGTCGCTCGAAAGAGCGAAAAAGTTAAAAGAAGTAACGCTCAGGACATTGCTGCATAAAGCAAGCCAAAAAGGAATAATTGTAGTAGCAAGCACGAAGGCAAGACTGTCGATCAACGCCCGCCTGGGAAACTCCCTGTCGGTTATGGACCATAAGCAAGCAGCATCCAAAAAAAATTACGGCGCAAACGCGCCACAGTTGCGCGCTATCTCTCCATAAAAGGCATTCTTCCATGACCGGAGGACGACAGGAGACACGGTTGTTCGCTTTATGCCTGTATAATGCCCGCTACTGCTCGTTATAATGATAGTGGGCTTAATTATTGACCAGATACAAGGACACAAGCATGTCGGAAGAGTTGAGCGCAAGCGCGCGCAAAGTACAGGATACGCTAAAGATGCGCGGATTTTCAAGTCACGTCGTCGAGCTACCTGGCTCGACACGTACCGCCAGGGAAGCAGCGCAGGCAGTTGGCTGCCGCGTAGAACAGATAGTGAAATCACTGGTATTCAAAGGCCAGCATTCCAACAAACCCATTCTCGTGGTTGCCAGTGGCACAAACCGCGTGAACGAGCGCCGCCTGAGCGAGCTGGCCGGTGAGCCCGTTGAAAAAGCGGATGCCGATTTTGTGCGACAGCGGACCGGGTTTGTCGTCGGTGGTGTGCCGCCAATTGGTCACACCGGGCATATAGATACCTTCATTGATGAGGACCTGTTGCAGTATGAAAAGCTCTGGGCTGCCGCAGGAACTCCCCATGCGGTATTTGAGCTTACCCCGGCTGAGTTGAAAGCCATGACGGGTGGGCAAATCGTCTCGATCAAATGAGCGACTAGAGCTTCATGAATTTGAGAAAATCTTTTACCTTATCGCTATCGATCTGCGCCTTCTCCGTATAGGCCAGAATATCCTCTTTCTGCCGGGCATACATCTGCTTGAGCAGTTTACGCTTGGTCGGGTCTAAACCTCTGGGCGAGGATTGGCTAATTTCATAGAGAAAGCTTATCATATCGAGGAGCTTGAGCTCCTCTCGAAGCGTCTCATCTTCCTCAATCGAAAAAGCGTTCAGAATATCCTTTTGAATAGCCTCGATGGCTTCTTTCACAGCAGGGGTTTTGAAAAAAGGCAGAATATCACCAATCACCGCCTCGTGCGCATCATGCACCAGAGCCAGTGTGACGAGCCGGTCCCGCTTTTCTTGTGGATAGTGGTTAAATGCAGACCAGTAGAGCCCTAAGAACGCGACCGCCACGGTATGCTGCCCGACATTCCACGTGCCAAAACCGGAGACACTATACACCCTGGGAATATTGAAAATATTCATAAGGAAATCCAGGTTCGGGTGTTTCGAAACGTGACCCAGCATACCCTGCGGAGTAAAGATATTCTCATAATCGATCTGTTGATCCATACGTACCCCGATATTCCAGGCGCTAAAACGAACTGCTGTCATGATCCTTACAGATACATGTGACGCAAGCGACACAAGTGACACAAATGACACAAATGACACAAATAGATAGAGCTTCTCTCTCGGCAAACGAAGAACGGGATGAGCTTATATCTTTTCCTCCCCCCCGCCCTCGACATGACTTTTCTGGCGAAAGATACTGGCAATGTAAAAGATAATATGCCCCCGGCTCCAGGCTTCAGGGCGACCACAAGGCTCACCCCCCGCGATGGACGGGCGTGGCGAGCCAGTTCGTCGCGGTATAGTAGGGGCGATGGCTTGTCCTCGCCCTGAAGCCTTGCTTTACCTAAGCCTGCGGTAGCGGCGAATGAGTGTGTTGGTCGAGCTATCGTGAGCGAGCCTGGGTTCACCGGTACTCTGAAGCTCGGGAATAATGCGATTGGCCAGTACCTTCCCTAGTTCAACGCCCCACTGATCGAACGAATCGATATCCCAGATGGTGCCTTGAACAAAGACCTTGTGCTCGTAAAGAGCGATCAGCTTGCCCAGGGTCTCCGGTGTCAGGCGGTCCGCGAGGATAGTGTTTGTGGGGCGGTTGCCCTCGAAGGTGCGGTGTGGCACCTGAAATGCTGGGACACCCTCTGCCGCGACTTCTTCGGCAGTCTTGCCGAACGCCAGGGCCTCGGTCTGGGCGAAGAAGTTCGCCATCAAGAGATCGTGATGCGGGCCTAGTGGGTTCAAGGCCTGGCAGAAGCCGATGAAGTCGCACGGGATCAGCTTGGTTCCCTGGTGTATGAGCTGGTAGAATGCGTGCTGCCCGTTGGTCCCCGGCTGCCCCCAGATGATAGGTCCGGTCTGATAGTTCACCGGCCTGCCCTCCAGGTCTACGTGCTTGCCATCGCTCTCCATATCGAGTTGCTGCAAGTAGGCAGGCAGGCGCCCGAGATAGTGGTCATAAGGCAGGACCGCCACAGTCTCTGCACCGAAGAAGTTGTTGTACCAGATGCCGATTAGTCCCAGGAGTACCGGCAGGCTGCGCTCAAAGGGAGCCGTGCGAAAATGTACGTCCATCGCGTGGAAGCCGGCGAGCATTTCGCGAAACCGTTCGGGACCAATAGCAATCATAAGGGAAAGCCCGATTGCCGAGTCATATGAGTAGCGTCCTCCAACCCAGTCCCAGAACTCGAACATGTTGGCCGTGTCGATCCCAAACTTCTCCACCTCCTCGGTGTTTGTCGAGACGGCAACGAAATGTTTGGCCACCGCCTGCTCGCTCCCCAGGGCCTGGACGCACCACTCGCGGGCCGAGCGAGCATTCGTCAAAGTCTCCAGTGTCGTGAAAGTCTTGGAGGAGACGATGAAGAGCGTCTCCGCCGGGTCCAGATCTCGGGTAGCTTCCACAAACTCGTTGCCATCGATGTTGGAAACGAAGCGCACGGTCAAACTACGATCACTGAAGTACCTCAATGCATCGTAAGCCATGGATGGACCCAGGTCGGAGCCGCCAATACCGATGTTAATGATATTGCGCATGCGCTTGCCGGTATACCCTCTCCAGGCGCCGCTCCGCACGCGGTTAGAGAAGTCTGCCATCTTATCCAGCACTGCGTGAACTTCGGGTACCACGTTCTCGCCATCGACGAAGATTGCCTCCTCCTTTGGGGCGCGCAGGGCCACATGCAGGACTGCGCGATTCTCCGTAACGTTAATCTTGTCTCCCAGGAACATAGCTTCGATGCGTTCGCGCAGGCCAGAATCCTCGGCCAGTGCCAGGAGCAGCCGCAGCGTCTCATCCGTGATGCGGTTCTTCGAGTAGTCCAGGTAGATGCCAGCGGCTTCGAGCGCGAAGCGCTCGCCGCGCCCAGGGTCATCGGCGAAAAGCGTTCGGAGATGAAGGTCCCGAACCTTCTGGTAATGTTCCTCGAGCGCCTTCCAGCTAGAGCGCTGTGTTAGCGGTGTTGGGTTTATTGGCATATTTTGATGTTTCCTCCCTGTTTCTTCTTAACCAGCCTGTGACGTTTAAGCACTCGCGGCCTGCGTTAGCACCGGGTTATGCCAGCCGCCATCTCCTTCTACGATGCGATCGGCCTCTGGTGGGCCCCAGGTGTTCGGTGCGTACTCATAGACGGGAGTCACGCTTCCCAGGACCGGGTCTACGACACTCCATGCCGCCTCGACTGCGTCCTCGCGCACGAAGAGCGCTGGGTCGCCTCGCATGGCGTCTCCAAGGAGGCGCTCATAAGGCGGTATCTCATTGGCAGGGTGGCTGCGCACGATCAGTTCCACCCCTTCGCCCCACATATCCTCTCCCGGGACCTTGGCCCGTGCACCGAGCGAGATTAATACATCAGGGCTGAGGCGGAAGCGGTAATAGTTCGACTGGGGCGGCTCAATCTCCCCAAACACGGCTTGAGGCGGGGTTTTAAGTTCAACCAGTATCTCGTTGGCCGTCTCGGGTAAGCACTTGCCGGCCCGGATGTAGAAAGGCACACCTGCCCAGCGCCAGGTATCGAGATAGAGTTTAATCGCGGCAAACGTCTCTACCTGCGATTTGGGGGAGACGCCGTCCTCCTGGAGGTAGCCCTGGTATTGGCCATACACGACGTTTGCTGGATCAAGTGGCCGCATCGCCTCGAAAATTCTTGACCTCTCGTCACGTGACGCCTCGTGGTAATTGCCGGACGGTGCTTCCATTGTAAGGAGCGCAACCAGCTGTAGCATGTGGTTCTGCACAACGTCGCGTATTGCACCTGCCTCTTCGTAGAATTTTCCTCGACCTGCCACGCCGAAGTTCTCGGCCATCGTGATCTGCACACTCTCGACATAGTTCCGGTTCCAGATCGGCTCGAGAAACGAGTTGGCGAAGCGAAAGTAGACCAGGTTCTGGACCGGTTCTTTGCCGAGGTAATGGTCGATGCGGAAGATGGCCGCTTCGGGAAAGACCGAGTGCAGGATCTGGTTTAGGTCCTGAGCCGAGGCAAGGTCGCGTCCGAAGGGCTTCTCGACGACCACGCGAGCATTATTGGCGCTGCCTGATTTCCCCAACCCTTCGATGACAGGGTCAAACATGTTCGGTGGGATCGCCAGGTAGAACAGGGGCTGCTTGGCGGAACCGAGCGCATTGCGCAATTTTGTGTACGTCGCCTCGTCGCTATAGTCACCGGAGACATACTGGAGCAGCGAGCTTAGCTTCTCGAACGCTGCCGTGTCCAGGACACCGTTCTCCACAAGGCTATCATGGACATGGGCCCTCAGCTGGTCAATGCTCCAGGGTCTGCCTGCAACCCCAATCACCGGGACGTTGAGGTGACCGTGCTTGATCATCGACTGCAAGGCCGGGAATATCTGCTTATACGCGAGATCGCCGGTGATGCCAAAGATGACAAGTGCATCAGAATGGCTATCCGTCATCACGCCCCCTCCCCAGCCTTTTCCAGGTGGCCGCCGAACTCGAAACGCATTGCAGACAACAACTTATCGGCGAAGTCAGCCTCGCCGCGCGAACTGAACCGTTCGAAGAGCGCTGAGCTCAGCACATGTACCGGAACAGCCTCGTCGATAGCAGCGGTTATGGTCCAGCGTCCTTCCCCTGAATCCGATACCCGGCCGCCGAACTCAGCGAGTTGAGGACTCTTGAGGAGCGCGCTGGCGGTGAGATCCAGGAGCCACGAGGCAATCACGCTGCCGCGACGCCAGACTTCGGCCACGTCGGGAAGGTTAAAGTCATACTGGTAGTATTCTGGATTCTGTAGTGGCGCCGTCTCGGCATCGATGGCTTGCTGCTGCTTTCCGATGTTTGCATGGTGGAGGATGTTTAGACCCTCGGCATAGGCTGCCATGATGCCGTACTCAATGCCATTGTGAACCATCTTGACGAAATGCCCGGCACCGTTCGGGCCGCAGTGGAGATAGCCCTTCTCAGCAGTGCCTCCAATCTCCTCGCGCCCGGGAGTACGTGAAGCTTCGTTGATACCGGGTGCCAGCGTATCAAAAATCGGGTCGAGTCGCTGTACTACATCGTCCTCACCGCCGATCATCAGGCAGTAGCCCCGCTCGAGTCCCCAGACACCCCCACTCGTCCCAACGTCGACATAATGAATACTATGCTTTGCGAGTTCGGCTGCGCGCCGGATGTCATCGTGGTAGTAGGAATTGCCGCCATCAATGACGACATCACCGGGAGCGAGGAGGGGAACAAGTTCGGCTAACGTCGCATCCACCGAGGCTGCAGGTACCATTAGCCAGATAGCGCGTGGCTTAGCAAGCTGGTTGACGATGTCTGCCAGCGACGAGGCCCCGGCTGAGATCGATCCTTCTTGTAAATGCGACTGCACCGTGCTGGCATGGCGTGCGTAGCCGACGACGGTATGTCCTGCTCGCAGCAGCCGGTGGGCCATGTTAGCGCCCATACGGCCAAGTCCAATTAATCCGAGTTCCATAGTGTGTTCCTTTCTGATCTTTCCTATGTTTTACGTTTTTACACGCTATAGTGTATACATCTGCAAGCAGACGTTACACTTTAGCGAATCTCCTGTATTGCCGGTCCCGGGTCGGGAACAAAGAACATTCCCCTCGCATATTTTACATCATTCCTATACGCGAGCGTTTGACCAGTACAACTGTGGAATAATCTGCTAGAATAGCATCAGCGTGAGTTAGGAACTAAATAGTTTGGAGGCTATCATGACGTTGGATCCCAAGCATCGCAGTCATATTATCACAGATGGGCGTGAACGCGCGGGTGCGCGGGCCATGCTCAAAGGTATTGGTTTTACCGACGATGACCTGGCTCGCCCGATTATTGGCGTAGCTAATACCTGGATCGAAACCATGCCCTGTAACTATCGCCTGCGCCACCTGGCCGTCAAGGTGAAAGAGGGCATACGGGCGGCTGGCGGAACACCAATGGAGTTCAATACCATCGCCATTAGCGATGGAGTGACGATGGGCACAGAGGGGATGAAGGCATCCCTGGTGAGCCGCGAGGTCATCGCCGATTCAATCGAACTGGTCGGGCGAGGTCACATGTTTGATGCCGTTATTGCCCTGGTGGGGTGCGACAAAACTATACCAGGAGGCGCAATGGCGCTCATCAGGCTGAATGTACCGGGTTTTCTCCTGTACGGCGGCTCCATTGCTCCTGGGCGTTTCAGAGGGAAGGATGTGTCGGTCGGTGATGTCTATGAAGCGATTGGCGCAAATGCAGCGGGCAAGATGAGCGACGCTGATCTGCGCGAACTCGAGAACGTAGCCTGTCCCGGGGCGGGCGCGTGCGGCGGGCAATTTACAGCGAATACGATGGCGATGGCCATGGAGTTTATTGGCCTCTCGCCCACGGGCACGGCGAGCGTTCCAGCTGTTGACCCGCGCAAGGATGAAGTGGGTGTGCGTTGTGGCCGGCTTGTTATGGATATTCTACGGCGCGGCGTCACACCGCGTGATATTTTGACACGCCAGGCTTTTGAGAATGCCATCGCTGGCGTAGCAGCCTCGGGTGGTTCTACCAATGCTGTGCTGCACCTGCTGGCGATGGCCCGCGAGGTCGGCGTGCCTCTCACAATCGACGATTTTGATGCGATCAGCAGGCGCACGCCCCTGCTTGCCGATCTGAAGCCGGGCGGAAGATATATGGCTGTTGACCTGGATCGCGCCGGAGGGGTGCCCCTGCTGGTCCAAAGGCTCGTTGCCGCCGGCTTAGTCGATGGGAAGCAGTTGACGCCGAGTGGACGCACGCTGGGCGAAGAAGCCAGTATGGCTGTGGAGACGGCAGGCCAGGACGTGGTGCGCCCACTCTCCGATCCCATCAAGCCGAGCGGAGGCCTGGTTATTCTCAAAGGCAATATCGCGCCAGAAGGCTGTGTGATCAAGATTGCCGGTCATGAGCGGCTATACCACCGGGGACCGGCACGTGTCTTCGACCGCGAGGAAGATGCAATGAGCGCCGTAACTCAGGGTGAGATCAAGGCTGGCGATGTTGTAGTCATTCGTTACGAGGGTCCGCGTGGCGGACCAGGAATGCGCGAGATGTTGGAAGTGACCGGTGCCATCGTCGGTGCCGGACTGGGCGAGACGGTAGCACTACTGACCGATGGCCGCTTCAGCGGGGCAACGCGAGGTTTGATGGCCGGGCATGTCTCGCCCGAAGCGGCCAATGGCGGGCCAATTGCTGCTTTGCAAGAGGGAGACAGTATCGTCATCGACATTCAGGCACGCCGCCTCGACGTGGAGCTTTCTGACGCTGAGATCGCTGCCCGCCTTGCCAATTGGAAGGAGCCTGCTCCGCGCTATACCAGTGGCGTCTTCGCCAAGTACCGGGCCTTGGTTTCGTCAGCCTCTGACGGAGCCATCACCCAACCATAATTTCACTCCAGGAGGCCGCATCCGCTTTCACCACAAGGACCTCGGCATAGCTTTAGAAGCAAGCCGTATATACAGATTAACACATTACTCCAACCAACCGTAGGTGCCGATTTATGACTCTGTTGGGAAATTCTGTCTAGACAACTAGACAGGGAGAAAGAGACAGCAACACATGTTGCAT
>Ga0209701_10001853_pt1 | contig 13709 bp, 17 predicted proteins | sample CZO8metaG_4_FD_188356 | JGI IMG/M metagenome (GOLD analysis project Ga0209701, IMG submission 188356) | Vadose zone soil microbial communities from the Eel River Critical Zone Observatory, Northern California, USA - CZOApr15con2H3.8 metaG... | ecosystem: Environmental > Terrestrial > Soil >...
CCACCGCTTCGACCTGGCCGGCCACATCCGTGCCCACTCGTATGTCTTTTGGCTTGAGGAGCCCGGTCACCAGCAGCCGGACCAGATACGATGTGCCTCGGAAAAGCCGGTCAACAGGATTCACGGAAGCTGCGCAAACCTTTAACAAAACTTCATTGTCCCCAGCGGCCGGCTTTTCAATCTCTTCACACTTGAGAACTTCGGGCGAGCCGTAGTTGTGATAGACGATGGCCTTCATGAGGCTTCCAGGGGCTCGGTCCGCACGCCCTTGATCAAGAGCCAGCCGATGATCCCGATCTCCCCCAGGCCGTACAGCGGCGCCGCGCTCCAAAAGACGGTGCGGTAGTAGCCCGGGAAGACGAAATAGGTGGCCGCGCTGACCAGGTATGAACAGCCGGCGACGATCACGAAGACGCCAAGAAGTCGGGGAATGAAACCGGATCTATATACGAGAAGCCCCAAGGGAAGGAGCCAGAGGCCCGAATAGGCGCTCATCGCGCCCACGCCCCGGCTAGACAAACCCAGAAATCCCAGTGCCAGGGCGTCCAGCTGCGCTTTGTCGAATACCGACCAGTAGCTGCTTCGATTCAACAACACCCGCGGAGCGAGCTGGGTGAGCGTTAGGGCAAACCACATCGGGACCTGCACGAGCACCATAGCTACCAGCACGCGCGCCTGGTTTCTGTCAACGTCCTTGAACAATTGATACAGCGTCATCGCCAGATAGATGGCAAAGACCCCCGCCACCAGATCCGTGGCGGTCCAGAGCCGGTAGAGCAGCGGAGCGGATACGATCCGGGCTGCTGTGGCCGCGGCATCGCCCTGCACGACGAACCTCCCGGGGAAGTACACGAGGCCGATGGCGGAGAACAACGCCATCGCCACATAGAGCGCGCCAGCGAGTCTTGCTGTATGTTTGCGTGAATTCATATCCTCATCTCCTTTTTATTGATTACTGTCGCCTGAGATCCGGCCTCGCCCTTTGCTTCAAGGAGCAGGCCGACCAGACGCATCTCATGGCATACACAAGGTGCTGCACTCCCGACATCGTCACAGTCTCGTTGACGTCAAAAGATTCATACGATAGCCGGAGCCCGGCCGTCCACTGGAACGAGAGGTTAGGCGGCACCGGCCTGTGCTCGATCGGGCTTAGCCATCCCAGATGGCCTTAGTCCCTTAAACAGAAGCCAAAAACTCAGCGCTAGTTCGAAGATACCCATAGGCGAATCGTACCACCACCAGTTAACTACGCCGCGGAAGCCGGGAAAAATGAAGAGAACGAAAGTGCAGGCCGCGCACCATGCAGACGAGATCACACCAACCGCAGCCATCGCTTTGGGGATGTAGTTCGACTTGAACCACAAGTAGCTGCCAACGGTGGCCCCCAATGCCCAAAACAGCAAGCCGACGTAGTACTGGTCGAAGCCGCTGAGGTACAGCCGCGCCAGGACGGGCAATTGGTCTGGCCCAAACGCGCGCGAGTAATCGGCGCCGCTCAAAAGCCGCAGAGCGGTAAAGAGATTGATCGTCGCCAGGAGCCACGTGAAGCCATGGACCAGGCGGCCCAATGCTGCGAGCAGAGCGAGGTTTTGGTCTACCGGCTTGAGAACGATGTAAAGCGCTGTGAGCAGCACGACGACGCCGACGCAGTAAAGCACGTCGCCTGCGACGCCGATGCGGAATAGTGTTTCGTGCGCAAGGATATTCCGAGCGGTCTGCGCCGGATCGCCGCGAACGGTCAGGCGGGCGAAGATGCCGAAATTGACCGCGACCACGGTAACGAACGAGATCAGGCAAGCAAGTCCTGCGATCCTTGCAGCTTTGCGTTGCGATCCGTCGATAGCACTCGTTGTCATTCTATTCCCTCCTGCGGCGTGAGACTCACTGGCCATGGAGAGAGCTACGGCAACCGGAGCGCGAGAGTTCCGCTCATTGCCCCTTGCTCTCGCCGGCGGATGGGCCGAAGCCCCAGCGTTCACGCATGCGTTGGCGGAAGCGTTCGCGCTCCTCAGGGGTCATGTTCGCGCAGCGCTCGGCCATGCGATCGGCCAGGCGCTCTTCTATGCGACGGCGGACACTGGAGCGACCGGAACCGTGCCATCCAAACCCGCCGAAGAGGATCCGGCACAGCAGCAGGAGTCCCAGCGCTTGCCAGAAGGCAATCTGGTGCCAGCCGAAGAGCGGCGGCAGCAGCCAGTTCCACAGGTGCAGCACTATTTCGCCGCCGATGGTGATAAAGAGCAGCATCCCTAGAATCGCCAGCGGACCTATGAAAATCAATCTCTTCAATCTTGGTCTCATGTTCCGTCCCTCACGCTTTCGTAAATTCGTCGTAAATGTCTTGCAATCGCTCGCGCAGATGCAGCACCGCATAGCGTTTGCGCGAGAGCAGCGTATTCACGCGCACGCCGGTCGCGGCGGCCATCTCCTTGAAGCTGCGTCCTTCCAACTCGTGCGCGACAAACACCTCGCGCTGCTCCTCGGGCAACTCGTCGATGGCCAGTTCGAGTGCATCGAGAAGCACGTTGCGGGCGTACAGCGCTTCCGGCCCGGCATCGGGCGAAGGCAGCAGGTCTTCCAACTGCAGCACTTCGTCGCCCTCGTCCGCGACGGCGGCATCACTGAAGCTCTCCGGTTTCTTCTTGCGGAAGAGATCGGTGATGCGATTGCGCGCCACGCGGAACAGCCAGCCGGTGACGTGCTGGATGGGCATCAGCAGGCGGTTCGCTTCCACCAACTCGTAGAAGACCTCCTGCAAAATGTCCTCAGCGTCGCGCGGGTCGGGCACGCGCCGGCGGATGAAATTGCGCAGCCGGGACCGTTCTTCCGCGATGATCTCGGAGATTTGACGGTCTCGCTCGGTCATCGAGGTGACGCTCGACGGCTCATCCATCCATTACTGTAGACGAACGGCGGCCGCAAATATTGTAGAGATTCGAATCGGCGAAACGGGCGTGGCGGCGCAGCTTCAGCGGGCAGTCCGATCTCCCCCGAGTTCAATGCTCCGCAGAAGGCGGCTTCGCGCCCACGCTCTGGTCAGGCACGTCGCCGGGACGCCCTTTTACGCGGTCGTAGGCGGTAATCACGCAGGTCGAGCCAAGAGCTTCGTTGTAATACGTAGGAATGTCGATGGCCGTGCGCAGCTCTTCATTGAAGCGGCGAAGGTTGGCGAGCTGCTGCGCCTGCGCCGGGAATTTGCGGCCGTCGTCGGTGAGCAGAAACTTCTGATAGCCGGCGTCCCAGAGGCGCGTGAACTGCCCGGCGAGGAGGATCGAAGGCGGAATGGTCATCTGGTAGGCGCCGCGCGCGATGCGGCGGAATTCCACGGCGCAGCCGTACTTCTCTACTCGGGCGACTCCCCGTGTGCTTCCCACGGAGAATCCCGCGCCAGGGAGGGTCATCTCCACCGTCCGCGCAGGAAAGTGGCCGGTTATGTTCCACATAGCTGACCCAATGTAAGAGGCCGTCCCGCCTTGTGTAAAGGTAAAACTGGGGACCGGTGTCCTGCTTTCGGGGCTCCCAGGGGCATTGGCGCCCGTCAGGGATGGGGGAATCGCTGGGTTGGAATTCCCTACTTAAAGTAGGGTGTTTCTGCTAAACTATCGCCGCAGAGGCGAATACCCAGCAGGGGCTCCTGCATCTATTAGAGGACGCCTGGGGGCGGCAGGACAACCCCTATGCGCTGGTCATGGCACCGCATTCTCATCAAGGGGTCAAGATGGCGGCAAACCAGTCTATTCTCGACGACCTGACACCGGTGGAAAAGGCCGCCCGAATAAGGCGCGCGGGTGTCTCGGTGCTCCAGCAAATCGGCAACACGCCTTTGATTCGCCTGGAACGTGTCGGAGCGGAATTCCCGGAGGTCGAGTTTTGCGGCAAAGCCGAATGGCACAATCCGGGCGGATCGGTGAAGGACCGGCCAGCGCTGAACATGATCCGGGAGGGTGAGCGCTCCGGCGCCCTGCGGCCCGGGAAGACCATCCTTGACGCGACCAGCGGCAACACCGGAATTGCCTACGGGATGATTGGAGCGGTGAAACGTTACGCGGTGAAGCTGTGCCTGCCGGAAAACGCCTCGAAGGAACGCAAGCGGATCCTTAAGGCGTACGGCGTCGAGCTGGTGATTACCCCGGCGGACGAGGGTTCGGACGGCGCCATCCGCCGCGCGCGCGAAATCTACGCCGGCGAGCCCGGAAAGTATTTCTATCCCGACCAGTACTCCAATCCTGCAAACTGGCGCGCGCACTACCAGACCACCGCCAACGAAATCTGGGAGCAAACCGGCGGGCGCATCACCCATTTTGTCGCCGGCCTGGGCACCAGCGGAACGTTTGTCGGCGTAACGCGCCGCTTGAAAGAGCTCAACCCTGCGATTCGCTGCATCAGCCTGCAGCCCGACGCCGCGTTCCACGGCCTGGAGGGTTGGAAGCATATGGCCAGCGCCATGCGTCCCGCGATCTACGATGACACGCTGGCGGACGGTGACCTCTCTGTCGGCACCGAAGAGGCATACCGCTTGTTGAAACGCCTGGCGCGCGAAGAAGGGTTGCTAGTTAGTCCCAGCGCAGCGGCGGCGCTGGCGGGCTGCTTCCATGTTGCTCAAACGCTTTCCGCGGGAGAACGCGCGATATTTGTGACCGTCTTCGCCGACTCCGGCGAAAAATACTTGAGCGAGCGGTTCTGGGATGAACCGTGAGGAGATGAGGCCCTCCGGAGTCGCTATGAAGATTCTCTTGAGCGAAGAAGTGAGGGCGCAGATCCGAGCGCACGGGGCGGAGACTTATCCGCAGGAGTGCTGCGGCGCGCTTTTTGGCCATGATAAGCAAATGAGCCGCGAGGTTACGGCCCTATTGCCGCTCGTCAACCGGAACGAGGATTCGCCGCGCAACCGTTTCTCGGTGACTGCCGAAGATGTCCTCGTTGCCGAGCGAGCCGCACGCGAGAGGGGACTCGAGGTAGTGGGTTGGTATCATTCGCACCCCGACCATCCACCGCGCCCCAGCGAGTATGACCGCGAGTATGCCTGGCCGTGGTACAGCTATATTATCGTGAGCGTGGAAAAAGGCGCTGCGAAGGAAATGAGTTCCTGGCAACTTGCTGAGGATCGGTCGAGGTTTTCCGAGGAGAAGATTGAGGTCATGCGGGTGCGCGCTGGTGAAGCGCAGTTCGAAGGAGCAGAAAGGTAAAAATGGCCGTGAAAGTTCTCATCCCGACGCCCCTGCGAGCCTTTGCGGGCAAACGGGACAGCGTTCAGTTTGAAGCGAAGACAGTGGGCGAGGCCCTCAAGCAGTTGACGACAGAGTACGCCGAGCTTCGGAAGCATCTCTACACCGACGACGGCAAGATTCGCAGCTTTGTCAACGTGTACGTCAACGACGAGGACATCCGCTACCTGGCCAAGGAAAACACGCCGGCCAAAGACGGCGATACGATCACTATCGTCCCCTCGATCGCCGGCGGGACAGCCGCGCCCACGCGCCTCGGCGCGTTGCGTTGAAGGAGAGATTCGATGGCCACGAAAGTACAGCCCGCCACCGCCGCTTCGAGCGAGCCCAAGCTGTCGAAGGAAGAGATTCTTCGCTACAGCCGCCACTTGATCATGCCCGAGGTGGGCATGGAGGGTCAGCTCAAGCTGAAACAGGCAAAGGTGCTTTGCATCGGGACGGGCGGCCTGGGCGCGCCGCTGGGGTTGTATCTTGCGGCGGCGGGCGTGGGACGGCTGGGCCTGGTGGATTTCGACGTCGTGGACTTCACGAATTTGCAGCGCCAAGTCACGTTCGGAACGACCGACGTTGGCCGGCCCAAAATCGAAGCCGCGCGCGAACGGCTCTCGAACCTGAACCCGGAAATCCAGATTGTCACGCACGAAACGAAACTCACCAGCGAAAACGCGCTCGAAATCCTCCGCGAGTACGACATCATCGTGGACGGCACCGACAATTTCCCCACGCGCTATCTGGTGAATGACGCTTGCGTCCTGCTGGGCAAGCCGAATGTTTACGGCTCGATCTTCCGCTTTGAAGGCCAGGCGACAATCTTCGGTTATCCGGGCGGGCCGTGTTATCGCTGTCTCTATCCCGAGCCGCCTCCGCCGGGCCTGGTGCCGTCGTGCGCCGAAGGCGGCGTTCTGGGCGTGCTGCCGGGCATCGTCGGCGCGATCCAGGCGATGGAAACCATCAAGCTGATCCTCGGGCGCGGCGACGCGCTGGTCGGCAGGCTCCTGCTGTTCGATGCGCTGGGGATGAAGTTCCGCGAACTCAAGCTGCGGCGCAATCCCGACTGCCCCGCGTGCGGCGAGCACCGCACTATAACCAAGCTGATTGACTACTACGAATTTTGCGGCATTCGCGGGGAAGAAGCCCCGGCGCCTTCAACGCAGGTGCCCGAACTGGCGCCCCGCGAAGTCAAAGCACGGCTCGACCGCGGCGATGATTTGTTCATCCTCGATGTGCGCGAGCCGCACGAATACCAGATCTGCAACCTGCACGGGTATTTGATCCCGCTCGGCGAACTTCCTCGCCGCGTGCACGAACTGGACAGCTCGCGCGAAATCGTGGCTCACTGCCGCAGCGGGAAGCGCTCTGCGGAAGCCGTGGAGTTTTTGCGCAAGGCGGGCTTCCGGAAGATTTGGAACTTGAAGGGCGGAATCCTGGCCTGGTCGGATGAAGTGGATCCCTCGGTGCCGAAGTATTAGGGACAGGGTCGCGCAAACTCACGCACAAGTCTTCAATCGGAGGAGAGAATGCCTGGCACCAAAATCACGGTGAACCACAATGGCCCGTTGCGCCTTGAGGGCGACGTCGAGATCCTCGACCCGCAGGGGAAAGCCTTTGGTTTGGCAGGACGCACTGTTGTTTCTCTCTGCCGCTGCGGCCATTCGGCAAACAAGCCCTTTTGCGACGGCTCTCACAAGACCACGGGCTTTACCGATCAGGTTGTGGCGCGCGATCTTCCTCCGCCGAAGCCAAAGCTATAATCGCGGCCGTGGTTTCGAAACGAACTAAGAAGCAGCCGGTCCTGGTTCACTACCCGGTCTGCTACCGACCTTCCTTCTTCGGCGTGTAATCCTTCATCCCGGGGACCTTGAGACTCGCAGGCGCGAACCTGCTGCCGAGGAAAATTCCGCCACTGACGGGCCGGTACAACTCGATTGAAATTTGCGAAATCGGCATTGAAACTCCCTCGAGCTGAGGCTTATCCGACATGGTCAGTGACGCGATCGCCAGAATTGGCCCGATGTCATCGGGGATACTCTGGAGTGGCGGGTCGGGCTTGCGATCGGCCAGCAACATCTTCATCGCCCCTTGATGCATATCGCTGTAATACCACCGCAAGACAGCTTTCTTGTCTTCAAACCAGGCAAAGATGACATTTTTGCCGCTCGCCGTTCGCGCAGTCTCCACCCCGAGGCAGCCGGGGACTGCCTTCAGCCCGCTGACCAAATCGGGAAAGCCCTGAGATTTTTGCTGTGGATGGCCAAGTGCAATCTTACCGGTGATGGTGAGCCCCAAACCCAGGATACTCACAGCCGCGAGCACGAGTGCCCACTTCTTGGTTTTTTCTACTGACATTGTCGCTCCTCCATCTGAATTGAATTTTTCTTGCCGCCCAAGTCAAGCTCATGTGGGGATGAAACGTCAACCGTTAAATCGACCCATAAAACCACTCAACAACCCCGACCTCTACTAAAGATACGCTAACGGCAGCTTCTTGTTTCACGTCGGGAGTTCGGAACAGGAATATACAGAGACGCTTTGCACAGGTCCGTCTCATGGAGAATTGCATTTTCTCAATTTGATACGCGTTCCCCGAATCAAATGGTGATTAGCCGTTCTGCGCCTTTGGCCATCGCTTCCCGGCCGTTCTAAGTCCTTTTATTTCATGGACTTACTATGATGAATTTGCGACCCCAGAATGGCACGCTGCTTGCAATTCAATCCTGCTAGTTCTGTATTTGGCAAGTATTGGAGGAAGTTGTGGGGGTATCGGTAGGAATACTCAGGAATTTGTACCCGCATCGCCGGGTTTTGCGGGTGACCGCAAGTGTGGCGGGGTGTGTGCTGCTCCTTGTCGTGGGGGTGTGGTCAGGCCAACTGAATTATGCCGCGTCCCGCCAGGCTTATTTCTATCTGGACATCGCAGGCTGCTTCCTGTGCTTTTTCTATGCTGTAAACGGCATGGTGAGGTTCCGCAGCACGTATGACCGCATGTCGTTAATCCTCGCCTTTGGATTCTTTGTGTCCGGGGTCATTGAAACGATCGCCTGCTTCCGCTTCTACGATCTTTTGGGGCGCGGACCGGGGGCGCTGCTGCACGTGCCGCTTGGCTGGATGGTGGGACGCACGCTGCTTGGCATTCTCTTGATCGCGGCCGTGATTGTGGAGCGGCGAATTCCAAACGCGCGCGAGCCCGGCCGCGAAATCGCGGCTGCCCTGGTTATCGTGGCTGCTGCCGCGTATTTGACCAGCGTGGCCTACCTGGCCGCACCGGCGGCGCCTGTGGTCCATTCCGGGTGGCTGATTCCCCGGCCGTGGGACCTGTTCCCCGCGGGAATCTTCGCGGTGGCGGCAGTTTTCTTCTGGAAGCGTTTGAAAATTTTCACCGGCGGACTCGGCCACGTCTTTTTCTGGGCAGCGGTTCTGAACGCGGCCTGCCACGTTGCGGCGAGTTTTTCCGGGCGTTTGCTTGACGTGCCCTTCACCCTGGCGGAGCTCTTGAAAGTTTCCAGCTATGCCCTGATGCTGGGCGGGGCGCTGCTCGACAACGCGCGCATGTTCGAACAAGTGCGCCAGCTTGCCGCGACGGACGCGCTCACCGGCCTAGCGAACTATCGCCGGTTGCTCGACGCCATCAACGGCGAGCTGGAGCGCTCCCGCCGCACACATCGGCCGTTCGCGGTCGCGCTGTTTGACATGGACGGATTGAAGCAGATCAACGACCGTCACGGTCACCTGGTGGGGAGCCGGGCCCTATGCCGCCTGGGGCAGGTGCTGCGAATGCACTGCCGCGCTACCGACACGGCCGCGCGGTACGGCGGGGATGAATTTGCCCTGGTGCTGCCTGAAGCCAGTCCGGAAATCACCGACCGCGTCGTTCGGCGCATCCGGGCCCGGCTGGCCAACGATGGAGAACTGCCCGCGGTTTCTGTCAGCTCGGGAGCTGCCTTCTATCCGGAAGACGGCGACTCCACCGAAAAGTTGCTGGGCGCAGCCGATCGCGCGCTCTATCAAATGAAAAACCGGGGCAGCGGACCGGCAAAGCTTTCTCGCATTGCCGCTTGCTTGTAAGCTGTTCATCCCGAGGGGGAAGCGTGCCAAAACAGTTTGCCTTCCACCGCAGTGACAAACGCATTCCGATGGAAGTCGCGGTGCTGCTTTCGGGGCACAAAGCCACCCCGGGAGTCGAGAGCACGTTCACCGAAAACGTCAGCGCACGCGGCGCTCGTGTCGTCAGCGTCCGGCGCTGGGACACCAACGACAGGTTGACTCTCGCTTCTCGCGCCGGAGACTTTCACTCGATCGCTCGCGTCGCTTATTGCCAATCCCTCCGCGAAACCGGCTACGCCGTCGGTGTGGAGTTTCTCGAGCCCGATGGACAATGGGTCATCCAGTCGGCGTTGGATCCGTTTCGTCAATAAGCAGGAAGCAAAAAGAGAGACAAATGCCGGGCGGCTCCGGAAGAAGCTTCCCGGCGATTCTTTTAGGGGCGGTTCTGTGTGGCTTATTTCGGTTCGATGGTCAGGCGAATGATGCTGGAGCCGACGCGGAATTCAGCGTTGTTTTGCAGCTCGGCGACGCGGGCGCGCTCCTCTTCGAAATAGGTCCCATTGGTCGAGTCGAGATCACGCAAGCGGACGATCTTGTCTTTTACTTCGATCGAGCAATGCCACCGGGAAACTTCGGTATCGTTCAGGACAATGTCTGCATCCGTCCTTCCGATCACCACGCGCGGCTTTTCCATTTTGTAAACGTTTCCTTTGGCGGGACCGGAGATTACCGTGAGGATGATGCGCGCGTTGGTGGGGAGCGCAAGACCTTCATACTGGCCTTCCACCAGCCTCCGGCTGCTGCCTGTTCCCTCCGCTCGCGCAAAGGATGGGAGCGGGGAAATGGCCACGGTGCGATCCGCTTTTCGGGTGACCTCCACGACCGTTGGCCGGCCGCACTTCGAGCAGCGAAACTGCACGCGGGTGTGACCGGAGAGTTGGTCCTCATTCAGGACGTGTTCGGTTCCGCAATGTGAGCAGGCAGCTTGCACAACCTTGCAATTTAGCACGCGTTGGCTGCGAAGAGAATTAAGGCCGCTGGGTGCTGCGCCCTGAGAATTACCTCTGGAAATAGGAGGGTGGGCAGGCAGGAAAAGAAGGCAGAACCGCGTCCTTCGGCTGAGGCCCCGCTGCATCCGAGTGGCCCGCCGCAACGGCGAATGTGATACGATGACGAGTTTGACGGCCCCGCAGGAGCGTAATTGTGGCGCACATCTCCCGCAAAGAACTGAAGCAGGACAAAATCCGCGAATCGTTCGAACACGGCGCCGAAGCCGTGATTTCACACCAGCGCGTGATTTCCCTGGTCATCCTGTTGGCGGCAGTGGTGGCGGCGGGGGTGCTGGGCTGGCGGTTTTACACGGAGCGGCAGACCGTGAACGCTTCGGTGGCGCTGGACGACGCGATGAAGGTGTTCACGGCCCGCATCCGCGCGCCGGGTGAGCCGGCCGAACCAGGCGAAGTCACGTATGTGGACGCAAAGAACAAGTTTGAGGATGCGGCAAGAAAATTCAGCGACATCGCAAAATCCTACCCGCGAACGGAGCCCGGCCGGCTGGCGGCGTATTATGCCGCGCTGAGTCTGGAGAACCTCGGGCGCTTCAACCAGGCCCAGGAATACCTGCAGAAGATCGCCGGCAGCAGCGACGCAGAGCTCGCCGCGCTGGCTCGTTTTCAGTTGGCGCAGGTGCTGGGGAAAACCGGAAAGACGGACGAGGCCATCAAGCTCTACCGGCAATTGGCTGACAAGCCCACGGCCCTGGTCCCCAAACCGCTTGTGCAATTGCAGCTTGCCGCCGGCCTGAGCCGCACGAACCCTCAAGAGGCCGTTAAACTCTTCAATCAGATTAAGAAGGACTATCCGGAATCCCAGATTTCGGAAGAAGCCGATCGCGGCTTGGAAGCGATCGGACCGAAGTCCTAGCAGGGCCGGCGCGTCAGGAGGTCCTTCGGTGGCCGGGCATAACTGAGGAGCGCGCGGCAATGTCCCTGGCATCCTACGCGATGGACCCGGGCCGCTCGCGCGGCCGCCGCTTTCCTGAGCCGCCGCATGCCTACCGTAACGACTACGCGCGCGACCGCGACCGCGTTATCCATTCGCGGGCGTTCCGGCGCCTGGAAGCCAAGACCCAAGTCTTCACCACGCGATTCTCCGACCACTTCCGCAATCGCCTGACGCATACGCTGGAAGTCGCGCAGATCGCGCGCACCGTCGCGGGCGCGCTCGCGCTGAACACCGATTTGGCCGAGGCGCTGGCGCTGGTTCACGACATCGGCCATCCGCCTTTCGGCCATGCGGGCGAGCACAAGCTCGATGAGCTGCTGCGCCCGTACGGCGCGCGATTCGACCACAATCTCCATGCCCTGCGAATCGTCGAGCAGTTCGAGCAGCGGTATCTGGATTTCCCCGGGCTCAACCTGACCTTCGAGGTGCGCGAAGGCATCGTCAAGCATTCCAGGAACTACGCGCAGCGCGAGTACCCCGAGCTTGCCGAATATCTGCTCGACCAGAGGCCGCCGCTGGAAGCCCAATTGATTGAATGGGTGGACGAAATCGCCTACAACACCGCCGACCTCGACGACGGGTATGAAGCTCACCTCCTTGAGCTGGCCGTGGTGCAAAACGAGGCCGGGATTTTCCGGGAAACCTATGGCGAGGTCGAAGCCGCTCACCACGAGGGGCGCGGCAAACTGAAATTCAATGAAGCGCTGAAGCGCGTCCTCGATCGCCTGGCGACGGACTTGATCGAAAACACGCAAAAACGCATCGCGCAAGCCGGCGTGAAAACCATCGAAGACGTGCGGGCCGCGCCTGAGCGGCTGGCAGGTTTCGGCGCGGAAATGCGGCAGGCCAACGCCGAGCTGAAGCGGTTCCTCTACACCCGGCTGTATGACCATCCGGCGATTGTCGAAGACCGGGAGCGCTCGGTGGCGTGCCTCGAAGAGCTATTCCGGTATTACTTCGAACGGCCGGAAAAGATGCCGCCGTATTATTACGAGCAATCGCAAACCGCGCCGCGCCACGTCGTGGTGTGCGATTACATCGCAGGCATGACCGACCATTTTCTGCTGCGGCAACACCGCGAACTCATTGGCGGCCTATCGAGCGCATCGCAAAGCGCATAAAATCCAGTTCCTGAGGTCTAAATTCCCAATAGATTGTTTTGCAGCTTTACGTAGCCGTGCTCGGTGGCCCAGAGATTCAGCGGGATGGTCGCCAGCTCGTCCACAACCGGGACGGCCCGGCCATCTTTTGTCAGGTTGACCGTTTTGATGTAATACCGGCAGGTGTCGCACGCTTCCACGCGGACATGGCTGAACTCTTCGGCCGAATACACGGCGAGCTTCTCCACCTTCTCTTCCTCGCACGCCGGACAAACGAGCCGCCGGTAACCCCACTCCGTCGAACAGAGAGCACAGATGAGCGTGCGCTTGGCGCCGTCCCCTTCCTGGCGAAGGACGCCGACCTGAGGTCTTCCCGAGCAGAGGGGGCAGAGCGAGGGGGTGCCGACAGACGCGAAAGGTTCCGTATAGTCGGCGAGATATTCGGCGTACGGCTGCAAAAACGCCCAGGAAAGCAATTCGTCCGAGGCGGAAAGGCCGGACGGACTTCCGGGAGCGCTCCGCCAAAACTCACTGATCACTTCTTGCGCGCGCGAGGTTCCCTGAGCGCGCAATTCACCGGCAGACTGCGCAAGCGGGCCAGGAGCATTTGCTTCCACAAAAGAAAGAAAAGAGGCAAACCGGGGTAACAGAACGAAAAGGTCCAATTCCTGCCGCAGGGAGCCCGGCGAAGAAACTCTTTTTACATGGCCGCAGGCGGCTCGAATCTCGGAGTAGAGCGACCTCTGGAATCCCGTGATGCGCTCGTAGAACCGGAGGCCCTCCGATGCAAAGGGGTGCGCCGCGGCGAGCTCTTGCGCCCGCCGAATCCGGGTATCCCACTTGCCATCGTTCATTTCCTGGCGGAGGCCCCTTTAACGATCTGCTCGTACCACATGCGATGGTGTTTTTTCGCCCAGGCGGGCGATACGTCGCCGCGAATCACCGAACCGAATGCGCCCCGCTCTGCGGCGGTTCCCATGTACACGTGGATCATGAACAGAGCGATGGTCAGCAAGGCCGCAACGGGATGGACAATCACGGAGATGTATCGCAGGAAGCGCAGGTTCCAGGGAATGTATTCGGTGAACCACAGGACCACGCCTGAAAGAAGCAGCGCAATCCCGCACCAGTAGAAGCCCCAGAAAAGCAATTTCTGGCCCGGGTTAAAACGGTCTGCGGAAGGCATCTCTTCGTCTTCGTTCTGAATATAGTGGGGAATCGAATTCCACCACGCCTTGTCGTTTTTCGCAGCGCGCATCTGCGCGCCCCACAGCCGGTACATCCAAAGAACCGCGATGGTGAAAATCACGCCTGCCCAGGGATGGAGTTCGCGCGCAAT
>Ga0209701_10001857_pt1 | contig 13695 bp, 13 predicted proteins | sample CZO8metaG_4_FD_188356 | JGI IMG/M metagenome (GOLD analysis project Ga0209701, IMG submission 188356) | Vadose zone soil microbial communities from the Eel River Critical Zone Observatory, Northern California, USA - CZOApr15con2H3.8 metaG... | ecosystem: Environmental > Terrestrial > Soil >...
GGCGAGCAACCTCAGTATCGCTATGGCCGAGATACGCCAGAAGGTTGTGTTGATCGACGGTGATTTGCGCCGTCCGAGATTACATAAGGTGTTTGGCATATCGAATGACTGGGGTCTAAGTGATGTATTACGGGCAGACACTACTCTTGAAACCGTTCCCATCGCGGATCTAGTTTGCAAAACCAAAGTCTCTGGTCTTTATGTGATGGCCGGCGGCAGAGGTACGATAACCAGCTCGACTCTCCTTTATTCTGCCCGCATGACCGGGTTGTTGGACCGCCTGCGGAGTGAGTTTGATATGGTCCTGGTGGACGCGCCTCCCGTGATCCACTTGGCGGATGCGCGCGTGCTGGGCCGTCTCGCGGACGGCGTCATTTTGGTGATTCGTGCCGGTCAAACTACCCCCGAAAGCGCCATGATCGCCTGCCAGCGTTTCGCCGAAGATGGAACGCGAGTGCTCGGTACCATCTTGAACAGCTGGGATCCGAAGACCAGCGGATATTACGGCTATGGAAGTTACGGCGAATACGAAGCCTACGTCGGGCACTAGTTCAAAAGAAGAGACTCGGGTCGCGGATGTCCACAGAACTCTTCTGAGCTTGCATAAGTTGTGCCCGGTCGGAACAAACCCGATTTTGGCCCGGGTGACAACTTTGGAGTCTTCGCATTAACCCCGAAGCAAAGGCCCGCTGAGAGCGCTTATAGTTTTCTTGAGGGACCAGCGATCGAAAGCGCAGCTCAGCCCGAAGGCCTAAGCAAATAGTTGCCATATACATTTTATGAGCGTTACCTCTAACCGCATCCTAGTTATCATCGGTGCAGGCGGTTTTGGGGCCGTAGCTGCTTCAGCGGCCGAGAACACAAATCCGGCAGCAATCAATCGCAATGGCAGGGCTAAATGGGATGTGATCGGCTACGTGGATGATGATACGGCAAAGCGCGGAACGCAGCATGCCGGGCGTTCCGTGTACGGAACTATCGAGGAACTAGGCCACGACTTTCGGGGCCGTGAGTTGTGGTTTTTCTGTGCAATTGGCGACAACAACTCACGCGCAAAGATGGTACGGCGCGCCGATAAATTTGGGTGGAAACCAGCGACATTGATACATCCCTCGGCCATTCTCGATGTGAACGTGGAAATTGGCGCCGGCAGTTACATTGGTCCGGCATCCGTTATTTCCTTCAACACAAAAATCGGCTCTCACGTCGTTGTCGACATGCATGTATCGGTGGGACATGACGCACTGTTAAAGGATTTTTGTGCAGTCTTCCCAGGTGCCCGAATCAGCGGCAACTGCCGTCTAGGGGAACACGCACTTGTTGGATCCAATGCGACATTGTTGCCATGGACGGTGTTGGGTGACCGCGCCGTTGTCGGAGCAAATTCGTTAGCCCACGGCTCGATCGGGCCGGATACTACAATTTTCGGCGTCCCTGCAAGGATTATTCGTAGGGATCCTAACCTAGCATGCAGCAGAGAATAAATAAACGTTGCAAACGAGGTGGTTTATGCCAAAGGCGATTCGAGGGACGACTACTGACCTGCCCATCGAAGTGTTTTCCACTTGCCCGAATTCTAGCGGCACCTCGGCTGAGAGTTATCTTAAGAAGGTGGCAAATGTCGCGCGCTGGAGCGAACAAAGTGGTTGCAGAGGAATTCTCGTCTATACGGATAACTCCTTGGTGGATCCCTGGCTGGTTTCGCAAACCATAATTGAGAACACGGTGACACTGTGCCCTCTTGTCGCCGTTCAACCCATCTATATGCACCCGTATACGGTCGCCAAGATGGTTGCTTCTTTTGGCTTTCTCTATGGCCGTCAGATCTACTTGAACATGGTTGCTGGAGGGTTCAAAAACGATCTGGATGCGCTGAAGGACACGACGGCGCACGATAAAAGATACGAGCGGCTGACCGAATACACGAAAATCATCCGTCAATTGTTGGCCAGCTCGGATCCCATCAGTTTTTCGGGTGAATTTTACAAAGTCAGTAAATTGAAGATGACGCCCCCTTTGCCGCAGCACCTTTTCCCGGGTATTTTTGTGTCCGGCTCCTCAGAAGCCGGAGTGGCTGCTGCGGAAGCGATGGGAGCCACCGCGATCCGCTATCCAAAACCCGCAAGAGAGTATGAAACTGAACCTATCGTAGACGACATTCCGTCGGGCATTCGGGTGGGCATTATCGCACGCCAGTCCACCGAAGAGGCCTGGATGACCGCCCACCGGCGCTTTCCGGAGGATCGGAAGGGCCAGTTAACTCACCAGTTGGCAATGAAGGTATCGGATTCTTCCTGGCACGAAGAGTTGTCAAAATTGGCAGACGAAACTCGAGGAGAGCAAAGTCCGTACTGGTTAGTGCCTTTCGAGAATTATAAGACCTTCTGCCCGTACTTGGTAGGCAGCTACGAGCAGGTCGGAGAAGAATTGGCGCGGTACATGGCAGCTGGGTATCACAGCTTCATCTTAGATATTCCGCCAAACGAAGAAGAATTGCACCACACCAAACTAACGTTAGATTACGCTTCCTGTTGTTCCGCGACATGAAGCGCTTGCTGCAAAATTGGATCACTCAACAGGCCGAGCGTCGCCCTGACGCTATCGCTGTTGTCATGAACCACGAAAGGATGACCTACCGCCAGCTCGAAGAATCGACGAACCGGTTGGCTAGACTTCTCCGGGCGGTCGGCTGCCGAAAAGGAGACCGCATCTGCTTTCTGATGCCGAAGTCACCGACGGCCATTGTTAGTATGCTGGGGATCCTAAAGGCCGATTGCGTCCACGTGCCAATGGACCCCTCGAGTCCCGCTCCGCGCCTCGCAAGAATTGTAAAGTCCTGTGAGAGCCGTTGGGTTCTAGCTGCCGGTCCGGTAGGCAATTTGCTTGACGAATTGATATCGCAGTCCGAATTTGGCGAATCCATAGCAATCGGAGCGATGGACGGCCAGAAGATCGAAGGACACAATTTCCGGGCCGAGTTCTCCAAAGACGATTTGGCCAGCTATTGTGCGGATTCAGTGGATTCTCAGAATGCTCCGGAGAACCCTTCGCACATTCTGTTCACTTCAGGCTCCAGTGGGACACCCAAAGGAGTGGTGATTACCCACTCGAATGTCATTCACTTTGTCGAATGGGCGGTAAACTACTTTCAGATCACTACTTCGGACCGGAATTCCTGCCATCCCCCACTGCATTTCGATTTGTCGCAGTTCGACATCTTTGGAACGTTTGCCGCGGGTGCGGAACTCCACCTAGTATCGTCGGACTTGAATCTGTTGCCCAACAAACTGGCAGATTTCATTCGTAAGGCAGAACTCACGCAGTGGTTCTCGGTTCCCGCTGTTCTCAACTACATGGCGAAATTCGATGCGGTGAAGTTCAATGACTTCCCCAGCCTCAAGCGTCTGCTGTGGTGTGGCGAGGTGTTCCCCACTCCTGCGGTGCGGTACTGGATGAAGCGATTGCCGAACGTGAGCTTCACCAACCTTTACGGCCCCACTGAAACCACCATCGCCAGCAGTTATTACACCGTTCCGAAGTGTCCCGAGGCTGACCGCGAGCCTATCCCAATTGGAATCGCCTGTGATGGTGAGGAGTTGCTGGTTCTGGACGACAACTTGAAGCCCCTGCCGTCCGGGGAGGTCGGCGACCTGTACATTGGTGGGCTCGGCGTCAGTCCCGGCTACTGGAGAGATCCGGAAAAAACCCGGGCCGCTTTCCTTCCGCGCCCCGGAACTGCTAATTCCTCGGAACGAATTTACAAGACCGGTGATTTGGCGAAAATCGAAGCGAATGGTCTCATCTATTACTTAGGACGTGTGGATTCACAAATCAAGAGCCGCGGCTATCGAATTGAACTGGGTGAAATCGAAGCAGCCTTAAACGCTCTGAATGGCCTGGAAGAATGCGCGGTGGTGGCCATTCCGAGTGAGGGCTTTGAGGGCACAGCCATCTGTTGCGCATACGTGGGCGCGGGACATGTGAAAGTCAATCCAGCGACTTTGCGAAAGGAACTCAGCAAAGTTTTGCCCGGCTATATGTTGCCTACCCGCTGGATGGCTTCTGACCGGCTCCCAAAAAATTCTAACGGCAAGATTGACAAGCCGCGTTTAAGGAGGTTCTTCAGCCAAGATGAAACTCAGGCCGCTCCAAAATTCTGATCTCGGCCTCGTAGGTAATTGGTTGAGTCAGAAGCAGAATTATGAGTGGCTCGATTTTGAGAACGGTCCGCAGATTCTCACGCCTACCACGCTCAAGATCATGATGCAGCGCGACACCCATCTTCTGCGACTCTTCGCCCCCGATTCGCAGAATCCACCAGTCGGTCTGGTTGCACTTGGCAACATCAATCGCAAATTCAAGACAGCGATGCCTTGGTGCGTTCTGGGGAACAAGGACTATAACGGACAGGGCCTTGCCAGCCGCGCCGTTTCGGCGATCTTGAGTGTCGCATTTTCCGAACTCGGGCTTGAAGCCGTGAACGCCTGGACCGTTGCCGAAAATCGTCCAGCCATTCGCGTGCTGGAACACAATCACTTTCGCCTCATTGGCAACCAACGACGCTGCCATTACATTGATGGCCGTCCGTACGATCGGTTACTTTTCGATTTACTGGCTTCGGAGCATAAAGAAAATGGATATTGTGAATAATTTGACGCTGCAAAACGAAATTGCCTCACTTTTGTTCGAGAATCTGAACGTGGAAGTGCCCTCCGTCCATGAGGACCTGCTCGAAACGGGTCTCATGGACTCATTGAAAATCGTGGAATTGCTCGTGGAGTTGGAACAACGCTTCGGGGTGAGAATCCCTCTCAAAGAGCTGGAGATTGACAATTTCCGTTCAGTCATCAAGATCGCGCACTTCGTCGCAAACCATGAGGGCGGAGTGACGATACCTGATGCAGCAGCCTCGGCGTCACCCGCCATCGACATGCGTTCGCCCGTCACTGAATAACGTCTATACCTAGCGCGGTAATTTCTAGATTCTGACTCTGCATGCAATCGAACCATTCTTGGACAAGGCACATTTGAAAGTCATCGCCAATCACCAATGCGAAGGTGGCGGCTCTGGTCGGCCTCGCGTGCTGTATGCAGCCACGACTGCGGACACTCTTCGCGTACTGGGCGGCCAACTCCGATACCTCCGCGAGAAGGGTTTCGATGTTACTTACGTCTCTTCGGCAGGCAGGATCCGGAACGAAGTGTCCCCGCAACATCTTATCTCATTATGCCAGGGTGTGAAGACTATTGAAGTACCTATGGCGCGAGAGATTGCTCCCTTAGGAGATCTTTTATCCCTTTGGCGGCTGTGGCGCATCATACGTGCCCTTAGCCCTACCATTACCAACGTGGGGACGCCCAAGGCGGGGTTGGTAGGAGGCTTTGCAGCCTGGTTGAACCGCGTGCCTTGTCGCTTCTACACGTTGCACGGTTTGCGGTTCGAAACCACTAGCGGGCTCAGGCGGCGGCTCCTAGTTTTCGCCGAGAGCTTGGCTTGCCATTTTGCACATCGCGTCATATGTGTCAGTGCGAGCGTACGAGAGAAGGCGATTGCTTCAGGTCTCGCGAATCGGGAGCGAACAGTAGTGTTTGCATCTGGCAGCTGCGACGGAGTAGATGCTTCGCGCTTCGCTCCAACACCGGAGATGATCGAGCGAGGTACGGTGTTGCGGTCTCAATTGGACATCCCTTCACAGGCACCCGTCATTGGTTTTCTCGGCCGGCTAACCCGGGATAAAGGCATTCCGGAGTTGGTGGAAGCATTCTTGCAACTGAAGGGTCCATTCCCGGATCTCCGGCTATTGTTGCTTGGCCGTTTCGAAGATGAAGACCCGCTTCCGCCGGAGACAAGGAAATGTTTAGAGACGCATCCCGACGTAGTCTTTCCAGGTCTGGTCGAGGATACCCCTCCCTATTACGCACTGATGGATGTCCTAGCGCTACCAAGCCACCGCGAAGGATTTCCCACTGTGGTTTTGGAGGCGCAAGCCGCCGGCAAACCCGTGGTGGCCGCACGGTCAACTGGGTGCGTTGACTCCATTGTCGATGGGGAGACCGGCCTACTTTTCCCCGTAGGTGATGTAGCAGCGCTTACCGATGCGTTGGCGCGTGTCCTCGCTGACAAAGCGTTGGCCGGTAAGATGGGGCGCGCTGGGCGTGAGCGAACAAATTATAAGTTTCGACAACAACCAATCCGCGAAGCCCTCCGCTCGGAGTTTCTCGGAGTTTTGCAAGCGAGAAATCTGCACGTATGGAAGAGGCCTCGCGTAGAAGCAGCAGATTGGGAGGCGAAGTACAGTGAATAGCAGTGCCCGAGAAAAATCAAAGAGAATGCTTGATGTCATTGTCTCGGGGACTGCACTGATAGTTTTTTGCCCGGTCCTTGCATTGATCGCACTGGCAGTCTGGGCAAACATGGGACGGCCTATCCTGTTCCGCCACACGCGGCCAGGCTATAAAGCGAAACCGTTTGTCTTGCTTAAATTCAGGACGATGACAGATGCCTGCGACTCTGAGGGGAACCTTTTGCCTGACCCTGATCGCCTAACTCGACTAGGAAAGGTTTTGCGACGCTGGAGTCTCGATGAGCTCCCGCAATTGTGGAATGTGTTCAAAGGCGAAATGAGCCTGGTAGGTCCGCGCCCTTTGTTGATGGACTACCTGGAAAAATACACATCTGAACAGGCCAGACGCCATGACGTGAAACCCGGGCTGACCGGGTGGGCGCAGCTACATGGCAAACAGGACCTGCTTTTTAGCAAGAGATTTGAGATGGACGTGTGGTACGTGGACAATTGGCATTTCCTTCTGGACTTGAAGCTGATTCTTCTAACTATTCTGAGTTTGCACAAGCTGTCCGCCGCAGGAGCCACGCCCGATGTGGCCAAGACCGATGATCTTGGTCTTTTCGCAGTGATCCGCAAGAAAAAAGGCAGGGCTGAACGCATATCATGCCGCTGAGGGAAGGACGTCAGTGAATCTTATCGGCTGCAAAGCCCAGGTTTTGGCAGCAGGTGATCTGCACGACTTCTCGGAATGGGAAGAGTTAATAGACCAGGCGCCCATTTCGGATGTGTATTTCCGCCCCGGTTATGTCTGCGCATACGAAGCCGCGGGCCACGGCAAAGCTATTGGCTTGGTCCTCAATTCCAATCATGCGCAGGTGCTCGTACCCCTCCTTTTACGGCCCCTGTCAGATTTGCCCTTTGCCCAAGACGAACCTGGTTTTGATGTCGCCAGTCCGTACGGTTACGGCGGGCTGTTGCCACTTACCAGCGCGGAGCCACCAAGCCAAGCCGACGTGCGTGCGCTTCTTGATTCTCTAAAGCAATGGTGTCGAGACGCAGGCGTTGTCAGTTGCTTCATCCGCCTGCATCCTTTAATGGACCAAGATTGCTGGCTGGGCACAGCACTCTTGCATGAATCGGCAACCTCCCTCCACTATCAAGCCCAGACTGTTGCGGTTGACTTGACCAGATGGGATAGCGCGCTTCAGCGCATCGCAGGATTGGATAAGGGTATTCGACTGGATCTCAGTCGAGCCACGCGCATCCTCCGCGTTTCCTGGGGCGGTTCCGAAGTTCCATTGTCCGAAGCGCTCGTCCTGTTTCGGCAGATCTACGAGCAGAGAATGGTGCAACTGAATGCCGCCCCCCATTACTATTTTTCTGCCAAATATTACGGCTTTCTCGCCGAAAGGCTTGGGAGCAATGTGGGAGTCGCGCTAGCGTGGCTGGAGGAAGAGTTGGTAGGCGCAAGTCTTTTTCTGGCTGGCCGGGAATTCGCCCACTATCACCTCAGTGGCACGAACGAAAAAGGTCGCAAATTCGGGGCAACGACACTGCTCATTAACGCCGCGGCCCTGTGGGCTCGGCAGCGCGGCTGTGAGCTCTTGCACCTTGGTGGAGGCGTATGCGGTGAAGATGGCGTCTTCAAGTATAAGAAGGGTTTCGGCGGACCACGATTCCACCACCATACTTTGCACGTTATTGCGGACGAATCGCGTTATCAAGAGTTGATGGAGAGACGCCTCAGATCTGAGTCGCTTCCTCCACCGCGCCAGGGTTTTTTCCCTCAATATCGAGCTTAGACTGGGCCCACGATGTCGCCATGGGCGGAGCGGTGGCTTGCGCTTCGAGGCAAACCACTCTACGCCACAGCAACTATTTCGCGTGAGCTAGCCGCGCACATCTCTCAATTGGTCGAATTCAAAAGTCGTCTGTACGCGGCGGCTCAATGAGATAAAGGAGGATTCTGCCGATGAACAACCTGAGCTTTCAGATTTCAAGGGTGCTTCTGCTGCTGCGCGCCGGACAGTTCGCAACGGCGCTGGCCAAGGTGCGTGAGAGAATCTACTCGAATACCGTGCGCTACTGTCTACGTCGTGATCTGTCACAGCCGTTCGAAGCTCCGCCGGCACAAATTGCTATCACCGTGCGTCCCATCGAAGAAGGAGACGCCGCTGCTTTGTTTCGCTCGGAAGGTTCTCATGTGCCCGCGGACGAAATCGTCGATCGGACGGGGAGAATGGATATCTTCCGGCAGAGAATTCCTACGGGCTATGTGGCGATCGACCCCAATGGAGTACCGTGCTATGCCCAGTGGCTGATGAGCCACGTCGACAATGATCGGATCCAGAGGTTCTTCAAAGGCCTCTTTCCGGTCTTGCACCCGAACGAGGCCTTGCTCGAAGCAGCATTCACCCCGGAAAGCCACCGTGGGTTGCGAATCATGCCACGTGCGATGGCCCTTCTCGCCGAAAAGGCTACAGATTTCGGAGCGCGTTACGTGATCACCTTCGTCGCCGAGGGGAACACTCCTTCACTCAAAGGCTGCAAGCGGGCTGGCTTCGTGCCTCATTATTTGTTAAAGGAAGAATGGCGATTGTTCAGTCGGCGCTTAATTGCTACTCCTCTACCCGAAGGCACTCCCTATCCATTCGATAAGAAGGAGTCAACGCCTAGGCCAGTCACAACCTCGCCTTCTACTGGCGCCTCGATCTCAGTTAGCTCGGTGCACTAGGCGGCAGCTCCTGGTCTGAGTAGCGAACCTTGTAGCTCGTTGTGCAAGGGCTCTCCCAGTTCTAGCCATCTGGAGTATGACAAAGCTTAGAAGTCGGAAACTGGGAATCACCACCTCCAGCTGACACATATTTCACCTTCCGTAGGAATCGTCGAGCACAGCCGCTTTCCCCTCAATGGGTCGGCGGCGCTACGCCAAGGTAGCGAATTGCTCTCATGTCAAACACTTGCGATTGGAGTCAAACTGAGTGCGAATTTTGCACGTTATTGGAGGGCTGAATCGCGGCGGTGCGGAAACCTGGCTTGTCCAGACACTTCGGCACATAGACAGAACGAAGTACCAATTCGACTTTCTTGTGCATACAGAGCAGCCGTGCGCCTACGACGATGAGGTACGCTCACTCGGCGCTCGCATCATAGCGTGTCTCTCGCCTTCTGATCCGGTTCGATACACTCGTAACTTCCTACGTATCCTTCGAGAAACTGGCCCTTATGATTGTGTTCACAGCCATGTTCACCGCTTTAGCGGATATGTCCTCACACTCGCTCGGCTGGCTGGTGTGCGTGTGCGCATAACGCATTCACACACCACAGATAAAGAGAGAGAGAACAGACGTCAGTTTTATCGGCTTGCAATGACTAACCTGCTGAAGATAGGTGCAACTGCTGGATTGGCCGTAAGTGACAAAGCTGCTACGTCGTTGTTTGGGGAAAATTGGAAAACAGACCCAAAGTGGCGGGTATCTCATTTAGGAATTGATCTGGAACCGTTTGCGAGACCAGTGGACTCTCACAAGCTAAGGGCAGAGCTGGGGATCCCGGTGCAGGCATTTGTAATCGGTCACGTGGGTCGCTTCGCTCCCCCAAAGAACCATACTTTCCTCTTAGATATAGCGAAGCATGTCTGTGCAACCAATGTCGAGGCAATCTTTGTATTGGTAGGTGACGGGCCGTTCCGCAACGCGATGGAAATCAAAGCCGAGAAGCTTGGGATTTCCCAACATGTGAAATTCGCGGGCAACCGAGATGACGTAGCCCAGCTCATGAAAGGCGTGATGGACGTGTTCTTGTTTCCCTCACTCTATGAAGGGTTTCCGCTAGCCTTATTGGAGGCCCAGGCCGCCGGCTTGCGATGTTTCATAACGGATACGATTTCAGCCGAGACTGATATTCTCCCCCAACTTGTAACTCGTCTCTCTCTGGAAGATAGCGCAGGTGCCTGGGCCGAGTCCGTGAATAGAGGACAACCTTCAACTGAGAGATGTTTTCAGCCAGACGCAATGCGCGACTTCAGCATCGATGCGGCAGTGAGCCGCTTATGCAATGTTTATGACGAGGAGTAGCGCTATCCAAATACGTTTGCTTGGCCGTATGCCGCTCAACCGCATCTATAACTGGCGGCTATTTGTCGTCGCCTCTGTTTTTTTGGCTTCTAGTCTGATGTGCTGGAGCGTGGTGGTTGAGGGCCCAAAGCTAACGCTGGCCATCGCCATCATTCCTTTGGTTCTCCCCTTCATGGTCGCTTACGCAGCGATGACGGAAAGCGGGATCATGGATCCTGCCGCTCTGTTCCCAGCCTTCTTTGGTATGTATAACGGGATCCCGTTAATTGGATTTTTGTCCGATGATGTTCGGAATAACCTTGCTTACCCTGTGAAGTTTGATCCATACGTTTTCTTTCGGGCAGGGCTAATTTCCGCTCTGGGAGCAATCTTCATTGCCATCACCTGGGCTGTCTGGAAGCCCCTTGCGCACAAGCGCCTCCCAATCCGCGACGTGACTGGTTGGTTCAAGACGGGCATAATTTGCTACGCAATCGGAATTTTGCTGTACTTCCTTCAGTATCTCCAGCTTGGCGGGTATTGGGCTGCACTCGCGATTGAACGCACGAGACGATTCGAAGTCATGGCGGAGAAAATCAGCTTGCCCTACTTCGCATTTGTGTTGGTCGGCCTGGTGATGACCACCGCTTCCGGCGACCAATCACGAAAACGGGCCGCCGCCATCCTGATGACTGCGCTATGGTGCGCGCTAGTCATGGTGCAGGGTGACCGCAGACTTATGCTGCAGACCGTCTTGGCGGTCCTTAGTGCCGCCACGTTTCTCGTGGCCAAGTCAACCAGAATACGAATGAAACATCTGGTGATTGTGCTCGCTGCTTACACAGCACTCGCGGTTGCAGGTCAGCTCAGGGGACAGATCCCTGGGCTCCTGTCTGACAGCGGCTCGCAACACAAGGTACTCGACCCCAGCAAGGACAAGCCCTTGCTGGACAGCGTCACCCCAGGAAACGCAGAGTTTGGGGGCCCTTTCCTGTCCGTGCTATACAATGTAGAACACGTCACAGATTACTGGTTAGGGAAATCTTACATCGATACCATTCCCTGCATACTCCCCCGGATCATCTACCATTCTAAGCCACCCTCGCCGGCGACGGAACTTGCGAACGAAGTCCACCGGGGTCGCATTTTCGGTTTCGCCGCAGCTGGGTGGGGCTATAGTCCCATTGCCGAAGCCTTTCTAAATTTCGGGATCTTGGGTGTCTGCGTCATATCCTCTATTTGGATGGGCGCCTTTATTTCCTTAAGTCGGTTGCGGAATTACAGGTGGGGGTTGGTGATAGCCGCGGTGCTGACGCCAGAAACTATTAACGCGAACCGCATCGATTTCAGGACGGTCTATCTGGAGGCCTTTTCCTGCACCGTGGTAGTCATCATATCAGCATTAGTCGCGAAAAGCTTGTATCAGGTATCTTCTAGCCGGTCGCGGCATCGGGTAGCGGAAGCAAGAACACTCCATCAGGGCTTTCATCAGCCGAATGATCTCAAATGTCCGTAATTGTGACCGATCGGCAAGATTTTCAAGCTTTTCGGCTTTGAGTCCCATCTGGTGGCGCAACATCACCACTTGCTTCCATCTTCAGCATGATGCGCACTTGCCCCTGGGGAGCCGCAACGTTCTGCATACGTTATGCAATTGACCATTGCCCTCGAGCAACGTTTCTATCGCACGCCTGACGGTCAGTACTGGACCGCGTCGCTCTATCCCCGGTCCTTTTGGTCTAGGTATCTGGCGGTTTTCGACGGCCTGAAAATTCTCGCACGCGTCCACGAAGCTTCATCTGTGGCCGAGACCTGGAAGCGCGTGGATGGAAGTGGCGTTTCGTTTGCAGCAATCCCTGCGTATGTGGGCCCATGGAGCTTCGTACGTAGCGTCCGGCACGTGCGTACGGCCGTCGCGCGCGGGGTTGCGGACGATTCCGCCATGCTGTTGCGCGTTCCGGGGCTAGTAGCGACTCTGGCATCCTCGGCCATGCGGACGGGCCGCCCCTATGGCGTTGAAGTGGTGGGCGATCCCTATGACGTGTTTTCACCAGGCGCGAATTCGCACCCGTTCCGGCCGTTCTTCCGCTGGTGGTTTTCACGCACCCTGAAAGCACAGTGCAGGAGAGCGGCATGCAATCTGTACGTCACTGAGCAGGCGTTGCAGCGCCGCTATCCCCCGGCAGCCCAACGGGCCAAAGGGGTGCCGGAGCAATACGGAGAGAATTTCTCAATTGGCGTCTCCGATGTGGAGCTCGACGACGCCGCTTTCGCCGCCGACAGTGATTTGTCGCCATGCGTCCCACCTCCAGCCAACGCTAGGGGAAAAGGACGATTTCGCATCGTATTCGTCGGTACGCTGGAGGCTGGGTACAAGGGCTTCGACGTGCTTGTCGCAGCTTTCGCCCAGTGCGCGCGTGCGGGCCTGGACGCCGAGCTAACCATCATCGGGACTGGTAGGCAAAAATCGGTATTCGAGTCCCTGGCACGGCGCCTGGCAGTGTCGGATCGGCTGACATTTCTGGGTTCGCTGCCCGCCGGCGAACCCATCCGGCGGCGCCTCGACGCTAGCGACGTCTTCGTGTTGCCCTCTCGGCAAGAGGGCCTGCCGCGTGCGTTGGTCGAAGCAATGGCGCGCGGACTGGCGTGCATCGGGACGCGCGTAGGCGGCGTGCCAGAATTGCTGCCGGAGTGCGCCGTCGTCGCCCCGGGTGACGCAGATGAGCTTGCTGGTAGGATTCTAGAATTTGCCGCGAACCCGACACGGAGAGCGGAGCTGGGAGCGCAGAACCTGGCGACCGCCCGGCGTTATCATGAGGACATTCTGCAGCCCAGGCGAATTGCGTTCTATCAACGCCTTCGTGACCTCACCGTCGCTTGGCAACGAGAAGCTGCGAACTCTCGAATCGCGCCTACTCGACCCAACCGCGCATGCGCGTAACATGACAAAGATGAGTGGGTGGAACATTGTTACTTCTGAACTCTCCTCATGGGGCACGGTAACTCACGGAAATCCGATTAACCAATCTAATGCCAGCCTAGTGGGAGTTGGATCTTTCTCAAATGGGCTTCGCTAAATCCTGGTCCGCGCGATTTACCCATATTTCTGGAGGACCTATGTTGAATTCCCTCGCACTTATGATCGTTCTTGCAATCTTCGCAGTGCTTTTCCCAACCAGCCTTTTTTGGGGAGTTCCCCCAAGTGGGGTAAGCCCGGCCAATGCAGTCGCCCCAGACAACGTTCCCCCCGGATTGCAGTTCTATGTCTCTACCACGGGCAACGACGTCAACAATGGAACGAGCTTGTCAACGCCGTGGCGGACGATTCAGAAGGCCATGAACAGCGCCACGCC
>Ga0209701_10001859_pt1 | contig 13693 bp, 14 predicted proteins | sample CZO8metaG_4_FD_188356 | JGI IMG/M metagenome (GOLD analysis project Ga0209701, IMG submission 188356) | Vadose zone soil microbial communities from the Eel River Critical Zone Observatory, Northern California, USA - CZOApr15con2H3.8 metaG... | ecosystem: Environmental > Terrestrial > Soil >...
TTATTCAAGGCGAAAAGCTATTCGATATGGTTGTTCGCATGGAACCGCAATTCCGTTCGAACGCCCGAGACATCAGTAACTTGCTCGTGCCCGCTCCCGGCGGCCAGCAAATTCCGCTTTCCGAACTGGCAACCATTCGCCAGGCTTCCGGCGCTTCGTTCATTTATCGCGAAAATAATTCCCGTTACATTGGTATCCAATTTTCCATCGAAGGCCGCGAAATCGAAGGCACGGTAAAACGCGGCCAGCGCAACGTCGCCCAAAATGTTCATCTCCCTGAAGGCTATCGAATGGAATGGGGTGGCGAGTACAGTGAACTGGTCGAAGCCAAATCCCAGCTTTACCTTATCGGGCCGCTGGCAGTCTTCCTGATTTTCATGATTCTCTTTGGTTTGTACGGCAACCTTAAATTCCCCATCGCTATTGCCGTCGGCGTGGTTCTCACTCAACCCGTCGGCGCGTTAATCGCTCTCAAACTCACGCACACTCCGCTCAGCGTCTCCAGTTTCCTCGGACTTCTCGCGCTCCTCGGCGTTTCCGTGCAGACCGCCGTTATTCTCGTCAGCTACATCAACAAACTGCGCCTGGAAGGCCGCACTATTCGCCAGGCAACACGCGAAGCCTCACTGCTGCGCCTGCGCCCCATCATGATGACCGCCCTGGTCGCCTGCCTCGGCCTGCTGCCCGCTGCCATCTCTACCGGCGTCGGCAGCGACACGCAAAAGCCCTTCGCCATCGTAGTCGTCGCCGGGCTCATTTCCCGCCTGGTCCTCGGCTTCTTCATCAACCCCGTCCTCTACGAAGTAGCCGCCCGCGAAGGCGACCGCCTCCAAGTCTAATCATTCATCATCCTCATTTGACCTATCGATCACGCGATTTTTGTGCCGCAGTTTCTTCCTCATTCCGGTGTAGCGGCCACCTTCAGGCGGCCATCTTGCGCTTGCTCCGTCTATCTCCCGCCGGTGTCGCAGGCAGGGTCTTCAGACCGCTTCTTTATCCGAATCGTTCTCCGCGCCCTCCGTGCTCTTATCTCTTTGCCCTCTGTGTTAAATTCTTTCTTAGATTCCACGCGGAGGAACAAAATGTCCGAACCAAGTTACGAAGAACTGAAAGCCCAACTCGAACAAGCACAAAAACAGCTCGGCGCAAAAAAGAGCGGCGCCCTCGATTTTCGTGTAGGCGAAAAAGGCGGCGTCAGCGTCTACGGCCTGGGACGCTTCCCTGTCACTCTTTATTATGAACAATGGACTCGCTTGCTCGGCGCCTCCGGCGAGCTAAAGGCCTTCCTCGAAGAACAAAAGTCCGCAGGAAAACTCAAACTCAAGGAGTAGTTCAGGGAGGCGGCTCCAGTAACTCAGTGGCTTGTCGAAGCTGTTGCGGATACTGCGAATTTTTGCCGGAGGGGTTCGACGATCAGGACCGAATCCATGGTTGACGAATGAATTGCAAGAAGTTTGTGGAGCGCAACATCGGCACCCGCACCGTCACCCGATTCGCGCTTCGCGTGCGCCATCAGCTCTAAGGAAAATGCATCATCGCTCGCTTGTTCCAGCTCAGAAAGCGCTTCTGGGAACTTCTTCTGTTCCAGCAGCCACGCGCCACGCAGCGAGTGCAACTGCTCGCCGATAAACTCATTCTCAGTCGCTTCATATCTCTGCTGCATCACCCGTATACACACATCTGCCATCGCCGGATTTCCGGCATGGAGAGATCGCACTCCGCGCCAGCGGCGAATCACCGCCATGTGCTCATCGTGCGTGATCGTTGCCAGATCCGCATCGTCGCGAATCGCATCTTCCGCCGCGTCCAGATGTTTCAGCGCTGCAAGATCGTCCGTTTGATATTCGGCCATTGCTTCCTGAAAACCCGCCTGCAGGTCGGCGTACTTGCGCGCTTTCGCTTCCGCCGCCAGTGCCGCGTATTCCCGATCGGCGAATCCGTACAAATTGTCGCGAACATAACTCAATGCGATTGAGGAGCGGTATTCCAGGCTGCGCCGCGGATTCGCCGCCAGCTGCGCGGATTTGTGATAAGCCTCGCGCGCCGCATCCTGATTGCCCAGCATCGCGAACACATCTCCCAACTCGTGTTGCGACGGTCCAAACGACGGATCCTTTTTCAGCGCCGCTTCAAAGTGTGCGCGCGCTTCATTGTATCTGCCGGCCTTGAAAAGGATATCTCCGTACGAGTCTTCTGGATTCGCATCCGTCGGCATCGCCGCCACGTAGCGCTGCATCAATGTTTCCGCACGCGCCATATCGCCCATTGCCGCGTAGGCGTAACCCAGTCGATTCAAAACCGGGGTGAACTCCGGATCGAGCAGCAAGACCTTTTCAAACAATGGAACCGCCCGTTGCTGATCTCGCTGATCCACAAACCACCGTCCCGCGAGATATAAAATAAATTTGTCATCGGATTCGCGTTTCGTTAAATCGTTCAGGTTGGAAATCGCCGCGATCTGGTCGTTTTGTTTTTGTTCTGCGCTCCAGCGCACAAACAGCATTTCGCTCGGCGAACTTTTTCCCGCCAGCCTTTGCGCGTGTGCCAAGGCGTCCGCAGCTTCATGCGCATCCGTAGCAAAATATGCAAGCAAGCTCCAGCCCGCTGCGAAATTCGCATCTTCACCGACTGCCGTCCGCAAACTTTTCAAACATTCATCCAGCCGGTAGTTTCCGCTCAAAATAATCGCCTGGCCAAAAAGCTCTCGCGCATGCTCGGACTTCGTTGTCAGACGCATTTGTTCCATGCGTGAGTTAGACAGCGGTTTCGGAGCGGGCTGAGCCGCCGGCTGCTGCGCGAAATCCGGCGCAGCGCAAAACACCCATACTAACGCCGACAAAATAAGCCTTTCGCCCTTCATTCCGAACTCTCCTAACCACCGGTTACAACGTCATTTCGATGCTAGCAGCAACCGGATTTGCCGCTGCCTGTACCGATGTACAGTTGCCGCGCAACAGTCACGCGCAGGAGGTGAACAAGAGCATATATAATGTGCAATTGCGAACCGGGGAGGCGAGATTGCCATGAAATTGCGGCACTTTGGACGCACAGGGTGGCAGGTCAGCGAAATCGGCTACGGCATGTGGGGCATGGCGGGATGGACCGGTTCGCAGGATGCCGAGTCGCTGGCTTCGCTGCAGCGCGCCATCGATCTGGGCTGCAACTTTTTTGATACTGCGTGGGCCTATGGCGATGGCCACAGTGAAGAGTTGCTCGGCAAAGCGCTGCGCGCAAATCCTTCCAAAAAATTATATGTCGCGACTAAAATTCCGCCGCAAAATCGCCAGTGGCCATCGAGACGTGAGTTCACGCTCGATGTATCGTATCCGCCGGAATATGTTTTCGAGTACGTGGAAAAAAGTCTGCGCAACATTGCAACTGACACGCTGGATTTAATTCAGTATCACACCTGGGAAGACAGATGGCTCGCTGATGAACGCACGGTACGCACGATCGAAAAATTACGCGAGAGCGGAAAAGTCCGTGCCATCGGAATCAGCTTGAATCGCTGGGAACCGTGGAACGGAATCCGCGCGGTGAAATCCGGATTGGTGGATGCCGTGCAAGTGATCTACAACATTTTCGACCAGAATCCCGAAGACGAACTCTTTCCGGCGTGCCGCGAAAAAGATGTCGCGGTAATTGCGCGCGTTCCGTTTGATGAAGGTTCGCTGACTGGAACGCTGACTCTCGAAAGCAAATGGCCGAAAGAAGATTGGCGCAGCACATATTTCGTGCCAGAAAATCTGCGCAGCAGCGTGGAACACGCCGACGCGTTGAAATATCTAATTCCGGCTGGTTCTTCCATGCCGGAAATGGCGCTGCGATTCATTCTAAATAATTCTGATGTGAGCACGATTATTCCTGGCATGCGAAAAATCCGCAACGTCGAAGCAAATATCGCCGCCAGCGATAAAGGCCCCGTGCCCGGCGCGCTGCATTCAGAATTGCAAAAACATCGCTGGGATCGCTCACCGACCAAATGGAGCCAGTGAGAACGGCCGCCAGTTAAGGAACAGTTGTCGATTTTTCTTACCGCTGCGGTGAAAGAATTCGTGATGAGTTTTTATCAGGAGCACATTGTTCCGCACCTGGTGAAACTGGCGATGCGCAATCGCGAGCTTGAGCCTTATCGCGAACGTGTGCTGGCGGGAGCAGAAGGCCGCGTACTGGAGATTGGAATTGGCGCGGGCCCGAACCTGGAATTCTATCCGGCCAGCGTGAAAGAAATTCTGGCGTTGGAACCCTCGGCAAAATTGATTGCGATGGCGCAGCGCGCCGCCGGAAAATCTTCCGTTGCCGTGAAATTCTTGGAAGCTTCGGCCGAAGCGATTCCGCTGGTGCGCGGCAGCGTGGACACCGTAGTGATGACCTGGACATTGTGTTCCATTCCCGAGGCGCCGCAAGCGTTGCAGGAAATGCGGCGCGTCTTGAAGCCGGGCGGACGCCTGCTGTTTGTGGAGCATGGGCGATCGCCGGACGCCGGCGTCAGAAAGTGGCAGGATCGTTTGACGCCGATATGGAAGCGCTTCGCCGGAGGGTGCCACTTGAACCGGCCGATTTCTGGGTTGCTGGAGCAGGCGGGTTTTCACGTCACGCACCTGACCGCCGGCTACATGAAGCGCGGGCCAAAGCCGATGACGTTTCTGTATGAGGGCAGCGCGTCCCGCGACTAAGCGGTTTGTTTGAGGGCGCGTTCGACGAGGGTGAGGCAGCGCTCGGCTTGTTCGCGCAAGAGTTCTTCCTGTTCGCCGCGTTCGCGTAGGCCGCTGTGCAGCTCGTCGGCAATGGCGAGAGCGGCGAGGACCGCTGCTTTCTGGGTGTCCACGGTGCTGGTAGCGTCCGAGATGGTGCGCATTTTTTCATCCACATAGGCGGCAAGTTTCTGCACGTAGGCGGCATCGAGTTCGCCCGCGATGGAATAAGTCTGCCCGTAAATCTGGACTCTGGTGGGTGGCATGTGCGTTTGGCGGCGAGGCCAAAAGGAAAGGTAGCACAGAAAAGTGGGGAGTGAGCAGTGGGCGGTGGCAACCGACACGGCCAGGAACCCGGCAGGCGGCCGCTACAACGGCCAAACCACAGCGTTCTTGGGGCTACGGCAGGTAGGCGGCGGTGGAGGTTGGGGTGAAGTCGAAGCGGATTACGGTGGAGGACGGAAGAGTGGAGGCCGAGGCTCCGGAAGAAGCGGAGGAGCGAGACGGGGAAGATGGCGCGCCGAACTGCCATTGTTGGGCGGCTTTTAGGGCCAGGTCGGCGAAGAATTGGCTGGGAGCGGGAGCGGCTAATTCGGCGGAGGAGACGGTGCCGTCAGGATTGAGTTGCACGCGGACGTTGATGCGCACGGTGCCATGGATGGTGGAGCGGGATTTTTCGGAAACTTGCGGTAGGACTTTGCGGATGATGGACGGGGACGCGGGATTTACGTTTGCTGGCGCGTGCGTTACCAGCGCGGCCGAAGGTGGAGGGGCAGCGGGCGCCGATGGAGTCGTGTTGCGCGAGGAAACCGACGGACTCGGCGATTCAGATTTTGGCGACGGACTGTTTCTGTTGATGTGCGAATTCGTGGTGGCGGAATTCAGTTCAGGGGAATTTTTGGGCGAGGCTGGCGCGGAGTTTGTTTTTGAATTCGCGGCGTTTGCGGAATTAGAAGATGGTGGTGGACTTGTTTTGGCGGCGGCAGAGGGTTTTTCTGCCGGCGTAGAGGAAGCGCTGGAGTTGGCGGAATTGGGCGCGGCGGATTTGGACGAACGGAGGATCAGGCGCGGCACGAAGATGATGGCCAGGATGACGGCGGCGGCTGCGCTGACCAGAAAAAGTTTATTCGAACGCGGCTGCGGATTGGGAGAGATAACGCGGCGCGCGCTGCCGATGGTGGCGTTGACTTGTGGAAGTGAAGTGACGGGAATCGGCGCGCGCGAGGCTTGCGGCGCAACGCTCCGGGAGGCGTTGGGCGAAACTGGGGAAAGCGGCACCGCAAGAGGATCGATTTCTGGAAGCGGTTGGCGCTGAGCGGCCCGAGAATGCGTCGACGGGGACGCGGCGGAAGGCGAGTCGACCGCGGCGATCAGGGACTCGGGCGAGTTAGGCGCCTCGGGTGGACGAATATATGGGGAGTCTGCAGGTAGGTGATTTTCATAAGAAGCGGCGACTTCGTTCAAGGTGGGCTTGCGCTTTGCGACATAGGATGGGTCAAGAACGGAGCGTACCTGGTCGAGGGTAATGCGTAGCGTGGCGTCTTCGACGAGAGCCGAGCGAACGATTTCTGCGTAGGGCGCGGGGAGTTCGGGAAGAACGAAGCGCCCGGATGGACGCTGCTGCGGCAAAATTTTGCTTAGCGTTTCGCAGATGGAGATGCCGAGAGACCACATGTCGGAGGCGGGGAAAAGTACGGATTCGGGCGCGGCAAACGGAGCGGCGAGCGGCCAGGTGGAAGCGGATTCTCCAGCGGGCACGATGCGGTCGGCGGATAGCTTGACGTTATCGCCGGTGGCGTGAATGTTGGAAGGCTTGATGCCGGCATGCACGAAACCACTTTGGTGTAGAAAATCGAGCGTGGGAAGAACCGCGGCGAGCATACCGCTGGTTTCGTCTGGTGTGAGGGCGCGGCGGGGAAGAAGCTGGCCGAGATCTTCGTCGGCGCGATCGGTGACGATGTACAGGCACTGGGAACCATCTATGGCGCAGCGGCCGAAATGGTGGATGCGAAGAAGTCCGGGATGAGAAAGAGCAGCGGCGGCGCGCCAGTGTTCGAGTTGCAGGTCGGAGGTGGCGGGATCTTCCGGAATTAATTTTATGGCGACGTCGGGAGCGGGATCTCCGGGCTGCACGGGTTCCGAGGTGAGGAAGACCGCGGAATTCTGCGAGACGCCAAGAAGCTTCCGGAGCGGGAAACGGCCGTCCGCGAGCTGGCCCAAAAGATGTTGCGTCGTTGCTGACATCGTGCACCGCCGGTCCGCGCGCGGGGTTGCGTGCGGCAGAATGTAATGATAGCGAAACAGAATTCGGGCTAAACGCGCAAGAGAAAATGTTGCGCGCGATCAGGCCGGGGAGGCTTGTTGGAATTGTGATGGCAAGAAGCGGGAAAGGAAAGAGGGTTGTGCGAAAGAGATAGCTGGTCCGCGGTGCAGTGCGGATATGGATGAAAAACAGGCGCGTGAAACTGCTACAGAAAAAGGGCGCCGGATAAAGCCGCCGCTACGCTATGTGAATGCGGCGACGGAACACCCTTCGCTTAGGAGCCCATTAGGAAGAGGGGCTTGTTAGCGAAGCTGGTGTATTGCGGGCGAAGACGCTCGGTGTTGTATTGCTCTTTTACGTTGACGAATTTTTTTGTGGCGGTGATGGTGCCTATGGGCACATTGTCGTAGCGCCCTTCTTTAAGGACCACGAGGCGGCCGAAAGTTTTGTTGAGAATGAGGTCGAGCGCGAGATTGCCGTAGGCCATGGGCACGATGGAATCGAGAGCGTCGGGATCGCCGGAGCGGACGAGGTAGCCGAGTTTCTGGCTAATGACTTCGATTTTCTTGCCCTTGTTGAATTTGGCCGAGCGATTTTTTACTTCTTCGGCGACGATTTCGCCGATGCCGCCCAGTTTTTTGTGGCCGTAGGCGTCCGCGGATTCACTCTCGAAGATCATTTCCCCGCCTTCGAACATGGCCCCTTCGGAAACCAGTACGGTGGCGTAGTGGCTGGGATTTTTGTGGCGGTCGGAGACTAGGCGCTCGGTAAGATTGTCGATGTCGAATTTGTGTTCGGGAATAACGCAGCGATGCGCGGCGCCAGCCATGGTCGGTAGCATGGCGGTGAAACCGGCGTAGCGGCCGAAAACTTCGATGACCAGAAAGCGTTCGTGCGAGCCCGCGGAGGTGCGCAGATCGTTGGTCAGCTGAATGGTGCGCGTGACGCAAGTGCTGAAGCCGATGCAGTAATCGGTGCCGGGGACGTCGTTGTCCATCGTTTTGGGAATAGCGACTACCTTGAAGCCTTCCTGATGCAGGCGGACGCCGTAGCTGAGCGTGTCGTCGCCGCCGATGGGCACCATGTAGTCAATGCCCAGCCATTCGAGGTTTTTCAGGACTTCGGGAGTGAGATCGTTTTTCTCGGCGGAGTATTGAGATTTTAGATGTTCGGGGACGTTGCTCTTGCTGGTGCGGCCAGGGTTGGTACGCGAGGAGTGCAGGAAAGTACCGCCGGTGCGACCGGCGCGATTGACGATGTCTTCGGTGAGCAGCTGGAAATTTTCCGAGTTGTCGTAGGATTTGTCGCGCACCATTTCAATCAGACCGCCCCATCCGTGGCGGAAGCCGATGACTTGATAGCCCTCGCGGAGCGCGCGGAACGTGACGCCGCGAATCGCGGGATTGAGGCCGGGGACGTCGCCGCCTCCGGTGAGAATGCCGATGATGCCCTTCTTGGTGTTGACGTTAGCCATGTTGAGCCCTCAGGGTGAATTCGAACTGATAATTTTACACGGAGTTAGCAGGAAACCGGAGAGCAAACGCACTATTCAGCAAGGATCGGAGGGTTTATGCAATTCACGGCAAAGGTACTGAAGGTTCTGGTGTGCGTGGCGTTGGGATTGGCGTTGAGTGGCCCGGTACTTGCGTGGAACGACCGGGGACATATGACGGTGGCGTTTATCGCGTACAAGCAATTGACGCCCACAACGCGCGATCGCGTCAATGCGCTGCTGAAGCTAAATCCGAAATATAGTGATCGGTCGGCGACCGTGACAAGCAAGCGCCTGGCTCGTCGGCGGATGACAAGAAGTACGGTGCTGGCTTCGACCAGTGCCGATCCGCTGAAGTCCCACGATCTGACCTGGCTAACTGCACTTGGTGGGAGACGTTCATCAGCCGCTGCATGCTTCGACGCGCGTGAGCAGCACCGACCCGAACCGAGATTCCGGCGGCAATCTAGTCAAACTCAGTTGCACGAGTTGCGAATTGCATGCGTTTTGGGATGATCTGCTCGGCACCAAAAACAACTTGAAGACGGTGGTGAAGGCCGCGAGAAAATTGCAGGCGGCGGGGGCGGCTTTGGCAGCGAAGTCCGATGAAAAAGACTGGATTACGGAAAGTTTTATGGAATCACAGCAGACTGTATATGCCTCGCCAATTGTCGCGGGGAAATGGGCCGTTTACATTGACCGCCTCGTACAAAAAGAATGCGGGAAAATTGGCGAAGGTGCGAGTAGAGTTGGCGGGAGCTCGATTGGCGAATTTGCTAAATACGGAGTTGAAGTAGCTCACGTCGTTACGAGTTTTGCCGATTGCGGAGCAAGAGAAAGAAGGCACGGCATCCCGTGCCCTATGGGAAAAACGCCACGCGATGACTAGAGCGGCCGGCGGATCCCTAGTTTGCGGATGCGGGCCTGCAGAGTAGTGCGTTTCATGCCTAGCATTGCAGCGGCGCCGCGTGGTCCGGCGATACGCCATTGGGTTTGCCGCAGAGCGCGCAGGATATGCTGACGTTCGGCTTCTTCCAGTGTGGCCACCGGCGCCGCTGCGGAAATGGCGAGCGGAGATTCCTCGACGGGCGCGGCCAACGCGTTGCGCAATTCAGAGAGCGGCACGCGCAGCTCCTTGCCGGGAGAAAGAATGACCGCGCGTTCGAGAAGGTTTTCCAGTTCGCGAATATTTCCCGGCCAGGAATAGCCGACCAGCGCGTCCATGGCTTCGGACGGAACATACTGAACGATTTTGTTGAGACTGCGACTGAATTTCTGCACGAAGTAGCGGACCAGCAGTGGGATGTCTTCGCGGCGATCTCGCAGCGGCGGAATTTGAATCGGAAAAACGTTCAGGCGATAGAAAAGATCGCTGCGGAATTTGCGCTCGGCGACCAGGCGGCTTAAATCCGCATTGGTAGCGGCGACTACGCGAGCATCTACACGCACCGTGCGGGTGGCGCCGAGGCGTTCGAATTCATGCTCCTGCAAGACGCGCAACAATTTAGGCTGTAATTCCAAAGGAATATCGCCCACTTCATCAAGAAAAATAGTGCCCTTATCGGCGAGTTCGAAGCGGCCAACTTTCTGCGCAATGGCCCCGGTGAATGCGCCGCGTTCGTGGCCAAAGAGTTCGCTCTCCAGCAACCCACTGGGAATGGCCGCGCAATTAATTTTGACGAAAGTACGTTCGCGGCGCGGACTTAAATTGTGGATGGCGCGCGCGATCAGCTCTTTGCCGGTCCCGGTTTCGCCGAGAATCAAAACAGTGGTGTCGCCGGGAGCAGCCAGCTCCACCTGAGCGAGGGCGCGCTTGATGGCGGGGCTTTCACCCACAATTTCCTCGAAATTAAATTCGCTGCGAATTTCTTCTTCGAGATAAAGTTTTTCCACCGCCAGTTTATTCTTGAGAGAATCGATTTCCTTGAAGGCCAGCGCGTTTTCAACGGCGATGGCAATCTGCGCAGCGACTCGATCGAGCAGTTCAGCATCGCCGTCGGTAAAGGCGTCGAGACGGCGGCTGGCGAGATTCAGCGTGCCGTAGGCGCGGCCTTTGCTGATCAGCGGAACGCAGCACACCGACGTGAGTCCTTTTTCGCGCAAGACGCGCACCAGTTCAGCGGGGAACTGATCCAGTTCCGCGCCATGAAAAATAGTGGGCTTTGCGGCACGCATGCAACGGCCGGCAGGCGACTGCTCGAGTGAAACGGTGACTTCTTTTCCGGCAAACAGAGAGTCCGAGCCGTCGAAATCCAGAGCGTGAATGCGCAGCCGGTTGGTTGACTGGTCGAGAAGCGCCAGGCTGGTGTAATCGTGATGAATGACGCGAGTAAGAGCTGAAACGATGCCGCGAAAAAGATCGCTCAGTTCGCGGCTGGTGACTAGGACATTGTTGATGTCCAACAAGACCTGCAGACGATCGCGCTGCTCGGCAAGTTGGTGCTGATAGGCTTGGGCGGATTCGAAGTTGAGAGCGTTGTCCACAGCGACAGCGACTTGCGCGGCCACGCGTTCCATGAACTGAACGTCGGAATCGGAGATGGCTTTTGGCAGCAAGCGGCCAAAGCCGATGGCGCCCAGGCGGCGTTGCGCGGTGGTCAGCGGCAAAGTCGCGAAGGAGCGAACGCCGGATTCGCGCATGCGAACCAGAAAATCGGGGAAGCGCGTCTCGGTAAGAATATCGTCGGAGACAAAAGGCTGCTGGGATTGCCAAACCCAGCCAGACGGATTGCCCTCGACGGATGTTTCCGATCCGACCGGCTTGCTATAACCTGCGTGGGTTTCGAGAACGTGCAGGCGCATGACATTTTTTTCGGGATCATGCAGCACTAGCGCCAGAAAATCGGATTCGACCACGGAATGAAGGCGCTCGGCCAATTCGTGGAAAAGCGTCTTTAGATCGCGATGCTGCGCAATGATTTTGCTGACGTCCAGCAGCGCTTCCAGTTGACGCCGGGAATGGTCGAGCACCGGGGACGGAGCGGCCTCCGGAAGAGAAATCGTGGGGTCCGCCATGAAACGAGAATAGCATTGCGCGCAGAGTCGCTCAACTGAACTTGGGGGTACAGAGTGGTGGCGCTATTCGAAGAACATGCGCGAGAGGCTTATACTGGCGACTTGAAGCGCAATGCAAGAATGGAAAGAAAATGCGACGGTTGATTCTTATTTTTTGCGGAGCTGTGCTGCTGCATGGATGCGGGCAGAAACCCAGTTCCGAATCGTGGGCTGAACGTCAGAATGATGCCAGCCGCGCGCGCAGTAGTCCGAGTGCAGGCACAGGACAGCGCTATGATCTTTCGCGCGATGAGGAGCGCGGCGGGCATACCTTGCGCAAGCATGTCGGACGCACCGATGATGAGTTGCGGCAACGGCTGGAGCGCGAACGCAATATTTCCGCAGCTTCGACATGGACGGATCGAGGCGCGGCAGAGGAAACAGTGGCAGCGGCGCTGCGAGCGGAACGCGGCAAAATTGAGAATTGGCAGAGGCGCGGCGAACGGCGGCCCAACCTGGCGTTGCATTTCGATGCCGGGCACGAGATTGGCCGGAGTCTGGTGCGCGGCGCAACGGAAGTTGTTCCATGCACCGAAGCAGTGATCGTTCTGCGCGCGGACGGCGAAGCGTTCTATGTGCTGACTACGTATCCGGAGACGCGATGACCAGCGGCAAGAAAAAACGGGCTGCAGGCAAGAGTGCGGCGGACTTCCCTGCCCTGCGGGAATTTTTTTCCGGATATTTGCATCAGGATTTTCAGGATGAATACGGATCAGCCGCCGGCGCCGCGAAAGCCTTTCGCAACGACGCTAGCGAAACCGAAACCGAAGCAGTTCGACGCGAGTGGAAGGCATGGCGCGCGGGGCTCGGCAAAGCGTCGACGGATGAAATCGCTGAAGCGGCGCGAAAACTTGGGGCCGCCTGGCAGCCGCAAACGCTCGAAGATCTGGATCACGTCGAAATGGCCCTAAACGCTACATAACCGAAATTCTGGATAGTGTCGTGATTTGCCCGCAGCGCCAGTGTCGATTTCGCTGGTTCCCAAACGACGAGTATGTAGGGGATCACTAACCCCCGAGGAGCAATACGATGAGATTCCTATGCTTGGTTTCCTTCGAACCACAAACGTTGGCTGCGCTTTCGCCTACAGAAAAAGCGGCTCTGGATCGCAATTCCCTGGCCTATAACGACGAGTTAAGCCGAAACAATCACTACATAGCCGCCGAAGCACTGGAGCCGGTGCGCAGCGCGCGTACCGTTCGAGTCCGCCATGGCAAAACGTCGGTTACCGACGGACCCTTCGCTGAAGCGAAGGAGCATGTGGGCGGTTTCATCTTGGTAGAGGCTGCCAACATGAACCAGGCTCTCGAAATCGCTGCAGGCATTCCGCTGGCTAAACTCGGCAGTATCGAAGTGCGCCCCATAATGAAGATCAATTTGTAGCCGCGCCAAAGACGGAGAATGGTAGGCTCGTGGGGACTCGAACCCCAGACCTCTACCGTGTCAAAGCGGCGTGATTAGCTACTTCCAACCACCTGAGAACCGTTGGGGACCGCCTAAGTACGCCTAAATACGTGTAAGCCAAAGTTCTTACAGGTGAAATTGCAGGTGAGCAATTTCCGCTCGAGTCGCAATTCGCATTTGCGTCAGGCCTCCGAGATCAGGAATGGAGAGAATATGGACGAGGGCGTGGATGAAAAGGATGCCGAACGCCTGCAGGATCACTTAACGTACGTAGGAAGACAATTGCAGGATCCGGAGACCGGGTATCGTCGGAAGGTCACGATCATTCGTAAGAAAAGCTGTGCAGCCGACTGCCAATGCCGCCACAACCTGGAGAGAAGCAGGCGTCTTGACTCCCGTTGCGGCTCTTAGCTGTGCGGCGGCGCGCAGATGATCACGAGAAATATCTGCAACGTGGACGCCGCGACTCTGCGTGAGAAGAGCTTCATATCGCACGGCCAGCAGATGGTTTCCGGAACGGTAGGGAACGACCAGGACTTCGAGCAAGGTAAGCGCCGATGTAACCAACTCCTTGCGGCCCGCACTCACTTCTCTAAAAAGGGGCTCAACCAGCGGAAGAAACCGGGCATGCTCTTCGATGAAATAGATAAAGATGGCCGTGTCCACCCCTACAGGGCCGCCGCCGAGATCGGCCATCAATCCCATGAGGCCCGTTCTCGTTCAACATGTTTCGATGGGTCAACTCCTCTCCAGTGCTCTTTGCCCAACCCCTTGAGATCAAGAATA
>Ga0209701_10001864_pt1 | contig 13676 bp, 11 predicted proteins | sample CZO8metaG_4_FD_188356 | JGI IMG/M metagenome (GOLD analysis project Ga0209701, IMG submission 188356) | Vadose zone soil microbial communities from the Eel River Critical Zone Observatory, Northern California, USA - CZOApr15con2H3.8 metaG... | ecosystem: Environmental > Terrestrial > Soil >...
GGAGGCGGGAAGTCGCTGTGCTACCAGCTTCCGGCGGTGATTTCGGGGAAGACGGCGGTGGTGGTTTCTCCGCTGATCGCGCTGATGCAAGACCAGGCGGCGCAACTGGCACAGATGGGCATTCCGGCGGCGGCGATCAATAGTTTTCAGAGTTCGGCGGAACGACGGCAGGTGATGGAGAAAGCGGCTCGAGGGGAATATCGGCTGCTTTATCTTTCGCCGGAGCGGCTGGCCGCTGGGAATACTTTCGAATGGTTAGGCAGAGTGCCGGTGGGTTTCTTTGCGGTGGACGAGGCGCATTGCATTTCAGAGTGGGGGCACGAGTTTCGACCGGACTACCGGCTGCTGAGCCGGTTGCGTACGCAATTTCCGGCGCTTCCAATCGCAGCGTTCACGGCTAGTGCGACACGGCAGGTGCGGCACGACATTCTGAAGCAGTTGCAGATGCGCGATCCACATCTCTACATCGCCAGCTTTCATCGCAAGAATTTGAGCTACGTGGTGCACGAGTGCGAAGCGCGGACGCAGATGGAGTTGCTCGCGCGCGCCTTGCACCACTACACAGGGGAGAGCGTGATCGTGTATTCGCCCACGATTCGCCGAGTGGAGGAGACGGTCGAATATCTGGAGGAGAGCGGGATTGCCGCGATCCCTTATCACGCGAAGATGGAAGCGCCCATGCGACGGCAGAATCAGGAACGATGGATGTCGGACGAGGTGCGGGTGCTGGTGGGAACGATCGCGTTCGGGCTGGGGATCAATAAGCCCGCGGTACGCGCGGTGATTCATCTGTCGCTGCCGAAGTCGATCGAACAGTATTACCAGGAGGCTGGCCGCGCGGGGCGGGACGGGCGTCCGGCGGATTGCGTGCTGCTCTGGCAAAAGCGGGACCACGTTCTGCTGGATTATTTCATCGGGCAGATTTCAGATGACGCCGAGCGCGAGCGGTCATCCGAGCGAAAACGCGTGATCAGCCGGTTCGCGGATTCTTCACGCTGCCGCCACCGGCAGATCTGCCTGCACTTCGGAGAGACTCCCCAATGGGAAAGCTGCGGGAACTGCGACAACTGCGGCACCAAGCCGGAATGGCTGAAAAAGGAGATCGTGAGCGGCCAGAGGCCTGGGGTCGCGGCGCGGCAAGTCCCATTTCCGCCCACGTCTCCGTCTTTTTATACCCCTCTTTTGAGGTCCGAAAAACCGCGAGTGCGGGATTCAACGCCGGCGGAAGCGGATCCGTTGTTGGCGGAGTATCTGCGTGAATGGCGGCGCAATATGGCGCGGGAGAACAAGGTGCCCGCCTACATAATTCTGCACGACAGCACGCTGGAGGAACTGTGCCGGCGGCGTCCGGCCAATTTTGCGGAGTTGAAACAGGTGCCGGGGATTGGCGAGAAAAAGGCAGATGTGTATGGCTCCGAACTTCTGCAGGCTTTGCGGAACTTTGGCGATGGAGCGCGCGCCACACAGACAACGGCCAAGGAGCCGGCTCCGGCGGAACAGACGCTTCGGCTCTTGAACGAGGGACGCAGCTTTGAGGAGATTGCCCGCATTCGCGCGCGACAGATTTCGACCGTCATTTGTACGGTGGCGAGCCTTATCGAGACCGGGCAAGTGAAATTGGATGCGAAGTGGATTTCGCCCGACGCGCAGCCACTGATTGAAGCGGCTTGCCTAAAGCAGGGGGTCGAACGGCTGCGAGACATTAAGGAAGCGGTACCGCCTTATGTCAGCTTTGACGACATACGGTTGGTAGTGGCGCACCTGAGGGCGGAGAACCGGCTACCCGCGAAGACGGCATAAGGTCTCGTGTAGTGGCGGGGCTTTGCCCCGCCGGGACGGGGCGGAGCCCCGTCACCACATAACCCACCCCTACACGCCCTTGGCGGCGGGATCCCAGATCAGTTTGTGGATTTGCAAGCTGAGGCGCGCGGGGATGTTGTCGGCGAGGATCCATTGGGCGAGCTCTTGCGGATCGAGCAAGCAGTGCGAAGTATCTCGCGCGCCGGAAGCGGCCTTTTCGAACGCGGGCGAAAATAAAATGGCGTGAACGCGCCCGGCCAGCCCGTGATTCAAAACGAAGTCGCGGGCAAATTCGTAGTCGGTGCGGTCGGTCAAGACGAACTTGACTTCGTCGTGCGGCTGGAGCGCTTCCAGATTCTCGAGTGCGAAGGTGTTTGGTTCGCCGGAGTGCGGACACTTCACGTCGACGATCTTGATAACTTGTTCCGGGACCCGCGCCAGGACTCGTTCGCCGCTCGTCTCGAGCAACACCTGATAGCCGGCTTCCAGAAGTTGCTCCATTAGGGGGATGACTTCGCGCTCTTGCAACATGGGCTCGCCGCCGGTGATCTCGACCAGTCCGCCGGTCGGACTCAGCCGGGCGACTTCGCTGAGCACTTCTTGCAGCGTCATCTTTTGCCCACCGTAGAAACTGAACTCGCTGTCGCACCAGGAGCAGCGCAGGTTGCATCCGGTCAGACGCACGAAGATGCACGGCAGGCCGGCATGCGTCGATTCGCCCTGGAGCGATTTGTAGATTTCCGTGATCTGCATGGAAGTGAACCATCGGGTGATCGGGTCATCTGGTCATCGGGTGATCGAAATTCAAAACCAGAGCCTTTAGATCACCCGATGACCCTATTCCTACTCGGAGTAACGAGCCGTCGTGGTATCGGTCTCAAAAACGGTGACGTCTTTCACTCTCACCCTGCCGTTGCTCACGGTGTTTAAGCGGGCGTTGGTTTCGTCGTAAAAATATTTCGCGAGATTTTCGGCCGAGGGGTTGAGGACAGTGAAGGGCTCAATGTCGTTGATCATCTGGTGGTCGAGACGGTCGATGGCGTGCTTCATCACGTCTTTCAGGTCTTTGAAATCGAGGAGCAGGCCGGCCTTGTCGAGCTCGGCTCCGGCGAGGGTCACACGAATCTTGTAGTTATGGCCGTGCGGGTTCTCGCACTTGCCTTTGTAGTTGCGCAGGTAGTGTCCTGCAGCGAATGTGTCTTCGACGGTGACTTCGTACATGAAATCCAGCTAGCCTCGGCTGTGTTTTATTGTACATTTTGAGAGCCTTCGCGACACGGCGGCGCGCACTTCGGGAGAACTGCAGATCCCTCGCGCTGCTCGGATGACAATTCTATGGACGGGACGCTAGCTGAGATCACGATTCGAGAGGCAGCACCGAGCGAGTCGGCGATCATCCTTCATCATCGGCGGTCGATGTTTCGCGACATGGGGGAGGGTACGGTCGAGGAGCTCGATCGGATGGTAGAGGTTGCAAGACCGTGGCTGGCGCGGGCTCTGGGCGATGGCTCCTATCACCACTGGCTGGCGCTGGACGGCTTGGGCCGCGTGGCCGGCGGCGGTGGTGTGCTGCTCTCTCCATGGCCAGCGAATCCCAAAGACCCATGCACGCAACGGGCGGTGATCTTGAATGTGTACACGGAGCCGGAGTTTCGGAAGCGCGGAATTGCGCGGCAAGTCATGCAGACAGTCATGGCCTGGGTCAAGGAGCACGGCTTCCACTCCGTCAATTTGCACGCCAGCGACGAGGGTCGGCACTTGTATGAAAAGCTTGGGTTTAAGGCTACGAATGAAATGCGGCTGAGGTTTGACCCGATGTAGCGAGTGTCCAGAGTCGTTGTGGCCGGAGGCGAATTGCCGAGCTGCGCTCGGCTTGGACGGGCGAGGGCGCCCGCCCCCACACAACCGTTCCCTGACGGCTCTTATCTCTGTTTTCAACTGTCAAGCAAACCAAGGGCCAACTCCTTATAATCTGCTAACGTTCGGGCTGCTGCCCCGTCTATTTCCGTGCAAGGCAAGAACGAAGAATTGGACCACTTGTAGGGGACAGAGACAGACAATGCCGGCCGATTCTTACGCAGTAGCAATTCCGGTTGGCGACAATTACCGTCCGCGGCGGGCGGAGCAGGGCAGCAGCAACCAGAACCCCACCGTGAGGGGCTCCTTGGCAGCGCAGGGCAACCGTATTGACGACACGAGCTTGATCCGGGAGGCGCAGCAGGGCAACCGCGCGGCCTTCGAGGTCTTGGTGCGTCATTACGATCAGTCGGTTCTGCGACTGGCGCTTCACCTGACGGGATCGGAGTCGGACGCTCAGGACGTTTATCAGGAGGCCTTCCTCAAGGCCTACAAAAATCTGGGAAGTTTTCGTTTTGAGTGTTCCTTCTACACGTGGATCTACCGGATCGTCACCAATCTCTGCCTGGATCATCTGCGGAAACGGAATGTGCGCAAGGAGGATGGGCCGGTTGCGGTGGACGCATCGGGCGTAGAGTACAGCCGGTTGGAGCAGTTCGCGGACGCGCGCTCGGGAGCCAACCCGGAGCGCGATTTGATGCGGCGGGAACTGGGGCGGAAGATCGGAGCGGCATTGACGATCCTGACGCCTCGCGAGCGGATGGTGTTCGAGCTGAAGCACTATCATGGGCTGAAGTTGCGCACGGTGGGCGAGATGCTGAATACGACGGAAGAGACGGCGAAGAATACGTTGTTTCGCGCGACGCAAAAACTGCGAAGCGCGCTGGCGGAGATGCGATGAACTTGGACTTACTCCCCGCGAAGGGATACGAAAATGAAATGTGATTGGGTGCGGCAAAACATTCTGTTCTATGTGTACAACGAACTGGAGGACGATGCCCGGTACGAGGTAGAGCAGCACCTGGCGCGGTGTCCGGAGTGCGCCACCGAGTTGAAAGCGGCGCGCAAGTTCCACGCGACTCTTTCGGGGATGCCGGTGGCGGAGCCGACTCCGAACCTGCTGGCGGCATCGCGGATGCGGCTGCAGGAAGCGCTGGAAACCACGCAGCCGGGAGGATTCTGGCAGCGTTTGATTTTTGAGCCGGGAACGTGGCTGCGGCAGATTCGGATGGCGCCGGCGCTGGCGGCGGTGATTTTCATCGTGGGATTTGGCGGAGGCATTGGCGCGACTTATAACTTTCTTGCTAATCGCACGCCGACCACTGACATCTCCAACTACGACCACAACCCACCCCTTCCCATCGACGCTTCTTCAATCGCTGGAATCCGCTCGGTGACTCAGGAGCCTGGGTCAAATCAGGTAAGCATCAAGTACGACACGGTTGCGACCCAGGAAGCGCAAGGTTCGCTGAACGACCAGCGCATCCAGCAACTGCTGTTGTTTGCGGCGCGCAACAATTACAACTCGGGAGTGCGGATGGACTCGGTGGATGTCCTAACGCAAGTTCCCGACGATTCGCGTGTGCGCGAAGCGCTGCTGTATGCGTTGCAGAACGATACCAATCCGGGCGTGCGTTTGAAGGCTTTGGATGGGCTGAGTAGCTTTGTGCGACAGGATCCGAGAGTACGGGACGGAGTTTTGCGGGCGCTGATCAGCGACACCAGCTCCGGCGTCCGGTTGCAGGCTTTGCGGCTGGTGGAACCAATGAAGACGGACAGCAATGTGCGATCGGTGCTGACGAAGTTGGCGCAGACGGATCAGAATGTCTCGATCCGCTCTCAGGCTCGGACAATGCTGGCGCAGATGCCGGAGATGGATTGAGAAACGGTCGTTGGTCGATAGTCGTTGGTCGTTAGCTAACGCTACACACCCACGATGTATCCCGAACGACTAACGACGAGCGACTAACGACTTACTAGATAAGGAGAACATTCATTGAAGCATGCAATAAAACTCGCCGGCGTTTTGGTAACAGTGGCTACGCTGGCATCTTTGGCTTTGTGCCAGGAAGGTCGGATATATCGCGAAGGCAGCAACTGGGTCCAGGAGGTGACTGGAGACTTGGGTGCGGCGAAGAATCTGCGGGTGAAGCTGGCCGCGGGTTCGGTACGGGTTCAGGGTGGATCGCAGGCAGGGATCACATACACCATTCATCGGAAAGCTTATACATCCTCAGAACAGCAGGCCCGCCGCGCCTTTGAGTCTCACAGAGTAAGCACGTCTGTTAAGGGAGAGACGGCGTGGATCGTGGCGGAATCGTCAGGCGGAGGGGCTCATAAGAGCGCCGATGATTTTGTCATCAATGTGCCACGAAACCTGGAATCCGCCAAGATCGAGACCGGGTGCGGCAGCGCAAGCGCGACCGGGATTGCCGGACGTGTCGACCTCGAGAGTGGTGGTGGAAATATTCACCTCGACGACATCGGTGGCGAGGTCACGGCGGAAACCGGCGGGGGCACGATTGAGGTCGGCAGCGTGGGAAGCGGCGTGACTCTGCAGACGGGCGGAGGAAACATCAAGATTGCATCCGCCAAGGGCGAGATCAAGGCGGAAAGTGGAGGGGGAAACGTAGTGGTTATTTCCGGGCTCCAAGGCGCGGTGCTGGAGACGGGCGGGGGTAGTATTCGCGTGGACAAGTGCAGCGGGACTGTGAAAGCGACGACTGGCGGCGGGAGCGTGGAGCTGGGCGAGATCGGAGGGCCGGCGGAAATCGAGACGGGCGCAGGCAGCATCCGGCTGGCTTCCTCGAAAGGACGTGTGCAGGCCCAGACCGGCGGAGGCAGTATCCAGTTGGATGGAGCCACGTCGGTGCAGGCGGAGACTGCGGCTGGCGGAATCGTTGTGAAGCTGCTTTCCTCGGCTGGGGCTGGCGGTCATACCAATTCGACGCTCGAAACCTCGGCCGGCGACATCACTGTATATCTGGCGAACGATCTGGCGATCTCCATTCGGGCGGAGATCGAAATGGGCAATGGCCACACGATCCGCAGCGACTTTTCCGACATTCGCGTCTCCAGTGAAGGCGGGCCGTATGGGCCGAAAACAGTGACTGCAGAGGGTCAGCTTAACGGTGGCGGACCTGTGCTAAAAGTCCGGACGAATTCTGGGAATGTCGACTTCCGCCGCGTCAGCCGGTAGGAACGGTCGTTAGTCGTCAGTCGCTAGTCGTTCGCGATTCACTGCGAGCGCGAGAGTCTAACGACCAGCGACAAACGACTAGCTTTTATTCGGGAGGGCCTATGATGCATCGCTTCCTGCTTTTCATGTTTCCTTTTTTGCTGGTTGCCAGCGCGCAGCCGGCGCAACTGTCCTACGACGGCACGGGCGAAAGCTGGAGTTGGGGTTATGGGTCGGAAGAGGGTGGCGGTGGATCGTCGTATCTCGGAGTGGACATCGCCGACGTTTCTCCGGAGCGGCTGGGAGAGTTGAAGCTCAAGGAGGAGCACGGAGCGGAGGTCACGATGGTCGACCAGGACGCTCCCGCCGGAAAGGCCGGTCTGCACGAACATGACGTGATCGTAAGCTTGAACGGCACGGCGGTAGAGAGTGCTGCTCAATTGCGCCGGATGATTAAGGAGACGCCGCCGGGCCGCGTGGTGAATCTCGGCATCAGCCGCGACGGGCAACCACTGACGATCAAGGTGCAACTTGCCGACCGGCACAAATCGATGGAATGGGAGCCGAAGGTCCACGTCGACATGCCCCGGATGCCGCAGATGCCCACGCTACCCGACTTCGACGTTCCGGTCTCGGTGGTCATCGTCCACTCGTCGTTGCGCAGCGGACTGATGGTGGAAAACATTACCCCGCAACTGGGAGATTTTTTTGGGGTCAAGGACGGCAAGGGCGTGCTGGTGCGCTCGGTGGAAAAAGGCAGTCGCGGGGAAAAGGCCGGATTCCGAGCCGGGGATGTTGTCGTCAAGGTCAACAACCAGCCGGTGCACGATACCTCTGACTTCACGCATGCTCTGCGGTCATCGTCGAGCGGCGCGGCGACCGTCACTGTGATGCGCGAGAAAAGAGAGCAGAATCTAACTCTGACACTTCCCGAGAAGAAAGATTCAGGCAGTCTGCTGGAAGACAGCTTTGACATTCCTGATTTCACGGCAGAGACCGAGCAGGCAATCAGCCGCGCCGGAGATGAAATCGCCCGAATCGGTCCGGCAATCATGGAGAAAGTACAACAACAGGCAATGCGCTGCAGAGACATGGAGAAGAGGCTGCGAGATTCGCAGGGGAGGCTGCAGGATCGACAGCAAGAAATGCAGCAACGGCAGCAGAAACTCCGCCATGAGTTATCGGGAGAGTGGGCTGAGATCTGACAGTCAGGGTTGGACCGGCGGCGGGTTACGAAGGTCACCTGTGCCGGAACGTGAATCCTGCTGGATTTACGATGAAGAATGGCCAGATTCCGCGGGTAGACCACCCACTGGTTACCTTTCGCGGTGAAGGAAATGCCGATAAGCTATTGCCGCAATGGCATTCCGTGCCCTGTTGTTTTCAAAAAGCTCCGAGACGAACGCTGCAGTGATGGCGGCCTGCGACAGCGCAGGGATCAGCGCTGAGGTCTGTTCGGACATCTTTACGGCCATCGAAAAGGGGAAGAAGCGGGCTTTTTCATGCGTCATCGCCGACTGGGCCGACCAGCCGGAGGCCAGCTTCCTGTTGAGGCGTGCTCGCGAGTCTGAGCCGAATCGTGATGTGGTGGTCATCGCCATTGTCGATCACGACCCCACGCCGGTGGAACTGGGTGACAATCGGCTCGATTTTCTGATCTATCGTCCAATTTCCGCCAAGGAAGCCGACGCGGTGCTGGCGAAAGCGTGCGAGCAAATGCAACCGGCCAGGGCAGAGGATGCTGCGGAGTCGTACGCGGAAGACAATCACGCGAGCGGCGAAAGCCCGAACCTAATTTCTGTTGCCGCCGATGTGCCGGAGCACAGTCGGCAGGAGCACCCAGCCAGCTCTTCAGAAGCGAATGCAGCGGAAGACAACGGCGACAGCACAATTGCGACTGACGAAGACGAAGAAGAAGAACCTCGACGGCGTCACTATGCAATCGGGTTCCGCGGAGCTTGTGCTGCGGTGCTTGTGCTTACGGCGGTGTTTTGCCTGTGGAGATCGCGCCAAGTCATCGACTATCTGTCACGAACGCCGGAGGGAGGATTCCATGTTTTGCGGGAATCGGTAGCGGCGCTTTTTGTGGTGAACAAAACGGGGGGGTTGCCCGTGGATTCCACCAGGAGCGACGCGCAACAGGATTCGTACTTTAGGCGAGACCCCGCCAGTTCCAATGCGCAGACGCCGGCGCTGAGAGTGGTTCCATCGGAGGCCACGCTAACGGAAGCGCGCATTCCGTTACCAAAGGCTCCTGACTTTCCACTGCCAGCGCCGGTGTTGGAGCGTCAAGACGTCGCACCAATCCGCCGGCAACGAGCGGAGATTCCCGAGAGCATGCGAAACTCGGCGCCAATTGCGCGGCCGGTGGTGGTGACGGTGAATCCGGCGCAGATGATGCCGGTCTCCGCACCGCAACTGCAGCCTGCAATTCAGCAAGTCATCGAACCCGTTGCGGTGAGCGAAGAAGCAGCGCGGGCCCTGCTGGTTCACACGGTGAATCCGGTTTATCCACCAGAAGCATTAGCGCAGAAACTTCACGGACCGGTGGTATTGCAGGCAGTGATTGGGCGCAATGGCAACGTCGAGGATCTGAAAATTGTTCGTGGGTATTTTGTTCTGGGCCGGGCGGCGATTGCCGCAGTCAAGCAGTGGCGGTTCCAACCCTACAGTCTCAACGGCCATGTGGCGGCAACTCAAACCGTGATCACCATCAATTTCAGCTATCCGCCAGGGTAGCGCCGGTGTAGGGATGGGGCTCCGCGCCGTCCTGGCGGGGCAGAGCCCCGCACCACACAACCTCCTATTTGTGGTCGTGTCCTTCCTGCCCTCCGGTTGGAGGGTTCACGCCGCTGGATTTCTTCCAATAGTCCTGCACGGCAGGCGGCAGTTTGTCTACGCGGGTGAGGAACGCCGTGAGCTTCCATAGGTCAGGCTCAGAGAGCGTCTTATCCCAGGCGGGCATGCCGGTATAGCGGACGCCGGTACGAATCACGTAGAAGATGTGCCATTCCGGATCATCGGGTGGGTGAAGGATGAAGTTCGGAGGCGGGGGGTAGAACGACTTCTCGAGGGTCGAGGGCTGGCGGTCGATACCGCCGTGGCAAAGCGCACAATTCATGGTGTAGGTCTTCAGGCCCGCGATGAGATTCTCGTCCGTGGGGGGCACGGGATTGTTCAAGCGGGGAGCATGGCGCTCCACCGAATTGTCGAGCGCGCTCATGGCGATGTGGATTTCCATCTCAGGGGGAGCGCTGTTGGCGCGGGTCGGCAAAAAGCCGAGTAGGGCAAAACCAAGACCGCCGATCACAAGAACCAGAATGGTGGTGACAATCCCCAGAATGAAGTTGCGCATTTTAGACCCTCGGAACTGCAGGCTACAGCAGAGTTCGCGGGCGGACTACAGCCACGCACCAAATCATTTTCATTCTACCTTCAAGGGCGCGGCGACAGAGCCGATGCGTCCGCTAAGGTCGTCACGGACAACGAAACGGACGGTGTATTCCCCGGGGGCAAGATCCAGCGCACCGCTGTAGGCAATACCTTTCTGGTGAACCGCCACCACTTTCTCCGCAGTCAGATGAGCCTCAATTTGCTGGCCTACGGGATGATCAACTGTTTTGCCTTCGGGTGTTTTTGCAAGCGCCACGAAGTCGAGCACAACATGATTATTTTCGGCGTCATTGATCAGCGCGGCATCTGGCGCCAGGTGCATCCCATAATTCACATGCTTCTTGCCCGGCTCTTTGCTCGGTTCAATTTTGTCCCAGCGCACCACCAGCGCAATCGATGTGTAGTCCAAAGGAGACTGCAAAGCTGACGAAATATCGCTGTTGCGGCTGTTCTCCGGATCGACGGTGGCCTTCGTCACAAAGAAGCCGCTGCGCGCCCGCACGTCCACGTGATCGCGCTTCACCTTCACCGCGAGCTTGCGCCAGCCAGCCTTGGTTTTCGACCGATCAAGATAGTAGCCAAGCATGTAGTACTCGGCGGAATCCTTGACCGCATCGCGAAAACCCTTTACCAGATCGTTGGAGTTGTAATAGGCGCGGCCTCCGGTCATGGACGCAAACGTCTGGAGGGTCGACTGCGTATCTAATTGCCGCCAGCTCATGTTGCGCGCGTAGTTCCTTCCCGGGTTGCGAACAGTGGCGCTGGGCGCGGTAGAAACTTGCAGCCCTTTGACGTCCACGGGATAAAGCGCAATCTGCGCATCGTTCAGTAGTTGCCAGGTGTGTTCGTACATGGGCAGTACATCGGTGAGAGAATCGCGGCCGGCGGGTGCGAGTTGCATGGTGTTGTCGCTGACGCTGAAGGGGAATCCGCCGCTCGCCCAGATCAGCGATTTGCGCCCAGGGAACCCTGCCAACGCCTGTGATACCTGCTGCATTCCCTGCAAGGTGTAGGTGATGGCAAGGCGTTGCTGGAACGACTGAAAATTCAGCTCAGCGTCTTCCATCATCGTCTGGAGCCTGTCGGCTTCACTCTGCACGGCGGCGGGGTCGACACCCGCACTGCCATCGGGACTGGCCGTTCCGGTCATCGCTTCCACATCTTCGGGGCGATCGACTATCTGCGAAGCGTCGCCCTTCACTCTGTGGAGTGCAGCAACCAGGACGCGAGGATCGGTGGTGAAGTCATGGATCACGTGAATGCCGCTACGGGTGAGGGTGTAGAGGGCCGTCGGCTCGCGCTGATCCACCGACTGCGTTAAATACTTGACCAAGTCCTTGCGCGCATACGCCTGATCCACAAAGGGCGTGTTAATCAAGTCGAGGACGATTAGCGTAATGCGCCTGGCGGATGGCCCGCCTGCGAGAGAGTTGCTGAACTCGTTCGGATTTCTGGGACGCGACAAACGGTGTGCGTCGCTGGTAATTTCCTCGAACGTGGCAACCTTTTGTTCGGCGCCGTTTTCCAGCACCGTGAAGTCTTCCTTCTTGAGCCCGCTGATGTGATTGCCGGACTTGTCGGTCACCAGCGTCGCGATCAGCACTAGTTCAGTACGCGAGGTGAATTTGACTTCAGCGTTGTTCTCTTTGTCTTTATCTTTGTCGTGGGGCTTTGCGAAGACAAAAATGGAACAAGCCAAAGCGGCAATTATGGTGACGTAGCAGGAAAGCTTACAGCGAATCGTCATTCCCATACTCCCTTCTGATTGCGAGAAAAGGATGCCGGGTATTTCAGAGCGCGGATTGAGTTACTGGAGACGAGAAGGGCCAGTATATAACAGGACCGCAGTGCAGGCGTCAGTAGATCAGGGAAGTTAGTAAGCATGCAGGCGGCGCGCCTCCCGCACCAGATCGGAAATCTTGGGGAGGAAAAACTCCTCTTGCGGCGGAGAAAACGGAACCGGCGTGTCGAGCGACGTCAGCCGGACAATAGGGCCATCGAGATCGTCAAATGCCTCTTCATTGATGATCGCGGAAATTTCTCCGGCCAGTCCCCCCGTGCGAGCGTGTTCGTGCAGGATTATGACTTTGTTGGTCTTTTTCACGGTGGTCGCAATCGCCGCGCGATCGAGGGGCGAGACCGTACGCAAGTCGATGATTTCGATTTCGATTCCTTCTTTACTCAAGATTTCCGCGGCTTCGAGCGCGGTATACAACATGGCGGCGTAAGTGATCACGCTGAGATGCCGGCCCTCGCGCGCGACCCGCGCCTTTCCGAGAGGAACGACATAGTCGTCGTCCGGAATTTCTTCTTTGATTCTTCGGTATAGATACTTGTGCTCGAAAAAGATCACGGGATTGTGGTCGCGGATTGCCGCTTTGATCAGTCCCTTCGCATCGTAGGCCGTTGCCGGGCAGACCACCTTCAATCCAGGCGTGTGCACGAACCACATCTCGGGGTTCTGCGAGTGGAATGGCCCACCATGCACATTTCCGCCACTTGGACCACGAATCACCAGCGGAGCGGGCGCTCCCCAACGGTAGTGCGCCTTCGCGGCCATGTTGACGATCTGATTGAAGGCGCAGCCAATGAAGTCCATGAACTGGAACTCGGCCACGGGGCGCATTCCGGTGAGCGCAGCTCCGAAAGCAGCGCCTACGATGGCCGACTCCGCAATCGGTGTATCGATCACGCGTTCGGGGCCGAATCGGTCGATGAAGCCATCGGTGACTTTGAAGGCTCCACCGTAGATACCGATGTCCTCGCCCAGACAAAAGACGGTTGGGTCGCGCTCCATTTCCTCCCAGATTCCCTGGCGGATGGCTTCGAGATAGGTGACGACGGGCATGAACAGGGAAGTGTACAGCAAGCAGTTCTCAGTTCTCGGTTCCCAGTAAATGCGTTTGGCGCTTTTGATGGTGTTTACTGGTTAGTACCGGTACCCCCCTCCCCCCTGGTCTCCTGGAATCATAGAGTTGGAGGGAGTTTTCGGACTTGGTCTTTGAAAAATAAGGACTTATATCAAAGTATTCCGGAATAAGGACTTACGAGATCCGTTCCCCTTCGGCTTCGCTCAGGGTCAGGATTTCGGCAGCGGGCACTCCCCTTCGACTGCGCTCAGGGTCACGCCCGCTAGGCGCCTCAACTTAGCTCGATTCTTCGACCAACTCTACCAAAATGGGAAGTTCGGCGATCTTGATGGGCCTCTGACCGCCTCAAGAACGATTATCAAAGAACAACCGGCTAGAGGACCGGCAGCCTCGCTGCGTCTCCTGGGAGACGGGCACACTTCTCGCTGCTGCACTCTCGAAGAATTTTCGCAGGATTGGGGTTGGGTGTCGGTGATGGCGGTACAAGAAAAATGTGATGAAAAAGGCCCACGGGCGCATTTTCTGTTTGACTATCATTGTTACTTAGAGTAACAATTGATTGGTGTACAAGGTCGTCA
>Ga0209701_10001866_pt1 | contig 13669 bp, 16 predicted proteins | sample CZO8metaG_4_FD_188356 | JGI IMG/M metagenome (GOLD analysis project Ga0209701, IMG submission 188356) | Vadose zone soil microbial communities from the Eel River Critical Zone Observatory, Northern California, USA - CZOApr15con2H3.8 metaG... | ecosystem: Environmental > Terrestrial > Soil >...
ATCGCGTATCGGTCGCGCAGGTATTTGGGGCTGGTGGCATCGACGTCGCCGGTCAACGGCATGGGCGGTCCTCCCGTCGCGCTTATTGCTGTTCGCGTTGTCCCCGTACGATAGACGAAATGCCGCGCGTGCCGCCATCGCCGGATGCGGCCCCCGGGTGCGATCGGGCCGGCGGCGCAAGCTGGCGCTTTCCGGCTGCACCGCCTTATGATCGGACGCGGCCCTGGGAGGAAACGCGATGGATTTCGGCTATTTCACGCTGAGCGACAATCACTACGACAACAACACGCGGGCGCCCAACCAGTTCGTCGCCGACATCGCCGACGAGGCGATCTATGCCGAGGAACTCGGCATGCATTCGGCCTGGATCGGCGAGCATCATTTCAGCACGCTGGGCGTGCTGTCGTGTCCCGATCTCGTGCTCGCCTATGTCGCGGCGCGCACCAAGCGGATACGCCTCGCGCCGGCGGTCACCGTGCTGCCGCTGCACAATCCGATCCGCGTCGCCGAGCAATGGGCGACGCTCGACCTGCTGAGCGGCGGCCGCGTCGACTTCGCCGCCGGGCGCGGCTACGACCGGCGCGAGTACCAGCCCTTCCACGTCTCCTTCGAGGACAATCAGGGCATCTTCGCCGAGGGCATGGAGGTGGTGCGCAAGTTGTGGAGCGCCGAGGGGCGCATCTCGCACCGCGGCAAGCACTACAGCTTCGAGAATGTCGCCATCACGCCGAAGCCGCTGCAGCAGCCGCTGCCGGCCTATGTCGCATCGTTCTCGCGGCCATCGATCGAGCTCGCCGCGCGGCTCGGCTGCGGCCTGGTGGTGGCACCCTTCGCCGCTGCCCTCAGCTATGGCGGGCTCGCCGAAGTCGCCAAGCTATACCGCGAGACCTGCGCCGCGCACGGCACCACGCCAGGCCGCCTCGTCTGCAGCTACTTCATCCATTTCGCCGACACGCCGGCACAGGAGAAGGCGGCGCGCGCGCGGCAGATCCGCTACTACCGCGAATGCGTGATCCCCGCCTTCCCCGGCGATCCCAAGACGGCGCCGCCGAGCTATCGCTATTTCATCGACATGGTCGACCGGCTGCAGAAGGTGCGGCCCGAGGACCTCACCGAGAACTCCGTGCTGCTGGGCTCCGCCGCGCGCATCACCGCGACGCTGAAGAAGGTCGAGGCCGCCGGCTTCGACCAGGTCATCCTCTATTTCAACGTCGGCCTGAAGCCGCACCCGCAGGTGAAGGACGAGATGGCGCGCTTCATGGCCGAGGTGGCGCCGGCTTTTGCGCGCTAAATACCTTGCATCGGCAGGGTGCGTCCTTCGACAGGCTCAGGATGAAGCGCTTTTCTTTATGGCATCACCATTGATGCTAAGCGCGTATTTTCCTCATCCTGAGCTTGTCGAAGGACGCACACTGCCGATGCAGAGCGCCCCTTAGGCGAGTTTGTCAAGCTCGCGCAGCACGGTGTCGCCCATCACCGTGGTCGAGACGCGCGCCGTGCCCTGCTGCAGGATGTCGCTGGTGCGCACGCCGCCCTTGAGCGCGTTCTGCACGGCGCGCTCGACGAGCTCGGCCTCTTCCTTCATGTCGAAGGAATAGCGCAGCATCATCGCGAAGGAGAGCACGCAGGCGAGCGGGTTGGCGGCGTCCTTGCCGGCGATGTCGGGGGCGCTGCCATGCACGGGCTCGTAGAGCGCCTTGCGCCGGCCGCTGCCGTCGGCGGCGCCGAGCGAGGCCGAGGGCAGCATGCCCAGCGAGCCCGTCAGCATCGCCGCGCAATCGGACAAAATATCGCCGAACAGATTGTCGGTGACGATGACGTCGAACTGCTTGGGGTTGCGCACCAGCTGCATGGCGCAGTTGTCGGCGTACATGTGCGAGAGCTCGACATCCTTGTACTCGGAATCGTGCAGCGTCTGCATCTCCTCGCGCCACAGCTGGCCCGATTCCATGACGTTGGCCTTCTCGACCGAAGTCAGCTTGCCGCGGCGCTTCCTCGCGAGTTCGAAGCCGACGCGGCCGACGCGGATGATCTCGGGCGTGGTGTAGATTTGCGTGTTGATGCCGCGCCGGGTGCCGTCGAAGAGCGTCTCGATGCCGCGCGGCTCGCCGAAATAGACGCCGCCGGTGAGCTCGCGCACGATCATGAGGTCGAGGTCGCGGATCACCTCGGGCCGCAACGTCGAGGCGCCGATCAGCGGCTCGAACACCAGCGCCGGCCGCAGATTGGCGAAGAGGTCCATCTCCTTGCGCAGGCGCAGCAGGCCGCGCTCGGGCTTGAGCGCGAAAGGCAGCGTGTCCCATTTGGGCCCGCCGACCGCGCCGAACAGCACGGCGTCGGCGGCGAGCGCCGCCCGCAGCGTCTTCTCGTGCAAGGGCGTGCCATGCGCCTCGTAGGCGGCGCCGCCGACGAAATCCTCGGCGATCTCGAAGCTGGCGATGCGGCGGCGGTCGAACCATTCGACGACGCGGTAGACCTGCCGCATCACCTCGGGCCCGATGCCGTCGCCGGGGAGGACGAGAACCTTCCGGTTCGATTTGGCGGCCATGATCAGCACCCACCTCCGCAAACCGAAGCAGCACCCCCCTCCCAACCCTCCCCCTCAAGGGGGGAGGGCCAGAAAGGCGGAATCCCCCTCCCCCCTTGAGGGGGAGGGTTGGGGTGGGGGGTGGACCGCCGACTCATGTCATTCACGACCAGAGCCAGGGCTGGCCCAGCCGGTTCTTCGCCTCGAAGGAGGCGATCGCCGGCGCCTTCTGCAAGGTGAGCCCGACATCGTCGAGGCCGTTCAGCAGGCAGTGCTTGCGGAAAGGGTCGATGTCGAATTTGACGACGCCGCCATCGGGCCGGGTGATCGTCTGGCCGGCGAGATCGATAGTGAGCCGGGCGTTGGCGCCCTTCTTGGCGTCGTCCATCAGCTGGTCGACGATTTGCTGCGGCAGCCTGATCGGCAGGATGCCGTTCTTGAAGCAGTTGTTGTAGAAGATGTCGGCGAAGCTCGACGCGATGACGCAGCGGATGCCGAAATCCAGGAGCGCCCAGGGCGCGTGCTCGCGCGAGCTGCCGCAGCCGAAATTCTCGCCGGCGACCAGGATCTTCGACTGCCGGTAGGCCGGCTTGTTGAGGATGAAATCCGGGTTCTCCGACCCGTCATTGCGGTAGCGCAGCTCGTCGAAGAGGGCCTTGCCCAAGCCGGTGCGCTTGATCGTCTTCAGATGCTGCTTGGGGATGATCTTGTCGGTGTCGACATTGATCATCGGCAGCGGCGCGGCGATGCCGTCGAGCGTGGTGAACTTGTCCATGGGGGTAGCCTACCTCACTTCAGATCGCGCACATCGGCGAGGCGGCCGGTGATGGCGGCGGCGGCGGCCATCGCCGGGCTCATCAGATGGGTGCGCCCGCCCTTGCCCTGGCGGCCCTCGAAATTGCGGTTCGAGGTCGACGCGCAGCGCTCGCCGGGCGCGAGCTTGTCGGGGTTCATGGCGAGGCACATCGAGCAGCCCGGCTCGCGCCACTCGAAGCCCGCGGCGAGGAAGATCCGGTCGAGGCCTTCCTCCTCGGCCTGGTGCTTCACCAGGCCCGAGCCCGGCACCACCATGGCGTTGACGCCCGCCGCCACCTTGCGGCCCTGGGCGATCGCCGCGGCGGCGCGCAGATCCTCGATGCGCCCGTTGGTGCAGGAGCCGATGAAGACGCGCTGCACCGGCACATCCTTGAGCCTGGTTCCCGGAATGAGGCCCATATATTCGAGCGAGCGCGCCATCGCCGCGCGGCGGCTATCATCCGCCTCGTCGGCCGGGTTCGGCACGCTGCCGGTGATCGGCAGCACGTCCTGCGGGCTGGTGCCCCAGGTCACCTGCGGTGCGATCGTGGCGGCGTCGATCACCACCTCGCTGTCGTAGACCGCGCCGGGATCGGAGGGCAGCGTCTGCCAGAACTTGACCGCCTGCTCCCACGCCGCGCCCTTGGGCGCGTGCGGCCGGCCCTTGAGATACGCGAATGTCGTCTCGTCCGGCGCGATGAGGCCGGCGCGCGCGCCGCCCTCGATGGTCATGTTGCACACGGTCATGCGCCCTTCCATCGAGAGCTTGCGGATGGCGCTGCCGGCGTATTCGATGACATGGCCGGTGCCGCCGGCGGTGCCGATGCGGCCGATGATGCCGAGGATGAGGTCCTTGGCGGTGATGCCGAGGGGCAGCTCGCCCTCGACGCGGACCAGCATGTTCTTGGCCGGCTGCTGGATCAGCGTCTGCGTCGCCAGCACATGCTCGACCTCCGACGTGCCGATGCCGAAGGCGAGCGCGCCGAAGGCGCCATGCGTCGCGGTGTGGCTGTCGCCGCAAACGATGGTCATGCCGGGCTGGGTCATGCCCTGCTCCGGGCCGATGATGTGGACGATGCCCTGGCGGATGTCGTTCATGGCGAAATAGGGGATGCCGAATTCCTTGACGTTGCGCTCGAGGGTCTCGACCTGGAGGCGGCTCTCCGGCTCGGCGATGCCCTGGCTGCGATCGGTGGTCGGCACGTTGTGATCGGCGACGGCGATGGTGGCCTCGGGCCGCCGTACCGTGCGCTTGCTCAGGCGCAGGCCCTCGAAGGCCTGCGGGCTCGTCACCTCATGGACGAGATGGCGATCGATATAGAGGAGGCAGGTCCCGCCCGGCTGGCGGTCCACCAGATGGCTGTCCCAGATCTTGTCGAACAGCGTGCGCGGCTTGGCCATGCGAAATTCCTCACACCCCTAAGACTGCGGCTCCGCCGTCTGCGCCTCGCCGTCCGAGGGCACGTCGACGGCGCCGCGGCCGCGCTCGGCGATGCGCGCCGCCTTGCCGGTCAATCCGCGCAGGTAATAGAGCTTGGCGCGGCGCACCTTGCCGGCGCGCACGACCTCGATGGCGGTGATGCGCGGCGAATAGAGCGGGAAGATGCGCTCGACGCCCTCGCCATAGGAAATCTTGCGCAAGGTGAAGTTCGAGTTGATCCCGGCGTTCTTGCGGGCGATGCACACCCCTTCGAAGGCCTGGATTCGCTCGCGCTCGCCTTCCACCACCTTGAGGCTGACGCGCACCGTGTCGCCAGGCCTGAAATCCGGCACCGGGCGATTGGCGAGCAGCCTCTTCATCTCTTCCTGCTCGAGCGTCTGCATAAGGTTCATAGCACCACCTCCGACTTCAAGGCCGCCCCGACCGGCCGTGCCGGGCGAGGTAGCGGTTCCACAAATCCGGGCGCCGCATCTGCGTCGCCGCTTCCGCCTGCGCCTGGCGCCACTGGCGGATCTGCTCGTGATGCCCCGACAGGAGCACCTCGGGCACCGCGCGCCCCTGCCACAGCTGCGGCCGGGTGTAGTGGGGATATTCGAGCAATCCCCGCGCGAAGCTCTCCTCGTCGAGCGCCGCCGCATCGCCCACCACGCCGGGCAGCAGCCGCACGCAGGCATCGATCAGCGCGATCGCCGCCGGCTCGCCGCCCGACAGCACGAAATCGCCGAGGCAGACCTCTTCGAGGCCGCGCGCCGCGATGACCCGCTCGTCGACCCCCTCGAAGCGCCCGCACAGCAGCCGCACCCCGGGACCCGCCGCGAGATCGCGCACCCGCGCCTGATCGAGCGGCCGGCCGCGCGGCGAGAGGTAGATCGCCGGGCCCGGCTCGGGCGTGCCGTCGATCGCCGCATCGACGATGTCCGGCCGCAGCACCATGCCGGGGCCGCCGCCGAAAGGGGCGTCGTCGACGGAGCGGTGTTTATCGCGCGCAAAATCGCGAATGTCCACTGTTTCAAGGCGCCACACCCCGTCGCCCAGCGCCTTCCCCGCCAGCGAATGGCCGAGCGGTCCGGGAAACATCTCCGGGAAGATGGTGAACACCGTCGCGGTCCAGGCGGGCATGGCGTCGCTCTCTTAAGGGCACCGCACAGACCCTCTCCCCTCGCGGGAGAGGGTGGCCGCGCCAGCGGCCGGGTGAGGGGGCTGCGGCCAAGCGGAGCCAGCCCCCTCACCCCACCCCTCTCCCGCAAGGGGAGAGGGGGATGAGAGGCGTCGATCACCTGTATCCGCATGCCCAAACATCAAGCCTCGTCATCCTCCTGCGCCTCCGCCTCGATCGGGCGGTTGTCCAGCAGCCCCTCCGGCGGGTCGACCACCAGCCTGCCGGCCTTGATGTCGACCACCGGCACGACCGCGGTGGTGAAGGGCACGATCACCGTGCGCCCGTCGGGCCGCTCGACCTCGAGGCTGTCGCCGGCGCCGTAGGCGTGCACCGCCTTGACCCGGCCGAGCGCCGACCCGTCCTTCAGCATCGCCGCCAGCCCCATGAGATCGGCATGGTAGTACTCCTCCTCGCCCGGCTCGGGCAGCGCGGCGCGCGGCAGATAGAGCCGCATGCCCTTGAGCGCCTCCGCGGCGTCGCGATCGGCGACGCCGTCGAGCCGCATGATCAGCACGCCCTTGGCCGCGCCCACCTGCTCCAGCGCGAAGGTGCGCTCGCCGCGCTCGTCCTCGAGCGGGCCGTAGGCGGTGATGCCGTCGGCCGAGGCGGCGAAGCTCTTGACCCGCACCAAGCCGCGCACGCCATGGGCGCCGCTGATGACGCCCATCAGCACGCGCCGCTGCCCGGAAGCGGCCAAGCGCCGGCTCACGCCGCCGGCGTGCCGTCGCCCGCCGGAGCAGCGGCGGCAGCCGGCGCGGCCGCGGCGGCAGCCGTCGCCGCCGCCCCGACGCCCTTGGCGCGCTCTTGCGCCTTGGCCTTGGGCGCCGATTTCTTCGGCGTCTCGCGCCAGGCCGGCTTGGGCGCCAGGCCGGCATCGCCGAGGAAGCGCTGCACGCGATCGCTCGGCAGCGCGCCGACTTTGAGCCAATGCTGGATGCGCTCCGGCTTGAGCACGACGCGCTGCGCATCGCTCTTGTCGAGCATCGGATTGTAGGTGCCGAGCTTCTCGATGAAGCGGCCGTCGCGCGGGCTGCGCGTGTCGGCGACGACGATGCTGTAGAACGGCCGCTTCTTGGTGCCGCCGCGGGTCAAACGGATCTTGAGGGACATAATTCTCCTTTCCAGAGCTGCGCGATCATTCGGCTTCGTGACGCACCGCCTCGATACGATTCCCGTCGGGATCGACGATGAAGGCGGCGTAATAGCTGGTGTGGTAGTGCGGGCGCAGCCCCGGCGCGCCGTTGTCGCGGCCGCCGGCGGCGAGCGCCGCCTTGTGGAAGGCATTGACCGCGGCGCGGCCGGGTGCCTTGAAGCAGACATGGCCGTTGAGCGCGGCGCCGCCGGGCGCGTGGCCGATCCAGAACGGCAGCGCCTGCTCTTTCAGCGGGTGCGGCTCCGCCCGGCCGTAGCCCGAGGTGTCGACGAGATCGAACAAGCGGCGATAGCCCAAGGGCGCCAGCGCGGCGTCGTAGAAGGCGCGGCTGCGCTGCAGGTCGCCGACGCCGATCGAGACATGGTCGATCATCGCCCGAAGCCGCCGCCGCCCGGCAGCAGCCCAGAGATGCCATGGCGCATCAGGCCCTTCTTCCCGAGCTTGTTCATCTTCTTCATCATGCTCGCCATGTCCTGGAACTGCTTCAGCAGCCGGTTGATCTCCGGCACCGAGGTGCCCGAGCCGGTGGCGATGCGGCGCCGGCGCGAGGCGTTGAGCAGCTTCGGGTTCTTGCGCTCGGACTTGGTCATCGACGAGATGATCGCCTCCTGGCGCTTGATCATGCCGTCGTCGATCTTGGCGCCGTCGAGCTGCTTCTTGATCTTGTTGATGCCGGGCAGCATGCCCATGACGCCGCCCATGCCGCCCATCTTGCGCAGCTGCTTCAGCTGCGAGGCGAGGTCGTCGAGGTCGAAGCCGCCCTTCTGCAGCTTCTTGGCAAGCTCCTCCGCCTCCTCGCGGTCGATGGTCTCGGCCGCCTTCTCGACCAGGCTCACCACATCGCCCATGCCGAGGATGCGGCCCGCCACGCGCTCGGCGTGGAACGGCTCGAGCGCGTCGAGCTTCTCGCCCACGCCCATGAACTTGATCGGCCGTCCGGTGACCGCGCGCATCGAGAGCGCCGCGCCGCCGCGCGCATCGCCGTCGACGCGCGTCAGGACGATGCCGGTGAGGCCGACACGCTCGGCGAAGCTCCGGGCGACATTGACCGAGTCCTGGCCGGTCATGGCGTCGGCGACGAGCAGGCTCTCGGTCGGGTGCGTCGCGTCGCGCACCGCCGCCACTTCGAGCATCAGCGGCTCGTCGATATGGAGGCGGCCCGCGGTGTCGAGGATCACCACGTCATAGCCCTCGCGCCGGCCGACATCGAGGGCGCGCTGGGCGATCGCGATGGGGCGCTCGCCGGCGCGGATCGGCAGGCAGGCGACCTCGACCTGGCGCGCCAGCACGGCGAGCTGCTCCTGCGCCGCCGGGCGCTGCACGTCCAGCGACACGAGCAGCACCTTCTTGCGCTCGCGCAGGCGCAACAGTCGCGCCAGCTTGGCCGAGGTCGTGGTCTTGCCCGAGCCTTGCAGGCCGACCATCATGACCACGACCGGCGGCACCGCGTTGAGGTCGAGCCCGTCAGCCGAAGCACCGCCGAGCATCTCGACGAGATGGTCGTGGACGATCTTCACCACCATCTGCGCCGGCGTCACCGAGCGCAACACCTCCTGGCCGAGCGCCTTCTCGCGCACGCCGTTGACGAAATCCTTGACCACCGGCAGCGCGACGTCGGCCTCGAGCAGCGCGATGCGGATCTCGCGCAGCGCCGCGTTGACGTCGTCCTCGGACAGCGCGCCGTGGCGGCGCAGCCGGTCGAAGACGTCGTTGAGGCGGTTGCTCAGGCTTTCGAACATGTCGATCCGATCGCGAATGCCGACGGGGCCAGTGCGCGACACTCGCGGACTGGCCGGCCCCTCGGGCGGATAGCAGACGCTTCGACGGAAGCGGCGGGAAGGTAGGGGGAACGGCGGCCTGCTGTCAACCTATGGCCGCGAAGCTGCGGCTGTTGTAAATGTCACATCGTCGGAGCGTAGCAACCTGCCGCCCCCTCGCCCCAACCCTCTCCCGCGAGGGGAGAGGGGGAGTGGGCAGTCTGCCCCTCTCCCCTCGCGGGAGAGGGAGGGGCCCGGCGCGAAGCGACGGGAGGGTGAGGGGGCGCCGCGGCCCGCCGGGAGGAGAGGACGCCGGGATGAAGACGGACAAAGCCATCAACATCGAAGATTTGCGCCGCATGGCCAAGCGCCGGCTGCCGCGGCTGTGCTTCGATTTCATCGAGGGCGGGCTCGAGGACGAATTGGGCCTCGCGCGCAACGAGCGCGCCTTCGACCGCCACCTTCTGGTGCCGCGCTACCTCGTCGACGTCGCGCAATGCGACCAGCGCGCGAGCCTGTTCGGCCGCCTCTACGCCCAGCCCTTCGGCATCGCGCCCACCGGCCTCGCCGGCCTCTTCCGCCGCGGCGCCGATCTGATGCTGGCCGAGGCGGCCCGGGCGGCCGACATCCCCTTCATCATGTCCGGCGCCAGCACCGCCTCGATCGAGGCCGCGGCCAGGCTCGCCCCCGACCACACCTGGTACCAGCTCTACGGCGCGCGCGACATGAAGATCTCCGAGGACCAGGTCCGCCGCGCGCGCGATGCCGGCTTGTCGACCCTGGTGCACACCGTCGACGTGCCCGTCAATTCCAAGCGCGAGCGCAACATCCGCAACGGCTTCGTGCGCCCCTACAAGATCAGCCTGTCGATGGTGATCGACGGGCTGCTGCACCCGGCCTGGCTCATCGAGTATCTGAGCCATGGCGGCATGCCGACCTTCGACAATTGGCTGGCTTACGCCCCGCCCGGCGCCGGCCCCGAGCAGGTCGCGGATCTCTTGGGCGAGCAGACGCCTTCGACGCAGACCTGGCGCGAGCTCGAGGCCTATCGCCGGCTCTGGCCGCGCACGTTGGTGGTGAAGGGCATCATGCATCCCGACGACGCGCGCCGCGCCGCCGATCTCGGCATCGACGGCATCATGGTGTCGAACCATGGCGGCCGTCAGCTCGACCGCGCGCCGGCGCCCTTAGAGATGCTGCCGGCGATCAAGGCGGCGGTCGGCGACCGCGTGACCTTGATGCTCGACAGCGGCATCCGCCGCGGCTCCGACATCGTCATCGCCCGCTGCCTCGGCGCGCATTTCGTCTTCGTCGGCCGCGCCACGCTCTACGGCGCCGCGGTCGGCGGCCTCGCCGGCGCGACGCGCGCGATCGACATTTTGCGCGACGAGGTCCAGCGCGTGCTGATGCAGATGGGCTGCCCCAGCGTTAACCAACTCGGCCCCAACTGGCTGATGAGCGCGATCGATCCCGCCGCGATTCCGGCCCGCCAGGATCGGCAGTTCGCCGCGGATTAGAGGACCATCCGAGCCGGCGGACTCACGTCACCGTCGTTCCTGCGCCCTTCGACAGGCTCAGGAGCAGGAACCCAGGGGCAAGCGACGTGCGGCGGCACTGGGCCCCGGCTTTCGCCGGGGTGACGACCGAATGTGGTCGGTTAACCACGCCGCAATTCCGCCACACCAACATCACCACTTCGCCGCGGATTAGCGGCGCGCGCGATGGCGTTGTCCTGGTGTCTCAACCTCCCGAGACGACCAATCACGGGTTCCGCCACCATGAACACCAAGCTCTCTCTCCTGTCGCGCGCCGCGGCGATCGCCGGCATCCTCGCCGTCGCCGGCCTCCCCGCGCTCGCCCAGACCAACCCGCCCGCCGTTGCGCCGAGCGCGCCGACGACGCAGGCCCCGGCGCCGGTCGCCAAGACCACCGCCCCGGTCGGCCAGAAGGCGAAGAAGGACAAGACCCACGCCGTCAAGAAGCACGACGGCATGGTGAAGACCGCCAAGAGCGACACCGGCCACAAGCCGGCGCCGGTCAAGCCCGAAGCAGCCCCCGCGAGCGGCAACGCGGGCAAGTAAGCCAGCAGCTTGCTCCGCCCTTGCGGCCGCGCTCGCGCCGCACGGGCACCCTTCCGGCGCGGTGGCAAAAGCCGCCGCGCCGTTTTTTTGCGCCGCGCCCGGCGCGCTCGACTATCATGCCCGCGCAATGATCCTTCTCTCTGGCGGAGGCTGCGATGCGCGCGCTGAGCCTGTTCCCGATCCTGGCCTTCACCCTGTTCGGCGCGGCAGCGATGGCGGCGCAACCGTCGCCCTATGCCGGGCAGGAATCGCGCGCGATCAAGGCGCTGTCGGAGGCTGAGATCGACGACCTCATGAACGGCCGCGGCATGGGGCTCGCCAAGGCCGGCGAGCTCAACGGCTATCCCGGCCCGATCCATGTGCTCGACATGGGCGCCGAGCTCGGGCTGACGCAAGAGCAGCGCGCCGCCCTCGCCGCGATCAAGGATCGGATGAGCGCCGCCGCCAAGCCGCTGGGCAGCGAGATCATCGCCCGCGAGCGCACGCTCGATGAGCAATTCGCCGCCGGCCGCATCACCAAGCCCGAACTCGCCGCGTTGACGAGCGAGATCGGCGCGCTGCAGGCCCGCTTGCGCGCCATCCATCTCGCCGCGCATCTGGAGACGAAGGAATTGCTCAGCGCCGCGCAGGTCGCCCGCTACAACGAACTTCGCGGCTACGGCGCCGGCGGCACGCCCGCGCACGACCACGCGAAAGGCCACGGCGGGTAGGCTAGGCGCCGCGTGGACAGGGCGCGGCGGCGGGCTTATATACCGCGCCATGCGCCCCCTCCCCTTCACCAAGATGCACGGGCTCGGCAACGACTTCGTCGTCATCGATGCGCGCGGGCGCAAGCTCGCGCTCGCCGAGAAGGCGGTGCGCGCCATCGCCGACCGGCATAAGGGCGTCGGCTGCGACCAGCTTCTCGTCCTCGAGAAGGCGAAGACGCGCGGCGCCGACGTCTTCATGCGCATCCGCAACGCCGATGGCGGCGAGGCCGAGGCCTGCGGCAACGGCACGCGCTGCATCGCCGATCTCGTCATGCGCGAGAAGGGCAAGGACAGCATTATCGTCGAGACGGTGGCCGGGCTGCTCGAGGCGCATGCCGCCGGCAAGCATCGCGTCGGCGTCGATATGGGCCTGCCGCGCCTCGCCTGGCGCGAGATCCCGCTGGCGCGCGACTGCGACACGCTCAACGTGCCGCTGACGCTCGGGCCGCTCGTCGTTCCCGTCTGCACCAGCATGGGCAATCCGCACGCGACCTTCTTCGTCGACGACGCCGAGGCGATCGACTTGGCCGCGCTCGGCCCCAAGCTCGAGCACGACCCGATCTTTCCCGAGCGCGCCAATATCGGCGTCGTCCAGGTGCTGTCGCCGCAGCGCCTGCGCTTCCGCGTGTGGGAGCGCGGCGCCGGCATCACCATTGCCTGCGGCAGCGGCGCCTGCGCGGCGCTGGTGGCGGCGGCGCGCCGCGGCCTCACCGGGCGCAAGGCCGAGATGGTGCTCGACGGCGGCACGCTCGAGATCGAGTGGCGCGCCGACGGCCATGTGCTGATGACCGGCCCGGTGGCGGTGAGCTTCCAGGGCACGCTCGACCCGAGCCTGCTCGCCGTCGGTGCGTGAAAGGCTGGATCGACAAACTTGCGTCCTTCGACAGGCTCAGGATGAGGACCTAATCTTTATGCCATCAAGGATTTCCCTCATCCTGAGCTTGTCGAAGGACGCAAATTGCTTATGCAGCGCTTCGCGTGCCGCGGCTCCGGCGATTCGGCCGCAAGCCCGTCATTGAGCCGATGAGCGAGGCGTCCGCGCCGGCGCGAATGATCACGCCGCCGTGACTATTCACCTCGGCTGAATGGTGCATTCGCAACTCTCCGGCTTATTCCTTGAGGCGCGCAGGCTCATCTTCCGGGGTACGGATGATGCGGTGATCAGCACCGCGGCCGAATTCACGGAAGGACTTCACCATGTTTGCCACCTCTCGCCTCGCTTCTCTCGGATGGGTCGCCACCCTCGCCCTGGCGCTCACTCCTCTCGCCGGCGCGGCCTATGCCGACGACGAATACGGCACCGGCCACGCGGCGGTGATCGCCCAGGCCGCGTCCTCGCAGCCCACGGCGCCGCTCAGCGCCGACCAGGTCGCGAAGCTCAACGACGTCTTCAAGGTCGGGCAGAACGACGCCTTCGGCGCCGCGCGCTCCTCGCAGCTCGCGCCCGTCCCGCAGGGCAGCCCGTCGCGCCTCGCCTCCCTGTCGCGCACGATCAACGGCAAGGTCGACGTCGTCGGCGCCGGCGGCGCCCAGGACGCGCTGGCGGTCGAGATCTATCACCCCGGCAGCGGGACCGACTGGTAATGCGGACGATGTGAGCCGGCGCCCTGGAGGGCGCCGGCTTGCCGCGAGCTTCCTCGCGAAGTCCGGGTACGACGCGAATATAGGGGGAATCCAATGGTGTCATTGATACTGGTCGTGTGCCTCGCGGCGACGCCCGAGATCTGCCGCGAGGAGCGGCCGCCGATGGAGGCCATAAGCCAAGTCTCCTGCATCGTGCAGGGTCAGCAGTTCGCATCCCAGTGGCTCGATGAGCATCCGAAATGGGCGCTGAGGGGCTGGCGCTGCAAGCTCGGCGCTGCGGAAAAGGCGACGTGAGGCGGCTTGGCTTGAACCGCGATGATCATGCGCATGGATCAGGGCAATGTCGGGGCTACGCGACATACGCAGGGATTGGCGCCGCTGGAGCGCAGCGGAGCGCTGCAGCGCGGTGACGATCATGCTCGC
>Ga0209701_10001867_pt1 | contig 13662 bp, 9 predicted proteins | sample CZO8metaG_4_FD_188356 | JGI IMG/M metagenome (GOLD analysis project Ga0209701, IMG submission 188356) | Vadose zone soil microbial communities from the Eel River Critical Zone Observatory, Northern California, USA - CZOApr15con2H3.8 metaG... | ecosystem: Environmental > Terrestrial > Soil >...
CGCTCACCGGCGCGCTCGCCGCGGATCTCGGGCTCGGCTTCGACCCGCTCGATGCCGATCTCGGCGCTGCCTGGCAGGGACCGCGGCCGAAGACCTTGGGCGGCGACGGCGCGTGGCGCACCGCCGGCGATGCGGTCGAGCGACTCGAGGCGCTGGCGCGCCGGCTCGTCGCGGGGACGCAGGCGCCGGCCAAGCGATGGCAGCGCACTTGGCCCGTGCTCGACTGGATCGAGAACACGCTACGCCCTTCCGTCACCGCCTGCGGCGATGCCGAGATCGGCGGGTTGCTGCGCGGCCTCGCCGGGCGCTTCGTGCCGCCGGGGCCGTCGGGCGCGCCGACGCGCGGCCGGCCGGAGGTGCTGCCGACGGGCCGCAATTTCTATTCGCTCGACACGCGCGTGGTGCCGACGCCGGCGGCGTGGCAGCTCGGCTGGAAATCGGCGCAGCTGCTGGTGGCGCGCCACGCGCAGGACCATGGCAGCTATCCGCGTCGGCTCGCGCTTTCCGCCTGGGGCACCTCCAACATGCGCACCGGCGGCGACGACATCGCGCAGGCGCTGGCGCTGATGGGCGTCAGCCCGCAATGGGAGCGGCAGAGCGGCCGCGTCACCGGCTTCGAGATCATGCCGGTGTCGCTGCTCGATCGGCCGCGCGTCGACGTCACCTTGCGCGTCTCGGGCTTCTTCCGCGACGCCTTTCCCAACCTCATCGATCTCGTCGACAGCGCCGTGCGCGCCGTGGCGGCGCTCGACGAGCCGGCGGAGAGCAATCCGCTTGCGGCGCGCGTCACCGCCGACCGCCATGCGCTCATGGCCCAGGGCATACCCGCGGCCGAGGCGGCGCGGCGCGCGGGATATCGCGTCTTCGGCTCGAAGCCGGGCGCTTACGGCGCCGGCTTGCAGGCGCTCATCGACGAGCGCGGTTGGCGCGACGATCGCGACCTCGCCGAAGCCTATCTCGCCTGGGGCGGCTACGCCTATGGCGCGGGCGCGCAGGGTGCTGCCGAGCACGGGCTGTTCCGCGACCGGCTGGCGCAGGTCGAGGCTATCGTGCAGAACCAGGACAACCGCGAGCACGATTTGCTCGACAGCGACGACTACTACCAGTTCGAGGGCGGCCTCGCCGTCGCCGTGCGCCACCTCGCCGGCGCCGCGCCGGTGGTCTATCACAACGACCACTCGCGGCCGGACAACCCGCGCATCCGCACGCTCGAGGAGGAAGTCGGCCGCGTCGTCCATGCCCGCGTGGTCAACCCGAAATGGCTCAGGGGCGTGATGCGCCACGGCTACAAGGGCGGCTTCGAGATGGCGGCGACGGTCGATTACCTGTTCGCCTTCGCCGCCACCGCGCGCGCCGTCAAGGACCATCATTTCGACGCGGTCTACGACGCCTATCTCGACGACGCCGAGGTGCGCCGCTTCCTCGAAGACCACAATCCCGACGCGCTGGGCGAGATGGCCGAGCGGCTGGGCGAGGCGATCGATCGCGGCTTGTGGCAGCCGCGGCGCAACAGCCTGCGCGACAAGCTCCACGAGCTGGCGGCGAGGAGTCCATGAGCGACCCGGTCGAGAGCGAAGAGGAGCTCAACCGCCGCCACGCCGAGAAGATGGCGAAGCGCAAGGCGGCGCGTAACAAGATGCTCGCCACCAAGACCGAGGAGCGCGGCCTCGTCATCGTCCACACCGGCACCGGCAAGGGCAAGTCGACCGCCGCCTTCGGCATGGTGATGCGCTGCATCGGCCACGGCATGCGCGTCGGCATCGTGCAGTTCATCAAGGGCGTGTGGGACACCGGCGAGCGCCACGTGCTGCAGCGCTTCCCCGAGCTCGTCACCTGCCGCGCCATGGGCGAGGGCTTCACCTGGGACACGCAGGACCGCGCGCGCGACATCGCCGCGGCGCGCGCCGCCTGGGATACGGCCAAGGCGATGATCGCCGATCCCGGCTACCGCCTGGTGCTGCTCGACGAGCTCAACATCGTGCTACGCTACGACTACCTGCCGATCGACGAGGTGGTCGAGACGCTCAAGGCCAAGCCGCGCGACCTGCATGTCATCGTCACCGGCCGCAACGCCAAGCCCGAGCTGCTCGACATCGCCGACCTCGTGACCGAGATGACCCTGGTGAAGCATCCCTTCCGCGGCGGCGTCAAGGCGCAGGCGGGGATCGAGTTCTGATGATGCGATACCGCACGACAGATGCGCCGTATTTCCCCTCTCCCCTTGCGGGCACAACCCGGCCGACCGCTTTGCGGTCGGCCCCGAGAGGGTTCGATCGCAGCGCGATCGAACGGGTTGTGGGAGGGGCCCGGCCGAAGGCCGGGAGGGTGAGGGGTAAGGCCCGGTCACCCGTCGAGCCCCCTCACCCCGACCCTCTCCCGCAAGGGGAGAGGGAGTGGTAATGCCCCGCACGCCGGCGCTGATGCTGCAGGGCACCGGCTCCGATGTCGGCAAGTCCTTGCTCGTCGCCGGGCTCGGTCGCGCGCTGACCCGGCGCGGCCTCGCCGTGCGTCCCTTCAAGCCGCAGAACATGTCGAACAACGCGGCGGTGACGGCGGAGGGCGGCGAGATCGGCCGCGCCCAGGCGCTGCAGGCGCGCGCCTGCGGCGTCAAGCCGAGCACCGACATGAACCCGGTGCTGCTCAAGCCGCAATCGGAGCGCGGCGCGCAAATCGTGGTCGAGGGCCGCCTCTTCGCCTCCGCCTCGGCGCGCGAGTATCAATCGCTGAAGCCGCAGCTGCTGCCGCGCGTGCTCGCCAGCTTCCAGCGCCTCGCCGCCGCCGCCGACATCGTCCTGGTCGAGGGCGCCGGCAGCGCCGCCGAGGTCAATCTGCGCGCCGGCGACATCGCCAATATGGGTTTCGCCGCGGCGGCGGATTTGCCGGTCGTGCTGGTCGGCGACATCGACCGCGGCGGCGTCATCGCCGCGCTCGCCGGCACGCAGGCGCTGCTCGAGCCCGACGAGCGCGCGCGGCTCCGGGGCTACATCGTCAACAAGTTCCGCGGCGATCCGCTTCTGTTCGAGAGCGGCGTCGTCATCCTGCGCGCGCGCACCGGGCTCGATTGCCTCGGCATCGTGCCGTTCTTTGCGAGGGCGAGCGACCTGCCGGCCGAGGACGGCGTGGCGCTCGATAGCTGGCGCATGCCGGCGCCGCGCGCGGGCGCGCTGCGCATCGCCGTGCCGCGGCTGCCGCGCATCGCCAATTTCGACGATCTCGATCCGCTGCGGGCCGAGCCCGGCGTGGCGCTCGACCTCGTGCCGCCCGGCCGCGCGCTGCCGCTCTGCGATCTCGTGCTGCTGCCGGGCTCGAAGGCGACGCTCGCCGATCTCGCGGCGCTGCGCGCCGAAGGCTGGGACATCGACATCGCCGCCCATGCGCGCCGCGGCGGCAGCGTGCTCGGCATCTGCGCCGGCTATCAGATGCTGGGCCGGCGCGTCGCCGACCCCGAGGGCATCGAAGGCCCGTCCGGCGCGGCGCCGGGGCTGGGCCTGCTCGAGGTCGAGACCGTGCTCACGGCGGAGAAGATCCTGGCCGAGGCCGATGGCGTCGAACTCGCCAGCGGCGCGCCGGTGCGCGGCTACGAGATGCATGTCGGCCGCACCAGCGGGCCGGCGACGGCGCGGCCCATGCTGCGGCTCGGCGGCCGCGACGACGGCGCCGTCTCGCCCGGCGGGCGCATCGCCGGCTGTCACCTGCACGGGCTCTTCGCCGGCGATGCCTTCCGCCGCGCCTTCCTCGCCCGGCTCGGCGGCGCGGGCGATGGCGCGCTCGATTACGAGCGGCGCATCGAGGCGACGCTCGATGCGCTCGCCGACCATCTCGAGGCAAGCCTCGACGTGAAGCGGCTGCTGGAGATCGCGCGTGCGCGCTGAGCCCCGGTCAGAGGCCCGGCCCTTCGACCGCGAGATAAGCGGCGGCGACCAGCGCCCACTGCAGCAGGCACGCCGTCAGATAGAGCCGCAGCGCGCGGTCGATGTCGGCGGTGGTGGCGCGGGCGCGCCCCTCGCCGAGCCAGGGATCGTTGACGACCTGCCCGTGGTAGCGCCGCGGCCCGGCCAGCGCGAGGTCGAGCGCGCCGGCGGCGGCGGCCTCGGGCCAGCCGGCATTGGGCGAGCGGTGCTTGCGCGCATCGCGCAGCATGGTGCGCAAAGCGGGCAGCGCCCGCGCCCGGGGCGTTGCCAGCGCCGCGGCGGCGAGCAGCACGCCGCTGAGGCGCGCCGGCACCAGGTTCAAGAGGTCGTCGAGCCGCGCCGCCGCCCAGCCGAATTGCAGATAGCGCGGCGTCTTGTGGCCGATCATGCTGTCGAGCGTGTTCGCCGTCTTGTAGACGAAGAGGCCGGGCAGGCCGAAGAGCGCGTAGAACAGGGCCGGCGCCACGACGCCGTCGCTGAAATTCTCGGCCAGCGATTCGATGGCGGCGCGGGCGACGCCGTACTCGTCGAGGCTCTCCGGGTCGCGGCCGACGATGTGGCTGACCGCCTCGCGCCCGGCGGCGAGGCCGCGCCGGTCGAGCGCATCGCGCACCGCGGCGACATGGTCGTAGAGGCTGCGCTGCGCCAGCAGCACCGCCACCAGCAGCGCCTCGAGGGCCCAGCCCAAGCGGACGGCGCGCAGCACGATGGCGAGCGCGAAGCCCAGCGCCGCCGCGCCGGCGATCAGCACCGCCACGGTGAGGACGCCGCGCGCGCGCCGCGTCGGCTCGTCGCGCCGCTCGCGGTTGAGGTGATGATCGAACCAGCCGATGGCGCGTCCGGCCAGCGCCACCGGGTGCGGCAGCAGGCCGAACACCGCCGGCAACTCGCCCAGCGCCAGGTCGAGGGCGAAGGCCGCGAGCAGGAGCAGAAGCGGGTCGGAGCCGGCGCCGGCGAACAACAGCATCGCCGGCCAAGATCGGCGCGGCGAGGCGATTCCGTCAACCGGCTTTGTGCGCAGGCCGCAAGGGAGCAAAAATGGACACAGCGGTGATGATTTGCGGCCATGGCAGCCGCGACCCCGAAGCCATCGCCGAGTTCGCGCTGGTCGCCGCCGGGATCAAGGCGCGCCTCCCCGCCCTGGCGATCGAGACCGGCTATCTCGAATTCGCGCGCCCGACCATCCGCGACGGGCTCGAGGCGCTGAAAGCGCAGGGCGCGCGGCGCATCCTCGCCGTGCCCGGCATGCTCTTCGCGGCGAGCCACGTCAAGAACGACCTGCCCTGGGAGGTGAACAGCTTCGCCGCCGCCAACCCGGCGATCGAGCTGCGCTTCGGCCGCGAGCTGGCGATCGAGCCCAAGCTGCTGCGCGCCGCCGCCGACCGCATCGCCGCGGCCGAGGCGCGCGCCGAGCGCCGCGCCGAGCGCGCCGACACGCTGCTGCTCGTGGTCGGACGCGGCACCAACGATCCCGATGCCAATTCGAACATCGCCAAGGTGGCGCGCATGCTGTGGGAGGGCATGGGCTTCGGCTGGGCCGAGGCGGCGTTCAGCGGCGTGGCCTCGCCGCTGGTCGAGCCGGCGCTCAAGCGCGTCCTGCGCCTGGGCTTCCGCCGCGTCGTCGTCTTCCCGTATTTCCTCTTCACGGGCGTGCTGGTGAAGCGCATCTATGCCGCCGCCGACCGCGTCGCCGCGGTTCATCCGGAGATCGAGTTCCTCAAGGCGTCCTATCTGCGCGACCACGGCCTCGTGCTCGACTGCTTCGCCGAGCGCGTCGGCGAGATCGTCGACGGCGAGCCGCGCATGAACTGCCAGCTCTGCAAGTACCGCGCCCAGGTCGTCGGCTACGAGCACGAGGCCGGCGCGCCGCAAGCGGCGCACCATCACCACGTCCGCGGCATCGGCACCGCCGCCGCTCCCGCGCCGCATCACCACCACGGCAATGGCCACGGCCACGATCACGATCACCGCCACGCCGATCCCCTCTCCTCACCGGGCAGAGGACCGGCGTGAGGCGAGCGATGGCAGCGCCTCTCTTCGACTCATACGTGATCGTCGACTGGAGCGCGGCGAGCCAACCCTGCACCGGGGAAAATAGCATCTGGCTCTGCATGGTGCGGCGCGAGCGAGGCGATCTTCGACGAACGGCCCTTGAGAACATTCCAACGCGGCTTGCGGCGCGGGACCATCTCGCGGAACTTCTCGCCGCCGAACTGTCGGCCGGTCGGTCTACCTTCGCCGGATTCGATTTCGCCTTTGGCTACCCGTCAGGGTTTGCCGCGCACCTCGGCCTCGCCGGGCCGGCGTGGCGGGCAGTCTGGGATTTCCTTTCGCAGGAAATCACGGAACAGCAGGCCAATAAGAACAATCGATTCGAGGTTGCTGCAAGGTTGAACCAACGCATCACAGGCGGCGCCGGGCCATTCTGGGGTTGCCCGCGAGGCGCGGCTCACGCGCTTTTGCCGGAGAACAAGCAGCACGCTTATCGGCCTCCGCAGTTTTCCGAGCGTCGCATCACGGAGGACAAAACCAGAGGCACGAAATCCGTCTGGCAACTCCATTATAATGGAAGCGTGGGAAGCCAGACTCTCGTCGGAATTCCGGTGCTGCGATTTCTGCGCGATCACCCGGCTATTGCCTCGGCGACGCGCGTTTGGCCATTCGAAACCGGACTGCGCAAGCCCACGAAGCAAGATGGGGGGCAGGTGGTGCTCGCCGAAATCTACCCGTCGGCCATCGAGCCGCTCGTTGGCGATGGTCAGGTGAAAGACGAGGCCCAGGTGTGCACCGTCGCGCGGCGATTTGCGGAATGGGACAGCGACGGCACCTTCGCGACGCTGTTTGCGGGTCATCCGACATTGTCGCCCGAGCAGCGCCGGGCCATCGAGAATGAGGAAGGGTGGATTTTAGCGCATAGCGACTTTGAGAGGTCGCGGCGTTACCCCCCACCCCTCCCTCCCCCTCAAGGGGGGAGGGTGAAAATAGGCTCGGCCGCACCGAGTCCCCTCCCCCCTCGAGGGGGAGGGTTAGGGAGGGGGGCGCCGACGCGCTACGACTATCTCCGCGATCCCGACGCGATCTATCGCGAATCCTTCGCGCGCATTCGCGGCGAGGCGGATCTGTCGGCGCTGCCCGATTCGCTGCACAAGCTGGCGCTGCGCCTCGCCCATGCGGTGGGCGACGCGGGGATCTTGCGCGATCTCGTCTGTTCCGAGGGCGCCGTCGCCGCCGGCCGCGCGGCGCTGGCTGAGGGCGCGCCGATCCTGACGGATGCGGCGATGGTGAAGGCGGGCATCGCCGCGCGCCGCCTGCCGCGCCGGAACAGGGTGCTGTGCCTCATCGGCGACAAGCGCGTGCCGGCGCTGGCGCGGCGCCTCGCCACCACGCGCTCCGCGGCTTCGGTCGAGCTGTGGCGGCCGCATCTCGCCGGCGCCATCGTCGCCATCGGCAACGCGCCGACCGCGCTCTTCCACCTGCTCGAGATGATCGCCGCCGGCGCGCCCAAGCCCGCGCTCGTGCTGGGCTTTCCCGTCGGCTTCGTCGGCGCCGCCGAGGCCAAGGCGGCGCTGGCGGAGAATGCGCTCGGCCTCCCCTTCGTCGCGCTCGCCGGACGGCGCGGCGGCAGCGCGCTCGCGGCGGCGGCGGTCAACGCGCTCGGCGGCGAGGAAATGTGATGAGCGTCTGGCTGTCGGTCGTCGGCATCGGCGAGGACGGGCTCGACGGCCTTTCCGCCGCTTCGCGCGCGCTCGTCGACGGCGCAGAAGTGCTGGTCGGCGGCGAGCGCCATTTGGCGCTGGTGCCCGCGGGCGCGGCCGAGCGCATCGCCTGGCGCCAGCCGCTCGCCGCCACCATGGAGCCGATCGCGGCGCGGCGCGGCAAGCGCGTCGTCGTGCTGGCGAGCGGCGATCCGCTGTGGCACGGCGTCGCGGCGACGCTGGCGCGGCATTTCCCGGCGGCCGAGATGCGGGTCCTGCCGCAGGCGAGCGCCTTCAGCCTGGCGGCGGCACGGCTCGCCTGGCCGCTCGAGGACTGCGTCGCGCTCAGCCTGCATGCGCGGCCCCTCGAGGCGCTGCGGCTCCATCTCGCGCCGGGCGCGCGCATCCTGGCGCTCGGCACCGACGGCGACACGCCGGTGCAAGTGGCGGAGCTGCTGCGCGCGACGGGCTGGGGGCCCTCGGCGATGACCGTCTTCGCGCATATGGGCGGCCCGCGCGAGCGGCGCATCGACGCCACCGCCGAGAATTGGCCCTTGGGCCGCGTCGCCGCGCTCAACACGCTCGCCATCGCGTGCCGGCCCGGGCCCAAGGCCAAGCTGCTGTCGCGCCGCGCCGGCCTGCCCGACGACGCCTTCGAGCATGACGGCAAGCTCACCAAGCGCGCGGTGCGGGCGGCGACGCTGGCGGCGCTGGCGCCGGTTCGCGGCGAGATGCTGTGGGACATCGGCGCCGGCAGCGGCGCGATCGCCATCGAATGGCTGCGCGCCGGAAGCGCGCTCGCCGCGATCGCCGTCGAGCGCGACGCCGCGCGCTGCGGCACCATCGCACGCAACGCCGCCGCGCTGGGCGTGCCGGAACTGCGCATCGTGCAAGGGCAGGCACCCGCCGCGCTCGCCGGCCTGCCGGCGCCCGACGCGATCTTCCTCGGCGGCGGCACCGGCGATCCGCTGCTGTGGGATGCGCTGTGGCGCGCGCTGAAGCCGGGCGGGCGCCTCGTCGCCAATGCGGTGACGCTCGAGGGCGAGGCGCAGCTGCTGCGCTGGCAGGCGCGCGAGCAGGGCGAGCTCACGCGCCTTGCCGTGTCGCGCGCCGAGCCGGTCGGCGGCTATCACGGCTGGCGCGCGCTGATGACGGTGACGCAGCTCGCGCTGGTGAAGCCGCGGGGCGGCGGCGCGTGATCGAGCGCTGGAGCGCGGGGTGGCGGCCCTATGCGCTGCTCGCGCTGCTGTGCCTCGCGCTCTATGTGCCGGGCATCGCCGCGCTGCCGCCGCTCGACCGCGACGAATCGCGCTTCGCCCAGGCGACGCGGCAGATGCTCGAGAGCGGCGATTTCCTGCGCATCCGCTTCCAGGACGAGGCGCGCAACAAGAAGCCGGCCGGCATCTATTGGCTGCAGGCGGCGTCCGTCGCCGCGCTGAGCGACGCCCGGAGCCATGCGATCTGGCCCTACCGGCTGCCCTCGCTCATCGGCGCGACCGCGGCGGCGCTCTTGACCTTCGCGCTGGGCAGCGCGCTGGTCGGACGCGGCGCGGCGCTCACCGGCGCGGCGCTGCTGGCGGGCGCGCTCGGAATCGTCGTCGAGGCGCATCTCGCCAAGACCGACGCGATGCTGCTGGCGACGGTGGCGGCGGCGCAAGGCGCGCTCGGAATCATCTATATACGGGCGCGCCGCGGCGGCGCACCGGCGCCGTGGCCGTGGGCGCTGCTGTTCTGGGCGGCGCAAGGCTTGGGCCTCCTCATCAAGGGGCCGGTGATGCCGCTCATCGGCCTGCTCACCGCGGCCGCGCTGTCGCTCGCCGATCGCGACGCGCGCTGGCTCAAGGCGTTGCGTCCGCTGTGGGGCGCGCCGCTCATGCTGGCGCTCGCCGCGCCGTGGTTCGTCGCCATCACCGCCGCCACCGACGGCGCCTTCCTCGGCGAGGCGGTCGGCCATGACCTAATCGGCAAGCTCACCGGCGCGCAGGAGGCGCATGGCGCGCTGCCCGGCTATTACCTGCTGCTGCTCGCCGCCACTTTTTGGCCGGGCTCGCTGCTCTTGGGGCCGGCGCTGGCCTGGGCGTGGCAGGAGCGCGCCCAGCCGGCGGAGCGCTTCCTCATCGCCTGGATCGTGCCGTTCTGGCTCGTGCTCGAGCTCGTGCCGACCAAGCTGCCGCATTATATCCTGCCGGTCTATCCGGCGCTGGCGCTGCTTGCCGGCCGCGCCGCGCTGGCGCTCGGCCAAGGCGCGGTGATCCGGCGGCGCTGGCTCGACGGCATCGTCGTCGCGCTGTGGGCGGTGGTGGCGCTGGCGCTGGCGGCGGCGCTGGCGCTGCTGCCGGGACGCTTCGGCGCGGGCTTCGATCCCGTTGGCCTCGTCGCCGCGGCGATCCTGCTCAACGTCGCCGGCTGGCTCGCCGTGGCGGCGTGGCGCGGCGGCCCCGCGCTCACCCCGACAATCGTGGCGCTGGCGCTGGTGGCGTTCGCGCCGGCCTTCCACCGCGTCGCGCCCGGCCTCGACAGGCTTTGGCTGAGCCGCGAGGCGGCGGCGATGGTGGCACGCTACCGCCCGCCGCCGGACGCGCCGGTCGCCGCCGTCGGCTATCGCGAGCCGAGCCTCGTCTTCCTGCTCGGCACCGGCACGCGCTTCCTCGCGCCCGACGCCGCGGCGGAATACATTACCAGCGCGCGCGGCGCCGCGGCGCTGGTGAGCGATGGCGACGACGAGTCCTTCCGCCAGGCGCTGCGCGCCCGCGGCTGGGAGCCGCGCCCGGTCGAGCGCGTCGACGGCCTCGACTATTCGAACGGCAAGCGCATGATTCTGACGCTCTACACGGGGGCGCCGGGATGAGCGTCGCGTCGCGCGCAGCACACCCCCTCATTCGTCATGGCCGGGCTTGTCCCGGCCATCCACGCCTTTGCTTGTCCGGTGCGGGCTCTCGCGGTTGCAAGCGCAACCGCTGCCGCCCGCCTGCGATCGCGCTGCGCGCGACGCTAAAGACGTGGATGGCCGGGACAAGCCGGACAAGCCCGGCCATGACGAGGAAGAATTGGCGAGGCCGCGCATGAGGGCGGCGAACACGGAAACGCAGATATGACCGCCACGGTTTACGGCCTCGGCGTCGGGCCGGGCGATCCCGAGCTCATCACACTGAAGGCGCTGCGCCTGCTGCGCGCCGCGCCGGTCGTGGCCTATCCCGCTCCCGACGATGGCGCGAGCTTCGCCCGCGCCATCGTCGCGCGCTGGCTGGTGCCGGTGCAGATCGAGATCGCCATCCGCGTGCCGATGGAAAGCGCGCGCTTTCCCGCGCAAGCCGTCTATGACCGCGCCGCCGACGACATCGCCGCGCATGCCGCAGAGGGACGCGACGTCGCCGTGCTGTGCCAGGGCGACCCGTTCTTCTACGGCTCCTTCATGTATCTCTTCGCCCGCCTCGCCGAGCGCGTGCCGGTCGAAATCGTGCCGGGCGTCTCGTCGCTCGGCGCCTGCGCCGCGGCGGCGCGCTGGCCGCTGGCGGCGCGCGACGACGCGCTCATGGTGCTGCCGGCGTCGCTCGCCGATGACGAGCTCGCGCGCCGCATCGCCGCCGCCGATGCCGTCGCCCTCATCAAGCTCGGCTGGCATTTCGCGCGCGTGCGCGACCTGCTCGGCCGGCTCGGCCTCGCCGCCAAGGCGCGCTACATCGAGCGCGCGACCACGGCCGGCGAGCGCGTGCTGGCGCTCGACGCGGTCGACCCCGCCGGCGTGCCCTATTTCTCGATGATCCTGCTGCATCGCCGCGGCGCGGCCTGGACATGAATGCAGGCCTGCCCCAGGGCGCCGCGATCATCGTGCTCGGGCCGAGCGCGCTGCCGCTGGCGCGCCGCATCCGGGCGCTGCTGCCGGGCGCGCGTCTCCACGCGCCGGCGCAACGCCCGCTCGACGCCGATGTGCATTTCGATCGCGCCGCGCCGCACATCGCCGCGCTGTTCGCCGCCGGCACGCCGATCGTCGGCTTGTGCGCCGCCGGCATCCTCATCCGCGCCGTGGCGCCGCTCATCGACGACAAGCGAAGCGAGCCGCCGGTGGTGGCGGTGGCGGAGGACGGGTCGTCCGCCGTGCCGCTGCTCGGCGGCCATCGCGGCGCCAACGCGCTCGCTTGCGCCATCGCCGAACTCGCCGGCGGCCACGCCGCCATCACCACCGCGGGCGAGCTGCGCCTGGGCTTCGCGCTGGACGAGCCGCCGCCCGGATGGCGCGTCGCCAATCCCGAGCACGCCAAACCGATCGCCGCGGCGCTGCTGGCGGAGGAGCCGGTGGCGCTGCGCGTCGAAGCGGGCACCGCCGATTGGCTGAATGCGGGCAGCGCGCATTTTACCGCCGGCGCGCCGCTCGCCATCCGCGTCACCGACCGCGCGGCGGGCGCGGAGGAGCGCGCGCTGGTGCTGCATCCGCCGGTGCTGGCGCTCGGCATCGGCTGCGAGCGCGGCTGCACCGGCGCGGAGATCGAAGCGCTGGTCGAAGCGACTCTCGCCGAGCACGGCCTCGCCGCGGGCGCCGTGGCCGCGGTAGTGTCGATCGAGCTCAAGATGGACGAGAAGGCGCTGCACGAATTCGCCGCGCAGATCGGCGTGCCCGCGCGCTTCTTCGGCGCGGCGGAGTTGCTGGCGCAGACGCCGCGCCTCCAGACGCCGTCCGACGCGGTCTTCCGCGCGACCGGCTGCTACGGCGTCGCCGAGGGCGCGGCGCTCGCCGCGGTCGGCAGGGCGGGCGCGCTCATCGTGCCCAAGCGCAAATCGGCGCGCGCCACCTGCGCCATCGCCCGGAGCATCGCGCCGCTCGACGCGACGCGCATCGGCCGCGCACAGGGCCGCCTCGCCGTGATCGGCATCGGCCCGGGCGATCCCGCCTGGCGCACCGCCGAGGCCGATGCCGCGCTCGCCGCTGCCGAGGACATCGTCGGCTACGGCCTCTATCTCGACCTGCTCGGCGCCGCGATCGCCGGCAAGCAGCGGCACGAGAGCGGGCTCGGCGCGGAAGAGGAGCGGGCGCGCCGCGCGCTCGACCTCGCCGCCGCCGGAAGCTCGGTCGCGCTGGTCTCCTCGGGCGATGCCGGCATCTACGGCTTGGCATCGCTGGTGTTCGAGCTGATCGATCGCGAGAAGCGGCCGGACTGGCGCCGCGTCGCGCTGTCGGTGGTGCCGGGCGTGTCGGCGCTGCAGGCGGCGGCGGCGCGGCTCGGCGCGCCGCTGGGCCATGATTTCTGCGCCGTGTCGCTGTCCGATCTGCTGACGCCGTGGCCCATGATCGAGCGCCGGCTGCGCGCCGCGGCGGAGGGCGATTTCGTCGTCGCGCTCTACAATCCGCGCTCGGAGCGGCGACAGACGCAGCTGCCGGCGGCGCGCGCGATCCTGCTCGCGCATCGCGCGCCGGAGACGCCGGTGGCGCTCGCGCGCAATCTCGGCCGGCCCGGCGAGCGCATCGCCATCACCACGCTGGGCGCGCTCGCCCCGGACGATGTCGACATGCTGACGCTGGTGCTGGTCGGCAGCAGCACGACGCGGCTCGTGGCCGGCGATCCGCCGCGCCTCTACACGCCGCGCGGCTATGCCGGGAAGCGCGGCGAATCATGACCGTGCATTTCATCGGCGCGGGCCCGGGCGCGCCCGACCTCATCACATTGCGCGGGCTGCGCCTCATCGAGCGCTGCCCGGTCTGCCTCTATGCGGGATCGCTGGTGCCGGCGGCGCTCGTCGCCGCGGCGCCCCAGGGCGCGCGCATCGTCGACACCGCGCCGCTCACCCTCGACGAGATCATCGCCGAGATGCAAGCGGCCGACGCGGCGGGCCTCGACGTCGCGCGCGTCCATTCCGGCGACATCGCGCTCTATGGCGCGGTCGCCGAGCAGATGCGCCGCCTCGACGCGCTCGGCATCGCCTACGACCTGACGCCGGGCGTGCCCGCCTTCGCCGCCGCCGCGGCGCTGCTCGGCACCGAGCTGACCCTGCCCGAGCTGTCGCAGACGGTGATCCTGACGCGCACCGCGGTGCGGGCGTCGCCGATGCCGGCGCGCGAGGAC
>Ga0209701_10001871_pt1 | contig 13642 bp, 11 predicted proteins | sample CZO8metaG_4_FD_188356 | JGI IMG/M metagenome (GOLD analysis project Ga0209701, IMG submission 188356) | Vadose zone soil microbial communities from the Eel River Critical Zone Observatory, Northern California, USA - CZOApr15con2H3.8 metaG... | ecosystem: Environmental > Terrestrial > Soil >...
CCATTAACAGGCTGGTACCTGCGGTGGATCCTCTGGGTCATCTCTGGTTTCGCCTGCGTGGGCTATCTCTCCGGGGTCTTGACGACGCAGCCTCTCACCTTGCTCAGCTTGCTTCTGCTCACGGGGACCTATGGGGCCTGGCTCGTGATCTTTCATATCGGACTACGGCGGTTCGAGGTCCGCGCACATCCCTGGTGGTTGCTGGCCCTGTTCTGCCTGGCCTGCGCCTCCCAATTCATCCCCTTGCCGGGCACGAACTACTATTGGCTCCTACTGCTGCCGGTCATCACGACTGGCTTGATGACGGCGATCAAACCACGGTCTCTTGGTCTGCTCGCGGCAGGCGCCCTTTGTCTGAGTTCCTACCTCGCGCTCCGCCGCATCATCCCGAACTGGGATGATGTCAGCGGACAGCTGACCCTCCCGCTCTCGTTTCTCTCCACCTATGGATACGGGGCGATCATCCGCGAACTCGTGGTGGCCCGTGCGGCGAAGGATGCCTCCAACGCCCAGCTCGCAGCGGCCCACACGCGCCTGCAGGAGTATAGCGCCCAGGTGGAGGAACTGTCGGTCATCCGCGAGCGCAACCGGATTGCCCGTGAGATCCACGACACGCTTGGCCACGCGCTGACGCTCCTCTCGGTCCAGCTGGAAACGGCCACCCAGCTCGAAGCGCGCGGCGATCCCCGTCTGCGCGAGGAACTGCTGCAGGCACGACAGGTGGCCAAAGCCTGCCTGACGGAAGTCCGTCACTCCGTCGAGGCGCTCCGACCCGACGAAGCCTCCGCAGGTTCGTTGCAGGAGCAACTGCGGAAGCTGGTGGCGGAATTTGAAGCCACCTGCCGCCAGACTCGGATCACGCTCGATCTGGAAGAGGCGACGCACCCTCTGAACCCGGACCTGTGCCTGACGCTCTACCGCTGCGCGCAGGAGGCGCTGACCAATATTCGCAAGCATGCGCACGCCACCAAGGTGCTGCTGCGCCTCTCCACGAGCGGTGGAGAGGAGGGACAGGTGGAACTGACCGTGCTGGACAACGGCCAGGGGGGCCCGCTGGAGCACGAGCAAAGAGCGTCTGGCTTCGGCCTGCGGGGCATGCGCGAGCGCGTCGCGCTGCTGGATGGGACACTGCGGGCTGGCCCCCAACCCGGGGGCGGCTGGCGCGTCGAAGTGGTGCTCCCGCTCAAGATTCGGGGACAAGCGGAGGGCAGCGCCACGGGAGCACGCGAAACCAGGGAGAAGGTCTAGCTATGGCAGAGCGTCTCCGTGTGCTGATTGTGGATGACCAGCGCTTGCTGTGCGAGGGCTTTCGCAAGCTGATTGAGCTGGAGCCGGACCTGGAGGTGGTCGGCATGGCTGGGGATGGCGAGGAAGCGCTGGCCATGGTTGAACGCCTCTCTGCCACGCGAACGGCCCCCGATGTGGTGCTGATGGATGTGCGCATGCCGCGTCTGGATGGCATTGCCGCGACGCGTGCCATCATCGAGCGCTGGCCCGAGATCCGCGTGGTCATCCTGACGACCTTCGACGATCGAGAGCTGATCCAGGCGGGTCTGCAAGCGGGAGCCCTGGGCTATGTGCTCAAAGACATCTCCGCCGAGCAGCTCGCCACGACCATTCGCGTGGTCGCACAGGGTCAGGTCCTCCTGCATCCAGACGTCGCACACAAAGTCATTGCCTCTTTCTCCTCTGCACCCATCGAGCCCGCAATGATCGCTCCCGCCACTCCTGCGTTCGTCGGTGTGAGCGACGTGGCGCAGTTGACCGAGCGCGAGCGGGAGATCCTGGCCTTGCTGGCGCGTGGCGCTTCCAATCGCGAGATCAGCGAGACGCTCTACATCGCCGGCGGCACCGTCAAGAATCACCTCAGCAACATCCTGGGCAAGCTGGGTGTGCGCGACCGGACGCAGGCGGCCCTGAAAGCCAGAGAACTCGGCTTGCTGTAGAAAAGCACCGTTTGCATGGTGCGCTTCCCACAGCACCTTGTATGGGTCCGACCACCAGAGACGTGCACACACGAAAGGACTTGGCGTGGGCAGCATTCGTCCGTTGGACTCCTCACGGGATCAGTGAGACACGGAGGAAATGGGGTCAAAGCATGCTCTTGCGGGACAACGTGAAAGCGGATGAACATGGCCTCTTGGTCTCTTCCGTCAGTCTTGCACTGAAAGGCCTGTGAGCTACATGTTTCTTGACGAGTGTGGCACCCGTATTGCCCGCTATTCTGCCCCTGGTGACAGCTTACGTGTGCGCTACCCCATGATCACACAGATGGTGACGAGCCCACCGGTATAGATCTGAGCTTGGGAAAGTCTTTCGTTCACACATTCGCGCAATAGATGGTATTTAGAAGAGGAGAATGTCATGGCCTTTGAACTCTGGACGCTGCTCGAGCAGGGGGGACTACAAGTGCATGAGATCACGACAGCGGTTGACGAGCGCTTCTCTGATGGACGACGCTGGCTGGGAGCGTTAGCAGCCAAACCACATCTCCCCAATGGGGTAACGTTCTAGATACAATAATACGAAACAAGCTATTGCTGGATAAAGCAGGCCCAAATGGAATAGCTCTGTTAGCAGGTATGAAGGGAAACCTGTTGCCACGGTTGGGCATCACTACTCACGAGTACTACCTTTCCGACCAGCTGAGCGAAGCGCACTCCTTACAGCTTGTCTGAGCGCAGCGCACTCCTTGCGTCTTGCCTGAGCGGAGCTAGGACGCAGTCCGTTGGCAAGACGGCTTTCAAGAAGGACGCAGTTCGTTGGCAAGATGGCTTTCAAGAAGGACGCAGTACTGCCTTTGGTCTTGCCTGACGGACGCAGTCCGTAGACGCGCAGCGTCGTCAAGAACGGTTCGGGGAACCGTTACAAGCAAGACCCATTTCAAGGCACGTTGCCGGTCGGAAAAAGATCGAGTCATTGCGGAGTATCAATCATGAGCACATCATTGTTGGTCGCTAAAGAGCGTCAGCCAGGCTCCCCATTTGGTTTAGGGCAGAAGCAAGCCAAAAAGCAAAAAAATACGGCGCAAATGCGCCACAGTTGCACCCTATTCGATGTTCTATCGATTTTTGTGTAATGCTATGCAACGAGCAAGCCAAAAAGCAAAAAAAATACGGCGCAAACGCGCCACAGTTGCGCTCTATTCGATGTTATATCGATTTTTGTGTAATGCTCTGCAACGAGACCGCGTTCAACCCGGCCCAGGCTTGGCTTTCGGGCTTTGCTGCTATGTGCCGTTCCACCACAACAGTTGGTACGGCCTCAATTCATCACGCTCAGGTTACTTGCTAAGCTTGCCCTAAATGCACTCTTTTGCTATACTGCACGCAACAAAAGCAGCGAGGTATTATGATAAAAGAAGATACACATAACAGGCCTGTCACGCCATCAGGCCTGGGAAGAGCGCGCCTTGCGCTCGCGATCTCGGCGGGGAAACTGGCGGGCGCATCGGGACGCCTGCTGGGCGTCGGCGGTGGGACCAGTTTACCAGGTTTGATCGCACGGCGCATCGATCCCAACGTACTCAAATCGGTAGTTGGGGCCAGTCAAGCCAGGAAGATAGTCATAACGGGAAGCAACGGCAAGACCACAACTGCGCGCATGACCGCCGCTATGGCCGTAAGCAACGGGAAACGGGTCTCACATAACCGGGCAGGCTCCAACATGCTGCAAGGAGTCACTGCGGTGGCTGTTAACTTTGCCGATGTCTTCGGACGGTTGAACAGCGATGTACTGCTGTTTGAAATCGACGAGGGCACAATGCCCCTGGTCATGCCCGAGATTCAACCCGATGTCGTCGTGATTACCAACATCTTTCGTGACCAGCTGGATCGCTATGGTGAGCTCTATTCGGTCGCCAGAGCACTTGACAAGACGCTTGAAGATCTACCCGAAACATCTACGATCCTCCTGAACGGCAACGACCCACAGGTTGCTAACTTTGGGCAGAAGGCCAAAGCCAAACGTCTCTTCTTTGGACTGGAATCAACCGAGGTCGGAACACCGGTTCCCGAACAATCAGCGGATATCATTCGCTGTATCCACTGCCAGGAAGATTTAGTGTATGAGGTCGCCTACATGTCGCACCTGGGCATCTATCGTTGTCCCAATTGCGGCTATACGCTCCCGCCGTTAGACATCGCGGCCACCTCGATCAAGCTGGCGCCCGACGGGGAAGGCCCGACACATGTAGAGATGCGCACACCGCAGGGCAACATGACACTGGAGATCTCACTACCAGGGATACACAATGTCTATAACGCTGCTGCGGCCATCGGAGCTTCGCTGGCGGCTGGTTTTGAGAAAGAGCAGCTACCGGCAGCACTCGTCGATATTAAACCCGCTTTTGGACGGTTGGAGAAGATACAGGCTGGCGACCAGACGATCTACCTATCCTTTGTGAAAAACCCCACGTCGTTTAACCTCATACTGCGCCTGATCGCCCAGCATCCGGGTAAGAAGCACGTGCTGTTAGCAGCAAGCCACACTATTGTGGATGGCGAAGATTTTTCCTGGCTCTGGGATATCGATGTCGAAGCAGTTGCGCAAGGTATCGCGGACGTAGTTTGCAGCGGCAACAAGCCGGAAGAACTGGCGATGCGCCTGAAATACGCAGAGATACCCGTGGATAAGATCAGCCTGGTTGAAGATCGCGAGGCGGCCCTGGATGCCGCGCTTAAAAATGCAGGACCCGGCGGCGCACTTTACATTTTGAGCAGTTATACCCCCACCAACGAGCTGCGGCGCATTATGCAGAAACGCGGTTGGGTTAAACATACCTGGCAGGAGTAATTTAGCATGAGCGAGCAGGTACGAGATACAGGCATGGTATTGAAGATCGGCCACCTCTACCCGACGCTGATGAGCGTGGCGGCGGACCGTGGCAACCTCTTTTCAATCCAGAAGCGCTGTCAGTGGAGAGGTATCGCCACCGAGGTCGAGCAGATTTATGTACGGCAGACACCTGATTTCACGAAATACGACCTGATTCTTTTCCACGGCGGGGCCGACCGCGAGATGGAACTGGCTTCACGCGATATCCAGGCCAAGGTGCCCTCGTTGATCGAGGCTGCGGAGTCAAACACTGTTTTCTTGAGCGTGTGCGCAGGTTTCCAACTCCTTGGCCATTACTATAAGCCGTTTCAAGGGCCGGAACTCAAGGGAGTAGGTCTGCTCGATTTCTATACCGAAGGTGGCAGTACACGCTTTATGACCCACATGGCGCTGGAATGCGATTTTGAGCAGACAGGCAAAAAGGTGCTGGTGGGCTACGAAAATCACAGTGGACGAACATATCTCGGGCCAAAGGCGCAGCCGCTGGGAAAGGTGATTGTCGGCTGGGGCAATAATGGCAAAGATGGCTTCGAGGGGGCCAGGTACAGGTATGTGTTTGGGACGTACCTGCACGGGCCGGTGCTGCCTAAAAATCCCTGGTTCACCGATTACCTGATCCAGCTTGCCCTGGAACGCCGCTATGGGAAAGTCGAGCTGGCACCCCTGGACGACACGATAGAAAATGCGGCGCACGATGCTGCACTGCAACTGGCGATGGAGTTCAAGGGTACGCTGTCAGCAATCGAAGCAACACCGTGGAAGAGGTAATCTTTACGTGACCCGATACACCCTGAGCAATGATTTGCGATTTTTGCCACTATGGATTATAGTTAGGACAAACACAAACTTTAGTTCAGAAAGAGCGCACTCCATAACTTTTCGCACGGTTGCTACGTGATATACAAGACTATGTCATCTAAAAACTTTATGAGATTATGTCTACTACTATGTATCTTGATACTTCCCCTATCTGCTTGCGATGTTCTTCCTCCGGTCACGGGGAATGGCACCCCTGTAACCTCACCGGCGAATGGCTCGCAATTAAACGTATGGAGCAGAGTCGCGCCCGGGGTTGAGGTGCGTTATGAAGACTGGAAGAATCCCGGCGGCGACGATGATACGGTAACTATCGTGCGCTTCGATCTGCACAAGGTGAAATTGAGTGTTGGCTACCAGCCAGAGCAACCTCTATTGATGAGTGAGTGGATGCAACAGGAGCAGGCAACGGCAATTATCAATGGTGGGTACTTCGATCAAAAGGATAATGCAACGGCGCTTGTTGTCTCTAACGGGAAAGCATTTGGAGAGTCGTATGCCGGATTCGGCGGGATGCTCTCCGTCGATGCCCGGGGACGAGTAAGCCTGCGTTCATTGAGACAACAGCCATACGATGCCAACCATGAGCAACTGGAGCAGGCTACGCAATCGTCTCCCATGCTTATGTTAGCAGGTAAACGCACACAGTTCAGCGCTGATGCCTCGCAGACACGCCGCAGCGTGGTTGCCACGGATAAGCAGGGCCGTCTGCTGTTCATAGCCAGTCCGGGCCAGGTATTTTCACTCGATCAACTGGCCGACCAGCTTGCAGCGTCTGATTTGTCAATCGATACCGCCCTCAACCTGGATGGTGGCGCATCTACCGGTCTCTACGTCAACGCCGGTAGCCAGCACATCAACATCGATTCAGTTACCTCGCTGCCAATTGTGATAGTGGCGAAGGCGAAATAGAGGCATATTCTAATCAGGTCCGATTTTAACCTCTTTTTCTGCTACACTTGGGAAAAGGCAGGGACTCTGTCCTGTCCTCTGACGAAACCAGGCTATGACGAAAGGAGCGGAAGGATGCCACATCCTCTTGTCGTTCAATTACGGTTTACCCGCAGCGAGTTCAAGCGTGCTCTTGAGGGACTCAGCGATGCCGATGCACGTCGGCGCTTCCTGCCCATGAATTGCATCAGTTGGAATATCGGCCACCTCGCCTGGCAAGAGCAGCGCTACTGGCTCTGGCGCGGTCAAGGGCAGCTCCTGTTACCACATATCAATGACCTGTTTGCCAATGGCGCGCCTGCCTCTACCCCTGCTCTCGATGAGGTATGGACGGCCTGGCAGACCATTACAGAAGCAGCCGACCCCTGGCTAGATACCCTCTCCACAGAAAAACTGCAAGAATGGCTCATCATTGATGGTCAGCTCAGTGATGTTACCCCTGGATCCTTACTCCAGCGCGTCAACTACCACTACTGGTATCACACTGGTGAGAATATAGCAATCCGGCAACTGCTTGGACATAGCGATCTACCAGAGTTTGTCGGCGATATCGACACCGAGGCCCCTTACCTGCCGCACTAACGAACGCAAGGGAGCCTATTCTCTCCTCGTGTCGTTGCCCTATCAGTTTTTGGCGGAGGGCCGGATAAAGATTAGGGCTATCATGCCCCCTATCAGATCACATTCCCTAACTACTTTTGTGGGAGTCCATTAGCGTCCCTCCGCTATTCCCTGGCGGATCTCCTGCTGGATAACCAGCACAGCTTCGGCGAGTGGGACGATGCGGCTTTCCCTTTGGGAACGCAGCTTGAGTTCGACGCCGCCATTCTTCAGAGAACGCTGGCTCACCACGACGCGTATCGGCAAGCCGACCAGGTCCGCGTCGTTAAATTTGACACCGGCGGTCTCAGTACGATCATCATAAAGGACTTCGACACCCGCCGCAGTCAGGTCAGCATACAATTGTTCAGCGGCCCGGCGATTCTCCTCCTTCTCCAGGTCGAGTCCAACCAGCGCAACATGGTACGGCGCTATGCTGAATGGCCAGATGATGCCCTTCTCATCGTGGCTCTGCTCCACCAGTGTAGCCATGATACGTCCAATGCCGATACCATAGGTGCCCATGAGAATAGGATGCGCTACCCCCTCGGCATCCAGGTAGGTTGCACCGAACAACTCGCTATACTTCGTGCCTGGTTTGAAGATGTGGCCCACTTCGCAGCCACGAATAGCGTGCAGCGTTCCACCGCAGTGCACGCAGGTAGCTCCATCGTAAGCAGAGGCGATATCCTCCCATTCATCTGCGCTAAAATCCCGCGGATAGTTCACGTTCTTCACATGATAGTCCACCCGGTTGGCACCGGCAACGAAGTTATTGCCAATCTTCAACGATATGTCAGCTACGATATACACCCGCTTTTCTTTGTTTAACGGCGAGGTGTAGCCAGCGACAATACCTGCGCGCTCCAGTTCCTCCGGCGTTGCAAGGTGCAGATCAGCAGCATTGATGTTGGCGCGGTAGAGGGTATTAGCCAGTTTTACTTCGTTGATGTCCAGGTCACCACGCACTACAGCTAGCACGAGCCTGCCTTCCGCTGCATAGCAGACGGATTTCATCGTCTTCGACACAGGGATAGCGAGGAAAGCCGCAAGGTCAGCGATGGACATGCAGTTAGGCGTATAGACCTCTTCGAGATCAGCCTCTGGCTCTCGCGTAAGCTCAGTGCGCGCAAATGCGGCCTTTTCGCGATTGGCCGCATAGTCGCAGCGATCGCAGACCATGGCATCATCCTCACCGGCCTCCGTGACGGCGATGAACTCTTGTGATTCTTTGCCACCAATGGCCCCGCTATCGGCATGAATGACGATGAAACGCAGGCCGCAGCGCGTAAAGATGGCACGATAGGCGTCAGCCATCCTACGATAGCTGACATCCAGGCCTGCTGCATCGGCATCGAAGCTGTACAGGTCCTTCATTACGAACTCACGCACACGCAACAGGCCAGCACGCGGGCGCGCCTCATCGCGGAACTTGGTCTGTACCTGGTAGATGAGTTGAGGGAGATCACGGTAACTGCGTACAAACTCAGAGATCAGCGTCGTCACGACTTCTTCATGCGTCGCGCCAAGTACCATATCACGCCCCTTGCGATCCTGCAGTTTGAATAGCACATCGCCCACGGCCTCGGCACGGGTCGGGCCGCTGGCGGGCTGTTTGTCCCACAAGTCCCTCGGCTGCAGGACCGGCATGCTTACTTCCTGTCCACCTGCACAGTCCATCTCCTCGCGGACGATCTGCGAGATCTTCCTGATGACGCGATTGCCAGGCGGCAAGTAACTGTAGATACCCGATGTGAGTTGGCGGACAAATCCGCCCCGTACTAAAAGTTCTTGGTTGCCGCCCTCCGAGTCGCGTGGAACTTCACGCAGTGTTTTAGTAAGTTGCTGTGAGACACGCATAATTCCTCCTACATTCCTGTTAAACCAGCCAAAAAAGCCCGCCCTTACGCGAAGGGCGAGCCTGTTACCCGTGGTACCACCTCAATTGAACTGGAACACAGTTCCACTCATGCAGTCAAACAAGATTTAACTGCCCCTCTAGCTAACGGTGAGGTCTCCGGTCAACTTCTCGCTGACACTCTCAGGTGGGTTCGACAAGGTAGCTGTCTGCCGGCTTTCACTCTCCCGGCTCGCTGCCCGGCATTACCGTCATCTACTGATCCTGATCAACGCGCTGCGTGTGTTTTGTTCGTTGTGCCAAGAATACTCCTTACATTGTGCAGTGTCAAGTTTTACCGAGCCGCCAGCGAATGTAATCTGCATTCCGAAGCAGCCGCTCGAAAATGTTACGCCGCAGGCGATAAATTTCCTGCACGTCGCTGAACTCCTCTGAACGGTAATGAACAATTTCCCTGGGCTTGAGGCGACAATGAAAGAGCAAGTAAGCCACACGCTGTTGGCGCTTGTCAGGTATCAAACTCTTAATAACTTCCCATAGTTCACGGCCATCATCTTGTTCTATCGCAATGAGCTCTCCTGTCTCACCAGGCTCCGGCAACGGCATCTCACGAGAACGCGAGTAAGTACGCAGTGTATCGAGAATAGTACCATTTAGCGTTGCACGCAAATACCGTAGCACAGCGGCAAGCGACCTGAATTCTATTTTCTGGTTAACGGCTGTTGCCTGCCAGAACCGGGTAAACGCCTGGGCAACGTAGTTCTCTTCGCTGTCGAAGCGGCTTGCTACTTCTCTCATAGGATGACTGCGCATCCACTGGAGCATCAACTCATTGAAGCGCTGTTGCACGATTTCCCAGGCAAGCGCATCACGCTGTATCAAAGCGCGCCGGAACAGCTCTACACCATACCGATCATTGGAAGGCTCTCCATTTCGATAGTTGTTGACCTCCCTCATGCAGCGGTCTGCAAGCTCTGTGACGCTCAGAGCATGCGGTAAGGGCTCTGGAAGAGCTGATACCCGCTCTGAGCCATTGAGCGGATTGTGTTTTATGATCCCTTCTTCCATTGTCGCAGTTTCCTCTCCATGTCGCCTTCTTGGTTTCTTCATCCAAACCTATTGTTAGTAGTGTTGATAAAGGAAGGCGTTGCTCACCCGGACTAATCCTTTCACAGCATACAGTGTATCTGCCTGGAGAATGCAGCACTAGCGTGAAGGAACGTAATGCACTACGTATTTTTGTGAAACCATTGTGAAGGCTTCTACGTAGTTCAATGGAGATGTTTTGTATCTGATAGGCTGATCGTCCACCTGGCCTAAAGAGAACTTCCCTCCCACGAATGAAGTGAAGCTTTCACAGTGCGCTGGCACCATTCACATGGATAGGGGACACTAGAAATCTGAAAGACAAAGGAAAAGTTTCGAGTTAGCACAGGTCGTGTTCAGTGACATAGAGGGCGGCGGCTACACGTGGGGCGACCTGTCTCTCCTTCCCAACAGAGGAAACCTGGATCTTCCTATAGATCGATGTCAAATGCGTGTTGACAGTACGTGGAGCGATCACCAACTGCCTGGCGATCTGCTCGTCAGTCAAGCCTTTGGCCACCAGGCAGAGCACCTGCACCTCGCGCTCAGTCAAACCATCGGGGTACCTGGGGGAAGGTGGGGGACTTACAATAGCAGGAGCCTGTGATGCGGCAAGGGCTTGCTCTAAAGTCATCGTACGCCCTTCGTTGCGTGCCGCAGCAAAGGCCTTCCTATCCAGTTGCCTACGCACACTATCCACAGCGTGCTGATACTCAGCTCGTTCGGCGGGGCTTATGTCCACATTAACGTCGAGCCTTGTCTCTGCTGCCCCGAACAGGCGCGCTGCTTGTAGAAGCTGCCCCTCTACGGCAGCAGCCATAGCTAGCCCGAAGAGGTTGAAGCCAACCCACCTTTCGTTTCGTATCTCCTGGGCAAGTGATAGACCTTCGCGGTACCATGTTTTGGCCTGCGCTAGGTTGCCATTGTGCGTTGCCACATACCCCAAGGTATGCAGGGTTCTTGTAATGTACATCCTATCACCCAGCTCTCGCACGAGCGTGAGAGCTTCCTGGGCATAGGTTGTCGGTACCAGGTCGCCCTGAAGCGCTGTGAAGTACCCCAGGTTGTTCAGAGCAAGGGCAATGAGGAGTTTATCCCCTAATTCTCGCGCGAGTGTGAGACTCTCTTGATTATATGCTATAGCTTGCGTCACGTCGCCCTGGCGCGCTGCGATATTCCCCAGAGTGCTCAGTACCGTAGCAATGAGAGATTTATCTCCCAGCTTTTGTGCAAGCGTAAAGCTTTCCTGAGCATACTTCACCGCCTGCTTCAACTCACCTGCCTGTGCCGCATGCTCCGCCAACTTACGCAGCAAGTAGGCAAGCTCCCAGTCGCTGCCCAGCATGCGGCAGAGTTGCTCGCTTTCCTCCAGCAGGGGACCGGCTGCTGCATGATCGCCTTGCATGCGTATAAGCACCCCTAGAGTACCCAGGGCTATGGCGAGGTCCTTTTCAGCTCCCAGGGCGCGGCAGAGTGAGACGCTCTCCTCCAGCAAGGAGCGAGCCGTTTGATTGCCATCTTGATAGTAGGCCAGGTCTCCAGCAGCCCAAAGCGCCCTGGCTCGCGCCACTGTTGGTCCTCTGGTTTGTGAGAGTTCCAATGCCGCTTCCAGCCAGCGCCGTCCTTCGCTCCAGTACCCGCGTGGGCGCCAGAACCACCACAGTGCCCCGCAAAAGTGTAAAGCAGACTCTTCCTCCCCACGCTCGATGAGCCATCTCAGTGCCGCTCGCAGGTTCTCTTGCTCCTGCTCCAATCTAGCCAGCCAGGTCGTTTGCTGTACTCCCTTGAGGTGTGGTTCTGCTTCCTCTACGAGTCTTAGATAGTACCCGGCATGAACCTGTCGAGTGATTTCTGTTTCCCCACTCGCATCCAGGAGCTCCACCCCGTACTCGCGGATCGTCTCTAAGAGCCGCAAGCGTCCCTCCCCCTCGTGCTCCGCTGGCTGCAGCAGGCTCATGTCGAGCAGTGACTCCACCCCATCCCACACGTGTAACGCCGGGTCACCAAGAGCCTGGTAAAGCGCCTCCACCGTCTCCAGATTCCACCCACCGGCAAAAACAGAGAGTCGCCGGAAGAGTTGCTGCTCCTCGCTGCCGAGTAAGTCATAGCTCCACGCAATCGTGTTGCGCAGCGTCCGCTGCCGGTCATCTACATGTTGATCCGTACTTGCAACTACATCCAAAAGACGTGACACCAGCCTTTCCAACAACGGCTGTGACGCTAACGACCTGATGCGTGCCGCTGCCAGTTCAATCGCCAGCGGCAACCCGTCCAACCGCACACAGATCTCAGCGATTGCACGAGCGTTGTTGGGAGTGATCCGGAAATCCTGTCTGACCATCTGCGCACGCTGCACAAAGAGAGCGACCGCAGCATTCCGCAACAGGGTATCACTTTCTAGCGGCTGTGTGAGGTCAGGCAGCGCTAATGGAGGGACAGAAAACTTATATTCACCATGCACATGCAGCCTGGCGCGGCTGGTCACCAGGATCTTGAGTTGAGGGCTTTCTGCGAGTAGTTCAGGAAGCTGTGATGCAGCCTTCTGCACCTGCTCGAAGTTGTCAAGCAGGAGCAAGAGACGCCTGTTTCTCAAAGCTACATTCACCTGCTCGAAAAGCTGGCGCTCTCTGATCTCCCTGATTCCCAGTTCCTTAGCTATGGCCGAAATCACCAGCCCGGGGTCGCTGATCGCTGCCAGCGAGACAAAGCAAACGCCATCAGCAAAGTGTTCACGCATCTCCATCGCGACCTGCAAGCCCAGGTGAGTCTTGCCAATACCACCTGGGCCTAAGAGCGTTAGCAGGCGAACTTGCGGTCTCAATAGCAACTCGCGTAACTGCGCGAGTTCCTCTTCTCGCCCGATAAACGGCATAGGTGTTGCCGGCACCTTCCACACCGGTTCAGACAATCCTGATGTTTCAGGAGCGATGGGAGTTAACCATACCTGTTCAAGCGCCGCCACGATCTTATTGCGCAGGAGATAATCGTCTCTCTCGCGAGCATCAATTGTGGCATAAGGTTCGCCGTAGTCTTTGGGCATGCAATCTTGCAGAAACTCACCATCTATCCACACAGCGCACACAGGACGCCTGAAGTGCCTGGCAAGTCGCAGCGTGTCCTGGACGTGATGGGAAGCTTGTGTTCTGGGAGAGACAATTAATAGCACTACTTGAGCTGCGCGAATGGCCTCTTGCAGCACGTTTCTTTTGTTGCCGGGTTCTTGTCTTCTAATTGTACGACTGCTCCATACTGTGACTCCGCGGGTTTGAAGCTCCACCTTGAGTGTGACAACGAACTTATCTTCGGCATCAGTGTAGGCTGAAGAGAAGAATACACAAGGAGACGGGCCAGGTGTAGGGACTACGTTGGGATCGGCAAGCAATCCGAGTTCTTCCGCTGTTCTGCCAAGCACATCACAAAGCTTCCTGCGGAAGAAGGCACTGGGAGCCTTGATGCCACGCTCCCAGCGGCTCACCGTCTCGAAAGTCGTACCCA
>Ga0209701_10001880_pt1 | contig 13616 bp, 10 predicted proteins | sample CZO8metaG_4_FD_188356 | JGI IMG/M metagenome (GOLD analysis project Ga0209701, IMG submission 188356) | Vadose zone soil microbial communities from the Eel River Critical Zone Observatory, Northern California, USA - CZOApr15con2H3.8 metaG... | ecosystem: Environmental > Terrestrial > Soil >...
GTATGGGGATCTAGAAAATGCGCACTGCCTTGATGGACGGCAATCCCGTTGCGCTTTAGCTGCGCTCGAATTACCTCAGTCTCTCGCGCGACAATGGCATTCACACGGGAGGAGACATCTTGAATAGAAATGTCGACACGACTTTGAGACCCATTGCCGTAGAGGGCCTTTACAGCGAAGCCAGTAAGCTGAAAGATGGCTTCACGTACCGTCTTGCTGGGGATTGTGCCGGTATGAACGCTCACGCCGCCCATCATGGTGGCCCGGTCGATCACGGCGACGCGCTTGCGCACCTTTGCCGCGGCGATAGCGCCCTTCTGCCCCGCCGGGCCGCTGCCGATTACAACAAGGTCGTACTCTGTTACGGCCACTTTGGGAGCCTCACATTCACAATTGCTGCGGCACCATTGGTCTCCTCCTCTGGCCGGTTTACGAGTATTGAGAACCTTGATTCCGCTGAAGACTCAGAGCACAAAACGAGACGCGCGAACTAACGAAATCGCTAATCTCGATCGCCCATGTCTCCGGTCTCCGCTTGAAGAGGATTCGCAGGATTGATCACGTACTGTTGATGATCGACGGTAAATACCCTTCGCCCATACATCTTCACTTCAACGGCCGTTTCGTCACGGCAAGGAAGCCAAAAACCATCAATTCTTTGATATTGCCGGACAAAGTCGGCTCGATTGATCCAGAAGGACGGTTTTTTAGCAGGATGGCCGGCAATTTTCACAATCGCGAGGTCCTCGACGTCGATCCATATTTTCCCTTCGAACAGATACTTCTCTTTGCGTTTGGGAGTGGCCTCAAGAACAAAGCAATGATACGGGCCGATGTCCTCTTCACCAGATAGCGCGAACGTATAGTTCGCGGTCGTGATCGCACTGTCATGATGCTCCCGGCCAGAAGATGTCTCGCTCTCGCTCTGCATCAGGCGATCAAACACCAGGTGACGCACGATCCCCGATCCTTTTTCGGAAGTCTTGTTGAACGTTTTCTTGTCGGGCGCCCGGTAGTCTACGCGTACTAACGCCTGCGCAGCCAATTTCCCCTCGGGATTTCTGATATCGTAAGTTCGGACCGCCGAATACCGCCGCAGCTGCTCGTTTCGTAAGCGGTTACGCTCAGGCATCTTTGCGACGATCCCATCGCCCGTTAGACCCACTGGGGCACTATAGGTCAACCGGGCTTCCTCCGCCGTGGTCTGGCTGGCGGAACTCCGGTCTTGCGCAATTGACGCTACGGAAGTCGTCCCCAAGACAAAAACGATCGCGACCAATCCTTCGATTCGTCTACCGTTCCCTGTCATAGCCTCTGAGTTCTCCTCTCACCCTATGTTCCCTCAAGTCGTTGTGTGCCATATATTCAATTTCCAAAACTGAGAATGAAGCCATCCACGCGGCGCTGAAAACCAGTGAAGTTTCCAAAGAATGGCGAAGCTTCGTTGTTGTACACGTCGCGAAAATTGCCATGGTTCGTGAGATTGATCGAATACAGGCCGACGCGAACCTTGTGCCGACTCCCATGCTCCGTGAAAGGCATATGCAGATGAAAGTCCCGATAAGCCTGCGCATCGAGGGAAAAGAAAGTCGGGAAGCGCGGGCCATTCGGCACCCCTGCGTAATTCTGGAGCACATCGACGTTGGAGTAAGGAAAGCCTGTGTGAACGTCAACAACAGGACTCACCGTCAGCGACCATGGGAGGTGGAACACTCCCCAGCTGACCACGCGATGGGGCACATCCGAAGGCAGGATGCCCGAAACATTCGGGCGAATCACGGGTTGCTCGAATGGAAGGAAAATGTTGGATACGGTATTCAGATCACCGCGCGCCCGGCTCCAAATGTACGAGACATTCAGGTCAGCGTGATGAACAGGTTGAAAATGCAGCGTGGCCTCGAACTCGTGGTAGTTCGCTTGGCCTGTAGGGAAGAGGCCCAGCAGGCCAGCACTTCCGAACACGCTCGGAATGGGATTCACGACGAACAGGTCGCGAGTCTGGCTGTAAATATAGCTAACGCGAACGACCGCGTTGCCCCACAATTGTCGGTCAACTTCGATATTGCTGACGAAACTGCGCGGACTGGAGTCGGGCTCCAACCGCACTCGTGATGGAAGCGCGCCGACGCCATTTCCGACGAAGGCGTTGAGATAAGGAGTAGGCGATCCGATGAGTTGGCCCGTTTCGTCAAAAAAGCTCAGGGTCCGCTGCGGATTGTGAACGAAATCTGCTTCCAGCAAGGAAACGCGGTCATAAAACAGTCCTGCTCCGGAGCGAATAACAGTTTTCTGGTCTCTTCTCGGCGAATAGGCGAGGCCAACACGCGGTCCGAAGGCCGCAGCCCGCCCCACGGTCTCGCTAGTCAGCCGCCCTCCCACGTCGATCGATAGGTGGTCGTTCACCATCCACCGGTCCTGGATGAACTCTTCCACATCCGTGGCCGAAGCGCTTAGCGGTCCGTTGCTGGTGAAACTGATCTCCTCCGCAAGCGTCCGGTCTTGCCTCAACAGTTGAATGGGGTGCGACAGGCTATTGCCACTATAAGACCGATGCGTCACATCCGCGCCAATCTTCAGCTCATGTCGGCCAAGCCACTTTTTGGGCGCAAACTGAAATGTTGGGTATGCTTCGAACTGATTGGCAGCTCTGGTCCAGGAGTTAAAGAAATTGCCGTCCCAGCCTTCGGGATTGACCAGCATGTCCGCTGGTCCCTGACCGTGGGCATTGCTATCAAACCGTGTGTAGCGCAAAGCAATCTTAAGCAACGCGCCCGAGTTGAAACTATGAATGTCCGAGATGCCGGCCGAGACGCCTTTTTGGTCGTAATCCGAGGACGCGGTCTGCGGTACGAGCGCCGTGATATTAGCAAACTGTGTGCGCATTGGAAAAACATTGATGTCCGCGCTTAACACGTGCTGAGGAGACAGAATGGCCTGAATGCGAGTAAAGGAATTGAACCCTTGAGATTTGATTTCGTTGTTTGGCCAGGCCAATCCACGCACCGGATCTCTTCTGACGTCATACTCGAACACTTCAGAAAAGCTCGCTTTGCCAGCGCTGATGGGACCTCCGAAAGAAACCCGAGGCGTCGCTTGCGAGACGCCGACGAAGTGATCGTTCTTGCCGCGCAAGCTCACGTTGAAGTCTTTCACTTTGTAGAACCAATCGCTCGGCGGCGGGATGGTTTCGATTCTTGTCAGCCCTCCGGAAAAACCTCCGTTCTCGGCGCTGAAAGGCGTCTTGTCAACATTGACCGTCTGAATCGCGTCGATGGGCACCGGGATCGAGAACGATCCCGTCACAGGATCGACAGTCTTTGCCGAATCCACCTCCAGCATTCCTTGATTCTCGGAGGCGCCTCGAACACTCAGTTTTCCGTCCAAGGTGCGAATCACGCCCGGAACGAGGGGCAGCGCCTCCCGGAATTTCTGTTGAGCCAAGGGCAACGTCTCAAGCTGTTCGTTGTTGACGATTGAAGCTGGAGAAGAATTTTCTGTCGAAACGTTCGCGGCCTGCTCCTTGACTTCCACCTTTTCCACTATCGTGTCGAGGGTGAGGGCGATGTCGATCACTGAGCTCTGATTCGCGTTTAGCAAAATCGTTTCAGCAAACGGCTTGAAGCCTTGTTGGTTCACACGAAGGGTATAGGTGCCAGCGGGCAACTGCGTAAATTCGTAATGTCCTGCGGAGTCCGTGAGGGTCGCAAGAGGCTGCGAATCCTCGGAGTTCCCCCTCAACTCCACGCTGATGCCTTCGAGGGGACTTGGTTCCGCTTGCTGGCCGAGCACCGTCACGACGCCCTGGATCGTTCCGCTCGGGGATTGCGGCAGTTCTCCCTGCATTGTGCGCGTGTGCGCTGCACCGGGCACAACGCTCAAGGCGAGAAGCAGCAAAACGCCCAGCATGCGATTGGAGGCCTCCAACGGTCTATGTGACTCCAAGAGAGGCATGCAACCAGTTCCCTTCCAATCTCCCTATTCCGGGCCAATCTCTCGCTCTCCTGCCAGAACGAAGAAGGATTGCCCGTTGGAACCGTGTGACGGAGTCACTGGGCTCCTTCCTTTGTAAAATCCTCTGATGCTTGGGAATGGCAGAACGACACAAACAATCAACGAGCTCATAATTGACTCGCTGGAGAGAACAACTACGGCCAGATTCCTGGAGGCAAATCATTTCATTTCGAACACCACTTTTGCGCACACGACGAGCGGCCGGAAGTACTCTCGGGTCTCGACAACTAGTCCCGGCCATTTTCCGAGAAGCACGCGGCGTCATTGCCGCGACATTTTTGCGACGAGGGCCGGCACGGCGCGGCGCGGAATCAACCGCTGCGCGAAAACGCTGAGTTTATTCACAAAACCAGGAATCACAAGTCCGCCGCCGTTCGCCAACGAATCCAACGCTTCACGCACGACGTCCTCGGACGATTGATAAACGAAGCCAAACTTTCGATTGCCGTTTTTCGCTTCCCCGCTGTGGCCATTGGCAAGAATCCGGCCAGGGCAGAGCGTGACCACACTCACTCTGCTCGATCGGAGTTCTTCCTGAAGCCCCAAGGAAAAACTTGTTAGAAAGGATTTCGTCGCCGCATAGAGGCTCGCATAGGGAATCGGCTGAAAGCCTGCCGTAGATGACACATTGATGATTCCCGCTTGAGGATGTTCCATCAATGAGGGTAAGAGGGAATACGTGAGTTCGACGACGGCAGCGTTATTCAGGCTCAGCATTTCCATCTGACGCCGCAGGGTTATGCTTCGAAACTCTCCGCGGACGCCGAAGCCCGCGTTGTTGACAAGTAGATTTACTTGAAGATTTCGATCGTGTAGTTGCTGAGCGAGGCGCGGGCCCGCAGAAGGAGAAGCAAGGTCAAATTCGAGTACCTCTGCGAAAACTGACTGGGACCGCTTCAACTCATTGGCCAGGTTTTCTAGCTTGTCTCTCGATCTGGCAACGAGAATCACATTCTGTTTGCGGGCCGCCAGCGCATGCGCAAAGACTCTTCCGAGTCCTTGGGAAGCGCCGGTGACGAGGGCAAAGCTGGAATTCCTCATATCCGCACACTTGGCAGGCTTACCTCATCCTCCATGGCACTGGAAGCTGCCGCAATCGCGGCTGCCCGGTGGTGCCTCGGGAGATGCCGTGAGCCGCGCGACGGCAGTGCGTCTGAAAGACTACAACGCCCGCACAATTTCCCAGGTGCCACGATGGCCGCCTTCTAGCTCATCGGCCCAAGAGAGCGCACCAAACCCAATTGCATGTCTAACACTTAGATATCCGGACATAAAAAAAGATACAAGTTTTTATACGAATCCTTCGGCCGCTTATCGACCTGTGGCTGGTCTTACTGAAAGCAGAAGTCCTCCCTAAAATTTTTTGTGTCTCTTTGCCAAGATCAAGAATCAAAGTGCGGGTAGGTGAAGTGCAAATATACGTTTGTCGGCCGTCCGGCACTGCTAGCTGGGCGGTCAAATACCTACGGAGGTTGTATGTCCGAACTGCAGCAGTTTCCTACTTTGCCCAATCAGCCATTTCGGCTCGATGTGCCCCTACATGAACTCCTACAGCAGCCTTCGCACGATCCATCGCCCCACCGGCCGGATTTGAGGAAAGCCGAGACGTTGCCCCCGGCTGTGTTTCCTCAATACCCGGAGTTGTTTCATGATCTCGATGAGCAAGATATTGCCGCGCACGAAACTGTGGTTCGCACCGGAAAGCGGCACTGGCCCGCGGATCGCATTCTGAAGACCATGCGCGGATGGATGTTCCCGTATTTCAAATCACGGCTTCTGCCGGGAGACTTCCAGCCAATCATCGCCTACCTTTTCACCGAATGGAAATGCAACCTGGATTGCCACTACTGCTGGTCCTATGACAATCGCGTAAAAGGCATGACCGAAGACACGGCCCGGCGCGCGATCGACTGGCTGCACACGACACCTTGCCGAGTGCTTGCGCCTACGGGCGGCGAGCCACTGTTGCGTCCCGATTTCGTCCACAAGGTCGTGTACTACGCAGCAAAGAAAGATTTCTGGGTTTACCTTGCCACGAATGCACGACTTCTTCGGCCGGAAGTAACGGACCGTTTAGCTGACGCCGGCATTGCCACCATCAATTTTGCCGTCGATACGATAAAGGAAAAGCCCGGGCTGCCCAAAGCGCTGGAGCACGTCCGATCCTATTTCGACTATCTCGTCAAACGGCAGTATCGCTACGGATACACCGTGTTTTTCAACACCAACATCTGCCGCACGAACATCGAGGATGTGAAAGAGCTGGCAACAATCGCGCATGACAACGGCATCTCGATCACTTTCCACATCAACGAAGCGCCCATGATGGAACAAGATCACTTCAAGCATTTGCATGAGAACGACACTTACATTCGCCCGCAGGACTTCCCGGTCGTTGACGATCTGCTGGACTGGCTGATCGACAAACAGCGGCAGGGTTGGAAGATGGTTGATTCCATTCCGCGGCTGCAGAACATGAAAGGTTTCATGCGCGGTGTCGGCGAACACTGGGGCTGCCGCGCCGGACAGAACTGGTTGATCATCCGTACGGATGGAACCCTTGCCCCATGTTTCCCCATGTACAACGCGAAGTTCGATTGGGGCACCGTCGAACACCAAAAATTCGACCTAAAGCAACTCGCGGAGATGAAGCAGGGTTGCGAGCCACACTGTTTTTCAACGCTCGGCTATAACGTCGCCTACTGCTACAGCGCGGCGCGTGTCATGCGCTGGCTCATGAAACAAGCTCGCAATGGCTTTCAGGGAGTGACCGGCAGTTTCGAGTAAGCCGGAACCTAGCGCACGAAGTGCTGCAAGGAGCGGGATTTGCTCCCCAGGAGGTGAATTGTGTCCACAGGATTGGCGCCAGTCTTAACAGGCTATCGCCCGAGCGAGGGCTCGTTCGCGGCCTACAAACGCGAACAATCCCGTATTGCACGGCGAAGGCTCTATTCGCTGACGGCTTTCTACACAACGTACTCGTTGATCGTGACTCTGCTTGGTTTGCGCAGTCGGCATCCATGGATCGGGATGGTTTCCTATCTAGCAGGCATCCCGGTGTGGAGCCTGGTGGAATATCTCTTTCATCGTTACGTCCTCCACGGCCGCTTTCCTCCCGGCAAAGGCCTGATTCGCCGCTTTCTTCACGAGCGACTCGACCCTCTTCATTGGGAACACCATGAGAGACCTTTTGACGGCTGGCACATCAGTGGCGAGTTGAAGGACATCTTGCCTCTCTTTGCCGTGGCCGCACCCTTGAGTTTCCTGTTCCCCGTATATACCCTGCCCGCCCTACTTGCGGGTGTCGTGCAAAGCTATGTTGGCGAAGAGTGGCTCCACTATTTCCTGCATTTCGGAAAGGCTCGCAATCGCTACTTCCGGCATCTCAAGCGATACCATCTGTATCATCACAGCCCGCGCGGGATGGAAAAGGGTTACGGGATCACCAGCGGAATTTGGGACGTTGTATTCCATACGCAGTATCCAAAGCCGGTTCGCAAGTCACTCTCCGAAATCGGCCGTAACGGCATTCGCGTCAGGAAGATGACGCGGTCCGAAGCTTCGAGACTCTTCCGTGAGAGATTCAAGAAACGCTGACTCCCACTTTAGGCGTCGTTGCCCGACTGGCGAATGCCTGCTCCGAGGTTAGGCAAGACCAGGCTGCCTAACAATAAACCACAAGAGATTCCTCTCATTTGCAACGGCCTCGCCGCTGTTCTGCGATCGACTGACTGTCGGTTAAACTCAAAGGCTGAGTTTCCACGTCGCAGATTTCATCCTGGATTTTTCAACAGGTCTGATGACTGGCGTGGACAACTCTGCGAGTTGCGATCAGTCCAGATTGGGTGTGTCTTTTGAGCGAAAAATTGTTCTTATCCTTGTAAACAAAGACCGTCGAACAGGCATCCTCTTCCCGAAGATGATGCCTCCGGGGACGATTAGCTTAATCTCAGTCCCGGAGTTTGAAGAACTCACGAGCGTGAGCTTGCCTCCGATGCGAGCGGCACGCTCCCGCATCCCTTGCAGTCCGAAATGTCTGTCCCTGCCCTTATCCGCGATAACCGGGTCAATGCCTGTGCCATTGTCACTCACGCGCAGGGCAAGGTCGTGCGCATATCTAAGCTCCACTTCCAATTGACTGGCTCCCGAATGCGTACATGCGTTGCGGATGGCTTCGTAACCGATGCGGTAAACTTCATCACGGACGATGGGATGCATTTCTCTGGCATCGCCAATCACAGAAAATGTGACTGCCATGGATCTGGGGATGAGGCCGTCCTCGGTCACACGCCGGAGAGCTTCAGCGAGGTCGTTTGTCTGCGTCGTAGTGGTGCGCAGAGAGTTCAGCGCTGCCCGTCCTTCCTGCATGGCTTGCGCAAGCCAGACGGATAGCTGTTCCATGGCTCGACGCATGCGGATGGGATCGGTGGACGGCTCCAACGCATCATCGGCAACCAGCTTGCTGCCTTGGATGGTCTGGAGGAAGGTGTCGTGAAGTTCTCGAGTAATCCGCGTCCGTTCGCTAATCCGTTCCTCGAGACGAAGTTCAATGATTTTTCGCGCTATCGCCCAGGCAAAGCACGTCGCGATGGAAAAAGTAGATAGCGCCATCGCCGGTACGAGAACAAGGATTCTGCTCTGCACGCTTCTCATGTTAGCCTCGGATCGTGAGAGCTCTCTGACGAACTCCTGATCGACGATTTTCACTAGTGCCGAAGCCTGGGTTTCGACTGGCTTCAGTCTTTCGGCGACCCGAAAGTCAACCGCCTCCCAGTCGCCAGATGAAGCCAGGGCAGTTATGGTGTCGAGCTGACTGGGTACACTAATTTCAATCGCTTCGAGAGTTGGCAGAAATAGTGGATCTACCTGGATCCCGGACGGCAAACGACTAAGAGCCCCCCTCGTTTTTTGAATTTGCTCAAGTAGAGTGCCTTGCAAGGACTCAGACTCCATTCTCAAAACGTATGCATTCCTTGACTGTGCCAGTTCACCCAATCTTTGGTGAAATGACAGAAGACTCCCTTGAAGACGCAGAACTGAAATCATTTGCTGACTCACGCCCGAGAGGCGATCTGCCTGAAGCCGAGCGATACGGAATTGCCAAATAAGCAGCCCGTTTCCACCTAAAATCAATGCAACTAGCAGAGCAAATGTCAGCGTCAAACGCGGACCCAGGTTGAAATACTTAGCGTCTATTGACTTCATCTTGAGCTCGCTATTTGTCCGTAACAATAGCGGTATCAACGGGGATACCACCTGTCCGTTCTAACCTCAATTTAGTTCTGTTCGGACGGACCAGTGCGGAAACCTGTGATTTTGACTAGATATTTTTCCAATTCCGCCGCAGCCTCTGGCGCGTGTTCTTGTCCAGTTAATACCGAATGCACGGCTCCGAAGTAAGCTCTGGTAACTTCTTCATACGAGCGCGCGGCAACCCTGGAAGGCCGACTAACCACAATAGCTTTTGATGGACCTGATTTCTTCGAATCTTTGTGCGAGTCGACGATCGACGCAATATCGTAAACAATGACCTGGGAAAAGACAAAGGGATTGGGAACAGTGCCCTTCTCTATCGATTCAATCTGTTCCCGAAGCAGAAACCGGATAAGAGCCGCGTCTTCTCGAGGGTGAAGTGAATATCTAGAAACAGCCAAGCCCAAACCGCCCAACGTGCCGGCGCTCGCCATAGACCCGCCGGGAAGAGTTGTATAGCCGACCTCACCGACTGGGAGCTGGCGTTCCCACTGGCCGAGTCGCAACTGCTCGCCGTTTGTTGAAAACCCCCCGGGCTCGGCTCCCCATTCACGGACAAATGCGGCTCTTCCCGAATCAAAAGCGTTGTTGGCATCAATCTCCCTGTACTCCACGGTGCTGGGTGGCGATATCCAGCCGATCCAGCGTTTGGCCCGTTGCCACGCCCGAATCGCCGCAGGATTGTTCACACTTATTGTGGCGTCGCTCTCGATAATCCGTCCTCCTCCTTCGGCGACCTGCCATTCCAAGGCATTGCAAGTCAAAGATTCAGCAGCAGCTCCTGGCCAGACGTAACCCCAAAAATCTTTCTTGCCTTTTGCGCGTTCGCTTGTTTGGATTCGCGCAGCCATCCTCTCAAGCTCGTCCCACGTCCTTGGAGGGTGATCATAGCCATATTCACGGAGAAGGTCAGCTCGATACTCCAGAACACCCACTTGAATCTGATAGGGAATCGCCACAACCTTGCCGTCAACTATATAGCTAGACGCCACGCTCGGCCCCATAGACGAAATTTCAGCCGCAAAATACGGTCGTAGGTCGGTTAAGTCCCCCTGTAGCACTCCCAACCAAGTTACATCGATCTGCAAGACATCAGGGCCGGAGCCACCCTCCTGCAAGAGCTTGCGGCTTAGAGTCAGCTGGTCAAGCGTCTCTTCCTGAACTCCCCGAAGATGCCTGAGGCCTACAGCTGTTTCTCGCGTAAACTTTCGCGATAAAGCCTCCGTCGCGGGTAACTCGCCCGAAGGTATCCATCCAAGGCGAAGGTAATTAAGTGTCACCGGCTCTGGCGCGGACTGGTGGCAGGCGCCCAATGCCGCTGCAATAAGCAAAGGCATCAACATTCTCAAAAGGGTAGCCGTTCGACGGTATTTCGGCCCCATAAAAACCCCGAGTCCTCCTACTAGATTTTTCTACAGGTGACTCAGATTTGAGGAAGGCCACGTCGAACCGCAATCGTCACCGCGTGCCTCCGATCAATGGTCCCAAACTTGTAGACCGCCTGGTTTCTAATCCCCAGGCACGGACACGAAATGTGCCCGCCCGTATCTTGACATTACCGGATTCGCCGCTTTCGCCGAAGAGCGAGACCTACAGCCAGCACCCTGTAGTTGTCTACAGGCTTGCGCGATCAGATTTGCAGAAGGCCACGCCGCAACGCGATCGTGACTGCATGCGTTCGATCGTTGGCTTGAAGTTTCTCCACTAGGTTTTTAATGTGAAAGTTAACCGTGGTCTCGGCAATCGAAAGTTGATCGGCAATCTGTTTGTTGCGATAGCCATCTCGAATGAGGCGAAGAACCTCCAACTCCCGCGTCGTAAGGTCCTCGTCACCCAGGTGCTCGGCGAGGCGAGCCGCCACGTCGGGCGGAATATGCCGCCGACCAGCGTGAACCGATCGGATCACGCCCAGTAATTCATTTTTCGGCATACTCTTAAGAATGTAAGCCGACGCTCCCGCTTGCAGTGCACGCTGGATGTCCCCATCGCTGTCTGAGGTTGTCAGCATGATGATACGAGCCTGTGGAAACTCCCCTCGAATTGCGATAAGTGTGTCGGTGCCGTCGGTGCCGGGAAGCCGAAGATCCATCAGGGTGACGTCGGGTCGATGACGACGAAATTCAGCTACAGCCTCCACGGCATTCGACGCGCTGGCCACGAGAAGCATGTCCTGCTGAGAGCCGATGATTGTGCTCAATCCTTCCCGAAAGACTGGATGATCCTCTACGCTGAGAATGCGAATTGGCTTGGCCCCAACCATCGCTATTGCCTCGTTCCGGCAATTGTATTGGATATTTGTGTTCCTGCCAAAGCCTTAGTTTGAAACCTTGAAATCAAGAAACTGCCGAGTGCAGAAGCAGCGGAAGCGTTGATTTGCGTCGCGGATTTCGTCGGCGAATTGCCTACAGAAAAATGCAGTACAAAAACTACCGCATTTGGGGTTGTGACAAGTCCTAATCGCATTCATTCTGACGTCACCTAAGCATGAAACCGAATAGAACGAGGGGAGACGAATGCGACGATGAATTTCGATTGCTGGGAACGACGGGACAGGAGACATCATGGCGACAGCGACGCAATCGGCTCTAATACAAGAGTTGGACACGAAAATGCGGAGCTCTTCGTCACGCCAATTTGTGGGTGCGCAGCGACAGAACACCGCAGGCCAGGACGAAGAAGCGACGCTCGTCCTTGCCGCCAAAAGTGGAGATGGACACGCATTTGAAATTCTCATCGAGCGTTACCAGATAAGGATTCTCGCAATTGCGCGACGCTTCACTCGTATCCGAGAAGACGCAGAGGACATCGTCCAGCAGAGCTTCCAAAAAGCTTTCGTCCACTTGCACAAATTCGAAGGGAAATCTTCTTTCTCCACATGGCTAACGCGGATTGCCATCAACGAGGCCCTTATGCTGCTGCGCAGAGGTCGCAGCCTGCGCGAGTTATCGATCAACGATTTAAGCGGGAATGAGGAAACCGCACTCGGGCTGGAGATCCCCGATTCACGTGCAGGCCCCGAGAGTGCCTTTTTACAGGGCGAGCGGAGCCGAATTCTATCCGCGGCTATGGATAAGTTGGCGCCAGGAATACGAAAAGCAATCGAGCTGCGAGAACTTGGTGAGTTATCCACAAAAGAAGCCGCTCGGGTCATGGGCCTCTCAGTCGAAGCAGTGAAAGGCCGAGTGTTCCACGGGCGGAGGAAATTGCACCAGGTATTGAAGCGCGAGTCCGCCTGGATGTCCGGGAAACAGATCTTGCGGGCGAGCCGTAAGGAGAATGGCCTCTCGCGCCATCAACTCGTCTGCAGTTCCTGTGATTAGTGCGGCGACCAGGGACCCCCATCGGGACTCGTGGCAAGGAGGTCCTAGGAAGCCCGCTAGTCAGATCGAGACAATTCAACTGCGAAAGGGAACGACTAACGTATGAAATTGAAAGACAAGAGAAATGAAACTTTGGAGCTTCACACAGGCCCAATTCAGTCTCACGCAGAAGATACCTCCGCAAACCACACGCTAAGTCGTGACGAAATCAGGCGCCGCGCCTATGAAATCTATCTTGAGCGTGACGGCCTCCCAGGAAATGAGCTTGATGATTGGCTGCAAGCCGAACGCGAACTCGGGCGTGCGGCGTCGCCAAAAGCAGTGGGATTTTAGATCAAGGGAGAGGCGCAATGAAACGTCGTGACTTCATCAAAGATAGTGCCGTTTCCGCACTCGCGATTGGTACGGCACCTCACACTTTCGAACCGGAGACTTTCGGCAGCGAAAGATCCTCGAGCTCGCTCCCACAGGCGGAATCCAAAGGCCCTTTCTGGCCGGCCGGAGCGCGTCTGGTCGTTTCCATATCGATGCAGATGGAAGCTGGAGCTCAGCCGCTGAGCGGAGCGGAAAGCCCAATGCCGAAGATTGATCCGATGTATCCCGATCTGCCGGCGGCCAAGTGGTACGAATACGGATTCAAAGAAGGGCTTCCGCGACTGTTGGACATGTTCGACCGCCGAAAGGTCAAAGTTACCTCCCACATGGTAGGCGCAACGGTCGATCTTCAGCCGGCTCTAGCCAAAGAGATCGTCCAGCGCGGGCACGAAGCGTCTGGCCACGGACAAACGTGGGCTGCGCAATATTCCATGACGCCGGAGCAGGAGCGCGAATCGTACAAGCAGAGCGTCGCAAGCATTGAGCGTGCAACAGGCACAAGGCCCTTGGGTTTCAATGCCTTCTGGCTTCGCGGCACACCACACACATTGGAGATTCTCCAGGAGCTTGGCTTCATTTATCACATTGACGACGTAAGCCGAGATGAACCGTTCCTAATCAACGTGAAAGGAAAGCCGTTCGCGGTCGTGCCGTATA
>Ga0209701_10001882_pt1 | contig 13606 bp, 10 predicted proteins | sample CZO8metaG_4_FD_188356 | JGI IMG/M metagenome (GOLD analysis project Ga0209701, IMG submission 188356) | Vadose zone soil microbial communities from the Eel River Critical Zone Observatory, Northern California, USA - CZOApr15con2H3.8 metaG... | ecosystem: Environmental > Terrestrial > Soil >...
TTTGGGCAAGGTGACAGGTGAAGATGCGGAAGAGCTGATTGCGAGCTTGAACGGACAGCTTGAAGCAGATGAGATTGCGCCGGACGAGATTTATAAGAAGGCGCTGGTGGAGGGGACGCTCAACAAGCAATCGAAGGAAGAGATCCGGCAGGCCGTGGAGCGGGCGCAGGAGGCGTATCAGATCGCGACGACGAGCCTCTTCCGAGATACTTCAAGTTACAGCTTTGACAGTTATAAGCGGGAATTAGCTAGTCCGGTGGGCTTGAAAGACCTGGAGGAATTTACCCTGAAGCTGCTGGCGAAAGAGCGCAGACAGGTGCAGCGAAAGGACGGTTTTCTGGAGTTCCTGACGCCGGAGAGTCTGCGGTCGAAGGATCTGCCCGAACGTTACAAGATGGCTACTTTTGACCGGCCGACGGCGATCCGGAATGCTCAGGCGGAATTTCTGGCAATTGGGCACCCGTTTGTGGATGCGATGCTCCGCTATATCGGGGAGTACGAGTTTGGCGGGCAGACGGCGGTGCGAGTCATTAGAACGCCAGAGGTGGTGAGCGGGGAGAGCTTGGCAGGCTATCAGTTTAATTTTACGGTCCGGCGGCGAGTGGCGCGCGAGGATGGGGACGAATACCTCTTTGATATGAATACCATCGTCGTGAATGCTGAGGGCGAGGCGATGGAGGAGTTGTCAAGGATTGCGGCTAGGGAGTATAGCTGCGAGGATGCGGACGATTCGAACGTGGCGGCGGCTCTGCGAGGGCTGGACCGTCTGAGCATCGATCAGGCATTCGAGATTGCTAAGGCTCGCCTGCAAGAGAAGACCAGCCTCTGGGATTGGGACGAAGATGTGGATTTGATTGGAGTTGCGAAGGTTGTTTTTCTGCCCTCGACCGCCTAATCGTTGCAGGGGCAGGCAAGAGATGGGAAAGAACGGGTCTAAAGACCCGCAAGTATACGGGCGCGGTGGACAGACGGGCGAATTGAGAGACTGGAAGATGGAGAGAGAAAAATCCCCACCCTCGGGGACAACAAGGGTGGGGTAGTCGGGGATTGCTGTCACGCGCTGCCCTCGATGGCGTCCTCGGAGGCAGACCAACGACGACCACCGGAGCTCATTCCCGGGCCTTTGCTTATCCAACGAAAAACTACAACTCCGAGGCGAGTCTCGTCTGTTCAAAATTGAACACAGGCTCGACCGAGGGTTTGAGCGGTGAGGCGACTTTGAAGGAGGCGCGGGAAAAGAGACGACCGTACAAAAGTAGTGCCGTTCGCCAATACAAGAGACAAGATGGCGCCCTGAAGGGACGCCGCTACGCAGCATCGGGAAGACCAAGATGGCGCCCTCCCGACCCGGTCCCCGAGATGCTCGGGGCAGGCGGGATAAATTCCGGGACGCCGCTACGAGTCGCAAACGCGGGCGCGGTGGACAGACGGGCGATTGCAGGGGATAATTCCCCTTCGGCGTCTTTGTTCATGGGGACCATGGGGAGTTCACCATGGGGGTGCACGATGGCGTCTATCACTGAGGAGGGGGAATGAGCATTTCTCCAAACGTACCAAGCCCGGAGGAGTCGTATCGCTACGAATCCACGGGTACGCCGCGATGGATCGCCGTGCTCTTCGGCGTGGTGATTGCCGCGCTGGCGGTGATGGGCTATGCCGGCTATTCCGCGCAGTCGCGCCTAGGCCAGGACCTGGCGGACCAGCAGAAGCAGAACAAGATTCTGACGGCGCAGCTCGACCAGGCGAATACGCGCATCGCGGACTTGAAAAGCAAAATGGAGATCACCACGCAGAGAGTGGGCTTGACGCAGTCCGAGCTGGCGCAGGCCAAGAGCCGCGCCGAATCGATCCGCAAGGAGCAGCAAACCTCCGACCAGAGGCTGACCGCGCAGCTCGGGCAAGTCCAGAAAGAAAGCCAGGAACAGATCGGCGCGGTAGCCACGGAAGTGGGCGGCGCCAAGAAAGACATTGAAGCAACGAAGTCCGACCTGGAAGCGACGAAAGGCAAACTGGAGCGCAGCCTGGGCGACATGAACGTCATGAGCGGACTGATCGCGCACAATCGCGATGACCTGGAAGATTTGCGGCGCCGCGGCGACCGCAACTACTACGAGTTCACGTTGCAAAGATCCAAGAACGCGCAGCGCGTCGGCCCGGTGCAGATGTCCCTGAACAAGACCGATCCGAAAAAAGCAAAGTACACGCTGACGGTGGTCGCCGACGACAGGACCATCGAGAAGAAAGACAAAACGTCCGGCGAGCCCGTGCAGTTTTATGTAAAGGGCACTACCCGCATGGCCCCGTACGAGATCGTGGTATTCGACGTGGGCAAGAATCAGATCACCGGCTACCTTGCGACACCGAAGGACGGGGGCGCGGCTCCTCCGCCCGCCGCAGCGCCCGCCGCCACTCCCACAAAACCGTAGTTCTATCTCGTTTGCGATTTTCGTGTCTTTGATATTAGGCTTGGGGATATTTGTTTTGGGGAAGCCCTGTTCCGCGTTCTGGAAACTCGGCGTGGGACAGGGCTTCTGTCGTTTCGCGCGCCGCGCTAGCATTAAAAGTTCGCCTTACCTGTGACCATTTGTTGTGGAGCACGCTGATGAAAATACCGAGCCTTCGCATGGTCTTGCCGGTTGCGGTTCTGCTCTGTCTCTGCGGGCAGAACCCGGCGGGCGCGCAAGCTCCGTTCGAACCGGCACAAATGTCCCCGCGCACGTTGTTCTACGTGATCTGGCGCGGTGTCCCCGGCCCCGAAGCGAGAAAAGCAAATTCTCTCCTCGCGCTTTGGGACGATCCTGATTTTGCTCCAGTGCGGTCGGCGATAGCGGCAAGCATGCTCAATTCTTCCGCAGAAAAATCGCCGCAACAGAAAATGAGTTCGCAAGAGATCCAGGAATATGCGGCGCTTTTGGAAAATTCGTTTACGGTCGGGTATGTGAGCGAGGCTGCAAGACGAAATCTTTCGAATGGGGCCGTTGCAGCGGATGCGAGAAATCCGGCGTGGAACGGGATGTTTCTCGTGTATGACCGCACTGGAAAGGAAGCGCTTCTTTCGAAAGCGATCCTCCGCATGCGCGCGGAAGAAAAGGAAACGCCGCGGCTCTCGCCACTAATGATCGGAGGCGTACCGGTCCTCAAGTCGGAAGGCAAAAACGGCACCACGTATTGGGCCGAGCATGGCAAGTATGCCGTCATCGCCGGTGAACGAACCGTCATGGAAGAAATATTGAACCGCCTCGATGGAAAGGTCTCCGGGGCGGCATCCCTGGCGCAATCCGCTGCGTATCAGGAAGCGCGAGAGAACCTTGGCAGCGGCTTGCTGGAATTTTTTCTGCGCATCCCCGAGCTGAAAAATCTTGCGGCGGATTCGAAAGCAGGAACCTCCCAGATCGGCCCGCTCCTCGACGCTGCCCGCCTTGACGCGGTGCACTCTCTCAGCGGCCACGTCACGTTCGAAGGCTCGAAAACACATGTGCAGGCAGCAATCCTGGGCGAGGCCGTTCCCGGAACGCCCTTTGAAATGTGGTCCGCCGGGCAGCCCTCGCCGGCTTCACTTTCCTTCGTGCCGGCGGATGCGGTCTCTTACACTTCCGCGCAACTCGATTTCCAGGGCATCTACGACACGGTGAAGCGCGTGGCCGGCGTGGCGTTTCCGCAGAGCCAACAAGGCCACGTCGACATATTCGAAGCCATCGCACAGCAGCGTTTGGGAATGCCGGTCCCGGAGGCGCTTGGGCTGCTCACTGGAGAGTTCGCTTCGATGCAAACCAGCCCATCGATGGACTCCGCGAAACAGGTCTATTTTTTTGGCATTCGAAAGAAGCCGGAGACTCTCAAGCTCATGCGCACCATCTTTGGCGAGCAGCTCACTTCGGAGCGCAATGAAGGCGACGTCACTTTCCTGAAGGTCTCCCTCGGGGGGAAGCAAAGCGGTGCGGGCGTCGCGCAGTGGAGTTTCTTCAATCTCGCGGTTACACAGGACATGATTGTCGGCTCCAGCCGCATCGAAACGCTTCGCGAAGTGCTTTCGAATCGCGCGCCCGCTTCCACCGCCGCGGGCCTCGCCAGCATGCCGCAGTTCCGGGCCGGCCGCAAACAGTTCCCGGAAAATCTCAATGGTTTAAGTTATTTCGACTTCCAGAGAATCGATTGGCAGGCGCTGAAAGATCGCTGGATCGAAGACGCGAAGAAGGGCTCTGTTGCAAAAACCGTGAGCACGTCGAAAAATGACTTGCCGTCCGCGGCCTCCGATTGGCTTGCGCCGATCAATCCGCAAGTCTTCGCGCGGCATCTCCACTACTCTTCGAGTGTTTCGTGGAAGGATTCTAAGGGCATCCATTGGGACCAGTGGGTCGAATAGCGGAGTGATGGACCTTTGTCGTCTTGTGCTCGCGGCGCTACTCTTACCCGCAGCGCTCTGGGCGTGTTCTTTCGCCGATGCCCAGGAAAATCCGCAACAATCGAAGGAAACGATTCACGTCAGCGTTGACCGCGTCAACGTCGGAGTGATTGTCACTGATTCGCAAGGTCATTTCGTGGAAGGCCTGCGCCGCGAAGACTTCCATGCATTCGATAACGAGATCGAACAGCCACTCACCGGCTTCGCCGCGATCGAGGAGCCGGCGCAGGTTCTTCTTCTGATCGAAGCCGGCCCGGCCGTCTATCTTCTGGAGGGCGGTCATGTCCAGGCCGCTTTCGCCATGCTCGACGGTCTCCGGGGCGGCGATCGCGTCGCCGTCGTGAAATATGCGGATTCGCCCACCGCGCTCCTCGATTTCACCGCGGATAAGCAGGCCGCCTTTGCTGCTTTCGGTCAATTGCGTTTCAATCTCGGTTTTGGTTCTCTGAATTTATCTACCAGTGTTTCAAAAGTGCTGGAGTGGCTTGCAAGCGTTCAGGGCAAAAAGACAATCGTACTGCTGGCGACGGGCGTGGACACTTCTCCAGCGGATGAATTTGCGTCGGTGATTCAGCAGCTCAGGACCCACGACGTGCGGCTGCTAGCGGTCTCGCTAGCAGCCGGACTGCGAAATCCGCCGCCCTCCGGCAAGAAAAAAGTTTCCGCGGCAAATTCCGCGCAAATCGCGCAACAATTCGAGCAGGCCGATCAAATTTTGAAGCGGATGGCCGAAGCTACGGGCGGACGCGCTTATTTCCCCGGGAACGCCAAAGAATTCAACGCCGTCTATGCGGAGATTGCGCAGCTCGTCCGTCATGAATACAGCCTGGCGTTTGCGCCGCCCGTTCGCGATGGCCTCCCTCATGCCATCGAGGTTCGCGTTGACGCCGCGCAAAACCCAGCCGCAAAAAATCCTACCTCCCCTTACCGGGTGGATCATCGCCAGGCTTACCTCGCACCGGCGCCTCGGTAGCGGGTCAACTTCCGGTTTGCCGACCACTCTGAGGCAAATCGAACAGAGAATGATTCGCGACGTGTTGAAAGGACTAGGAGAGTGCGCGCAAATTCTTCCGGAGGCGCTCGGGATCGCCATCATGAAGGAGCGCTTCAATTTCCAAGTGTGTACGCTGCCAAACTGGAACGGCGCGGACAAGCAAGCTCCGCCCTTTTGCCGTTAGAGTCGTCAGACGGCTGCGGCGGTCCCTCGGGTCTGCTGTGACCTTGACCAGACCTCGGCGCTGCAACGGCTTGAGAGCGGCCGTCAGGGTGGTCCGGTCCATTGCGAGTAGGGACGCAACTGCCGCCATACCTGGTGGTTCCGGGCGGTTCAGGGACATCATTAGCGAGAATTGCCCGTTGGTCAGGCCGAGTGGGCGCAGAGCATCATCGAAGCGCCGTGCCAGCGCCCTAGCAGCTCGCTGGACATGAAGACAGAGGCAAGAGTCGCGGACCAGAAGGGTGGTCTCAAAAGCAGGGTTTCTAACGGTTGACACAGCTAGATTATATTGATATCAACGTATCTTGCCAAGCGGCACGAGGAGGAAGCTTGCCGCAGCGGTTCGTATCACAAGGAGAATCCCATGTCTCAGGAGAAATCAATGAAGCGAGAGATAGTCAGGACAATCACATTACCAGTCTTCGTGCTGGCCGTCGTGTTGAGCGCCGCGTGGCCGGAGCAAGCACAGGACGCCAAAGCACCGTATCCGAGCATGGCCCCGATTGAGCAATACTTGATGGCGAATCGGAATTCCGAGATAGCCCTAGCGCGGAGCGCGGCCCCGGAATCCATCTCACGCGATGCCGAGGTTTTGGTCCTCGGAGGGCATGGTTACGAAACCGCAGTCAAAGGTAAGAACGGCTTCGTGTGCATAGTGCAACGATCATGGACCGCCGGAATCGACGATCCTGACTTTTGGAATCCCAAGCTGCGGGCTCCGATCTGCTTCAACCCGCCGGCCGCACGATCCTACCTTCCACTCACCATCAAAAAGACCGAGTTGGTACTAGGTGGACAATCCAAAGCTCAAATGTTCGAAAGTATAAAGGCCGGTCTCGACAAGAAGGAATTGCCGACGCCGGAATCTGGCGCAATGTGTTACATGATGTCCAAGGAAGGGTACTTGAGCGATCATGACGGGCACTGGCATCCCCACCTGATGTTTTTCGTTCAGCAAACGGACGCTGTAACTTGGGGCGCAGATCTGCCAGGCTCCCCGATTCTGGCATTTAACGACGCTCCGGACCGACTGACCGTATTCATGATTCCGGTCGCCAAGTGGTCGGACGGTACGGCTGATCCCACGGATAAGCACTGACGTTCGATCTCACCGACTCATGGGCATGTGAAGTAGATCGTCGGAACCTTGAATGAGGGAGGATTGGCTGTGAAGGCAATTAGGAAAACTAGGTGATGACAAGTGCCGACGCGTCGGTCGGCGACCAGTCTTTACCGATGGAATGCGGGGCGATGTTGTTTCATCCCGAGCGACGAGGCATCCGGAAACAATCCGCCTGACTTCGTCAGCGGCGTTACGGGTTGCAATGTGACTTCTGGCCCCCTTACCGTGTGGATCATCGCGAGGCTCCTTCTGGCTCCCCGAAGGCTGCCGAGTCGCCTGATTTTCTTTCGAGCTACTCGAATTCTTTCAAGGTGCGCGCCATCGCATGCAGCCGGTCATCAATCAGCGCAAGCACGGTGCCGGGTTCGAATTTTCCGTCGCCGTTTTTTTTTCCGGCCGCACATCCCGTCAGGAGCTCGATACCTTGTTCGACCTTGGCGACCGGCCAAACGTGAAATTGTCCGGTGGCAACGGCGTCGAGAACATCTTCTCGCAGCATCAAGTCTTCCACGTTGGACTCCGGCATCATCACGCCTTGCGTGCCGGTGAGCCCCTTGATCCGGCAGACGTCAAAGAATCCTTCGATTTTTTCGTTCACCCCGCCGATGGCTTGAATATCACCCTGCTGGTTGATCGAGCCGGTCACGGCGATGTCCTGGCGCAGCGGCAATCCGGAAAGCGCCGACGCGAGCGCGTAGATCTCCGTGGAGCTGGCGCTGTCGCCATCGACTCCCGAATACGATTGCTCGAAGCAGATGCTGGCTGCGAGCGAGAGCGGCTTGTCCTGCGCAAACTGACTTCGCAAGTAACCAGCGATGATGTGCACACCTTTGTCATGAAAGCGGCCGCTGAGATTCGCTTCGCGCTCGATGTTGATCAAGCCGGTTTTGCCGAGAGCGGCGGTGGCCGTGATGCGCACCGGCTTGCCGAACGAGTATCCGCCGATTTCCAGGACGCTCAGCCCGTTCACCTGGCCAATTCGCTTTCCACAGACATCCACGAGCAGCGTTCCCTCTTCGATCATTTCCCGAATGCGCGTCTCAATCAGGTTGTGGCGCTCCATTTTCGAAGACAAGGCGTCGCGCACGTGCGCCGCGCGAACCACGGATTCCCCGGCCGCCGCCGCGCAGTAATGCGCCTCGCGGGCCAAGTCGGCGATTTCGATGAAGCGCGCCGTGACCTTGTTTCTTCGCCCCGCCTGGCGCACGCCGTATTCGAGCATGGCGGCGAAGGCGCCCCGGTCAAAGGGGTACAAACTTTCCTTCTCGGACAACGCGCGCAGCCGCCCCGCATATTCCGCAATGACGCCGTCGCTCATGGCCATTTCTTCGTCGAATTCCACGCGCACCTTGAAAATTTTGCGAAAGTCTTCTTCATACTCATACAGCAGCTCGTACAAGGAGCGGTCGCCGATGAGGATCACCTTGACGTTGATGTCGATGGCTTCCGGTTTCTGCGCGCTTCCGCCGAAGGGATAAAACATTTCCAGCGGCTGAATCTCCAGCCGGTTGTGGTTCAGCGTGCGCTTCAGCGCGCGCCACACGCCGACCTCCGACAACGCTTCCATCGAATACATGATCAGGAAGCCGCCATCGGCGCGGAGCAGCGAACCGCCGCGCAGGTCCATGAAGTCGCTGCTCCAGCCGCCACGCGTGTCATAGGCGCGCTGGATGGTCCCAAACAAATTGGCGTAGGTGGGCGTAGTCTCAAAGATGACGGGTGACTTGTCTTTGTCGTCGTGCGCGAGAATGACGTTTACGCCATAAACCCGGAACGGATCGCGCTCCGGACCTCCCGGCGCCTTGGGCAATCCGTCCGGCGGCTCTTCGTCGTGTTCGCCTTCGCCCTCGCGCTCCTTGAAGGGGTCGAGATTGTCGAGAAGATGATGGCGCACTTCTTCGAGATATTCGGCAACGCTCAAGCCTGGATATTTCTCCTTGAGCTCTTCGATGACGCCATCCACCAGCACGGATGCGGCTTCCTGCTCGAGGTAACTCAGTTCGCTGGCCAGTTCCCGCGATAGCGTCAGTGTCTTCCGGTACACCACCGTGAATTCCTGCCGGAACTGCTCGTACTTTCTCTCGATACCCTCCGCCACAGGGCTCTCGAGTTTCCCCTCGTGCACCATCTTGGCGATGTCCTCGATCGGCACCATCTGGCCTTCGAGCACGGGAAAAATTTCCGGCAGCGCCACGGCGCCTACTTGCATGTGGCCCAGCGCAAATTGTTCGCGCGCGATCCGGCGCGTGAAATCGTCCATTAATTCTTTTTCGCGCACCGTGAAGCGTTCGACAATCCGCCCTTTTTGCCGCTGAAACGGCTCGCCTTCGAACACCTGCGGAATCCGCCGCCGCAGAAAATCGATCCCCGCCTGCATGTCTTTCTTGAAGGAATTCGCTTGGCCGCGGGGCAGCGCCAGCAATCGGGGCCGGTCCGTCAATTTGAAATTGTTGACGTAGCAGCGGTCGAGCGACTCCTTGGTTGGCGGGTGCAGCTCTTCGACCATGCGCGCGATCGTTCCGCCTCGGCTGGTGCCCGCCAATCCGCACACAAAAACGTTGTAACCGGGCGCCGAAAGCTCCGCGCCCATCTTCAGTGCGCGCAGCGCGCGCTCTTGCCCAATGAACCCTTCGCGCAGCTCCGCTTGCGCGGTAGTTTCAAAGGGGATGCGCGAGAGCTCGCACCTCCACCTTAACTTCGCCGCTGGAAGCTCCGTGGGTTTCAGGGCAGGTTTGGTGGTCATGAATTTCCTTCAAGCGCGTTACTCTAGCACACTCAAGTGACGCGCCCATGGCGAGACAAGCCAGGTGTTATCGAGCCGTTATAGGTGGGCTTTCCGGCCGCTCCATATATACCGCCAGGACTCCCGCTGCCGTAGCCACCAGAATCGGTCCCAGCACCAGGCCGAGCATTCCGAATAGGCCGACGCCGCCAACCACGCTGATGAAGATCACCAAGGCGCTCAATTCGGTTCGTCCGCCCAGGAGCAGCGGCCGCAGCACGTTGTCAACGATCGTGGACACTCCTGCGCAAATCACCAGCAAGAGAAGAGCCCGCCCCCAATGCCCGGTGAATCCGAGCCACAACGCCGCAGGCACGAAGATCAGGCCGGAACCCACCACCGGCACCAGTGAAAAAAAAGCCATGGCCACGCCCCAGAAAAGCGGCGTCGGTAATTTCACGATGACGAACCCCAGACCGCCAAGAATCCCCTGAATCGCCGCAATAATCAGGCTGGTCGTGACGCTCGCGGAGATCAGGTCGCGCGCCTGCGTGATCATGGTTTCCCGGTGTTCGGCGTCGAACGGCAGAATGGCGCGCACTCCGCTGATGATCTGACCGCCGTCGCGAAAGAAATAAAACATCGCGAAAATCATCACGAAGAGGTCGAAAATGAACGCCGCGATATTCCGCAGAATAGTGCCCAGCCGCTCCGCGAGAAAACCAGCCTCTTTCTGAACGCCCTGCTCGACCATCTCCGCGACGTTGGCGTTGGGATCCAGTCCCGGCACGTGTTGCGCGATCCAGGCCCACTTCTTCGCTACCATTGGCACGTGCTCTTCCACAATCGAATGCTGCACACCGCGCGAAATCGAGACGGCCTCGCGCACGAACAGCGTGGTTACCAGAATGGCTGGCACGATGAGCAAAATGGTGACCGCCAGCGTGCTGAAGACTGCTGCCCGCGACGCGGAGAATCTCCGCGCCAGCCGGTCGTACATGGGATAGAAAAAAATCACCAGAATGGCAGCCCATCCGAGCGCCGCGAGGAACGGTTCGTAGATCCGGAAAACAAGGTAGATGAGCAGCAGCAACACGCCGTAGGAAAGAACAGTGGTCAAACGGTCACTGGTCGTCGCGCTAGTGAATGGGGCAGAATTCTGAGTCATCATATAATGTTGAAAGGCCGGGCCAAGGCTGCTAATTTCCGGTCTACGTTCCACCAAGTCTCGCGCGGGTCACCGAGCCGATTCAGAATGCCTACGAAGTCCATTCCGCTCACTCCCTACCAGATTCGTCTCCTTGCTGTACTTGCTTTGATCAATTTTGTCAACTTCGCCGCTCGCCAGGTCTTGGTCCCGCTGATTCCGCTTTTGCGCGATCATTTGCATGTTTCGGACGCGGAGCTCGGCTCGCTGCAGACCTTTCTCCTTGTGGTTCTCGCCGCCGGCAGCATCCCTTTTGGCTTTTTCGCCGACCGTTTCAGCCGCAAGGTTATCATGGCGATCGGCATTCTGTTCTGGAGCATCGCGACATTCGCGGGCGGACTCGTCTCCACTTTTCTTTTTTTCTTGATCGCCAGGGCCGTTGTCGGACTTGGCGAAGCGGCTTACGCGCCAGCGGCTCAATCCATGATTTCCGGCGCATTCCCGCAGGAACGCCGGGCCGCCGCGCAAGCCATTTTCGCTTCCGGCATGTTGCTGGGGGGCGCTGCCGGCCACGCTCTCGGCGGCATCATTGGCCCGCGATACGGCTGGCAGCAAGCTCTCTTCATCGTGGCCTTCGCTGGGATTGTTCCCGGCGTCGCTCTTTTCTGGATTGACGAGCCGCCACGCGGACCTCGCTCTGAAGTCGTGCCAATCGCCCGGCTGCTGCGTGTCCCTGCTTTTGTATCCATGATCTTTGCCGGAATTTGCATTACTTTTTCCAGCGTCTCGCTTCTTACCTGGGCAACCGACTTCGCTGTCAACTATAAGGACTTCAGTTTGCGTGAAGCTTCCGTCTCGCTCGCGGTTATCGGTCTGTTATCGGCGCTCATTGGCGTCCTGACCGGCGGATTTGTTGCGGATCGTTTGCATCGAAGCTTCTCTTACGGGCGCATCATGGCCATTGCCGCCGCTTTCCTGCTCGCGGCTCCGTTTCTCCTGTTGGCCATTCAGGCGGAAGAAAAATCATCCGTGCTCGTCGGCCTTTTCGTTGCCGGCTTTTTTATGTCCTGGTATCACGGCCCGGTCACTGCCGTTCTTCATGACATGATGCCGCGCCGCGCGCACGCTACTTCCGTAGGCGTCTACATGTTTGCCACTCAATTGGTCGGCGGGCTTGGCCCGCACGTGGTCGGGAAAATCTCCGATCTTCACGACCTGCAGCTCGGTCTGCAAATTGCAGTCGCGGTTCTGGTTTGCGGCGCGCTGCTCATGCTTCTCGTCATCCACTTCATTCGCCGCGACGGCATTCGCCATCCGACCCTTGCCGCTTTCCACGCCGAACCCGGCGACTGACCACTAAAAAAAAGAGGCGGGCCGAAGCTCGCCTGCTTCCAACCAATTATCGATGATTTCTACTTGATGCCGACCTGCGCGATCAAGCGCAGCACATCGCCATGGGCCACGTCGTAGAGCGGCCGCACATCTTCTTCTTCGAGCCGCTCGCGCAAATACTCCGCGGCGACAAAGCTCGCTTCGCGGTCCGTCAAGTCGCGCCCTGCCTTCTCGCGGAATTTCACGAAAGCGGCGTGCGCCAGCCCCACCACATGGGCCACGCCGTCGACAAAAAACTTCGTGTCAATGGTGTCCGCGTGCCGTGTCGCGATGCCGTTCCACATGTGCGAGAAGCGGCACTGATACGTCTGCCCGCTCAATTTGGAAGTCACTTCGAACGCGCCAATGAACTGGCTCATCGCGCCGGTATTCGCAAGTACTGGGCGTGTCGTCACGCAATCTCCCTCGCCTGACTTCCACTTTCGATTTTCTAGTTTCTGATTTTTATTTTCTTATCGGCTGACCGCCGCCGCGGTCTCCACTTGCAAGTAACTCTGAATCGCCGCTCCCACGCCAGCGCCGCTCGGCACTCGGAATCCCTGATCGAGCAAGCACTTTTCCAGCGCCGCCAGGAACAGCAACACGTTCGGCTTCTGGCTGCAATAACCCATCAACCCTACACGCCAGATCATGCCCTTCACTTTTCCGAATCCCCCGGCAATCTCGATATTGAACTCGTCGAGCAACTGATTGCGCACCTTTACATCATCAATGCCCTTGGGAATCATCACCGCCGTGACCGTCGGCAAACGGTCCGCTGGCTTCTTCACCAGCAGATCCAGCCCCATCGCCTCAATGCCCGCGATCAGTGCAAGTTGGTTCACGCGATGCCGCTCCCAGCGCGACTCTAGGCCTTCCTCCACAACCAGCCGCATCGCTTCGCGCAGCGCGAAAATCAGCGAAATCGGCGGCGTGTGATGATACAGCCGGTCTTTGCCCCAATAGTTCATCGCCGTCGTCAGGTCGAAATACCAGCTCTGCACTTTGGTTTTCCGCTTTCGAAACACTTCCTCGGCGGCCGGGCTCACCGTAATTGGTGACATTCCCGGCGGCGCGCTGATGGCCTTTTGCGATCCGCTGAAGCAAACATCAATCCTCTGCTTGTCCACATCGACGGGCAAGGCCGCAAGCGACGCCACTGTATCCACAATCAGCAGCGCCCCGAATTCGTCGGCGACCTTCCGGTAGGCATCGATCTCGGTGACCACGCCGGTCGAGGTCTCTCCGTGCGCGAAGCCGATGATCTTTATCTTCTTGCCCTTGCCCGCCCGGCGAACATCTTCCGCATCCACTGGCTTCCCATACGGCGCCTCCACCTTCACGATTTTCGACGACGCCCGCGTGGCAATCTCGTACATGCGCTCGGAAAAAACGCCGTTGACCGCCACGATGCCTTCATCGCCTTCTTCGAGCGTGTTCAGCACCGAAGCTTCAATCCCGCCCGATCCCGACGCCGAGAGCGGCATGGTGATCCGGTTTTCCGTCTGAAATATCCGCCGCATCAAGATTTGCGTCTCGTCCATGCACCCTTTGAACCACGGGTCCATGTGCCCCACCAGCGGCGCGGCCATCGCGCGGTACACTCGCGGATCGATGGAAGACGG
>Ga0209701_10001883_pt1 | contig 13606 bp, 13 predicted proteins | sample CZO8metaG_4_FD_188356 | JGI IMG/M metagenome (GOLD analysis project Ga0209701, IMG submission 188356) | Vadose zone soil microbial communities from the Eel River Critical Zone Observatory, Northern California, USA - CZOApr15con2H3.8 metaG... | ecosystem: Environmental > Terrestrial > Soil >...
GACGCCCTTGCGCTTTGCTAATCCTTCGCCACCATCAGGCTGGATAAAGGACTTTCACCTCCAAGCTGTCGATCATGCTCGGCACACAGCCAACGGGTCCGGTCTTCGGCCGGCCCGATGATAAACTCCGCGACGAGCAATCCAGACTTGCTTCGTTGCTTACGGATTGCTTCGCGGTGCCTGTCATCGGGCGGCGCTTTGCACCGACCCATTGGCTCGCGATGACGGAAAGTGCGGAAATGCTGACCAAGACCCAGCACCTGTTCGACGACGCGACCCGGGTGACCGCCGGCGACAGCCGCTGGCAGGGGCGGACCAGCGATGATTATTGGGCTTTTGTCGGCCCGTTCGGCGGAATCACTGCCGCCACCATCCTGCGGGCGCTGATCGATCATCCGCAACGATCAGGCGATCCGCTTTCGGTTACCGTCAACTGTTGCGCGCCGATCGCGCAAGGCGCCTTCGATCTCGACGTCCGCCTGATCAAGGCCAACCGGTCGACACAGCATTGGCGTGTCGAGCTCAGCCAAGGCGGCGCCGAGGTTGCGACGCTTGCGACCGCCGTCTTTGCCGAGCGCCGCCCATCATGGTCGCACCAAAGGGCCGAATTTCCCAAAAGTCCGCCGTTCGCGCAGATCCAGCCCTATCCAAAGGTGGCAGCGCCGTGGGTCAAGCAATATGATTTTCGCTTCGTCGAGGGCCATCCCGATTTCTCCGGCGCGGTCAAGGATGCGCCGGCAAACGCGTTCTCCAAACTGTGGATCGGCGACCGGGTTCCGCGAAAGATCGACATGCTGTCGCTGATGTCGATGTCGGATGCGTTCTTCGGCCGCGTGTTTCATGCCAGACGCGAACTGGTGCCGTTTGGCACGGTATCGCTGACAACTTACTTCCACGTCGACGCCGAGGACCTTGCGGCGGAAGATATCGACCGCGTTCTCGCCGTCGCCGACGCCAAAATCTTCCACAAAAGTTATGGGGATCAGGCGGGGGAACTCTGGTCACCGCAGGGGCGCCTGCTCGCCACCACGCATCAAACCGCGTACTTCAAGGCTTAACTGCATGCAGGCGTTTCTTCCGTTCCAGCTTTGAAGGTCACACCGATCATGTCCGGCACATCGAAAAGCCCCGGCCCGCCGCAGATCGCCTTGCTCGGTGTTCCCATCGAGATCGGGGCTTCGCAACGCGGCACGCTGATGGGGCCTGATGCCTTGAGGACCGCGGGCATCGGCCGCGTGCTTGAGCAATTGGGATTTGACGTCGAGGATCACGGCAATCTCCCGGTGCACGCGGTTTCGTCCGCCGATGGTCCGCCGCCGGTGAATGCCAAATATTATGATGACATCAAAGGCTGGATACGCGCGCTCAGCGAACGCGCCTTTCTGCTCGCGCGCTCGGGCGCCATTCCGATCTTCATGGGGGGCGATCACAGCCTGTCGATGGGATCGGTCAACGGCGTTGCGCGATACTGGCAGGAACTGGGCCGTCCGGTTTTCGTGCTGTGGCTCGACGCCCACGCCGACTACAATACGCCGGCGACGACCGTGACCGGCAACATGCATGGCATGTCGGCGGCGTTCCTCTGCGGCGAGCCCGGCCTCGATGGCCTGCTGGGTGACGGGGCGCGGGTCTCGATCAGTCCCGATCAACTCGATCTGTTCGGAATCCGCTCGATCGATCCGCTTGAAAAGGATCTCGTCCGCGATCGCCGCATCGCAGTGGCGGACATGCGCGCGATCGATGAGTTCGGTGTCGGCGTCCTGATCCGGAGGGTCATCGAAAGGGTCAAAGCGCGCAACGGCGTTCTGCATGTCAGCTTCGACGTCGATTTTCTCGACCCGGCAGTAGCGCCGGGCGTCGGCACCACCGTGCCGGGCGGCGCGACCTATCGCGAGGCGCATCTCGTCATGGAGCTCTTGCACGATTCAGGATTGGTGCGCTCTGTCGACATCGTCGAGCTCAATCCCTTTCTCGACGAACGTGGCCGCACCGCGCGTGTCGCGGTGGAACTGCTCGGCAGCCTGTTCGGCTTGCAGATCACCGATCGTCCGACGCCAAGCAACGCGGTACTGCCCGACGGTACCTGAAAGCTGATCGACAATTCGGATGACAGCGGGGCGCTGGTCCGGACAAGCGCCGGCTTCGGCTCCCCAGTAGTTGTACGAGTGCTAAAATTATGAAGCCATTATCAAAAGATGGTTATTTCTTGGACGTGGCATCTCCCAACGCCGCTTCAAGGACCAAACATGCTTCCATCCGAATTCATTCGTTCCGTCCGGTCCGGTCCGGTCGTAGCGGCGGTCGCCCTCGGCTTGATCGGATTCACAAACCTTGGCTTTGGTGCTGCGATTGTCGGAGAGATGCGTCGCACCGAACCCAGCCCGAAAGCCGCTGTAGCCATTGACGCGATGAAGGCAGAGTACCGGCGTCCGGCGTTGATCCCGTTCCCAAAAGAAAACCCTTACACGCCCGACAAAGCGTCGCTCGGCAAGAAACTCTATTTCGATACCCGTATCTCGGTCACCTCAGCGCAGTCCTGCGCGAGCTGTCATAGCCCGGGCTTTGGTTGGGGCGACGGATTGGCGGTCGGAGTCGGTCACGGCATGGCGAAGCTCGGCCGGCACTCGCCGACCATCGTCAATGCCGCATGGGGAGGAATCTTCATGTGGGACGGTCGGCTTGCGAACCTTGAGGAGCAGGCGCTCGGTCCGATCCAATCTCCAGGCGAGATGAATATGCCGATCGAGCAACTGATGGAGCGGCTGGCTACCATCGCCGAATACCAGCCGCTGTTCGCGGCGGCCTTTCCAGGCGCCGGTCTATCGCCCAAGTCGCTCGCAGCGGCGATTGCGACCTACGAACGAACCGTGGTTTCCGAGGAGGCGCCGTTCGACCTCTGGATAGAGGGAAACGAGCAAGCGATTTCCGACGAGGCAAAGCGCGGCTTTGTCCTGTTCAACACCAAGGCTCAGTGCTCATCGTGCCATGAGGGCTGGAACTTCACCAATGATGGCTTCCAGGACATCGGCCTTCCGAGCGCGGATGTCGGCCGGGGGCAGTTCCTGCCCCAGGTCATCAAGATGAAGCACGCCTTCAAGACGCCGGGGCTGCGCGAAATCGCCAGGCGAGGTCCTTACATGCACGATGGGTCGATCGCCACGCTCGAACAAGTGATCGAACATTATGACCAAGGAGGCGTCGACCGGCCGAGCCGCTCCGACCTCGTGAAACCGCTCAATCTCACGCCGCAGGAGAAGTCCGAATTGGTCGCCTTCCTGAAAACCTTGACCAGCAATCTCGATCCGACAACCGTGCCGGTCCTCCCCCGCTGAACCAGTCAACGCCAACCGCAGGAACATCCAATGCGCAAGCTAGCCTCTCTCACTTTTGTCGTTCTCGCTGGCCTGTCGGTTGGCGCGCTGGCCGCCAACCTGACGATAACCCAGAAGGGCCGCGTCTTCTCGTCCGAAACCGTCACCATCAAGAAGGGCGAGACGCTGACTTTCGCAAACGACGACAGCGTGCCCCACAACATCATTTCGACGAGTAAGGGGAACGAGTTCAACCTCGGATCACAGCCGCCGGGCGCGGCGACGGATGTGACTTTCAAGGAATCCGGCGAAGCACTCGTCATCTGCGCCATTCATCCGCGAATGAAGATGACGGTGAAGATTACGGACTAATCCATTGGAAGTTCGCCGGAGGAATTTCTATGTCAATTCGTTACAAGTTTTTCTGCGCCTTTAGTGTCGTCATCGCCCTTGCCTGCGGGCTTGCGTTTTACGGCATGCGTGGCATCTCCACCTCCGGCGATCTTGTAGTGCGGCTCTTCGATGGACCGCTGATGGGAATCAATCATGCGCGTTCGGCGCATGCCGCGTTGAACGGCGCGCGCCTTCTGATGCAGGCTGGCCTCAGTGCGGGAGCGCCGAAGGAGACGGTCGAGAAAATCGAGAAACTGGTCGCCGGGATCGGGGACGACCTGAAAGTCGTTCGGGATCGGGTAAAAACCAAGAATGTCATCACCGCTCTGGAGCAGGCCGAAACCAGGCTTCGTGACTGGTCGGACACGGGGCTGAAGATCCTCAAGCCGCAGGCCGGCGGCCTCACCGCGCTTCCCACGCCTTTCTCGGTGGCCAAGAAAGGCGATGCCGCCGCTGCGGCAGTGGACGATCTTGTGGAAATGGTCGCTGCTTATGGCTTCGACTATCGCACTGAAGCCGAGGCGACGGTCGCGGCAGACCACGCCGCCATGCTCGCGCTTGCGGTTGCAACGGCTCTCGTCGGGTTGGCGCTCGCGGTCGCTTTCGCGCACTCCATGAGCAAACCGATCTTCGCCGCCATGCAGATTGCGGAACATGTAGCCGCCGGCAACTTTACCGACCGGATCGAGCTTCGGCGGCGCGATGAGCTTGGTCGTCTTCTGAAATCCCTCGCCGTGATGCAAGCCGGCCTGAAGGCCCGCGCGGAAGAGGATTCCGCCCTGATGTCGTCGAAGGACCAGGCAAACTCGGAGCAGGTGAGCCGGCGAACGCGCATGGAGGGGGAAATCGAGGCATTCCGTTCCACCATCACTTCCGTGCTTACCAACGCTGACGCAATGACCGGCGAGTTGGCCGAGACCGCGCGAACTCTGTCGTCAATTGCCCAGGTGGCCGGTCAGCAATCGATTGAGACGGCATCGAGCGCCGATGAGACGTCCGCCAACGTCCAGACCGTCTCGGCCGCGGCGGGCCTGCTTGGAGAATCCGTGCAGGCCATCGAGGGACAACTCCACGAAGCCACCAGCATCGTACGGCGCGCCTCAAGCATGGCTGAGGACGCCAACCAGACAATGGGAGCGCTCGCGACCGCTGCCCAGCATATTGATGACGTGGTGGGTTTCATCCGAAACATCGCCGGCCAGACCAACCTGCTGGCCCTCAACGCCACCATCGAGGCGGCGCGGGCCGGCGATGCCGGCCGCGGCTTCGCAGTGGTTGCTTCGGAAGTGAAGGCGCTGGCGATCCAGACCGCAAAGGCCACCGAGGAAATCTCCTCTCAAATCGCCGAGGTGCAGCTGGCGACAAAGCGGGCGGTGGACAACGTCGGAGCCATCACGGCCGTCATGGGAGAGATCGACAGCTTCACTGCGACGATCGCCACCGCCGTGAACCAGCAGAATACGGCGGCGGCTGAAATAACCAAGAATATCCGTCAGGCTGCCGCCGGAACGGCAAGCGTCGCACGGGGCATAGCGGGAACTGCCGCGGCAAGCGAGGATACCAACCGCTCGGCAGATATGGTGCTCAGCTCTGCACACGGCCTGTCCCGCCAGGCCGCGGAACTGCGCTCGTCGGTTGATCGCTTCCTGTCCAACGTGGCGGCTTAGCAATGAAAAAGGCGGCGTCGCGACCGCCGGTTCCGGACGCTCCATCTGCGGAGCGATCCGGAATCCAGAGATTCCGGGTTTGCGCTAGCGCGCCCCGGAATGATCCTGCGGGTCACTCCGCCGCGAGCTTCACTTCAGGTGCCGCGGCGCGGACCTCGGCGTCGACCTGGGCTTCGAACTTCGCGAAATTCTTCTGGAACATGCCGACCAGCGCGCGCGCGGTCTGGTCGAACTCGGCCTTGTCCTTCCAGGTCTTGATCGGATCGAGGATGTGCGGTTCGACGCCCGGCAGCGAGGTCGGCACCGCGAAGCCGAAATATCTGTCGGTGCGGAAATCGGCATTGCGCAGCGAGCCGTTCAGCGCCGCGGTCAACAGCGCCCGCGTGACCTTGATCGGCATGCGGCGGCCGGTACCGTATTTGCCACCGGTCCAGCCGGTGTTGACCAGCCAGCAATCGACATCGTGCTTTGCAATCAAGTCGCGCAACAGATTGCCGTACACGGAAGGGTCGCGCGGCAGGAACGGCGAACCGAAGCAGGTCGAGAACTCCGGCTGCGGCTCCTTGCCGAGCCCGCGCTCGGTGCCCGCCACCTTCGCGGTGTAGCCGGACAGGAAGTGATACATCGCCTGCGCCGGCGTCAACTTCGCGATCGGCGGCATCACGCCAAACGCATCGGCGGCCAGCATCACCACATTCTTCGGATGACCGGCACGGCCGGTGCGCGAGGCGTTGGGGATGAATTCGAGCGGATAGGCCGAACGGGTATTTTCGGTTTTCGAGCCATCGTCGAAATCCGGTTCACGGGTGCGCGCGTCGAGCACGACGTTTTCCAGCACCGCGCCAAAACGCTTGCTGGCGGCATAAATTTCGGGCTCGGCTTCTTTCGACAGCTTGATGCACTTGGCATAGCAGCCGCCTTCGAAATTGAAGATTCCGTCGCCGCCCCAGCCGTGCTCGTCGTCGCCGATCAGCGTGCGCTTGGGATCGGCCGAGAGCGTGGTTTTCCCCGTGCCGGACAGACCGAAGAAGACCGCAGCATCGCCGTCGGGGCCGACATTGGCCGAGCAGTGCATCGGCATGACGCCTTTTTCGGGCAGGTAATAATTCAGCGTGGTGAATACCGACTTCTTCATCTCGCCGGCATAATAAGACCCGCCGATCAGGACGATCTTGCGGGCGAAATCGATCGCAACCACGTTCTCCGAGCGCACGCCGTGGCGTTTCGGATCGGCGCGGAAGCTCGGCAGATCGATGATAGTGAGTTCCGGCACAAAGCTCGCGAGCTCGGATGTCTCCGGGCGAATCAACAGCGTGCGGATGAACAGCGAATGCCAGGCGAGTTCGGTAAAGACACGGGTCTTGATCCGCAAGGCTGGATCGGCGCCGCCATAGAGATCCTGTGCGAACAGCGTCATGCCTTCGGCATGCCCGAGGAAGTCGGCGTAGAGCGCTTCGAATTGTTCCGACGTGATCGACTGGTTGCCGGCCCACCACATGTTCTTGTCGGTCACGGCGTCGCGAACGGTGAATTTGTCCTTGGGGCTGCGGCCCGTGAACACACCGGTGTCCGCGCACAGGGCGCCATCGGTGGAAAGCACGGCTTCACCGGTAGCCAGGGAGTGTTCGTAAAGTTGCGGCGCGCCAAAATTCCAGTTCACGCCCTTGAGATTTTTTAAACCAAATTTATCGGCACCGAAGGCACCGTTGCGTACGCCCGTCTCTTCTTGCACCGAATAATCCTCCCAGAACCCGCGTAACTCGAACGCGCCGACGCCGCCAGACGCGCCTCTCGCGGTGACCGTCAATATAGCCTTCCGGCTTCGGTCCGACGACCCTAATACTGATGAACGCCGCGGTTGCCAAGCCGATCCCTCAGTATTTGGTTTATTCCCAGGCGAGTCATTGACCCGGCTCAACGCTTGCTGCAGCGCGGACCTGATCGGCACGTTGCGCGAGAAGCCCTCGCCATCCAAAGCGCTACCAAGAGTCGCAATCTGCGTAAATTTGCGTCCGTAACCTTAATGCTGCGGTGCACACTCCCGACTTGTCGAGCCGCCCCCTCGCCGATCAGCGCAAACGGACCCCAGACCGCTGGATAGGCGTTGCGGGGCGACGACGCATCGTTGAGATAGCCGAGCATCGCCTGACGCAGGGCCTCGGCGCGGCCGAGCTTTGGATCGGATTTGAGGCGATCGAAGGTCGCGACAGTGAGCCGGGTTGCGGCCGCCGAATCGACGGCCCCGTGCGAGACCAGCAGCGCCCGGGCGACCGCGTAGAAGAACGACCGTGCGAGACCCGACAGTGCCTCCGCGCCGGGCTTGTCGCCGGCGATGGTGTTGCAGGCCGACAGCACCACCCAATTGGCATTGAGCCTCAACGGCGCGACTTCGCTGGCGGCGAGCAGACCGTCGTCGAGCTCGGACGGCGCTATCCCTTCGCGCGCGCTTCGCCCGCCAGCCTCACCAGCATTTTCCTCAACTCTCCCGGCCCGGTCACCCGCTCCGGGAAATCCAGCCGCAGCGTGGTTGGGCCGGCCTGCATGTCGATGCCATCGGGATCGCAGCCGGTGCAGCACCAGTCCGCAGGCTCGGCGCCGAGCAGCCTGGTCGCATAGAGGTTCATCGCATCGCGATGATCGGCGTTCATGTGCTCGATGGCGCCCTGCTCGGCTTCCAGCAGCGCTCCGGCGTCCGACATCTCGGTCAGAAACTGCTCGGGCCTGAGGTCCACGATCCGTCCGAAACCGGCCACCAAATGAGCGCCGGCGGGCCTGATCCGAAAAAAGGAAAAATCCTTGAAGTCTACAAAGGCCGCTGCGGAAGGATGGGCGCTGAGATAGCGGCGGCGCAAAATCGCCACGGCATCGCCGCTGGCCTGCTCCGCCCGGCCCGCCAGCATGATTCGCGATCCTTCCAGCGGGTCGCCCTGGGCACGCTCGTCCAGCATCAGCGAGACCCGGGAATCGGCCAGGATGTTCTGGGTATGCAGCGCCAGGCGCGAAATCAGCAGGATCGGCGAGCCGTCGCCATGGCTCGCAATGTTCACCAGCGAGCAATACGGATCACCGCTGCCGGCCCTCAGGGTCGCCAAGGCCCCCTGTCGGCCCCGCCGCAGCAACGACCGGGCTAATTTAGCCGGATGGAAATCAGCCGTGGGCTGCATCAATGATATCTCCATATCTCATTGCAATAAAGGCCTTTTCCGGGCTAAACTGGTATCTATATCGACTCGGGACATGTACGTTCGGTCGTTATTACGGAACTCGGTCACACTTCAGCCCAGCTTGCATTGCTCGTTGACCGCGTACAAAGCCCACTCATGCGGCGCATAGCTGGAATTGCCCGTGTTTCAGACATCATCGGAAAGCAGGCTCATGCCCACAATCGCCTTGGTCGATGACGACCGCAACATTCTCACATCCGTCTCGATCGCGCTCGAAGCCGAAGGCTATCGCATCATGACCTACACGGATGGTGCATCGGCGCTTGACGGCTTCCGCACCAGTCCGCCGGACCTTGCGATCCTCGACATCAAGATGCCGCGCATGGACGGCATGGAGACGTTGCGCCGGCTGCGACAGAAGTCCGATCTGCCGGTGATTTTTCTCACCTCCAAGGACGAGGAAATCGACGAATTGTTCGGCCTCAAAATGGGTGCCGACGATTTCATCCGCAAGCCGTTCTCGCAACGCCTGCTGGTCGAGCGCGTGAAAGCCGTGCTGCGCCGTGCAGCGCCAAAGGATCCCACCGCTGTGCCGAAGGAAACCGATGCCAAGGCGCTCGACCGCGGGCTTTTGCGCATGGACCCCGAACGTCACACCTGTACCTGGAAGAACGAACCGGTGACGCTGACGGTCACGGAATTTCTGATCCTGCAGGCGCTGGCCACGCGCCCCGGCGTCGTGAAAAGCCGCAACGCCCTGATGGACGCGGCCTACGACGACCAAGTCTATGTCGACGATCGAACCATCGACAGCCACATCAAGCGGCTGCGCAAGAAATTCAAGGTCGTGGACGACGATTTCGAAATGATAGAAACCCTGTACGGAGTGGGCTATCGCTTCAAGGAAATCTGATTTTGGGGGCGCTCGGGCGCGTTTTGGTAACGGACGTCCCCGTTTGCCTGGGGTAGGATGCGAAGGCGGCGCGCATCGCGGGACTAAAACCGAAACAACCGGCAGTTTGGCCATTGCTTGATCGAACGCAGCCTGATTCGAGCCTGAGCGCCGAGGACGCCTCGTCGTCCCTCGTGCTGGATGGCGCCAACTTCGAGAACCCGCCCGCGCAGGGCTGGCAGCGGCCGCTCGGCTGGCTGCGCAGGGCCGGGCAGTTTTTCTTTGCGCTCAGCTTCTCCAGCCTGACGCGCCGTATCGTATCGCTGAATCTCGCCGGCCTCGTCGCGCTGGTGGCGAGCATCCTTTATCTCTCGCAATTCCGCGCCGGCCTGATCGACGCCCGCGCCCAAAGCCTGCAGATATCGGCCGAGATCATCGCAGGTGCGATCGCAGCCTCCGCAACCGTCGACACCAACAGCATCACCATCGATCCCGACCGGCTGCTCGATCTGAAGCCGGGGGAAACCTATGGTGCTCCGGACGAATATTCCGGGCTGGATTTTCCGATCAATCCGGAACGCGTCGCGCCGGTGTTGCGGCGGCTGATTTCGCCGACCAAGACCCGCGCCCGCATTTTCGACCGCGACGGCGGCCTCATTCTCGACAGCCGCAACCTATACGGCCGCGGCGATGTGCTGCGGTTCGAACTGCCGCCACCGGCGGTCGAGAAGCCGGGTATCGCCGAGCGAACGATGATCGCCATCCGCACCTGGCTCAATCGCGGCGACCTGCCGCTTTACCGCGAGCTCGGGCCGGAGAACGGCAACGGCTACCAGGAGGTCGTGCAGGCGCTGAATGGCCAGAAAAGCAGCATGGTGCGCGTCAACGACCGTGGCGAGGTGATCGTTTCGGTCGCCGTGCCGGTGCAGCGATTCCGCGCGGTGCACGGCGCGCTGATGCTCTCGACCCAGGGCGACGACATCGACCAGATGGTGACCGCCGAGCGCCTGGCGATCCTGAAGGTCGGCGGCGTCGCTTCCGCGGTCATGATCGTGCTGTCGTTGCTGCTGGCGAGCACCATCGCGGGCCCGGTGCGCCGGCTCGCCGACAGCGCCGAGCGCGTCCGCCGCCGCATCCGCACCCGGGTCGAGATTCCCGATTTCACCCGCCGCCGCGACGAGATCGGACATCTCTCCGGCGCGCTGCGCGACATGACCGATGCGCTCTATAACCGCATCGAGGCGATCGAGATGTTCGCCGCCGACGTCGCCCACGAATTGAAGAACCCGCTGACATCGCTGCGATCCGCGGTCGAAACGCTGCCGCTGGCGCGCAGCGACACCAGCCGCGCGCGGCTGCTCGCGGTGATCGAGCATGACGTCAAGCGGCTCGACCGGCTGATCTCGGATATTTCCGATGCAAGCCGGCTCGATGCCGAACTGCAACGGCAGGATATGACGCGGGTCGATCTTCGCCGCCTGCTCACGACCCTGACATCGGTCGCCAACGAGGCCCGGCTCGGCAACGACATCGCCGTCGAGTGCCGTTTCGAAGGCCGGGGGCTGGCAGACACCTTCTCGGTGCCGGGCCACGATTCGCGGCTCGGGCAGGTCATTTCCAATCTGTTGGTGAACGCCCAGTCCTTTTCGGAAGTCGGCGGCAAGGTGCGCATCGTCTGCCGCCGCGCCAGAGCGGAAATTGAGATCATCATCGACGACGACGGGCCGGGGATTCGCGAGGATGCGCTGGAGCGGATCTTCGAGCGCTTTTACACCGACCGGCCGCATCAGGGCTTTGGCCAGAATTCAGGGCTGGGGCTGTCGATCTCGAAGCAGATCATAGAGGCCCATGGCGGGCGCATCTGGGCGGAGAATCGCGTCGGTCCGACCGGCGTCGACGGCGCCACGACCATCGCGGGCGCGCGCTTTGTGGTTAGACTGCCGGCGCCATGACGGATGTCGCGCGGGCGAGCGTCCACGCTTCCGCGGTGCTGGTGGAAAATCGTGCGGTGCTGATCCGCGGGCCGTCGGGGGCCGGCAAGTCGCGGCTGGCGTTCGATCTCGTCCTCGCCGGGCGCTCCGGGCAAATACCCAAGGCCGTTTTGGTCGGCGATGACCGTGTCCATCTAGACACACATGACGGAGAAATTGTCGTCCGGCCGGCGCGCGAACTGGCCGGCCTGATCGAGATTCGCGGGCTCGGTATTCGCCGCTGCGAGTTCGCCGATGCGGCTATCGTGGGCCTGGTGGTCGATCTCTGCGCCGCCGATGCGGAGCGCCTGCCGCCGCCGGAAACGTTCCTGGCGCACATTTTCGGTGTAAAAATACCGCGCATCCCCGTGGGCGAGGGGTACGCGGCACTGCCATTGGTTGTCGCTGCTCTGACGACAACCGGGAGTTCAACTTCTACCCAACCTTCGACCAATTGCTTGGAGGGGATTGGTAACCATATGAGGCACACTATCGCGACCGAATAGACCGGTGCAGGCTCTCCTCAACCCGCTAAATTCGGGGAGAGGCCCGCAGATCCCCTCTTGCGCGGGGGCTCTGGATGGTCAAAGTGGCGCGTGTTCGTGCGGTGCACCAAAAAGCACCCGCGAGGAGTTTCCGATGATTGGTCTAGTACTTGTGACCCATGGGCGCCTTGCCGACGAGTTCAAGGCGGCGCTCGAACACGTTATGGGTCCGCAAAAGCAAATCGAAGCTGTCACGATCGGAGCCGAGGACGACTCCGATTTATGTCGAAGTGACATCATTGAAGCCGTCAACCGCGTCGACAGCGGCGATGGCGTCGCCATCCTCACCGACATGTTCGGCGGCACGCCTTCCAACCTCGCGATCTCCTGCATGAGCCGGCCGAAGGTCGAGGTACTCGCAGGCATCAATCTTCCCATGCTGGTCAAGCTTGCCAAGGTGCGCGAGGAGCGGTCGCTAGCCGACGCCATCGCCATGGCCCAGGAAGCCGGCCGCAAATACGTTACCATCGCCAGCCGGGTTCTCGCCGGCAAATGAGCGACGACGACGCGTTGCCCGAAATTGACCGCGGGCCAAGTGTCCCGTCAGGCGCGGTATCCCGGGAAATTCCCATCATCAACAAACGCGGTCTGCACGCCCGCGCCTCCGCGAAATTCGTCCAGATGGTCGAGCGCTTCAGCGCCGAAGTCTGGGTGACAAAAGGCAACGAGACGGTCGGCGGCACCTCCATTATGGGGCTGATGATGCTGTCCGCGGGGCCGGGGACATCGATCGTCGTCTCCGCGATCGGCCCCGAAGCGCAAGCGGCCGTCGATGCGCTCACCGAACTGGTCGCCAGCAAGTTCAACGAAGAAAGCGCGTGATTGGCGCGAAGTTCGGAGCGTTAGACTAGCTTCGCAACCGCGGAAGCGCGCTCCCTCGCCCCGCTGTCTTGCGGGGAGAGGTCGACAGAACACGCTATTGCGCCGGCGGCGCGAGATAGACCTTCCAGCCGATCGCCGGACCGGGATGGCCGTGGAAGAAGCGCTGCGTGGTGATGGCGAGACGCTCGGCGTGATCGGCATTCGCCGCCATCCAGGCGTCGCAGACCGGCAGCCGTGGATCAGACGTATCGCAGATGCCGATAAACCCGAGCCGTTTGGCCTCCTCGAGCGACGTCAGCCCGGACGACCAGACCTCGCCGGGCGTGAACGGCGCCGGATGATCCGGACTGTAGAACGTCATCGGCTCGCCGATCTCCGTGGTGCCGGCGACCACCGCCCATCGCGTGTGGAAACGGGTCTGCCAGGCCTCGGTCAGTTCGCGGGCCAGTTCGGAGCGCGCGCCATAGCCTGAGGCGCCATTGGGATTCTCGGCGAGCTCGCGGGCAGCGATCGTGGGCGACGCGGCGAGCACCGCAAGCGTGATCACGAGCCAGATCGCGGCAATATGAAACAGCGCCATCCGGTGAAGGCGCAGCGACGGAATCGCGACCAGCGCCAGCGGCGTCAAGAAGAACAGCGAGATACCCCAATCGGTTTTCATGTAGACCGTGAAAATCAGCCCGCCGAGCGGCGGTCCGACCGCGACCACGATCTGGGTGATCCAGATATTGAGCGCCTGCGAGACATTCACGCCGGTGTTCTCCCCGCGCGACCATGCGCGCGTGAACAGCGCCAATGGTTGCCGCGCCCGCGTCATCCACCATCGCGGTGACCATGCCAGC
>Ga0209701_10001888_pt1 | contig 13591 bp, 12 predicted proteins | sample CZO8metaG_4_FD_188356 | JGI IMG/M metagenome (GOLD analysis project Ga0209701, IMG submission 188356) | Vadose zone soil microbial communities from the Eel River Critical Zone Observatory, Northern California, USA - CZOApr15con2H3.8 metaG... | ecosystem: Environmental > Terrestrial > Soil >...
CCGCGCCCCAGCGCTCGCTCGCGCATGAAAATATAGATCCCCGCGCCGATGATAATGGCCGCGCCCAAAATCGTCGCAACCTGTGGCACGTCGCCGAACACGAAATAGCCGAACATCACGGCCCAGATGATCATCGAATATTGGTACGGCACCACCACGCTGGCAGGCGCAAGTTTCAGCGAACGATTGACGCACAATAGCGCCGCCACCGAAATGCACCCCGCCGCGGCGAACAGAACGAGGCTCACGAGGCCCGGCGTGACCCAGCCGAATGGCGACAACAGCGCGCCGAGCAGGAACGTGCCGGCGAATTGCGACGACGCCAGCACGATATCGGGCGTCGCCCGCAGCGAGCGGGTGATCAGCATCAACACCGCAAACGACAGGCTGCCGCCGAGCGCGATGACAGCGGGCCAGCTTATCGTCTGGGTCGATGGACGCAGCGCTATCAGCACGCCGCAGAAGCCGATCAGGACCGCGGTCCAGCGCCGCCAGCCGACGCGCTCGCGCAGCACGATCGCCGACAGCGCGGTAACGAAAATCGGACAGGCCAGATAATAGGTGACGACGTCAGCGAGCGGCAGATAGACGGCCGCCAGAAAAAAAGCCGCGACTTCGAGGGTCGAGAGCGCCACCCGAAGCAATTGCAGCCACGGCCGTTCGAGCAGCATGAACTGCGCGCGATGCCGCCAGATCGACGGCGACAGCACGATTAGCGCCGCGCAGCCGCGCAACAAAAGCAATTGACCGACCGAATAGGTCGCGACGATGAACTTTCCCATCGCATCGCCGAATGAGAACATGAAGATCGACAGCAGCATCAGTCCGATGCCGGCGAGGCGCGCGGAACGCTCGTCCTTATAGGCCGAGATGTTTGAAAACAGCCTCATTTGCGGCGCCGCCTTTATCTTCGTCATGGCCGGACTTGTTCCGGCCGTCTTTTGCTTTTGCGCCGCGCTCTTTTAAAGACGTGGATGCCCGGGACAAGCCCGGGCATGATGAATTGGCTACCAGCAGCGTTTTCAAGCGAAGTGGAAACCGGTTCGCGTCAAGAAAACGCGTCAAATCAAGAATCTGGAGGCTGTTTCGATTCTATCGAAACGGGCTCCAGCAGCGTTGCCGCAACAACACCTCTGCGATACGCATGGGTCAGACCCGACGCAGGAAACCCGCCATGACCGACTTCGATCCCGCCCTGCATCGCATGGTGCCGCAACAACGCTGGTTCGAGGATTTTGCGCTGGGCGAGCGTTTTGTCATTCCCAGCCGCACCATGACGTCGGCCGTGTTCGCCGCGTTTCAGACCGCGAGCGGCGATACCCATCCCGTGCATTACGATGTCGAATATTGCCGCGTCCGCGGGATGCCGAACCTGCTCGCGCATGGTTTCCAGACGCTGATCCATACCGCACCGGGCAGCGGGCTGTTCCCCTATATGGTGGAGGAATCGCTGGTCGGGTTTCTCGAACAGTCGAGCCGGTTCCTGAAACCCGTGTTCGCCGACGATACGATCTATCCCGCGCTCGAGGTTACGGAGCTGGCACCCGGCCGCACTACCGGCGTGGTGGCATTGCGCAGCACCGTGTTCAATCAGCGCCGCGAACTGGTGCTGGAAGGCCTGCAGAAGTTTCTCATTCGCCGGCGGCCTGCCCAGCCATAACAGGCGAAGCCGCAAAATGCCCATTAATTAAGGCTTTTTGCTAATTTCCTCGCATCTAATGGTTGCCGCACCGGCACCCCTGCCCTACTTATGGGCCATGAAATTCCTTGATGAAGCAAAAGTCTATATCCGCTCCGGCGACGGCGGCAACGGCTGCGTGGCGTTTCGCCGCGAGAAGTACATCGAGTTCGGCGGACCGAGCGGCGGCAATGGCGGCCGCGGCGGCGACGTCGTCATCGAAGTGGTCGATGGATTGAACACCCTGATCGACTACCGCTATCAGCAGCACTTCAAGGCGCAGAAGGGCACCAACGGCATGGGCAAGGACCGCCACGGCGCCAACGGCAAGCCGATCGTGCTCAAAGTGCCGGTCGGCACTCAGATTTTCGACGAGGACCGCGAAACCCTGATCCACGATTTCACCACGCTCGGCGAGAAGTTCGTGCTCGCCGAAGGCGGCAATGGCGGATTCGGCAATGCGCATTTCAAATCGTCCACCAACCGCGCGCCGCGCAATGCCAATCCCGGTCTGGAAGGCGAGGAGCGCTGGATCTGGCTGCGGCTGAAATTGATCGCGGATGCCGGCCTAGTCGGCCTGCCCAACGCTGGCAAGTCGACCTTCCTCTCCGTCGTCAGCGCGGCCAAGCCGAAGATCGCCGACTATCCCTTCACCACGCTGCATCCGCAGCTCGGCGTGGTCGATGTCGATGGCCGCGAATTCGTGCTGGCGGACATTCCGGGATTGATCGAAGGCGCGCATGAAGGCGCCGGCCTCGGCGACCGGTTTTTGGGCCATGTCGAGCGCTGCCGTGTCTTGCTGCATCTGGTCGACGCCACCTGCGAGCACGCTGGCAAGGCCTACAAGACGGTGCGCACCGAACTTGACGCCTATGAGGGACAGCTTACCGACAAGATCGAGATCGTCGCGTTGAACAAGATCGACGCGGTGACGCCGGAACAATTAAAGGCGCAGAAGGACCGGCTGAAGCGCGCCGCCAAGAAGACCCCGCTGCTGATGTCGGGCGTCACAGGAGCCGGCGTGAAGGACGCGCTGCGGGCGCTGGTCGAGGTGATCGGCGAAGCCCCGGTGTCGGTGAAGGCCAAGGGCGCGGCGCAGGCCGAGCCGTGGGCGCCGCAAGCCACCTAGCGTGTGAAACATGGATTGCAACGGAGCCTGCCGCGAGTTCAGTCCCACCTCTCCCATGGGGAGAGGTCGGATCGCATCGTATGCGATCCGGGTGAGGGGTTAAGGACTAACGATGGACCGTACCCCCTCACCCCAACTCTCTCCCGCTCGAAGTCGGATATATCCGACTTCGACAATTTGATATACCCAACTCGGGTAAACCCGAGTTGGGTGGGAGAGGGAGCGCGCCCCCGTTGCTGCAATCCTTTTGTGTTCCACGTACTCTCCGAAGCCCAGCCGCAAAGTCTCATTCCATGGTCCGCCCAGAGCTGAAAAACTTCCGCCGTATCGTCGTCAAGGTCGGCTCGTCGCTGCTGATCGACTCGGATGCCGGCGAAGTGCGGGCGTCGTGGCTCGCAGCCCTCGCCGCCGACCTGGCAAAACTGCATGGCGAGGGGCGCGAACTCCTGGTCGTCTCGTCGGGTTCGATCGCGCTCGGCCGCAGCCGTCTGAAGCTGCCGCGCGGCGTGCTGAAGCTGGAGGAAAGCCAGGGCGCTGCCGCGGTGGGACAGATCGCACTGGCGCGGATCTGGTCGGAGGTGCTGGGGCATCACGGCATCGGCGCCGGGCAGATCCTGGTGACGCTGCAGGACACCGAGGAGCGCCGCCGTTATCTCAACGCCCGCTCGACCATCGCCAAGCTGCTGGAATGGCGCGCGGTGCCGGTGATCAACGAAAACGACACCGTCGCCACCACTGAAATCCGCTACGGCGACAATGATCGCCTCGCCGCCCGGGTCGCCACCATGACGAGCGCGGACCTTCTGATCCTGCTTTCCGATATCGACGGCCTCTACGATGCACCGCCCGCCGGCGATCCAAACGCAAAACTGATTCCGATCGTCGAAACCGTCACATCGCAAATCGAGGCGATGGCGGGCGCCGCGGAATCCGAGCTGTCGCGCGGCGGCATGCGCACCAAGATCGAGGCGGCGAAGATCGCCACCACGTCGGGTACACATATGCTGATCGCATCCGGCAAGATCGAGCACCCGCTGCAGGCCATTGCAGATGGCGGGCGCTGCACCTGGTTTCTGACGCCGGCCAATCCCGTGACCGCGCGGAAGCGATGGATTGCCGGCTCATTGGAGCCGAAGGGGACGCTGACCATCGATGCCGGCGCGGTGAGCGCGTTGCGCGCCGGCAAAAGCCTGTTGCCGGCCGGCGTGATCCGGGTCGACGGGCAGTTCGCCCGCGGCGATGCCGTCGTGGTGCGCGGCCCGGACACCCACGAGATCGGGCGCGGCCTCGTTGCCTATGACGCCGACGACGCCGAGAAGATCAAGGGCCGCTCGTCGCCGGATGTGATGACCATCCTCGGCATCTCGGGACGCGCCGAGATGATCCATCGCGACGATCTGGTGGTCGGCCCCAGCGGCGCCTCTTCCGCGAGCTAGGCCAATGGCCGAGTGGCTGCCAAGCCGGCCGCACGCCAACCCAAAAGAGCTGGCACCGCCCCCAGCCATGCCCGCCCCGCACCTCGCAAAAAGCGGATTTCCGTGCTAGGATATGGCCTTAACTGAAAGCTGGGACCGAAAAGCTGGGATCGAGATGAGCGCGCCGCTGAAGGCAATCGACGGCAACGCCGATTTGCCGGTCCTGATGGCCGGCCTTGCTATCCACGCGCGCGCCGCCGCGCGGGTGCTGGCGCTTGCCTCCCCCGAGCAGAAAAACCACGCGCTTGATGCGATCGAGCGCGCCATTCGCGCCAATGCATCCGCGATCCTTGGCGCCAACGCCGAAGATGTGGCGGAAGTTCGCGCCGGCGGCGCCAGCGACGCCTTCATCGATCGGCTGACGCTGACACAGGCGCGCATCGATGCGATGGCCGGCGGCGTTGCGACCGTTCGCGACATCACCGATCCCATCGGGGTCGTGACCGAGAGCTGGCAGCGACCGAACGGCATGATCATCGAGCGCGTGCGCGTGCCGCTCGGCGTCGTCGCGGTGATCTTCGAAAGCCGCCCCAACGTTGCCGCCGACGCCGGCGTGCTGTGTCTGAAATCCGGCAACGCGGTGATCCTGCGCGGCGGCTCGGACAGCTTTCGCTCCTGCCGGGCGATCCATGATTGTCTGGTGCGGGGCTTGCGCGAAGCCGACCTGCCGGAGGCTTCGATCACGCTGGTGCCGACCCGCGATCGCGCCGCGGTCGGCCTCCTGCTGAGCGGATTGAACGGCGGCGTCGACGTGATCGTGCCGCGCGGCGGCAAGAGTCTGGTCGCACGCGTCGAGGCCGAAGCGCGCGTGCCGGTGTTCGCGCATCTCGAAGGCGTCAACCATGTCTATGTCGATCACGCCGCCAACCTCGAAATGGCGAAATCGATCGTGCTGAACGCCAAGATGCGCCGTCCCGGCGTGTGCGGCGCCGCCGAAACCTTGCTGGTCGATCGCAAGGGCGCATCGACCAATCTCAAGCCGCTGGTTACGATGCTGATCGATGCCGGCTGCGAGGTGCGCGGCGACGACGCCGTGCAGCGCGCCGATCCGCGCGTAAAACCCGCTTCCGACGAAGACTGGGGTACCGAATATGAGGACGCGATCATCACCGCGAAGGTGGTCGATGGTGTTGGCGAGGCGATCGCGCATATTCACAACCACGGTTCGCATCACACCGATGCGATCGTGACCGAAGATGCAGGCGCCGCACGCAAATTCCTCAACGAGGTCGATTCAGCGATCGTGCTGCATAACGCCTCGACCCAGTTCGCCGACGGCGGCGAATTCGGCTTCGGCGCGGAAATCGGCATCGCCACCGGCAAATTTCACGCCCGCGGCCCGGTCGGCGCCGAGCAGCTCACCAGCTTCAAATATCGCGTCCATGGCACCGGGCAGACCCGGCCGTGAACGCCACTGCGTTTTCAAGCGAAAGCTCACCCAGGGCGCGATCCGGTTCGCGTGATGAAGACGCCTCAAACAAGAAAAGAGTATTGCGGACGTGGCGGTGGCTCCGTTGAATCAAGCTCCAGTCGCGTTGCCATCCATCTCCCAGGCGATCCCGCTCTATACCAACGGCATGCGCATCGGCCTGCTCGGCGGTTCGTTCAATCCGCCCCATGTCGCGCATCGCGCCATCAGCCTGTTCGCGATCAAGCGGTTGAAGCTCGACCGCGTGTGGTGGCTGGTGACGCCGGGCAATCCGCTCAAGGACCAGGGAACCTTGCACGATCTCGAAGAACGCATGGCGGCCGCGCGAAAAATGGCGAACGATCCGCGCATCGACGTGAGCTGTCTCGAATCCGTCATCCGAACCAGATACACGGTCGACACGATCACTTATTTGCGCCGCCGCGCTTCCGGCCTGCGCTTCGTCTGGATCATGGGCGCCGACAATCTCGCGCAATTTCATCGCTGGCAGAACTGGCGGCGCATCGCATCCGAGGTGCCGATCGCTGTGATCGACCGGCCGCCGCAAAGTTTTCGCGCGCTGGCCGCGCCCGCGGCCCAGGCGCTCGCGCACTATCGGCTGCCCGAGAACCAGGCAGGCCGGCTGGCCGACCAGCGCGCGCCGGCTTGGGTCTTTCTGACCGGCATGAAATTGAACCTGTCATCGACCGGCCTGCGGAACCCGGACGGCAGCTGGAGAACACAGAAGCGACAAGCGGGCGTGAAGTGAGAAATGGGCTCACTGGAATATTGAAACCGTTAACCCCACATGCGTAGTATAGTCAGCGGCGCCTCAGGATTCGGCGTTCGCGGTACAGTGAAAGGAATGGTCCCTGGCCACATCTGTATTGTCCAAGTCTGTTTTGTCCAAGGCCACTGATAAGGCTCCCAAAACGGCGCGTAAATCGACACCAACCGCGGCCTTGAAGGCGCAACCCGACGCCGACAAGACCCTGAATATGATCCTCTCCCGCCTCGACGATATGAAGGCGGAAGAAACGGTCACCATCGACCTTCGCGGTAAATCTGCATTTTCCGACTACATGATCGTCACCTCGGGCCGGGCCAACCGGCACGTCGGCGCGATCGCGGAAAATGTCGCCAAAGGTCTCAAGGAAACCGGGATCAAAAGTATCCACATCGAGGGCTTACCCAACTGCGACTGGGTGCTGATCGATTCCGGGGACGTGATCGTGCACGTATTCAGGCCCGAGGTGCGCGAGTTCTACAATCTGGAGCGATTGTGGACCCAGAGCCCGACGGCGGCCAAGGTTATCTAAGCTCAGGGCTATCTGAGCTGACGATCGGGCCGATGGGATTGGGCTTAGGCGCATGCTGGAGCCGGCTGCGCATGCCGCCGACGCATGTCCTTGGACTTGATCCGGGGAATGGATTTGCGGTTTTGCGGGCGGAACGCGCGCGAATTATTGATTTGGAACATTTTCTGCGGCAAACCGGATTGCACCTTCGGATCAAGTCCAAGGGCATGCTTTGTCGGAAGATGCGCTGATGCGGCTCGTCGTGATCTCAATCGGCCGGCTGAAGCAGGGCCCGGAGCGGGAATTGGCCGAGCGCTATCGCGAGCGATTCGACGACATCGGCCGCAAACTCGGTTTTCGTGGTCTTGAGATCCAGGAAATTCCCGAAAGCCGCGCCCGCGACGCCGCAACCCGGATGACCGACGAAGCCACCGCTATTTCGGCGGCAATTCCTGCTAAATCGGTGCTGGTGGCGCTCGACGAACGCGGCGACAGCATCGACAGCGCCGCTTTTGCCCGGCATCTTGGCCGCTGGCGGGATGAACAGGTCGCCAACACTATTTTCGTGATTGGCGGCGCGGACGGACTTTCGCCCGATTTGCGGCGCAAGGCAAAACTGAGCATTGCGTTCGGCTCAGCTACCTGGCCGCACCAAATGGTTCGCGTCATGCTTCTGGAACAGGTTTATCGGGCCGCCACTATATTGGCGGGCCACCCCTATCACCGCGTTTGAGCCGCGCCAGCGGAAGCATTGAAAAACACTGATTCGGACTAAATGCAGGCACCGCCCGACATTCATTCGTACCCTGACACCGCCCGCCGCGGTCAGCTATCCTCAGCCCGTCTTCCGCTTTCGATCGCCTTGTTGTCCGCAGCCTTTGCCGGCATGAGCCTGTTGCCGGCGGCGGCCCAGGTCTTGCCGGCGGCGGCCCAAGTCTTGCCGGCGGCGGCCCAAGTCTTGCCGGCGGCGCAGGGCGCGGCATCGACACAGCAGACGACGGCCTCGTCACCTGACGCGATCAAACAGCGCGAGCAGGAACTCGAAGCCGCCCGCGCGCAGCAAAAGAGCGCCGCGGAATTGCAGATGAAGCTCCAGACCGATCTCGCAGCGATCGGTCAGGATCACAGCAAGCTCAATCAGCGGCTGATCGACATCGCCGGACAGGTGCGCAGCGTCGAGGCCAGGATAGGCGACGCCGAAACGCGGCTGCGCCCGCTCGACTCTCGCGAGCAACAGATTCGCAGTTCGCTTGGTTCGCGCCGTTCTGAAATTGTCGAGGTGCTGGCTACGCTGCAGCGCGCGGGACGGCGGATGCCGCCAGCCTTGCTGGTAAGGCCGGAAGACGCGCTGCAGTCGCTTCGCACGGCGATGCTGCTCGGATCCGTTGTGCCCGAATTGCGCGGACGTGCGGACAGACTGGCCACCGACCTCGGCGAACTGGTCTCGGTTCGCAAGAACATCGCTACCGAGCGCGACCAGCTTGCGGTTGATCGCGACAAACTCAGGGATGACCAAACCCGGCTCGCCGCGCTCGTCGACGAGCGGCAGCGAAAACAGAGTTCCATCGAAAAAGACATGGCGGCGGAAAGCGCGCGCGCCATCACGCTGTCCCAGCAGGTCGACGGCCTCGAGGGCCTGATCGCCAAGATGGAGCAGGACTTGAAGAGCGCCGCGAGAGCGGCCGCGAGCGCCAGCCTGCGGGGTGCTCCCGTTGCTCCGAATGGCAAACCGAATCTCGGAGGGCTGAAGGACTCCGCCCGGCTGAGCCCGGCGATTGCTTTTGCCTCCGCCAAGGGTTTATTCGCGTTCCCGGTTAATGGCGTCAAGATTCGCGAGTTTGGCGGTTCCGATGGTTCCGGCGGGGTTGAAAAAGGCATTTCTTTGTCGACCCGGGCCGGAGCCCAAGTCACAACACCGTGTGATGGCTGGGTTGTTTACGCCGGACCGTTTCGCAGCTACGGACAACTCTTGATCCTGAATGCCGGGGGCGGGTATCATGTGTTGATCGCCGGGATGGAGCGCATTTCGGTTAACATCGGCCAGTTTGTACTTACGGGGGAGCCGGTCGCCACCATGGGGACAAAATCCCAGGTGGCATCCATTCTCGCCGCCAATGTGAGTCAGCCCGTGCTCTATGTCGAGTTCCGTAAGGACGGCACTCCAATCGATCCAGGTCCATGGTGGGCCGCAAATGAAGGCGAAAAGGTTCGCGGATGATGCGCAAGACTTCTGTAATTCTCCTTAGCGCCGCCACCGGCGCGGCATTGACGCTCTTCGTGACGCAGCCACGCGCCGTGATGATGGGATCCAGTGCACGCGCCGCGACGTCGGATACCTATCGCCAGCTTAATTTGTTCGGCGATGTTTTCGAGCGGGTGCGCAGCGACTATGTCGAGAAGCCCGACGACAGCAAGCTGGTCGAATCCGCCATCAGCGGGATGCTGACCGGCCTCGATCCGCATTCCAGTTACATGGACGCCAAGAGTTTCCGCGACATGCAGGTGCAGACCCGCGGGGAATTCGGCGGGCTCGGCATCGAAGTCACGATGGAAGATGGGCTGATCAAGGTCGTCTCGCCGATCGATGATACGCCGGCCTCCAAGGCCGGCATCATGGCCAACGACATCATCACCAATCTCGACGACGAAGCGGTCCAGGGCCTCACCCTCAATCAGGCCGTCGAAAAAATGCGCGGGCCCGTCAACACCAAGATCCGGCTCAAGATCATTCGCAAGGGTCAGGACAATCCGCTCGACGTCACGCTGGTGCGCGACAACATCCGCGTCCGCTCGGTGCGCGCGCGCGTCGAAGGCGACGATATCGGCTACATCCGCATCACGACGTTCAACGAACAGACCACCGAAGGCCTGAAGCGGGAAATCGGCAACCTGAGCACACAGCTCGGCGACAAGTTGAAGGGTTACATCATCGACCTGCGCAACAATCCCGGCGGCTTGCTGGAGGAAGCGGTGACGGTGTCCGATACCTTCCTCGAGCGCGGCGAGATCGTTTCGACCCGCGGCCGCAACGCCGAGGAAACCCAGCGCCGCGCCGCGCATCCGGGCGACCTGGCCAAGGGCAAGCCGCTGATCGTCCTGATCAATGGCGGCTCGGCATCGGCTTCCGAAATCGTCGCCGGCGCGCTGCAGGATCACAAGCGCGCCACGCTGGTCGGCACCCGCTCGTTCGGCAAGGGCTCGGTGCAAACCATCATTCCGCTCGGTTCCGGCAACGGCGCGCTGCGTCTCACCACGGCGCGCTACTTCACGCCATCGGGCAAATCGATCCAGGCCAAGGGCATCGTTCCTGACATCGAGGTGCTGCAGGACGTGCCCGACGAGCTGAAGTCGCGGACCGACACCAAGGGCGAAGCTTCGCTGCGCGGCCATCTGAAGTCCGAGGGCGACGAGAAGACCGGTTCGCAATCCTACGTCCCGCCGGACGCCAAGGATGACAAGGCCTTGAAGATGGCGGCCGACCTGCTGCACGGCGTCAAGGTCAATGCCACCGCGCCCGCCACCGGCGACAAGGCGGCGATCGACAAGCCCACCAACAAAGAGGCGAACTGATCCTGCATAGCCAGCGAGCTATTTGCGAAAAGGGCGGCCTTCGGGCCGCCCTTTTTGCTGGTGGTTCCCTGGATCGCCCGCCGCGGAACCTGAGACGGCCTTTTGCATGGGGACGGCCATGGTCTTGCCCCGGCGGCGTCACGGTCTTGCCCCGCCGTGGTATCGTCCGCCCCGGCTGATTCGGGGAGATTCATGGCAGAGACGGCCGACGATCTGAGCACACCGCTCGGACAGAAGACGCTGCGCGCGAAGCGCCGGTTCCGGTTGCCCTTTACCTTTACCCAGGCGCTGGCCGTGCTGCTGGGCCTGTTTCTGGTCGCTTTCGCGGGCGTCGCCATCTTCAATGACAACCCACTCGGCGGCGAACCGATCGCGCGTATCGCGCTGCGTGAAGCGACCCCGCCAGGCGGGAAACCTGCCGCGACGCCCCCGGGCGCTTCCGAGCCGGTCACAAAATCCAAAATCCAGCAGGCCGCGCCGGGCGAGCATAAGACCGTCACCATTATCGACGGATCGAGCGGCGCGCGTCACGATGTCACAATATCCGGCGACGGTCCGGACAAGGTCGAGGTCGAGCCCGCACCCGCACCCGTAACGATGGCCGGGATAGATCAGCGGCTGCTGGAAAAATCACGCTACGGCATGATCCCGGTGGTTGCTGCCGACGGGCTGAAGCCGTTTACGGCCTACGCCGCCGAGGCCGACCGCGCCAGGGCCGCGAAAATGCCGGTCGTCGCCATCATCGTCGGCGGCCTAGGGGTCGGCGCCGCCAAGACCACCGAGGCCATCATGAAGTTGCCGGCCGCCGTGACGCTGGCGTTTACGCCCTACGGCTCGGATCCCACCAGGCTGGCAGAACGGGCGCGCGCGCAACGCCACGAAATTCTATTGCAGATACCGATGGAGCCGTTCGACTATCCCGACAACGACCCCGGCCCGCAAACCCTGCTGACGACGCTGGGCAGTGAGCAGAACCTCGACCGGCTGTACTGGCATCTTAGCCGGTTCCAGGGCTATGCCGGAATCGCCAATTTCATGGGCGGGCGCTTCGTTGTCACCGACGCCGCCATGCAGCCCATCATTCGCGAGGCTGGCAAACGCGGGCTCGGCTTCCTTGACGACGGTTCGGCACCGCACAGCGTGGCTTCCACCCTGGCGAGCGGCCAATCGGTGCCGTTCGCCAGGGCCGATCTCAGCATCGATGCGGTGCCGACGGCAGCGGAAATCGACTGGGCCCTGGCAAAGCTTGAAAATCTGGCGAAGGAACGCGGAACCGCGGTCGGCGTCGCCGCGGCGCTGCCGGTCTCGATCGAGCGGATCGGCGTCTGGATCAAGGCGCTTGAGGGCCATGGCATCATGCTTGTGCCATTGACAACCGCGATGCTGAAATCAAAATCCGGCTGAGGCAAGTTTCGGGCTGGCGCGCCTTTCGAACCGGCCGGGTCTCGCCCATATGACCGTAAAAGGCTTTCACGGAATGGCGCGCTACGAAGACCTGCCCTATCGAACATGCGTCGGCATGATGCTGATCAACGCAGCCGGGCTGGTCTTCATTGGTCGCCGCGCCGGCGGCATCGAACATGTCGACCAATCCCATGTCTGGCAGATGCCGCAGGGCGGAGTCGATCCCGGCGAGGATACCTGGGCGGCGGCGAAGCGTGAACTTTATGAGGAGACCAGTGTCCGATCGGTCGAGAAGCTCGGCGAGGTCGCGGACTGGCTGATCTATGACATTCCCCGCACAGTCGCCGGACGGACCTGGAAGGGCCGCTATCGTGGCCAGCGGCAAAAATGGTTCGCGGTTCGTTTCACCGGCCAGGACGCCGAGATCAACGTCGCCGCCCCGGGCGGCGGCCACAAGGCTGAATTCGTCAGTTGGCGCTGGGAGCCGATGAAGAATCTTCCCGACCTGATCGTTCCGTTCAAACGCCCGGTCTATGAGCGCGTGGTGAAGGAATTTTCGAAGCTGGCAGGCAGCTAGCGCAGGATGCCGGAGACCAAACCCTATCGTCCCAATGTGGGGATCGCGCTGTTCAACGCTGCCGGCCAGGTGCTGATCGGGCGGCGCTTCAAGAACGACGGACCGGAAATCATTCTTCCCGGCCTTGAATGGCAGATGCCGCAAGGCGGTATCGACGAAAACGAAAGTCCGCGCGACGCGGTGATGCGCGAATTATGGGAAGAGACCGGCGTAACCAACGCCGGCTATCTCGGCGAAACCGACTGGCTGACATACGAGTTTCCGCCATTCGCCGTGCCGCCGTCACATCGGCTCGCCAAATTCCGCGGCCAGCGCCAGAAATGGTTTGCACTGCGTTTCACAGGGTCCGATGACGAAATCGATCCGCTGACACCACGCAACGGTCAGCCGGCGGAATTCGACCAATGGCGATGGGAACGGCTCGACCGCGTCCCCGACCTCGTGGTGCCGTTCCGACGCGAGGTGTATCGGACGGTGGCGCAGGCTTTTGCGAAATTCGCGGGGGTATGAAGCTTGAGCAGAGGTCAGAAGCTTAATTCGGCCCAACCGAAAACGGACCGATCGCGATGACGTGGCAATCGCTGTCGTGCTTTACGCAGTTGCCCAAGGCTTCGTTGACCGCGTTTTGTTCGTTCGCCGCCTTGAGCGCCAGCCCGGGACGCAGGGATGCGCCGACGGCGACGGCGTTCCACCCGGATGCCGCACCCGCGAATTTTCGAGACACATCATCCCTGGCATCGGCTGCAATTGAAGAATTGCCGCCGGCCCGAAAGAAGCCGGTCACCTTCAATGTGGTGGGCACCGGCACGACAAATGTGTCATCGACGGCCACGATCATGCAAGGAACGCCTGCAATGGCGCCGCAGGCTTCCAGGTTCCGACGCACCGAATCCTCGACCGTTTCAACGCCGATATTATCGATGAATTGCCCACCTGGACCGACCGCGATCGACTTCGACTTCTTGCCCGGCGCATAAGTGCTCTCAAGCCTGGACTTTCCGAGGTCGCGAATCAGCGGCATGTCCTTGGCTACGAAGGGCTTCTCGGTTGAA
>Ga0209701_10001890_pt1 | contig 13588 bp, 9 predicted proteins | sample CZO8metaG_4_FD_188356 | JGI IMG/M metagenome (GOLD analysis project Ga0209701, IMG submission 188356) | Vadose zone soil microbial communities from the Eel River Critical Zone Observatory, Northern California, USA - CZOApr15con2H3.8 metaG... | ecosystem: Environmental > Terrestrial > Soil >...
TGGGGCCCTTCTGCTGGGCAGTGCCTTAACCTGCCTGAGCCTTGGCCTGGCCCAGCAAGGTACTGACCTGGGGCCAACGCCCGCAAATGCACCTGCACCACAAAATAATCCTATCTCGCTTGGCCTGGCCATCGTCTTCCTGATTGCCTTCGTACTGGTTGAGCGCAAAGTACGCTGGCCCGTGGTAGACCTCTCACTCTTCAAGCGTTTTCCGTTCAGCGCGTCATCGCTGGTGAGCCTCTTTGTGGGGGCCGCCCTGATCATCGCCATGGCCGACATTCCTATCTTTGTGGATACGGTGCTACAGCTTCCAGTACTCGATAGTGGACTGGCACTGCTGCGCCTCACCGCCATGATTCCTCTAGGAGCTCTGCTCGGTGGCTGGCTGTGCAGCCGCATTAGCTGCCGCTTCACCGGCGTGCTTGGCCTGCTCTTCACAGCGACCGGCTTCTACCTGATGAGCCGCTGGCCGATCCATGTTGACTGGAACCAGATCACCATCAGTACGGTCACAGCAGGTTTCGGCTTTGGCCTGGTGATAGCTCCTATTGGAACCACGGCGATCAACGCGGTAAGAGCGAGGCAGGCGGGCATGGGTTCTGCCGTCATCACCTCCCTACGCATGGTGGGCATGATGCTGGGCCTGGCGGCATTGACCTCGTGGGCCCTGGCCTACTTCAAGCAACTGGCCTCAAGATACCCCTCATTTCCCTCGTCGGCGACAACCGACCAGTTTACACAATGGGAAAAGGGCTACGCTGCTCACATCATCCAGTCCGCGCATACCGTCTATAGTGCTGTATTCATCGCCTCAATGGCGTTATGTCTCATCGCCATCATTCCAGCCATCTTCCTGTGGGGACGCCAGCTCGCGGTAGAAGCACAGGAGGTAGACGAAGTACCGGTAACTTCAGTAGTACCTGAGACTTTGCCCGAACCGGGCGAGGCCGACGCTATAACGGTCGCCAATCCTACAACCGCCGGAGTGTCGGAGTCCGCCGCCGATATCTTGCGCGACCCCTCACTGCCCACAGAACTCGCTCAGCCGCCTGTTCCGCCAACTATCGATAACGGCGGCAACGGAGACAACAATGGACGCAATCCCAGAAAACGCCGTCGTTTGATCATAGCAGCCGCCAGTATCCTGCTGGTACTGCTACTCGTCATAGCCGGAGTGTTTGCCGCCTTCATGTGGCAGGCGCCCGACTCGTCCACCACTGCCTCGAAAGCAACGTCCTTCGCAACGTCAACGGCGACAGGAACGCCCATTTCCGGCCCGCGCATGATACAGCTCGCCCTTGACCAGGGAGCATTGACCTCCATCTTTGTCTCGCAACTGGGATTGCAGCAGGGAGCATTGACAGATATGAAGGTCGTTCCCACGACTAACGATGGGGTAATCCTGAGCCTGAACCTGCACATCGACACAAACGGCATTCACCGCGTCCTGCCCGTTGAACTGGACAGCACCGTTGGCCTCGACAAGCACCAGAATATCCAGCTAAACGTCCAGCATCTCAAGCGCGATGGTTTAGATGCTGGCCCTGCCGCGGCAGCAAGCATTGGACAGGCCGTCAACCAGCTGTTGTTGAGCTCACTGATGCCCTCTTTACGCGGACAGTTGAAAGGGGCACAGCTCATCTCTGTACACACCAGTACATCAATTGGCTGTGCCAGCACAACCGAAATGTTTGTACTCTTAATCCAGGCACCGCCCATCGAGGGTATTGCAGCACAGCCAACGCCCGTGCCTTTCTGTTTCAAAGGTCCTGTTGATCTCAACAAACTGTTACCGCATTAAAACTGTAGGGGCCCGATTTATCGCGCTTCAGGGGTGGAGATTCCCGTAGGGGCGGGGGTGGAGTGGATGGGTGGTGGGGACGCTTGCGTCGCCCATGGGGGGGAATGGAACTGGTATCATCGCGTGGAGGTGGTGGTGGGGGCCTTGTGGCCGCCCGCGGGTGGAGGGGTGAGAGTTGTTCAAAGGAACAGGACGAGGGCGACGCAAGCGTCCCCCCTCCACCCAACACCACTCCCGCCCCTACGGGTTCGATCACGAATATCGCTATCATCGACATGATAGAGGAGTGTCAAATTTATGAAACGCATACATTATATTCAAATAAGCTGGGTAATACTCCTGGTCGCCCTCCTGCTGGGCATGGCAGTGACGCCTGCTGGCGCGACGAGCCGCACAGCACGGCAGGCCGCGCAGCGGCTGGGCAATGCCACCTCGGTCAACGCAACTGTTTACATCACCACGGGTACGCTGGTACCGATTTTCCAGAGTCGCATCGATCAGCAGGTTCCCGTGGCGGTCAATAGTGCCATCAACAGCCTGGTAAGCAAATTGCCAAAAAAAGATCAAGGCTGGGCACTGCAAATCGCAACAACGCTGATCCAACCCTCGGCAGCCCTGACCAGCCTTACGACGCAGTCAGGAGGCCTGGCTACTTCACTGCGTTTGAGCCTCTTTCCAGGCGACCCCCAGCCAATCAACGCCAGTATGCTGGTGAACTTGAGTGTCATCAATTCTTCGACCATACAAGTCAGTGCCAAACCGTTGAATGGCAGTCCCACACTGGTCAACGGGCCATTGTCGACCTTCCACATTTCCCTGGGCAAGCTCAGCAACATCAATACCACACCTGGATGTGGCGATGCTGCTTTAGGAGTGCATTTACTCTTCCCGGTATCCCTGGTACATGTACAGGTATCGCAGGTACATCAGAGCGGCATGACCATATTCGCAAGCAGGAATGGTAATGCGACCCGATCCGCATGGCTGGGGCAAGCGCAGCCACTACTATACCACGCTGCTGCTAACACAAATTCCTACGTTGAGCTGCCCGCGTCATCCCTGGCCTCTATAGGCAATAGCATTGGTAATTTGCCCATCAATAGTAGTTTGACGGCTCAAAATATTCAATTAGGCGTGCAGGGCAGTAACTTAGTGATCAATTCTGATGTCTACGATTCTTTCTTTGGCAAGATTGGGACAGCCACAACAACGGCCGCTCCTACAGCCTCGGGTGGAAATTTAGCGGTACACGTGTTAAGTACCACACTCACCATCCTCAATATCTTCAAGGTCCCCGTGGACAGCTACAACCAGCAGATCCAGCAGACGCTCAACGCGAAACTCAACGGTGCGCTGGCAGGCAAATTCAACGTCACACAAGCAGCCATCGGCCCCAATGCCCAGGTACCATGTGCGGCAGGAAATAGTTTGGTGTTGACGGGAACGACGAGATTGGGATAAAAGACGGCGAAGTTTGCATGGAAAATGGGCACCGCGCGGTGCCCATTTTCCATGCAAACTTCGCTGACCTATGACAGACTTCCCATTTTGCCTATTGCTTTTTCATGCACAAAGGTGTATGTAGTATCCATCATATCCACTCTGTGCGAGAAGGAGAAGCACCCCACTATGCCCACACTTGAAAAAAGTGTCACTAAACCTATACCTTTGCCAGTCAAACTGGAGTATCATCCCACCATCCACGACATGCCCAGCGATGAGCGACCCCGCGAACGGCTCAAAAACTATGGCCCCAAGGCCCTCTCTACCTCAGAACTCCTGGCGATTATCCTGCGTACCGGAACAACACGCGACAACGTCATCGAACTGGCGACTAAACTGCTAACGAAATACGGCGGGCTTAGCGGGTTAATGCGTGTGGACTTCGTCGAGCTGTGTTCAGAACATGGTCTGGGAGAGGCAAAAGCATCCCAGTTGAAAGCCGCCTTAGAGATGGGACGGCGGCTGGGGATGCTGTCAAATGAGGAGAAATATCAGATTAAGTCGCCGGCCGACGCGGCCAACCTGGTCATGGCCGAAATGACATATCTCGATCACGAAGAGATGCGCATTCTCATACTCGACACTAAGAATCAGGTCATCGAGAATATGAAACGCTACGAGGGAACCGTCAACAGCTCAGTATTACGCGCCGCCGAAATATATCGCCCGGCCATTATTCGCAACTGCCCCGCCGTCATTGTCTGCCACAACCATCCCAGTGGCGACCCGACGCCTTCTCCCGAAGATATTGCTGTGACCGAGCAACTGGTCGAAGCTGGCAAGGTATTGGACATTGAACTGGTCGATCACCTGGTGATTGGCAGCCAGAGGTTTGTAAGTTTGAAAGAACGGCTGAGATGGTAATTTTTCAGAAAGTGGATGAGTAGGATTTTGAAGCTCTGCTTCAAAATCCTACTCATCCACTTTCTGAAAAATTATTTATGCTTTCGCCGCGGCCTTCTCCGTCTTGCGTCTCTTGGGGCGTTCGTGACCATTGGCGGCCTCTTTGGCTTTTGCCTCCTTCTCCTGACCCGGGACGGGTTCGAGGGCGGCTTCGAGCACCTGGCGAATGTCAGTGACAAAGACGAAGTGCATCTGCTCTCGCAGCTCTTTGGGCAGGTCTTCCATTAAATCCAGTTCGTTTTTCTTGGGCAGGATAACGGTACGGATGCCGGAACGGTAGGCCGCCAGCACCTTCTCCTTGATGCCGCCTATTGGCATCACCTTGCCACGCAGGGTAATCTCACCCGTCATCGCCACATCAGAGCGCACTTTGCGCCCGCTGGCCAGCGACACCAGCACGGTGGTCATGGTTACGCCGGCCGATGGACCATCTTTGGGGATGGCGCCCGCCGGTACATGGATATGGATATTCTGCTCCTCAAAGACGTTCGCTGGAAGCCCCAGGGCCACAGCGTTGGAACGTACATAGCTGAGGGCCGCCATGGCCGACTCTTTCATCACATCACCAAGTTGCCCGGTCAGCGTCAACTGGCTCTGCTTGCCTGGCATAGAGGCAGCTTCAATGAAGATGATCTCGCCTCCCACCGGCGTCCATACCAGGCCGGTAGCTATTCCTGGACGATCGATGCGTTCTGCCGCTTCCTCAAAGTAACGCTGTCGCCCCAAGTATTCGGAGAGTTGCTCCGCATTGACGGTAATGGGCGTCTCGCGGCCCTCGGCAATCTGTTTCGCTACTTTGCGACAGAGCGAGCCGACTTCACGCTCCAGGTTACGTACGCCTGCCTCGCGGGTATAGTCCCTGGCAATACGGCGCAGCGTGTTATCCTCGACTACCAGCTCGTCCTCGTTCAGCCCGTTAGCCTCAAGCTGCTTGGGCAGCAGGTAGTTACGGGCGATATGGAGTTTCTGCTCTTCGGTATAACCGGAGAGTTCCAGTATCTCCATGCGGTCGCGCAAAGCTGCCGGAATAGGCTCCAGGGCATTGCCTGTAGCGATGAACATGACCCTGGACAGGTCAAAGGCCAGGTCAAGGTAGTTATCGCGGAAGTTATAGTTCTGTTCGGGATCCAATACCTCCAGCAGGGCCGACGAGGGATCGCCGCGCCAGTCTGCACCCACCTTATCAACCTCATCCAGCATAATCACCGGGTCATTGGCCTCGACGCGGCGCAGCGTTTGAATGATGCGCCCTGGCATCGCCCCGATGTAGGTGCGGCGATGCCCGCGAATTTCGGCCTCGTCACGAATACCACCTAACGACATACGCGCAAACTTGCGACCAAGTGCCCTGGCAATTGACTGGCCAAGGGAGGTTTTACCCACTCCCGGCGGGCCAACGAAACAGAGAATTGGTTCGCGATTGATCTGGCGTACCGCCTCTGCCGATTGCAACGGTTGGGTAGGCCGTCGCCCTTGCGCGTCGGCATCATCAGCCGCAGCCTCGACCTCACGCTGCATGCGCTCGGCAACACGCTCTTCCTTCAAATGGCGCACCGCCAGGTACTCCAGAATGCGATCTTTGATCTTCTCCAGGTCATAATGATCGTGGTCAAGCACCTGGCGTGCATGTGGCACATCGATCTTCTCTCCGGTACTCTTAGACCAGGGCAAACTTGCCAGCAGTTCGATGTAGGTGCGAATGATGCTATATTCCGGCGATATGGTGGGTAACTTCTCAAGTCGTGAGAGTTCGCGATTCGCTTCTTTCAACGCCTCTTCCGGCATCTTTGCCTCGTCAATCTTGCGGCGCAGTTCGTTGACGGTCGCCTGCTCTTCGCTCTCCTCACCAAGCTCGCGCTGTATGGCCTTGAGCTGCTCGCGCAGCAAGTACTCGCGCTGCACCTTGCCCATTTCCTCCTGGGCACTGGTCTGAATCTTTTTGCCCAGTTCGAAAATCTCCAATTCATGCGTCAGGTAGCTGCTCAGGTTTTCCAGCTTCGCCCGCACAGAGTCGAGTTCAAGCAATTTCTGACGCAGTTCCAGTTCCATCTGCATAAAGGTGGCGATCACATAGACCACCTGGCGAGCCTCTTCCAGGTTCAGGGTAGCGGCGGCAACTCCTTCAGGCACGTTCTGCACCAGCGCGACCAGGCGTTGGAAGTAACTGACCACATTGCGCTTAATGGCCTCAGTCTCTTTATCCTCTTCCTGCGTATCCGGTTTCAGCGTAACATGGGCGGCCAGATAGGGTTTCTCCTGCGTAAATTCGCCGATAGTTACCCGCTCAAGCCCTTGTACAATGATCTGAATGGTGCCATCAGGCATGCGAATCATGCGGGCCACACGCGAGACCGTGCCAATTTTGAAGATATCAGCTGGTTTTGCCTGCTCTATGTCAGCCGATTTCTGTGCGACAAGCACAACCAGCCGATCACCACGCATGATATCATCGATCAAACGGATCGAACGCTCCTGGCCGACAGGCAGTGGTTGCACGGCGTAAGGATAGATGACGGTATCCCTGAGCGGTAAAACCGGCAGCACATCGGGGATGCTCAAACCATCTTCGTCTTGCTCGTGGCGGTGATGTACCTCTAGGTCTTCTCCTATCTGCTCTTCATCTTCGTTCTGCTGTGCGCGGGCGTCATCTGTCAACTCTTTATCATCAATTTGGTCGTGTTCATCTTGAGTAACGACGGGTGATACTTCTTTCGATCGGCTCTTGCGCCTGACTTTTTGATTACTATTTTCTTTATCCATAAAACCTCTCAGCGGGTTACTAATCGTCAGTCCAGTTTGATTTGAGTGGTGGGGCCGCTACATTTCGTGTTTGGTACTCCGTTGTATATGGACACGTTCCTTATGGCTCTCAGGTATCTTTGGGAGGTCAACCCACAAGAAGCCATTTTCGTAACGAGCCTTTATGCCTTCACGGTCAATGGGAGAGAGTATGAGTACCTCAACTCGAAATGGGCCGTAGCGAATCTGGGCCTCGTGATAGTACAGATTCTCCGTACGTTCAGGGGTATCCTGTCTTTCGCCGCTGACCACCAGGGCATCTTGATAAAGGGTAACGTCGATTTCTTCTTCTTTCATTCCCGCGAGTTCAATTTTGACGGTCATCATCTCCGCCGACTCGCGAATGTCGGCCAGTGGTCGCCAGGTTGCTGTACGTTGTAGAATCGTTTGATGACTTTGCCGTAAAGCATCATGTAAAAGTTGCCGGTAGTGACGGTCCAGTTGTTGTTGTGATCCATCTGTATAGCGATAGGTCACATACCGATAGCGTATATGCATGATTTGATTACCTCTATTCAGTTGTACGAGCAGAGAACTTTTTAATAAAAAAGGCAACAGGTACAAATTACAAGGTTGTTGCTCTTTGACCTTTGCCTTGCTGATGCCCTAGATGCGACTGCCTTCACCATTCCCCGAATGCGGCGGCCTTCACCATTCCCCGAATGCGGCTGCTTTTGTCGTCGCGTTCGTTCTTGTACTCGAGAAGTTGAAGAAGCGCTTACGTTATTGGCAAGTCTTTTTCTCCGTCAGCAAGAGCTTTCTGGCATTCTGGGCAGAGATATTCAAACTCAGAATGGCTATCTGAAAGCACATCGCTTTGGATGATACGAGCATAGCGTAAAAGCGTTGCCTTGTTACATCTTGCACAAGTGACATATGTTTCCGAGATGGCGGTACGTCGGGTTCCAAGAACATCTTCCTGCATAGCCGATACCTGCCTTTCTTTTTGTTCTAGTGAACCTGGCACCCGCTGCCCCGCCATTCCCCTATTACCTGCCTCCCAGGCAGGGTGGCGGCTGGGTGTCACTACATGTATTGCATCCATAATATAAGGTATGAGAACCAGGACAGATAAGCACACAAAAGGCCACATTTGAAGGCCACTTTCCGTATTGATTATGGCACGTCAGGCGGCAAATTGCAAGAGAAAATAGGGTTTGTGTCATTCCAACCAGCACCGCATAAGCACAACAGTGTGGGCATTTGACAAAGTCAAATGCCCACACTGTTGTGCTTATGCGGTGCTGGTTGGAATTGATTACCTTTTCTTCCTTTTCTAACGTGCTAAAAAAGAATAGAATAGTGATGTACATAATAAGATTGTTACACTTACGAGGAGGAAAACCATGTGTGGCCGCTTTACACTAACTATTGACATCAAAACAGTGGCAGAAACCTTTGGAGTTGCACCATCCCTTCAAGCATCGCCGCGCTATAATATTGCCCCAACACAGGAGGTCGTCACCATCCTGAGCAACGGCTCAGCTCATATGGAATGGTTGCAGTGGGGTTTGATCCCCTCCTGGGCCAAAGAAGAGTCGATTGGCTCGAAGATGATTAACGCGAGGGCGGAGACGCTGGCGGAGAAACCGAGCTTCAAGCGCTTGCTGCGCTCAAGACGCTGCCTGGTGGTCGCCGATGGTTTCTATGAATGGAAGAAAGAGCATGTGGGCAAGACTCCCATGTATATGACGCTCAAAGATGGCAGCCCATTTGCCTTTGCCGGTCTGTGGGATCTCTGGCATAGCCCCGATGGACGCGATATCCGCACCTGCACCATCGTTACTACGCAGCCAAATGCCCTTGTCACATCCATTCACGACCGCATGCCTGCCATTCTCTCAGCCGATGCGCGTGAGATATGGCTTGATAGCTCACTCCACGACGAACAGGCTCTCTTGCCCCTGCTTGTCCCCTATCCCGCGGACGAAATGACTGCACGGGCGGTTTCACGGCTGGTGAACAATCCAAAAGTCGAAGGGGCAGAGTTGATAGCTTGAGAAAATAAGCTGTGATGCTGGGAAAATGGACGCGGTACAGCGTCCATTTTCCCAGCATCACAGCTTATTTTCTCAAGCAAACAGAACGAATGGCGTCAATTGTCTCCTGGGCATTTCTGACGAACTCCACACGCACGGGCAGCCGGGCCTTGAACTCTTCCACCGTCATATCATCCAGAAAGCGCACGCCCTCGTTGTCCAGCATCACACGCGGCAATAAAATTAGATCGCCGAGATCAGAGTATAGTAGTGGCTGCGCTTGCCCCAGCCATGCTTTACCGTTCTCTTCCAATGCTGCCAGGACATCCTGACCACAGAGCAAACCGGCCACAGTCACCTGCTCTCCAAAGAATTTGTTGACGATTGGCAATATCTGTACATCTAGCTGCGCGGTCTGGCGTAGATCTCCGGCGAACTTTTCGATAATGGGACGTGCCATCAGGCCGGTGACAAGCGTTACGCGGCGTGGCTCGCCCATGGCTGATGGAAGTCTGTGCTTGCTGCGCTGCCACTGGTCGATCAGGAAGCGCGTCATGCCCACGCCGTTCTCAATCTGAGCATACGAGCCATAGTGCCTGGCCGGTGGGAACTCGCGGCCTGTGATAAAGTACCATTCGTCGGAGAGGTAAACAAATGGGTAGCCAGCGGGATTTTCAGCCTCAAAGCGGTTTTGATATGCCTCAACTTGCTCAATAATTCCTTCAGCCTCTTCGCGAGTGTAGTGGCGCAGCGGCGGCAGGTCGCCAGTCTTAATCATGTTGTTGTACTTAGTGAGACCAACAGGCACTACTGAGATAGATTCAACGATGGGGCGCAGTTCTGCCAGGTCCTGAATGCTGCGATCAAGATGCACGCCATCGTTGATAGTTGGGCAGAGCACAAGCTGGGTATGGCAGTTGAGGTGCAAACTGCCCAGGCGTTTGATGTGGTCAATAATATCGCCCGCCCGCGGACCATCCACCATCTTGCGACGTAAATCCGGGTCGGTCGCATGCACAGAGACGTAGAGCGGTGTCAACTTCTGTTCGTCCAGGCGCTGCCAGTCGTGTTCTTTCAGATTGGTCAGGGTGATAAAGTTGCCAAAGAGGAACGAATAGCGGTAATCATCATCCTTGATATAGAGCGAGGCACGCATGCCATGAGCCAGCCCCTGCTGCGGGGCAAATCGCTCAGGCAGTCCTTTGATAAAACAGAAGACACATTTATTGGCACACTGCCGGATAAAGGGTGCGGGCTCTTCACCAAATAGCACCCCCAGATTCTCATCGGATGTTTTCGTAATATGTACTTCATGCGACATTTGCTGTCGCTCAAGGCCGATGGTCAACTCCTCGTCGGCCACATAAAAGCGATAATCCACCAGGTCGCGAATACTATTTCCATTGATTGTGCGAATAAGATCACCCGGCTGCAGACCAGCCAGGTCAGCCAGGCTATCAGGCACTACCTCACGCACCCATCCATACAATTTTGGCATTGGTTTGTTCCTTGAAAGAAAGACAGAGCATAACAGGGGCAAAATTGAACATTGTTCCCCGAAGAACCATCGATATATACCCAGATGATTATAACCGCTCTATAGGGATACGTCAAATTGACTGGACTGATGGAGGTGCGCGTGCGATTTTTGCATCGAGTGTGGTAGGGCGAGCATGGCTGAGAGCATGGCTGAGGCAAGCGCAGCCACTACTATACACGAGATGCGCGTTGTATAGTAGTGGCTGCGCTTGCCTCAGCCATGAAAAATTGCGCACGCACTCGGACTAATGGCAATAGTCCTGTGAACGAGCATGAGAAGTGTTGTTATCAGGTTGAGTTTAGTATATACTTGCTTTGGTTTACCTACCTGATTTCTTTCCTTCATAGACAGTGATGCCACCAAACATCGCTCTCGTTTTAGAAAGTAGCACCCACTATGCGAAGGGATGCAGAACCTTCGAGAAAGTTCGGATAATACGATTAGCCTTTTCGGCGCTCCAATGCGATTACCGGAATCTTGCGGGTCGTCTTCGCCTGGTACTCGGCGAACTGGGGGTACAGCCCTGCCTGTTTGGCGAACAGTCGATCTCGCTCCTCACCGGTCAGCACAGTAGCGTTGGCCTCGTAGGTCTCGGAGCCGACCTCGACTGTGACTTGCGGGTGAGCAAGCAGGTTGTGGTACCAGTCAGGGTTGGTCGGTGCGCCACCCTTGGACGCGAAGACAAGCAGGCGATCGCCATCGGGCAGGTACATCGTCGGTGTCGTGCGGCGTTGGCCGCTCTTAGCCCCCGTGGTCGTGAGCAGAAGCAAGGGCCTGCCTTCCCACATTCCACCAACCTTGCCCTTGTTCGCACGGAATGCCTCGATTGTCTGGCGATTCCAATCGTTCATATCAGCCATAATTCCTCCTATTTAATCATGAAGCCTCACTTTTATCACATGCATCCCACTCTTATGATGTTCGTTGTAGGATTTTCTATGATAGCTCTAAAGCTCTTGTAGTTTATCTTATGACAGGAGAAACCGCAATATATTTGACCCAAATGACTTATTTTATCTTTCAACAATCTTGCAGGTGCTATCGCACCTTTTGTGGCCGGGTACATTATCGATGTCACCGGCTCCTTTGCCCTGAACTTTCTTATTGCCGGTGCCATCCTTGCCATAGGCATCCTCTGTTACCTGCTACTGCTTGGGAAAATTGAGCAGATTCCAGTACCAGGTGAAGAAACAGTCTCCCTTGAGCAACCACCAGCTACAACATCCACTTCTGACAAGCGATCTGCATAAACACAGTTTCATGTTTCGAGGAAATACCTGGCACACGATTTCTGGCGATGCCAGAAATCGTGTGCCAGGTATTTCCTCGAAAGGATATACGCTCACCTGGTGATAAAAAGTTGACTCTCTCCACGCAAAATGATACATTGGTATCTCACTAGAGGATACAATACACTGTTAACGAATGTACCATTAGAACATACCCATGAGAAATGAACTACTGAGTTGGTTTGCGCGCGAAGGCTACCTTTTACAGGACGTGGTCACGGCTGCTGAAGACCCGGAACACGATGAAATCAAAGTCTCGATGAAGGCACCTATCATCGCCTTGAGCCGGGCACACGAGGACTTCCGGGAGTGCCCCGACCCGGTGTTATTTGGCTATCCAGAGTCCAGCCTGGATATGATGAACATGGAGGACTTTCATCAATTCGTCTACCAATGGTTTGAGCAAGCAGTTGAGGCGGGGCTGGGACGCTGCTTCGTCTGTAACAAAGTACTGGAAATCGGACCCGAAATGCCATGGGACGCCGTTTTTGTGACGACAGAGTTATACTGCTGGCTGCTGGTACATTTTGATTGCAAAAGGTACCTCAACCGCGATCTCAAGGGCCGCAATCCCTTTGAAGTGACATCCCATCCCCCCGAATTTTTCGATGTGCGCGTCTGAGATCCTTCGTTGCACTCAGGATGACAAATCGTTGCCGATACTGATAAATCGGGGGCGCGATAGCCTTGAAATGCGACCTTGCAACGATGCTAGCGCATCTACCTAGCGGTCAGCAAGGTCGAAAGGTAGTATCGGGCCCCTACGCAGGATTGATAAATTGTATGGATAAAAATCAGATAGCCCAGATTTTTGAAGAAGTCGCGGTATTGCTCGCCTTGAAAGAGAATAGCAATTCGTTTGAGGCGCGTGCCTATGAAAATGCTGCTCGTGCCGTCAATGCGCTTGATGGCGACATCGAACAACTCGCTCGCGAGGGCAAGCTTAAAGGGACGCCAGGGTTGGGATCAACCACCATCAAGCGCATAGAAGAATTAGTCAATAGCGGGCACCTGGCCTTCTATGAAGAGCTGCGCGACACCACTCCTCCGGTCAAACTTGATATGCTGCGCATCCAGGGAGTTGGCCCGAAAAAGATTAATGCCATCTACGATCAGTTGCATGTCACCAGCCTGGCCGAGTTGGAGCAGGCTTGCCGCGATGACAGGGTGGCACACCTGCCAGGTTTTGGCAAAAAGACGCAGGACAATATCCTCCAGGGCCTCGCCTTTCTTGCCCAACATGCCGACCGCTTTCTGTACCCGGTGGCAGAAGAAGAGGCCGAACGCATCCGCACAGCCCTTACCACGCTGCCTGAGATTGTGCGCCTGCAAGTGGCGGGCAGCCTGCGCCGCCGCCGTGAAACGATCGGAGATATTGACATGGTGGTAAGCGTGGCCGATGACGCCGGTGATAAGGTGGGCGAGGTGCGGCGCAAAATTATGGATTTTTTCACCAAACAGCCCTCTGTCCAGGCCATTACAGGCAAAGGTGAGACAAAATCAAGCGTGGTGCTGAGCAGCGGTATCGCTATGGATCTGCGGGTCGTCAAGGATAGCCAGTTTCCCAATACCTTACATCACTTTACAGGCTCCAAAGAACACCATATTCCCCTGCGGCGGCGTGCCCTCAGCATGAATATGACCATCAACGATTATGGTCTCTTCAAGGGCAAGGAGCCAGATCTGGAGCCAGTACCCTGTAAGAACGAGGCCGATATCTACGCGGCACTCGGCATGGCCTACATCGAACCTGAATTGCGCGAAGATATGGGAG
>Ga0209701_10001900_pt1 | contig 13540 bp, 11 predicted proteins | sample CZO8metaG_4_FD_188356 | JGI IMG/M metagenome (GOLD analysis project Ga0209701, IMG submission 188356) | Vadose zone soil microbial communities from the Eel River Critical Zone Observatory, Northern California, USA - CZOApr15con2H3.8 metaG... | ecosystem: Environmental > Terrestrial > Soil >...
TGCCGAGGCCACCTGCCGCAGCTGTCCGGTCCGTGCCCAGTGTACGCGCGGGCACGGGGGCCGCAAGCTCACTCTCACGCCGCCCGAGGTGCATGCGGCCCTGCTGCAGCGGCGCGCCGTGCAAACCAGCCCAGCGTTTGTGCAGCAGTATGCCCTGCGGGCTGGCATCGAAGGGACGATTGCGCAAGCCGTGCGCACCACGCGCTTGCGCCGCACTCCCTATGCAGGGCTGCGCAAAACGCATCTGCATCACCTCGCCATTGCGGCGGGGCTCAATTTGAGACGCATTGTGGCTCATCTGCATGCGCAATCCCTCGGCAAACCCACTCGTCCTGCTCGCCCGAAATCACCGTTCGCTCGCTTGCAGCACCAGGAGGTAACTTGATGTCCAGACATCTTTACATAATTTCCCAACAGAGTCATAAATCGGCACCTACGGATGGTTGGAGTAATTTGTCAATGTGCATCATCGGGCACTACGGATGGCCGGATTATTTCGTCAATGTGCATGAACAGTCACACCCTGTCACCCTGAGCGCAGCGAGGGGTCTGTCGCGATCGGCAGCGAGATCCTGAGCGCAGCGAAGGATGACAGGGTTGGACCTTGCTGGTGGCGAGGACCTGTCAAGTGCATTTGAACCTTGCCTAATGTGCATAATTGCGCCCATGAGTATGGATCGACTCCCCTAGCGAGCGCTCTAGCATGGCCGCACCACCACCCCTCTCCCCTGTAAATACTCTTTCACCTCGCGCACACGCAGCGTTCCAAAATGAAAAATCGACGCCGCCAGCACTGCATCCGCTCCGCCAACCGTCAGCCCCTCGTAGAAATGCTCTAAAGCTCCTACCCCTCCAGAGGCGATGACGGGTACAGAGACAGCCAGGGAAACCAGCGCATTGAGTGCGAGATCGTATCCCTGCTGCGTTCCATCCCGATCCATACTCGTGAGCAGGATTTCTCCTGCACCGAGGGCCACACCATACTGCGCCCACTCCACAACATCTTTGCCCGTGGGAGTGCGACCGCCATGAATGAATACCTCGTATCCGCCTGGCATTGCAGGATTGGCCCTGGCATCGATAGCCAGCACAATACATTGCGCTCCAAACTGCGCCGCACCGGCGCGGATCAGTTCAGGCTTTTGAACCGCCGCCGTATTCACCGAAATCTTATCGGCTCCCGCTCCTAAGGTCGCGCGTATGTCTTCAACGCTGCGTATGCCGCCGCCAACCGTCACCGGAATAAATACCTGTTCAGCCGTGCGCCGTACCACGTCGAGCATAGTGGCACGTTGCTCATAGGAGGCGGTGATATCCAGGAAGACCAGTTCGTCAGCGCCTTCTTGATTATAGAACCCGGCCAGTTCCACAGGATCACCGGCATCGCGCAGGTTGACAAAATTGACACCCTTCACGACGCGCCCCGCCGCCACGTCGAGACATGGAATGATGCGCTTTGTCAGCATACTTTCACCTCTCGATTTCCTGGATTGCCGTGGCCAGGTCTACAGCGCCTGTATAGAGCGCCTTCCCAACAATCGCTCCCTCGATCCCAAGCGCCGCCAGGGAGCGCAAATCCTCTAGCGAGCTAACCCCGCCGGAGGCGATCAGCGGGTATGAGATAACCTGGTGCATCTCCCTCAGCGCGTCAAGGTTCGGCCCTTTCAGCGCACCATCACGCGCAATATCGGTATAAATGAATCGTTGTACTCCGCTCTTGCTTAGCTCGACTGCCAGCGAGGTTACCTGTACCTGCGAAGTCTCGCGCCACCCGGCAATAGCCACCAGGCCAGCGCGTGCATCCAGCCCCACGGCTATACGCTCACCCCAGCGTGCCAGTGCTTCCTGCAGCAATGCGCGATCAGTCAGCGCCACGGTACCAAGTATAATCCTGTCTATTCCCAGGTCAAACATGTGCTGGATGTGAACGAGCGAGCGCATGCCGCCGCCTAGTTCTATACGCAGCACTGTACTCTCACGCATCCTCCTGATCACTTCGACGTTGACAGGCTGGCCCGCTGCTGCTCCGTCCAGGTCAACCACGTGCAGCCAGCTTGCCCCTGCCGACTGCCAGCGCCGTGCCACCTGGACAGGGTCGGCATCATAGCTCGTGACCCGGTTATAGTCGCCCTGGTAGAGGCGTACGCACTGACCGCTCTTGATATCAATGGCCGGGAGAATGATCATGTATTTACCCACTTCACAAAATTTTTAAGCAGGTGCAGCCCGACTGTTCCACTTTTCTCAGGATGAAACTGCGTGCCCCAGACACGCTCCGTGACAATCACGCTGCAATATGGTGAGCCATAATCGGTGACCGCCGCCACTCCTTGTTGATCCAGCGGCTCGACATAGTAGGAATGGGCGAAATAGAAATAAGCGTCCGCCGGAATACCGGCAAAGATCGGTAATCCTGCGTGCAGTGGCTTTACCTGGTTCCAGCCCATGTGCGGGATCTTTGGCCCGTGCGGAATACGCCGCACCTCACCGCGAAAGAGGCCCAATCCATCTACTTCACCTTCGGCGTGATGGTCCGCGAGCAATTGCATGCCAAGGCAGATACCGAGAAAAGGCTTCCCCTGCTGCGTTGCCTGGCGAATAGCATCATCTAGTCCCTGCTGCCTCATGCGTGCCATAGCTGCCCCACCCGAGCCAACTCCCGGCAGCACTACCGCCTGCGCCCTGGCAACGACTGCCCGATCACCGGTCACCTGCACCACTGCACCAACATGTTCCAGTGCCTTCTCAATGCTACGAATATTGCCCGCCCCATAATCAATAATAGCAATCATACCTCGATCCTCCAGGCCTCTATGCCGCTGTTGCCCATCTCTACTGCCTGCGAAAGTCCCAACCACGTGATGGTAGCGGGTATACGCTCCCTATCAAGTAGATTGATCGTCAACAATGCACAGCACATCAAGGCTAAGTGTATCATCTCCGGCCAATCAGCAGGCAGCGCCTCCTGCGAACGCAACTCTTCGATAAGAGGCGTCAGGAGATGCTCTATCTTTGTTTGCACTATCGCCAGGCGTACAGGAGTCAGCGTATAGTTGTGTTCAACGTTGAGCATCATTTCGTGCCTTGAGACAGACGATTGCAGGCCGCGGGCAATATCCTGCGGAAAATACATCCACGTCGCAAACACGTTATGAAACAGCGGTTTGATCACATCCAACAATGGCGAATGCCGCCCCGCGAATGCAGGGTCAAAATACAAATAGCGCAACCCGGCGTCCTTATGCCCCGTGGACTCCAGGAACACATTGCCGAAGTGAGCATCGCCATGTCCGATAATTGTCATAGCGGCCCGTACTGGATTGAGCACGACCTTCGCACGTTCCACCAGCTCATGCAGCGTTCTCCGCTGCGGAACCCCGTTGATGACCCAATGATACGTCAGTAGTTCATCGAAAGGTATAGCAACTTCCCGGGTTTCGTTACTGCCAGGCAACGGGACAGTTTTCCCTGCGTAGAAGCTTTTAAAACGACCACCTGCCAGGCGATGCCAGAAAAGTTGATGAATGGGCGCACGCGCATGCTCCTCCTCCGGACTGAACGCGAGCGTTGAGCGGTAGATATCGCGCAGTCGCCTGCATTCATGCTTTTCAGCCAGCACAAGCGTCTCAATGTTGATTTCACTCGCGCCACCTGTCTCGACTGCACGCACGAGGTCGAACATGACAGGCCATCTCACCACCGGGTAGATAACCATCTGTCGCCCTTCTTCGTGCAAGGTTCGCAGGGGCCTGACGATGTTGTATCCCGCCTCGTACAGCAAGGCAGCGTTGTAGTATTCTTCAATTACCCCTTGCTCCTCGACGTGTGTTTTAAAGAAAAATTCCTCGCCGTTGCTGCGATAAAAGCCATTGAACGAGTTCAACGACACAGCCCTGGGGGTCAAGCTAACGCTCTCCACTACCAGGTTCATATGGCGGGCAAACCAGCGTTGCAGTAGTCGCTCCGCTTTCTCTCGTTCGCTGAACTGCAGGCGCTGGATGGTAGCAAGACTATCGATACTTGCTAACAGTGCAGGCAGGTTCGTTATGTCTTCGATAGTAAAATCAGGCTTGCTTTGTGCAAGCAGGTCTCGCGCTTCGGATGTACGCGCTCCCGTCAACACGGCTACGGTGAGTGCTCCTGCCGCCCTCCCGCCCAGAATGTCGCTCGTGGAATCTCCAATGACTACAAAATCCTGGCCATGTACAGGCGCAGCATTCACGATGGATGAGAGTGTGTCATTGGCAAGGGATGACGGCCTGGCACCCGCAAGGGATGCCACTACATTTTCATTGAATTTGGCTTGAAGATCGGTGTCTGCTGCTACCAGGAACGGAAATGGGTGCGGTTTACTCAAAAGTGTCTGGTCGCCGTGGGCACGCAGCCAGGCTTCAGCGCGCTCTACATAGTCATAGGTTGAGATGTGCTGCTCATCGAAGTATTCAAGCAATCCGTACATTTTGAGCGGATACACAGCCTCCTGGTGTACCCGCCCGGTAGCAAAGCCCAGTACATACCCGTGTTGGCGCAGCGACTCGAGCGTGCTGCGTATCTGTTCCACGGGTAAGAGCGGCTGCTCGAAGTGTATGCAGCCGGGCTTGCCTGTTTGTGCCGGATTATGGCCATATGTCTCTGTATAAAGTTCATCTCCCAGGTACCACTCTTGAAAGACATCCCGGCAGAATGCCCAGAAAGGACTGAGACGCGAAAAGACGCCTTCGATGGGGTAGCCGAGCACTTCACTTGCGTAAGCGTCAAGGCGGTTGATAAGCTCCAGGCCGATGTAACCACGAAAGACGGGAGCGTCGAAGAATTGGGCGCTCACCAGGGACGTTCCTGTATTAAGTACCTGCTCCTTCATACCTGCGATCTGCTCCCTGAAAGCGGCAATCCAGCCGGCTTCCCATGGTTGAGGCGGGAGTAACTGCGCCGGTATTCCATCTCGGAGCAGCTTTTTCAAGCACCCAAGCAAGTCGATCAAATGCAGGCAGACCGTAGCATAGCAGGTATCCCAGTTGGAATTGATTGCACGAGCCTTGAGCGTGAGGATTTCTGTTTCTGGAAAAATAGCCCGGCTTACGCGGCGGCTCTCCCTGGCAGTGGTAGCCGGGTGGTATTCACTGCCCGCTCCGAGTCCCCAATAGCGTGGACTGTACATCAGTTCATGTAGCGTCAAGCCTGCTGCGTCCCAGTAGGCTTCCTCGCTTGTGATCACGCCGTCGAGGTCAAAAATGATGAGGTTGCTCATTGCATCCTCTTCAATCGCTCGCGCAGACTACGCACACTAACGGCTTCTCCAGCAAAGCGGTAGGTCAGGGGTGTAATATTGATATGCGCTGCGCCCGCGCTGCGTAAAGTTGCAACGATTTCTAGCAACTCGGAAGCCGACCCGCCTACATCTACCACTCCTGTGAGCGTATACGAATGTGGGCCTGCTTTATGCAGCCCTTCGCTATTCGCCATCTGAAACTCCAGACCCGAAACCAGCGCCTGCAAACGCTGGTTGAGCCTGGTGCAGATATACTGCATCTCGTCAGCGCTCTCGGCCTGCATGGAAGCAGTGAGCATAGACTGGTTCCGGGCCTGCATACGCGCCTCGATGAGTTCTAGCAGCATCGAGGCGATGCGTAGTCCCCGCTCATCCTGGCGCAAGAGAGGTGCGTTGGCAATCAAACAGGCTTGCGAACGTAACACGACACCATCATCTAACAGCTTTAAGTGATTTTCGCGCAAGGTCGTGCCCGTTTCGGTAAGGTCAACGATCAAGTCTGCAGTGTCCGTTAAGGGCGCGGCCTCTAACGCTCCATGTGGGGAGATAATCTTGCAGTGGGTAATACCATGCCTGCGCAGGAACTGTCCTGTCAGTGCTGGATACTTGGTTGCAATGCGTAAACCGCGCCTCTTATGCGCAGCGTAGTAGCCTGCCAGGTGCCAGAGGTCAGCGCACGTGCTTACATCGATCCAGGTCTCGGGGACGGCCACGACGAGACTGCATTTTCCATATCCCAGGTCGCGCTCCAGCACGATCAGATCGTCATCGTCACTTTCTTCTTCGCCCTCTTCATCCCCACTGCCACGGTGCTCGGCCAGGATATCGTAACCGGTAATACCCAGTGTGGCATCCCCGTCCTGCACCAGCGCCGGTATATCGGCGGCACGTTGGAAGACCACCTCTAAATCTCGCATGCTGCTAATGCCTGCCAGGTACTGGCGTGGATTGCTGCGGTTGACCTTCAAACCGCATTCGCTGAGAAACGCCAGCGTTCCCGACTCTAATGTCCCTTTCCCTGGTAGGGCTAAACGAATTGCGCGTTCTGCATTCACTTGCTTTGCTCCTCACCTGATACGCATGCGCAGTCACAACTACAACGTTTTACCGGCACGGGGCGATGCTGGCACCTATCCGTCTCGGCAACGCGACTGCGTCGCTACAGCTTCGCTGTCAGCCGAGACGCAAGGAGACGCATCCCCACCACCCATCCGCACCGCTCCCGCCCCTACGCGGCTCTTCTCTGACGGCTCGCACATCACGAGATCCTGCGCACAACAGTTTCGCTACCTAGAACTTCTTCTGTTCCGGTCGCGAGATCTCTCAGTGTGACCATGTTGGCCTGCTGCTCATCTTCACCCACAATCAGCGCAAACCGCATCTGTTTCTTTGCTGCTACCCTGAGTCCAGCGCCGACGCCGTGCCCGCTTACATCGACCTCTACCCGTACTCCAGCCGTACGCACAAGACGCGCTACCTGCAAAGCATAGCGCAAGTCCTGGTCGCTAACAGGAATGACCAGCGCCCTGGTCGTTGCCTCCGTGGGGAGCTCGCTTGTGGGCACGAGTGGGAGCAGGCGTTCGACCCCGAAGGTAAAGCCACAGGCGTTGACATCACGTGTGCTCCCAACTGCGCGCATCAGGCGATCATAACGACCTCCTCCACAGAGCTGGGCGTCAAAACCATCTTCATCCTGGGCGTGTATCTCGAAGACTAATCCGGTATAATAGCTGACGCCGCGCCCAAGCGCCAGGTTAAGTAGCATCTGCTGGCGTGGTACCCCGCTCTGCTCGATCATCGTCACAAGTTGCTCAAGTTCCGTTAGTGGCGTGGGATCAAGTTCATAGCGTCCCAGAAGATCGCGTAACGCATCAAAGACCCCCGGAGGTGGGCCCGAGATAGCGTGCAGCAGACGCAAAAACTCCAGCGCATCTAAAATCTGCCTGCGTTGCTCGCCGCGCTCCATCTTCCAGAGAAATCGCTCCACGATTTCATGCCGTGCATCATCGTCACCAAAGCTAATGCTGATGCCGCTCAACAAAGGCGCAATCAAATTTGCCTCCACCTCTGACATCGATCCGCTATATACGGCATCTCCGGTTGCCTGATTCTCAGGATACAGGGCCTCGAGACGAGCCTGGGCGATCTGTTCACCTTCGGCAGAACGACTGATCTGTTCCATCAGGCTGAGCAGTAAACGAGCGGCATGGTCATCGAGGTGCAGGCGATTGATGAAGCCGCTGGCAACTCCGATATGTCCCAGTTCTAATTTGTATGCCGTGATACGCAATTCATTGAGTGCATCACACGCGAGTTGCAGGATTTCAGCATCAGCAGCCATAGCCTGGCCGCCGAATAACTCGATGCCGAGTTGCGTGTGCTGGCGATAACGACCGCGCCCGGGTGCTTCATAGCGAAAGACCGGCCCGGCATACTGGAAGCGTAATGGCAGAGGCTGCCGCTGGTAATGATCGAGATAGAGGCGGCAGATAGACGCGGTGTATTCTGGGCGCAGGCACAGATCCCGATGATGCAGGCGAAAGGTATAAAGGTTTTGCCACAATTCCTGCCCAAAGCTCATCTGGAAGAGATCGCTCTGTTCCAGTACTGGCGAATCGACAGGGTCATATCCTGCCTGTGCCAGGAACGTGCTCAGGCGATCTATTAGCCGGTGTTGTTGCTGGTACGCACCTGGTAAAAGATCGTGCATACCACGCAAGCGCTCTATACGCTTCTTCATGGTCCTCTACTATCGCTGTGAATAAGTTTTCCTGATTATGAGTTTTACCAACCAAAAGCGGTAATCCTCTGTAGGCGCACAATTTATTGGCGCATCACCGATTTATCGGCCAATGGCCCGTCGATGCGCTCCCCAGGCCGATAAATCGGCGATGTGCACGATAAATCGGCACCTACGACATGACCGGTTTTGGTCGTTAAAGTTCATTATTCGGTGATCAGCTTCCGTCCGATGGCCGAAGAAACTGACTGCACCTGCGGCATCAAGCTCTTGAACTGATCGAGCGTCAGCGATTGCGCCCCGTCTTTCAACGCCTCGTCGGGGTTGGGGTGTACCTCGACCAGCAGACCATCAGCGCCTGCAGCGACCGCGGCCAGCGACATGGCGCTTACCAGGTCGCGGTGCCCGGTCCCCTGGCTGGGGTCGGCGATGATCGGCAGGTGCGAGAGCCGTTTGATCACCGGAATAGCGCTGATATCCATCGTGTTGCGCGTCGTCTTCTCAAAGGTACGTATACCACGTTCGCACAAGATCACCCTGGAATTTCCCTGCGAGAGCACGTATTCTGCTGCCAGCAGCCACTCTTCGATGGTAGACGACATCCCGCGTTTGAGCAACACAGGTTTCTCAACACGCCCCACCTCGTCGAGCAGCATATAGTTTTGCATGTTGCGCGTGCCGATTTGCAGGATATCGGCATACTCGCAGACCATTTCCACGTCCGTAGGGGTCATGACCTCGGTAATGATCGCCAGGCCAAACTCAGCGCGCGCCTTCGCGAGCAGCTTGAGCCCTTCTTCGCCCATGCCACGGAAGCCATAGGGAGAAGTGGATGGTTTGAAGGCTCCGCCGCGCAGGATCACCGCCCCCTCTTTTCTGACCACCTCAGCTGTAGTCATCAACTGCTTTTCGCTCTCGACGGTACATGGTCCTGCCATCATTACCACGGCAGTATCGCCAATGCGTACCACTCCCTCAGACATGCATGGCGCTGAAATCTCGATAACCGTGTTCGCGGGGTGAAATTCGCGGCTGGCTAACTTATAGGGCTTGGAGACTGCAATCACCTGCTCTACACATGGCAGGCACTCCAGCGCTCCCCCGATTACCGGATTGACGCCACCGGCGGTACTGCGTGTACCGGAGGGACCGACTTCGCCCAGAACGCCGATAATCGTGCGTTCAACACCTTGAGAAAGATGACCACTCAGCCCATGATCTCTGAGGAAGGTCATCACGTGCTCGATAGCTTCGTCACCGCAATGCTGTTGCATGACGACAATCATAAAATTACTCCTTTATGCCAACAAAAGTCTTGTGAATAGCTTTCTTTGCTAGTGGACAGGCTTATCCGACATCATCGTCATGACTGCCTGCTTCATTTGAAGGGCTATATTCCAATTGTAAAAGATATAAGCAAAGATGGCAAACTTCCTGTTAGGTTGCTTTAGCCTCCTTCTTAATGCAAAATCACTTGACCTCTTCGGTAATCCGGTGTAGAGTGTCTCATGTGAAAGGGCCTGTGGAGCTGGTTGGCCTCACCCCCTGGCCCCCTCTCCATCTTTGATGGAGAGGGGGAAAAGGTGACTGCTCGATCCGCTTTGAGGATACTGCATTAAGCCTTTAGGCCAGCTCCAGAAAGTTCCTTAGCAGCTCTTTCCCTACCGGTGTCATGATCGATTCGGGGTGGAACTGCACCCCCTGGACCGGGTGGCTGCGGTGCCGCAGGCCCATGATCAACCCGTCCGCAGTCTCGGCGGTAATCTCCAGCCTGGCCGGAAGGCTAGAGCGCTCGACAATCAGGCTGTGATAACGGTTTGCTTCAAAAGGGAGAGGAAGATTGCGAAATACTCCTTCTCGCCGGTGGTAGATCATCGAAGTCTTACCGTGCATCGGCTGTGGCGCCCGCACAACCCGGCCGCCATATACCTGGCCAACGGCCTGGTGTCCGAGGCACACTCCTAATGTGGGTATATGTGGCCCGAAGGTTGCTATCACATCGCACGACAGTCCCGCTTCGTCGGGTGTGCAGGGTCCGGGTGAAATAACGATGCGCTCTGGCTGCATGCTCTCGATCTCATCCAGGCTCACCTGGTCGTTACGGCGTACCTGTACGTCTTGCCCCAGTTCTGCCAGGTACTGGTACAGGTTGTAGGTGAAGCTGTCGTAGTTATCCAGTAGTAACAGCATAGCTACCTCTTCTTTCTTCTGCCATCTTTTCGGCCTCGTCCAGGGCACGCAGCAATGCCCTGGCCTTGTTCAAACTCTCCTGGTACTCCTCGGCAGGGTCGGAATCGGCAACGATCCCTCCACCGGCCTGAATGTAGGCTCGCCCGTTTTGCATAACCATCGTGCGCAGGGCGATAGCCGTGTCCAGGTTCCCCGAGTAGCTGAAATAGCCAACTGCTCCTGCATAGACGCCTCGCTGTTCGCCTTCTAACTCGCTAATGATCTCCATTGCGCGAATTTTCGGCGCTCCCGACACCGTGCCCGCCGGAAAGCCTGCACGTAGCGCCTCGTAAGGGCTGACAGCAGGTCGCAGCCGGCCGGTGACGTTAGAGACCAGGTGCATCACGTGCGAGTAGCGCTCAATCTCCATGAACTGGTTTACCTGCACGCTCCCAGGCTGGCTCACGCGCCCTACGTCGTTGCGGCCAAGATCAACCAGCATGACGTGCTCGGCGCGTTCCTTGGGATCATGTTGCAACTCCTCGGCCAGCTTCTGATCGCTCTGCTGATCTGCCCCGCGCCGCCGCGTACCTGCGATCGGGTGGATGGTCACTTGACCATCTTCCACGCGCACCAGCAATTCCGGTGATGCGCCGATGATATGGAAGTCCGCTAAATCGAGAAAGAACATGTAAGGCGAGGGGTTGATGGCGCGCAGTGCCCGGTAGACGGTAAACGGCGCTGCGTTGACGTGCCTGCTCAGTCGCTGTGAGAGCACAACCTGGAAGATATCGCCGGCGCGGATATATTCCAGCCCACGTTGGACCATCGTCTCGAATTCTCCGGGTGTGCGGTTTGAGACAACCTGTGAGGCGCCTGCATCCTCGCCAGGGGCAGGCTCACCGGGTAATGATGGCGTCCCTTGCTGCAATCGTCGCTGCACATCATCGAGAACTCCCAGCACGCGCCGGTATTCTGCATCGAGGTCGGGCGCATCCAGGTGCAGGTGTGTGACAATCCTGACACGATGTTTGAGGTGGTCGAAGACTACTACCGTCTCTGTAAAGCAGAAGACGGCTAGCGGTAATCCGAGTACGTCCTTCTGCGGGACCGGTATACGCTCGAAGCGCGCCACTGTCTCGTACGCCAGGTAACCTACCGCCCCTCCGTGAAAGCGCGGCAATCCGTCAGGTATGGTATCCTCAGGTGCAACCAGGCGATACTGGCCCAGCTCGGCCTCAATCAATTCCAGCGGGTCATGACAGGGGACCTCTTCGAAACTGGGGGTAGTTGACGCTGGTGCGCTATATCCAGGTTGCATCCTGTGCAGCGTCGCGCTTTCACCTCGCTGGGTTACTACCAGGTACGGGTCAACGCCAATAAATGAATAGCGTGCAATGCGCTCCCCGCCCTCGACGCTCTCCAGCAGAAAGGTATACGCTCCGCGTGCAATTTTGCAGTAAGCCGAGACGGGTGTCTCCATATCGGCCAGTATATCGCGGCACACTGGCAGTAAGAGCCTTCTACCATCACCCTTTTTCGCAGCTTCCGTGTCGCGCAGTTGCCTGGTCTCATCCAGTGTTGGATAGTAACTCATTTCAACCTACCTCCATTTGAGAACAATAAAAAACGCCACTCTTCCCAAACAAGGGACGAGAGGCGTGATGCTTTCGTGGTGCCACCCTGATTCAGATTATCGTTTATCCTCTCAAGCCCTGTCTAAGGGCTGAGAAAAGCAGATAATCCCTTTTGCCGGATACGCTCAAACGCTTGATTGCGTCGTATTTATATCCTGTCCTCGGTAACGGGGGACATTCCGCAGAAGACTACTGGTGCAGTCTGACCGCAATGTTCGTACTCTGGCTTACAGGCCCATTCTATGACTGCTTTGGGCCGGTTCCCACCTGTCCCGGCTCTCTGCGACCGCTGCCGCGTCATATACTCTTCCTGTTCGATGCTTTCAACTATTCAGTTGTCTGACATGAGTATACTCTTTTTGTGCGCTGCTTTCAAGTCCCCGTCTTCCATTGCCGAAACACCTGCAGCAGCTCTTCTTTCGTTTCGGGAAAAACGGGTTCCTGCGCCAGGGTACGTAACATGCCGATAGTCAATCGTACCTGTTCAACATAATTTGTACAGCCGGGACAGCCCGCGAGATGTTCCTCGAGTGCCGCACGCTTCTCTGGCAACAGTACTCCTTCGAGATAATCGCTGACAAGTTCCACGACTTCCTTACAAGCAAGCCCAGCAGTGGTATTACTCTTTTTCATCGAAGTACGTGCAAAAAGCCTTTTGAACCAGCTGTACATACCGCTTCTCCTCAGCTTCCCTCTTGTTCATCGAAGTACTGCTCGAGTGCGCGCCGGACTTTAGAACGCGCCCGGTGAAGCAGCACTCTTTGATTAGTCTCAGAAATACCGAGTACATTACAGATTTCTTCTGATGGCCAACCTTCAATATCATGCAGTGTGATGACTGTACGCTGGCCGGGTGGTAATACTTCAATGGCCGAAATGATGCATGCATGGGTTTCCTGTGAAAGAAACCGCTTCTCGGGAATTTCATCCCAGTTCGCTGGAAAAGATACCCAATGCCCTGGCGCTTGAGAATCTAGTGCTAAGAAACGATCAGGATCCACAGCAGGCTCATCGAAGTTGACTTCCAGGTCCGACAGCGAGGAGAAGGTGACGCTCCGTTTCTCGCGCAATGCACGTGTTTTAGCACAGTTGGTGAGAATGCGAAAGATCCAGGTTTTCAGAGAAGAGCGTCCCTCAAAACGGTTGAGTCCCTGAAGCACTCCCAACCAGGCTTCTTGAACGACATCTTCAGCTACTGCGCGCTCAGAAACGTAGATCATGGCGAGGCGAAGCATTGTCGTATGATACCGCTCAACCAAAGAAACAAATGCGCCCTCGTCGCCATTACGCAGCATCTCTATCAAATGTAACTCATCCGTAGATGCCACAGCGTCATGCACTTTTTTTGATTCCTGTGGTATTTTGCTGGATTATTCGTGCACTCATCAACCTTTGCTTTCGGGCTGGCCAGGAGGGTAGGGCAAGCCCTACCCCTACGCGGTTTTGTGGCCAGGAGGGTAGGGCTTGCCCTACCCCTACGCGGTTTTCTATTGGCTTGAAGCGGTAGTAGCGCAACCGCGAGAAGTATACCTTACCGTCATAGCCCAGTCAAGCTAAGTGTCTGTAGGCTTTTTTCGGGTGATCATCGTTCCTGCGCCCTGGTCGGTGAACAATTCGCGCAGCAGCACATGCGGCTCTCTTCCATCGACAATATGCACGTTCGGCACAGCAAACAAGGCGTCGAAACAGGCAGAAACCTTGGGAATCATGCCACCGCTGATTACA